>Ga0247782_1000345_pt1 | contig 40217 bp, 20 predicted proteins | sample UWRJL019104C5_FD_179928 | JGI IMG/M metagenome (GOLD analysis project Ga0247782, IMG submission 179928) | Plant litter microbial communities from Arlington Agricultural Research Station in Wisconsin, United States - UWRJ-L019-104C-5 | ecosystem: Environmental > Terrestrial > Plant litter >...
TTTTTTTTGCTGTGTTAAAGCAACTAAATAAAAGAAAACATAATAAAAACACTATTATTTTTATTTTTGCTTAAGGAGATCTTTTAATTATTATAACTAAGCTAAAAAAAAGCAGACCTTTTAAGATTTTAAAAAACTTTTAAAGCTTTTTATTAAGATATATAGAAAAAAAGGGCTTAGTTTTTTAAACTATAAACAATTGTTAAGAAATACTTTTATTTCTATTTTATTTTTAGATTTTATATAAATAAGTTTAGATTTTTATTATAACTTTTGTTACTTGTTTACTTAAGCATTAAATAAGACTAAGAAGACGTCTTATTAATATGTTAAAATAAAAGGTGTTATAATATAGTTAGCATTTATTATTATTTAAGCTACTAAAGCGTATAAAATTACTTTTATTTTTAAATTTTTTAAAAATAAAAAGGTAATTAAATATATTGTTTTTAAAAATAGCTGTTAAGCAGATTAAAAAAGTAACGTTAATATTATTTATTTAGACCTAGTAAATATACTTAGATTAACGCGTTTTAAACTTAGCAACTTAAGAATTATTAGATTATATTTGCTTAACTTTTTAAGCAAAATAGACTTTGTTACTAAGTTTATTATTTTAATTATAACTATTAAAGGTATTTTAAATTAGTATAAGCAATTATTTAGCTTTATAAAGAAAAGGTTAAGACTTTAATTATTTTAGGACTTTTTTAGCTGTAGAACATTATAGCTACCTTTAAAATATAAAATAATACTTTTTAAATTAGTAATAAAAGTGTTAAAAAAAAACAAGTACAAATTAAAGGACTAGCTTTAGCATTTAATATAAAACATTGTCTTGCTTTTGTACTATAGTTTAGTTCTTAAGACAAACTAACTAAAAAATTTTTGTTAAAAGATTTATTTAATAATTTAGAGTTAAAAAACTAAGTTATTATTTTTAACTTAGTTATGTTGTTAAACTAACTTTAAAAAAAATTGTTAAGCATAAATTAATTTTTTTAAGTTATAAGTAGTTTAGATCTTATACACTAAAGCTTTTAATATTATTACTAAATTGTTAAGCTTATTAGATCTTAAAAGCATGCTTTATTATACTAGATCTTAAAGATCTAATTTTAAGACAGCTAATTATTAGTAAAAAAAATTTTTTAGTTAAGAAAAAATTAAATTTTTTTTTATGCTTATCTTTTTTAGATCTATTAAATACTTTAGATCTTTTTGTTTACTTTTGGTTTTTAACTATTAAAAAAATTGTACGATGTTTTTTTACTTTAAAATTTAAGATGTTAGATTAAAAAATATTAAACTAGTAAAAAGCAAATAGACTTAAGTTTAGATTTTTTATACCTAAGCATTTAAAAATATATTATATAAGGGTATAGTATATATATTATAACTGTAGCGTAACGTTTATTATAAATATATTAGTTTTTATTAATTTGTATGTTTACAAAGTTTGTTTAAAACTAAGGATATAGCTATAAAACAAATTATGTTGTTAGTATTAAACAAATGCTTAGCTATACTAAATAAACAAATTAATAATAAAATGTTTAAATATAAAATTATATAAACTAATTGTTTTAGCAAACAAAAGTTTATTAAATTAGATAGCAATACTAATTTTTGTTAACAAAAATTAAATAAAACTATAAAAACTAAAAAAAAAGCTATAACTAATTATTAATTATAGTAAGGTAAAAGAAAAGCTTTTTAAAACTAATTTTTTATTAATAGCAAATGTTTATTATTATTTTTTAGATCTTTAAATATATTTATTATTAAGTTTTAATTTTAAGTATAGGTATTAAGCTATTTTAGTTTATTTAGATTTTTAATATATTTTAGTATTTAAAATTTTAGGATTTTTTTAGCTTTAACTTATTTATATGCTATAAGGCTTTTAGTCTGCAAAATATTTAATATTAAAGATAATAAAAATTGCGCTAGAACTTATTTTGCCTTTATTACTAAAACCTTTACTAATTGCACTATTTGGTCTAGATAATGTTATTGCTATAATAAAGTATATTAATAATATTTTTATAACTTATAAATTTGTTAAGGCGCAGCTTAAGTAAATTAAAAATTACTTTTTTTTATATATTTTATAGTTAAAGCTTAAGCTATTATTTAACAAAGTTAATATTGGCTGCAAAAAAATTGTTATATTAAGAGCTGTTTATAAGATAAGAGAATATATTATTATTAAGCATAATAAATTTAAACAATTAAAGAACTAGCTAGTTTTTTAAAATTAAACTGCTGTTTGTTAGTTTATAAAAGTGTTTAGACCTGTTAAACAATAAATAAAAAACTGCTTAAAAATATTTAGGCCTTTAAACTGTTTTTAAAGTAATGTTTTTTAGCAATAAAAAGACATAAAAGCTGTCTTTTTTAATATTTTTAAATGTAAAGCATTAGAAGTAATAAATATATATAAATATTAGCTTAATTAATTATATAATATATACTTAGATATATTTAGATATGCTGCTAGATATTATATTATGCAAATATAAAAATAAGTTCTTAAACCTATTTTTTATAATAGCTTTTTGTTTACTAAGACCTAAAGAAATTATAAAATATATAAATAAAAACTTTATAGTATTATTAAATTTGCAAGACGTTATAATAAATATTTTAGATCTTAAACCTTTTTTATTATATATACTAATTATAAACTACTAACTTTTTTTTTAATATTATTAAATGTTAAAAAAATATATGTATAATAAGCAAATAAACTTAGGTTATTAAATGTATAAATTGTATATATTAAGGGCAAATAAAATAAAGTAGTAGATGCGCTGTTATAAACTATTTTTTTATTTTTTAAGTATAATAATAATTTTTTAAAACTTAATTATATTAATTAAAGCTTAAAGCTGTAGATTTAAAAAAATAAAGTAAACAAATATAAAAAGTTTTTAAGCACTTTAATAAAAAATTAAAAGGACAACCTAATTAATAAGCTAGCTAATTATATATAGCAAGTAAGCTTAGCTATAAGCTTTATTTAAAATTAGTTAAATAGATTAAATAAATATAAAAGCTAACTAAGAGATCTTCTTTTTTTTAAGCATACTAATTTACTTGTTAATAAAATGTAAGAAATACTAACTATAAATTTATTAGCTTTTTTTGCTTGTATATATTAGATTATATAGTCTTACTTAAATAAAATAATATTAAGAAAATATAAAAAGTTTGTATAGTATTTAGATGTTTAGAACTACTTTAGTAATTTTTTAAGCTATAATTTAAAACGTTTTAAGATCTGCTTACTAGCTAATTAAAGCAAGTTGTTTAGGATTAAAAATAGCTTTTTTTAGTATTAATAAAAAGGTATATAAAAAAAATATTTTTTAAAAGATAAGGTTTATAATGCGCTAATAAAAGCATATAATCTTAAAAAACACTTTTAAGCTTTAATTACTTTTTGCAAACTTAATTAGTTTGTTTACTAGCTTAAAATAGCTTAAGATGTTTAAAACTATATTTTAAAATGTTTTTAATATGCAAAATATAATCTTGCAAAATTAAAGTTTTTAAATCTTTTTACTACTAATTTTAAACCTTTTTAGATTATTATAGCAGACTTTATTAGTTCTTTTTTTATATTAAATTAAGGCTTTAAACATATTTTTTATATAGTAAATATATTTTTGCAATATAAATAGACGTTATTAGCAATTATACTAGATAAAGAAACAGCTTTTAGTTATATATTTTAATAGTATAATATAATAAAAACTATACTTTTTGCTTTTTACTTAGATTTAAGATTTGCTTTTTATTTATATTTTTTTAAAATAAAAATTAAGAAAATAAAAATTTACTTACTAACTATATTGTTTAAATCTTATAGATTTATTAGTTTAGTAAAAATTTTTAATTAGATTACCTAATTTATTTTAAACAAATTATTTAATGTATAAAAATTTTAGGCAGATTTTTTAAATAATACTTTAAGAACTTAGGACCTTAAACTAATGTTTGTTATAATAAGCGTTAACGCAAAATATATTAAGCACTTAAAATATTTTTTATTTAAAATAATGCACGGCTATTTCTTTTGCAAAAATTTTAAGATTAAATATTTTGCAAAAAGATTTTATACCTTTTTAATATTTATTATAAATAATTAGTTTAAACTTTTATTTAGCTTATGTTATAAGCAGCTGGTTTTAAACTATATTATATAGATATAGCATTGTTTAAAAACTATTAGATCTGGTTATAAGAAGACAAGAGCTTAGAAATAAACTATTTATTATAAAAAAGAAGATATAATTATAACTAAAGACATAGTAATAATTTTGCAAAAAAGAAAGCAAAGAAAATTAATACTAAAGTAAAAAGGGCTTTTTTAAATTAAGCATTAAGTAGGATAACGATTATATATATTAGAAAATTTAGATAAAAAAAAGATTTATTATAAGTATTATATTAACTTATTAAAGTTATTTGTTTTTTGCAAAGGCTATTTAAAGGATAACATTCTAGACTTACTATTATATTAAAATGTTAGAAAATAATGGCATAGCTGGAAATAGTATTATTTGTGACCTTTAACGGTTTAAATTTATGTATGTAATTATGCTATAAGCAGGGGCGCTTAACTTGTTCCCCTTTGACTAAAAAAGTGGGTTAACAGACAAAGTTAGATATTTACTTATGTAGCTATTATCTTTATACCCACTAGGGGTACAGGGACCACTCTTAATACAACATTACTAACCCTCCCATCTTTTCTAGGAGATGCCTCCCATTATAATCAGATAAAAGATTAGATAAGGACTGCACACATATTAAAATCTGCCTACAGATTTTAATATGCATTTGGTCCTCTCTTTTACATCATCGTTTTACTTAATATAATATTATATCCTAGAGAATACTATATTAAATGTATTAAACTATACCCTTTATAATAAGGTTACCCTCTTTGTCACGACCTATTGCCTTACAACCTATTTTTAAACGCTACTAACGCGCTTAACGCGTTTTTAAAAATTGTTAGGATGCAACAGTGTAGATTGCATACTCGCACTCTATGCACTGTACTGCTATATATATATACTGCTAATATTCTTTTAAGTTGCAAGCGCGTCACTTTAGAGGAAACAAGGCTCCTAGGTATAACTGATCTATTGCTAAAGATCTATGGATGAGGAAGTAAAAGGAAAGAAACTCTACAATACATGACATTGTGGGATTTTCTTATTACAGAAGGGCAGGTCAGGTGACTTCAGGTTAATGAGTACTTAGGCTCAATGAGCTCAATGAGCTTAATGAGCTCTCCAGCTTATTGAAGCTATTTGCATGGCATGGCTCTGCTATTGTAGCTCTGAGCCATTGATTGACCTAACCTGGGCCTGCACCTTTTGTAACTCTCTATAGCATTACCTTTCTCTTTATTATTATTATATTATATTACCAACCCTCTTATTATTATGACACTATAACATTGTCCTTAACAAAAATTTTTATTTTTATTTTTTTTATTATAGTTATAACTTTATAAATCTTATTGTTTTAACTGCTTATTTTTTAAAAAGATTTTTATTATAAATTAAAAAAAGCATATTATTATTATTATTAAATAATCTACTTAGCTATTTTATAGCGCGGCTATTTTATATTTTATTTGCAAGCAAAAACTGTTTTAAAAAAGCTTTTAAGGCGCGTTAAAAGGCCTGCTAAGCCTTTTAAAGCTTTTAAGGCGCTTTTTAACTAAATAAAACGCTTGCGCTACTTATATAAAGCTTTTATTATAAATTAAGTTTAACTAAAAAAAAACAAAAAAACAAAACATAAAAGCTTAGCTTATATTTTATTTTATAAGCTTTTTAAAGTTAATAAGCTTATTAAAGTTAACTTTATAAAGTCCTTTTTTTTTTTTTAACTTTTATACTTTTTAAATAGCTACTATAAGCTTTTATAAGCTTTTTAATATAAAAAAACTATTAAGTTATATTTTATATATTTTTTAATTTATTTATAGCTAATATATTTTACGGCTATATTTAATACCCGGCTATATTTAACACCTTTTTTCTATATAAAAAACGTCCGTGCGCAACTTTATAACTTGGCCAATACTAATGCTATAATAATATAAATAGTACTAATTAATTTATAACTAAATAAAAAGTTTAAATATAATTTTTTTATATTTATAGCATTTTTATTTAGCAAGTTATAAAGTAATATATTAAGTAAAGATTATATAATTTTTAGCAAGGATTATATTATAGTATAAATATTATAATAGTATATAACTTATTTAATATTAAAGTAATTAAATTAAAAAAAAAACCTATTAAATTCTTTATTTTAATAAGAACCTAATAGTTATATTTATATTATTGTATAATTAAAATTAATAAAGTTATAAATTTACGCACAGAATTTTTTGCTAAGATCTTTTTAATAATCCTTACTTATTTCATGCCTTAATAACTTGCTATATAAAAATGCTATAAATATAAAAAAAATATATTTAAACTTATTATTTAGTTATAAATTAATTCGTACTATTTATATTATTATAGCATTAGTATTGGCCAAGTTATAAAGTTGCGCACGGACGTTTTTTATATAGAAAAAAAAGTGTTAAATATGGCCGGGTGTTAAATATGGCCGTAGGATACGTTAAGCTATATAAAAATATATAATTTTATTAATAATAAATAAAGCAATATTATAATAATTAAATTTATTAAAACTAATTTTAAAAAAGTAAAATAAAGTTTTTTAATTTTAAAAACATATTAAAATAAAATAATTAAGCTTAATTTTATTTAATTAAACTTTTTAAAATTATAAAAATATTATTATAACTATTTTATAAGCTATAATTATTATTAAAAATAAAAATAAATAATATATTTTATATATTATTTTTAAAACTAGCACTAAAAAATATTAAACTTAAAACTAAATTAAAAATAAAACTTAATATAAACAAATATAAAGTTAAAAAAATATTAAACTTATATTAATATAAATAAAATATTAAATACTTAATAAAATAAAATAAAATATAAATATTAAAAAAATATATAAAAATTTAAAAAGTATTATAAAAATTTTTTTAATACTATTAAATAATTTAAAGCATTTAGCTAAAGCTAACTATTTAAATAAAAAGTAAGCTTACGCTTATATTATTTTAATTAAGCTTATTTAATAAAACAAAAGTAAAAAGCAAGCTCTTTTATATTTTTTTAAAAAACTTTTTAAAAGCTTAGGCATTATATTTTATTATATTATTTACATGCTTTTTTAAAAAGCATTTTAGCTTATAAAAATAAAATATATAAGCTAGCTTATATTTTAACTTTTATTATTTATTATTTAATTTTTTTAAAATATATGCTATATAAAAAAAAAATTAAGTAATATAATATATTTAAAACCTTATTTTAAAAAGTAAATATAAAGTATTATTTTAGTATTAAATTTATTAATTAAAAAAGCTAAGGCCTAATAATAAGTACTAGGTTTAGTTATATAATAAAAAGCATAAAAAATTAAAAAAAAATTAAAAAACTTACTTATTAATTATTAAAAATAATAATTTTTTTAAAAAAAAATTAATGTTATAAACTAATAAAACTAGCTTAGTGCAGGACACAAGCGTGGCCTAATAGCAGGCTGCATAATAAAGTAAATAGTTATATGCAATATAGCTATGGTCATATAACTATTAAAGGAGCTATAGTTATATAACTAATTTAGATCGTTGCGGCCACCTAGTCTAGCGGCTTATGGCCAACAAGGTAGGTGGCTGCTAACTATACTTATTATAAAGGAGATTAAGTATATATATCTTTATTATATCTAGCTAACTATAATTATTTTTTAATATCTTTAGCAATTAATTTAAAAGTATACTAGAGCGCAAAATATTAAGTGTATTAAAGAAACCTTTTAATAATCTATCTTACTATACACCTTTTACTTGCTTACTTTAGCAATAGCAAACTAGCTATTTTAACTATCTAGGATAGTTAAGATTGTTATAAAAAGCAAAAGCAAAAATAAAAATAAAAACAAAAGTATTAAAAATAAAAAAGCTTAGTTAATTAGTACTTAATTAATATATTTATATAATATAACTATAAAAACTTAACTTAATATAATATTAATTTTAATACTTTTAATAAAATATTTATATTTTATATATAGTAGTTAAATACCTATTAAAACATCACTTAAGTACTTATTAAAACTTTACTTAGGTACCTAACCTAAGCACCTACCTATAAGGACCTATAGGTAGACTATAAGTATCTATGGGTTACCTATTACCAAACCCTAAGGGCTTGCAAGGGGTTGTTATCAAGATCATTACGAACTTGGTACATATACCTAGTTTTACATACATATAGATCCGGCGTTCCTCTTTTTTAATGTGTCGCAGATGGCGCTTATGGTTCACTACATTGTTGTGTTGTTAGATAAACTGGGAGCATGGCCTGCACTTATATAGTATGCGTATACTATGCAAACTGTAGGTTTGTATGTCATTGTGTGCGCCTCAACACTAGTAGAGGCTTACTAGGCCGATGATACGCTTCGACTTGAAAGCACAGCTACGGTAAGAGAGGAAACATATGCCCTACATGAGTATATGAATAGTAGTATGTAGTTTGGAATACCTTTATATTTAAGCATATTAGTGATGTCTCTATTCCCTTGGATATTGAGGTGTGTCCGCTACACTATCCGTCATATGGCTCAAGGCTGTTAGGGATAAGAACATTGAACACAGGATAGTTACAAATGTATTACAACATTCGTTACTATGTCTTCTAGAATATTTTGATATCAACACTCGTTGCGTGTTGGTTAGGTGCGCGTTCTGGCTCCGTGTTAGGTGGCAGTGTGCACCCCCCCCTTGCACCTTCCCACATCCGTCAAATTGCGTAGTCTAGGTAGGCGTAATTGAATTTTGGGGCTAGCAAGCGATTTAACTTACAGGGTTCGTTACATGCAAAGCATGGAAGCCCGCAGTTGAACTATGCATGCCACAACCAACAGACTCGCAGTGGGCTGGGAAGGAAATAATACCATGTACTATGGTAGGTCTCTTCGTGTCAACCGTCCACCCAACCTCTCTCTCTACCCCTATCGTAGTCTCTTTTACAACACAATCCTGGACTTCTACCCTCCATAGCCAAGATGAACGTGCTACCTCAGGAGATCTTCAATGAGATCGGTACATTCTTACAAGGGCCGGGCTTTAACATGCCAGCCTTGGCCACTATCTCACGCCGGTGGCAGACGACTGTTGAACAACATACCTTTAGGCATATCCATCTCAAGAGCACCGACCTAGCCTGGTTCCAGTAGGTTGTCTAAGGTCATCGCTGTCGATATGTGAATATTCTTTATCACTACGTTATCCTCCCCGGGTATGGTGACGAGGACCGGTGCCGGTTTGAGCTCGAGGATGATCGCCGGGTAAATGACGAAGTATTTACCGCTGCGATACACAGTCTTTTCCACGTTCTGAAAACCTGGGACGTTTTTAACTATGGTTATATTGAACTACATATTCGAGATGTGTACTCGCTGGCGGATCATCAATTTCTCCGTTGCTCTTTGCCTTCTTTCAATGGCAACAAGAGTGGTGGGGTGAGATGGCAAGAAAGAACACATAGTAATAGGAACCGCATCACTGATCTTTGCTCCTGACGGTTTCACTATTCTTATATCCATCTACATCACCCTTCGGAGCTACCAACAGTTCCCGTGGTTAGGGTCTTTGTCAGAGACCCCGTAACTAGAACTATATGTGACCGTGTTGCTGTCGACATCGCTGCTAGGCTCCCAAGTCTGCAGGAAACCAACTGGCAAATTAACGATTCAGACAATCGATATATCTCGCTTCGTCGGGCGCACCGTCATAACCTGGCTCAAGCGATTACAGAAGGCCTGCCTCAAGCATCCAGCTTGAAGTCTCTAAGTATAAAAGCGGATTTCGATGTTTGGCACTCACACTTCTCCGTTGGAACACTTCATCCGGGTAGTTCAACCGATCCGCTTAGCAATGCGATCCACACGGTCACGAGAGCCATGAGAAGGCTCAAAACACTTCGGATAACTGGTGAAATTGACAGTTCCCTTTTCTGGCCCGGTCCAACTCGTGCTATATCGCAGCCTTACTGGCAGTGTTTGGAGCGCCTTACAGTCCGATTTTCTACGAGACGGCCTTCCGGGGGCTGCTATTTCTGGAACCCTAGACAGAAAATAGTTGCACCCTTGGAAACGGAAGTTCCTCCAGGATACGGGCACGCCGATGACAACAAAATCGTCAGGTTCTTCGACAGCGCCTTACATTGTTCCGGGGGGGCACCTTCGGAATTGAGCGTGACCCCCGACGATGATTCTCTTGTGCCATTAATAGAAGCATTCGGCCAAGCATGTTTGCAGATTCCAAAGTTGAAATCAGCTGAACTATCAACATTGATACCTGCACCGCCATTTAAGCCTCCAAAGAACCATGATCCACCAGAATATCGGTGGATAAGGCCCGTCTGGGGTGTCTGGTATTTCAGTCCTCACACAGTTATCGAATCGCATGAAACCGATTGGTATCCAATTCAGTATTTTCCGATTTTTTACAAGCACACGCCACAGAGGCGAGTCATGCGGAAAATAACGGACTGGGGCCCGAAAGACAGCTTAAGAAATCTTATCTGTAAGATTGGCTGTGAAGAATACGGGATGGATTTAGTCGAAAGATTCATTGAGGACAAATGGAATATTAAGAATAGTACATCACATCTTGTAGGCTAGGTACCTGACTATTTTCTTCTCTTGATTCCCTCTTTTCTTTTCTTCTACGCATTTTTTCTTCTCCTGCCTTGCCTAAAAATCAATACCACCACTTATAACGCCTACTTATATGTTGTGGTGGATCTGGCTCCAGGTGAGCACTAGTGAGGCGGTGTGGGATCGGCAGACAGGCGGTCTGCCGATCACCATGTAGTAGGGCCCTCAGGGGCCCTACTCATGTGTAGAGAGCATGTTGGGTAGGTCTGACATTCTCATTAGATTCCTCATAGCAATATATGCAAGAGTTGGGTAGTACGCTTGGTAGGCCTCTCCGTAACATTATAATAATAAAGAAGGCAACTATGAGGTACTTATAGACAGAAGAGTAGTAGTTGGAATTGTGTAAAAGTTTAAATAACAAAACAAAACAGGTTAAAACTAACAACAGGCGGATGTTTTACTCTAAAGGTAAAAGTGAAATAGCAAACCCCTTCATCAGCCTCCCCAGATATTGAAACCTAACGAGTGGACGGCCAACTTTAAAGTAGAGCCAGTAAAAACCTCAAATCTCCTAACCAACTTCTTAGGTGTGTTGCAGGTAGGGGAACGAATTTGTACAACAACATAAAGCCAATGGGACTTTACCATTTATACCCTTATGGACTGAGTGAAATCGGTAAAGAGCTCATTGCGGAAAGACCTTACTGTCTGTTCTCTTTGCCGCTGCCCAAGCACCTTAAGCATGTTTTCCATACTCTTCCCGTTCTGTCGCACTCGCTGCAATTTTCAGTACGCCCCCTGTCGTCGCGCTGGAAGCCTCTGCCATCGCACCATCCACACTTGTTAGACACCCGGCCTTTGCCAGCACAATCGTAGCAGTTTGGGACCTCCTGACGTCCCAGGGATCCCTCGTACTAGAAAAGGGGCTTTGTTAGTTTCAGATTGTGTTTTAATATTGATAAAATGATATTTTCATTTTTTTGGTTTTTCTTCATGCTTGGGGGTGTCAATTATTTATATTGCTTACCTTTCCCATGTTGACAACGAAGACGGAGTTGATTTGGTGAACGGCTTGAGGATTGAATTCAGCAAGAATATTGCTTCCTGGCTGAAGAGAGGTTGGTTGATTGTTTCTTGGCTTGACTTGAATTGAAGAATAGAAGACTCTAAAGAGTGCGAGAGAAGGCAGGTAAATAGTACTGGCAAGATAGCTTTGATGGGGCAGTTAAAGAATCTTGCTAATACTGTCGAAAAGTGAGAGTTCTGTATTCGATGGATATTTGTATCACGGTCCAGATGCTGATGCTGATGATGATGATAATTCCTCGATAGCAAAAGAAGAGGAAATAGAGACACCTTTTATATTCATTTTGTCCCTCTATCTACTCTACTTCCACAGAGTCTGTTTAATCACAAAAACACCAGCTATTCTAGGCTACAAGATATGAGAGGAGATGAAATGAAGCTGTGTTTACTCACAAGTGCCACAATATTGCTTGTTGGTTCAGGGTTTCCGACTTCTTATGAGAGTGTTAGGAAAGCAAAGCGGACACATGAAAAGAATAAACGTGGTTTATTACGTAGGCTTCAGCTTCTCACCAATAGTCATGACGCGTAAACATAAGTGTTAATATGTCGACAATGACTTGTATAATGATGCCTAATCTTCTACAATTTTTTACTAACAGAAGTTCGACATGACTAAACCTCCTGAGCAGCGGCTATTACCTCTTGAATCATCTAAGGCGGCATAGAAAATGTCTTACTACAGAGCTCATCACCACTGTGAGTTTCCAGAAATGTATCGCATAATTAAACGTAGCTATTATCTCTTAAGTTTGCTATTCAGCTAATACTGGGTAAACCATATCACGTCCTGGCCTACAAGACGCGACTTCGCACCTAGACCGGCCCTAATCACTTTGCCTTCCATTGTACGATTCATAATTTACGCTCAACCAACAACAACTAATCTACTTACTTAACCTAAACATGGCTGCCTGCGATTACGGCACCAACAGCCTTATAGATCTTTTAGTCTCCAGCATACAATATGTAAGTGGAGACAAGAGCTGTGGCGCAGACCTAACAGTTGTTCTTGGAGATTTGTTTTCTCGCTAGGTGGGGCGTGTTAAGGTAAGGTGGTCGCGGCCAGGTGGTTTCGTAATACGGCTGCAGTTCTCCACTTTCGCTTTTCACTCCAGGCTGGCGGGTCTCACTTTGGGCCGCTTGGCTTTGCACTGAAATGTCGATGAAGCCATTACGTGGAATAACTTGCTATGGCTTGTTAGATAACTATAAACTTGGTTGGGTTGGGTTGGGTAAGTTCATAGGCGGATATTGTAGATGCGAGGACGGCGTCAGCCTTGAGCTGTATCAGCCCTTGGAGAGTTCGGAATATGTATGTGAGGGCGTACTCGCCGCCATTACCTGCGAAAGTGGTCTTATTTTCTTCCTCTTATCCCTTTATCTTTCTTACCTTACTTCACCTATCTCTTTTCGTATTTTCGTGGATAACTTAACAAATAATCTAATCAAAGAGATCGCTGTGGAACGTGGGCTCCTCTCTTTTATAACTGATCCTGCTGACATTATCTAGTAGATCACCACTTGTCCATACTGGGACGAGTTCAAGCAAAACACTATTTACAATTCTTCGAGGAAGCAGTTGCGTGTCCGGGTCTATCTAACCGCTGCACACCTCAGCCTTCTGTCGAACCGAGATCTATTAGCACCTCGATCTTGAATTCTCTACTACTTCTGGTTGAGACACAGCCTAACCAATACCAGGCGAGTCATGGAGCAAAAGACTGCCGTCTCAAAATGCTCCAAACACCAAAAGGTGGTGGACATCGGGAGGAGACTGCTTCACGTATATCACGATAGGCCGCGAGAACTTCCACTACTGCTACCCAATGCTCGACGTCAGGGACTCGGTGAGAATGTCGACACGCTTGCTCTAGTTCGACACCTAGATCCGCGAGTAACTTACGAAGGATCCCGTTCCTAACCTGGATTACGAGACCGCGAACCGGCGCAATGCAAAGAAGTAGCGAGTCAGGGCTGGGCAGGACAACTCTGGCCAGTTCTACTGTCTGAGAAGAACGCAAGACTACCATGTGCGCGCTGACGTGCTGCTGTTCCTGGAATCGCTCTACGAGATTGTCGCGGATATGTAGGTCTTGTTGGATTCTACCACTAGGCTAAAAGTGAGATGCAACTAACACATTGTTAGTAGCTTGCGTTATTATTGCATATATTCTAACAGATCTATAGGGAGCATGTCACACACTATTATGTTATGTAGAGGACAAGTTCTTCCATAGCACATCTGAATGTACTTTACATAATCGTATCTAGAGAGTGCACTAGTCCACTTCTACTACTCTCCAATCGACAATACTCTCCGCGAGAGTTATAGCCCGGTTTGCTCTTGCTTGCTAGCTCAACGGTATAGCGTGTCAAACACACTAGTGTGGGTTAGTAACAAAATGTACTACAGCATACTACGCAAGAAGTTTGAATCCGCATGGCGTTAAGACTCGGACGACTAGTTTTAATGCAGTTGCGTGTGACACTGTACGGCGCACGGACCGGCAGCAATTTTGCGTAAACTTTCGACCCCCAGAAAGGGTAGAGCTATGCAGGTATAGGCCAATCTACGCATTAGATTGCGCTGCGAAAACAACCTTGCACTGCAATCGGGGGTATATTACGTGGAATATATATCTTTAATTTCTACTTAGGATTAGCGACGTCGTTCTTTCCGTAACGGAAATCCCCTTGGATGATGTCGCCTAGATCATGTTTGCCCACAAAGCAACCAAGTGCTTCGGGTACATCATCTTTGAACCCGAGATGCTGACCGATGACCGCGGATTGATCCGGGGGCTCGACTGCGAATGGGAGAAGAAGACGGTCTAGAGCCCATTGAAGGCGGTGGGCGTGAACGCCGGCTTCACCATCAACGGCGTCGATGTCACAGTTGAAGTGTGCACTGACACCATATTGGCGTTCTGCATCTCCTCGCTGTGGTGAATAGCCTTCTGCCTCAAGTTCGACCCAAACTACATCCAGACGGTCTTGGTACGACGCGAGATGGGGCGTCGCAATCTGCGTGTCACTAGCTGACGAAGCTCATGCTTATGCGCTTCACTGGGACCGTCGCGGGCTCCAAGTGGCTGCCGACCCTGACGGGCGAGACGGGCTTGTTTACCAACTTCGCCGACAGCTTGGCCCAGTATTTGTTGCTGTCCCTAGAGGCAGGATACGACGTGCCGACCCGGGAAAATCGTCGATATCGACGCTCTGATCTCGTTTGAGGGCGTGTTTGACGCCTTTGAGAGCAGCTTTCGGGTCAGAACCATCACCGTAGATGAGAAAACGCTCGACCTGCTTGCCAATAGGATTTGGAGTACGTCGTTGAAAAGGACCGCGAAGTGCTGGAGGACTGCACTAAGATGTTGCTACGTCGGCTCGCCATCCTGGGCCCAGAACGGCACGGGCGCATCACGGCCTAATGGTCTGCACGCGAAGACGTCCAACGCATTCTGGACAGCGTTCTTCCGCCCTTCGGGGGGTCCGGTCAGCTCAACCACAGAGCTGTCGGAAGCGAATGGCGGCGACAATGACGACTGCGGTAGCGTCATCAGACCGCCGCAATCAGTGTCGATAGTGTGCAGGGTCAAGCTGGAGACGTTGCCGGAGACGATAGTATCTCGCAATACCCTAGCCGTTCCAGCAGACAAGGACTGACCATGATTTCGTACAACATGACGAGCGCCGGACACACGGCCATGGATGACTTTCACAAGGTCTGTGGCGGTATCTTCCACCTGGTCAACGGAGTGTCGGGGTGCGGCAATTCGTCCGAGATCTGTAGTGTGGCCACTGAAAAGGACCTGATCGCCGTCGTGTCGACGGGTGGCCGTGATGACCTGCAGGCTATGTTTACCAAGGCTAGCAAGCAGCCAACGCAGGTCTGTACTTTGAGTGGCCGTGTCATTAGGGTAGCACAAGTACGGCAGAACGCTCTACATCGACGAGGGTCTCATGTGCCATGCAGGCGAGCTGGTTTACATGGTTGAGCTCGAGCGCGTGCGCATGGTCAAGGTGTTGGGCGACGACAAGCAGCTTAGCTTCAAGCTGCGCCTGCCGGGCTACGAGATGGAAACCACAGCCTGGGCTATGTCGTCGAATACAGATCCCAGAGCAAAACAATAGCAAAAGTCGCTGTGGCTGCCATTGGCCGCCTCAAGGTCAGCAGCAAATACAGCAAACTGGACGGAAAGGGCTTCTATTCCAACAGCCGCATTGCGACTAACCCGGTGCTCAAGATCATTTACATGCAAACAATCTAAGGCAGCCTTGACAAGGTGCTAAGGACTAAGGGAGCCGAGTACCTAACATGGACGCAAGAGGACAAGAGTAAGCTGATTGCGGTCAGCTTTTCCATTACCATCCCGCCACAGCTAATGCCCCCTGCCCCCCTATATTTCTGATAAGGCAGTCTAGGGAGGCAACTTGGCCCCACCATTCCGATGAGCGCGTCCAACCCCGCTAAGATACCTACCTAGGTAGGCAGGCAGTTCCGACTTCTCGAACTTCCCACCAACACATTTCGTCTCTTATTTTTATTTGCCATTGTAGCACAACCACGCCGCGGCGCGCGCGCGCGCTGTCTAACAGCAGGTGGCCAGCGAAACGATGCCCAAAAATTTCCGCCGGCCACCGGCCGCAAATCGCCATTGCCATGCCTTGCACGAGGACGGAACCGATTGCGGCGCTCGCCTTCTCCAGGCCAGCCACGTCTTTTGCCCCTCTCACCACCAAGAGTACAAGCGACTGTACAAATCCTACAAGCAGACGGAGAAGCACTACAACAGCATCAAGTCAAGCGCTGACGATGCTGACGATGCTGAGACAATGACCAGGGCCAAGCTGGCCGCTGGTAGAGCAACGCTACAGCTAAGAGACCAAGTCAATCGTCGGTTTTTTAGCTTCTCGGCACAAAACCGCGGTCATGTCAAGTGGATCCTGAAGCTCCAATCCGAAGTCCGTGGTCTAGAGCAGCAGCTAGAGCAGGATTTGGTGAATGTGGAAGCCAAGGGGTCCGCCGGTTTGGCACCGCCGTCGCAGCCGCAATCACTGTCACTACTCGATTCGGCGGTTCCATTGTCGGCGCTAGGTCACCTCCCTGCTGGCAGCCCCATCGTTGTCTTGAGGGAAGCCTCGGACGCCATCTTGACTGCCAAGGTCAAGGAACTCTACTTCGTCTTGCCCGCACTGGATGACTCGTCGTCACTCGTCCTCGACGACGTCGATCCTAGTGTCGCGAGGGAGCCAGATGACCGCGACCACATCATTCGCTTCCTCTTTCGAGAGCTTATTGCACAGAAGGCCGACGCCGGCATGCTTGCCAGGGCCGCCCGAACCCAAAGCATTGACACTTTCCTCCGCGAGTCATCGGCACTCCATCTCGAGGGCTACATCCGCTTCTTCCGGGCTTTCCTAGAGGGGCGCCATGACACCCTTCATCTTTTGCGCGACGCTGTTTGCGACTATCTCTTAGATTTGAAATCGTCATCCATGACGATTCTGGGCGCGGGGATCACTACAGAAGACAGCCCACGGAGGATGAATACCAAGGGCTGGGACCTACTGTGGATTAACTTTCACGACATCGTGGGATGGTGGAATCTCGAGCTTTTTGCTCTTCAGTTTGACGACCTAGTCGCGGCTAAGGCCTTGATCGTTTGCCAACGCTACGGAACAGGAGCTGCGAGCGAGGACGGCGAAGAGGACGCCCCAAGCTGGTATGCGCCCGACGAGGACGTCTCCCAGGAGAGCGCGCTGGCTACGTTTTATGGTTTTATCGCCGTCACAAAGGGCTTTAACCACCACGACTCGTCAGCTGTTCAAGTCGAGCCCGGACTCGCCAAGGAAAGGCAGACACGCTGCTATCTTGTGGGACGAATGAGCAAGAAGGATCCCGTGGCCCAGCAGCTGGCGCAGGAGCTGGTCGAGAGGATAGCGAGTTTTATCGTTTTTGTGTATGATCGAGAGGAGGAAGGGGACGAAGCCTCCACCCTGGTCTTGCCACCTCCCTCAGACCGACAACCGTGGATCAGTCGATCTCGCGTGGCGCCCACAAAGGAAGCTCTTGGCTCCCAACCTTGGACGGTGGAGTCGTCTTTTGCTGATGTCCTCGGCGACCTCAGGCTCATTCACAGCCTGAGGGATAGGAATATGGCAAGGGATTATTACGAGTTCGTCATCATTGATCGAAGCTCGTGTAGGACATTTGACATTTTGGATGCTGTGGCAGATGCTTTGTCTAAGTTGAATGGGGATCCGTCATACGACCAGGTCTTCCATCAGGTCGTCGCGAAATACGTCCCAGTTGAGGAGCAAGGCCAGTATCTGGAGGCCGTTGCGCAGATGGACCTCGACCAAGCTACACTAGCCGCTCCGCGATATCTAGACAACCGTGTCAGAAGCTGGGACATGCCCAATTCACTCCGCGCTATTCTTGGGGCTGTGTTGCGGGATTCGTCACGGGTCACCACCCTGCACCAGTCGCGGCTCATTTCCCATGTTGCGGCGGATCTCGAATCACACGGTGTCACGGCGCGGATTACCGAGTATGAGGCGGCGCGCACCTACCCAATCGCTGTGCGAGGTGTCGACGGGCTGGACGACCTCTACTTCTACTATGACATGGGTCCCATGAACCAACGGGCCATCCGTGGAAGCGTGCTGGATTTCGATCCGTCCATTAGCGGTCTCACCCAGTTCGCCGAATCATACCACCGTGCACACCCCAGCGCCGTCTTCGCCAAGGGCAGCATAAAGGTTCATTACTGTGCCTGGCCCATGCCCATGCTTGCTGGGCCACGCTGGTCCAATCTCAACTTCCGCACGCCCGAAGGTCGCCTTTACAGATGGAAGGCGCTGCCATTCGACATCCCCATGGCCTCTCGCGTGTGGCAAGTGTTCGTCAATCGTGAGCTGAACAGCAAGCTGCCATTCGCTTGCCTCCAACAAACGACTCTGCTGATATGTGCTGAGAACCGAGATGGCGCCCAGTCCAGCATCAAGGCGTTGTCTGACGTTGGTAAGAAGCACGGATGGTCATTTTCGATCCCCCCACCGGTGTCGTGGTCGTCTGACGTCAAGGGGTTGGGTCTCAACAACTTGTGGGAAGGAGTCCGTGCCGCTGTCTAGCTGAAGGTCTCTTGCCTCGGTCACGGACCGTCCGGCGAACAACTCAAAAGAAGGGAGTGGCTGCCCACGCCGGCATGAGTGCAGCGGCAGGCAGACTCGGACATCACATAGATTAAGGCGTCCAGGGTGCGATGTTGATCCACTTCGGAAAAGTGCCCGAAAGGGGGGACGAGGGACGCAGGATATAGTGCCTGTCAGCTGACATGCACCGTGACAGGCTACCTAGGTAGTGTAGTCCGCAAATAAACCGATATTGTCAGCTGCTGACAACTGCCGATAAAGCGACAATACTCGCAGGGCTCCTGAAGGCATGACTACGCCCGAGCTAGGCAACATCCACGTCCATGGATAGCGACATAAATAATAAGTGAAGAGGATGGGGATATTCACTTCATAGCGGAGCGATTGCGCCATCACTCAGAAGAAATGGAATAATGCACCCACAGGCTCACTTGACGCGAGTCCTCAAACCTCTACCTGCTCTTAAACGTTGGCTCTGTTTACTGTGTGCGATTGCCTAAACACCTTAGACATTCACTTACTCCCCAGTCAACAGAAACAAGACCTAAAGTATTGTCTCTAACTCTTAATTTATTCCCGGTGCAAGATAAGAGAACAACAGACTTTCATCAAGCCATAATTCCCCAAGCTCTTAGAAGTGCCACTGGTCGGTACGGGACACCAACACCTATGTCTCTTACGAACAATCCCTCCAGCCAGCCCTCTCTCCACATTCATTTCACTCCCTTTAACCACATCAGTCAGCGTTCTCTGGCCACAGCTCACACACATCGACCACCATCCACCTCGAGATTAACGCCCGTGATGAAGGCCGCCTCGTCGCTGGCGAGGTAACAACACGCGTTCGCAACGTCTGCGGGTGTGGAGCCCCGGCCAAGGGGAACGGTCGACTCGAAGGCCTTGCGATTCTCGGGCGTGTCGGGCTTGCCTATGAAGAGGTGCGTCATGCCCGTGCTGCCAATGACGGGGGACACGGCGTTGAAGCGGATTTGCTGCGGTCCATACTCGACAGCCATGGCCTTCATTAATGGTTAGCTAAGCCCGGCCATGTCTCTCTCTCTCTCTCTCTCTCTCTAGGATTTGTCATTTAAACGTGGCCCTCCTACCTTTGTAGCGTTGATCACCGCCGCTTTGGAAGCATTGTACCATGTAAGTCTCGGACGAGGTCGGACTAAATAAAAAAAATCAAAAGTCAGCTTACTCCGCGCTTAACCACTCACAACAGGCTCATTAGTAAACTCACTTCCCGCAGTCGAAGCGATTTGTATAAAGTTCCCCTGAATTCCTTTCTCGGCGAAATATTTCACAACAACACTACTCGACAGATAAACTGACTTGACATTCACCGTAAAAACGCGGTCAAACTCGTCCTCTGTGACCTCCTCGGTGGCCTTGTTCTCGTACGCCGCGCCCGCATTATTCACAACTACATCGAGCCTTCCGAACGTGTCAACTGCCTCTTTCAGTAATCTCTCCCAGTTTTCTCGCTTAGTCACGTCCGCGACGGAGAACGCGCAACCCAATTCTTGTGAGACGGTCTGGCCGGCAGTGGCGGATAGGTCCGCTATCAGCACCTTGGCGCCCTCTTGCACGAACTTGGTCGCGATCCCTTTGCCGAACCCCGATGCACCGCCTGTTACGATGGCAACCTTGCCTTCTAGACGCAGTTGCGGGGCCATGGTGATTGGGCGTTTTGTGTAGACTCACACGAGGTGTTAAGTGTGGTGTAAGATCACCAATACGGGCAATAATTGCTTACGAGTTAAGAAAGATAAAATCAAAAAGCCCTATAAGTCCAGGTACTCTCTACCAGTTCTTAGGGATACCCTGTCCCTATATTATTCAACTATAGTAAAAATAAGGTGTAAGACTTTGTAGTGAGACAAAGGAGAGCACCCTCTATCCCTGATAAGACACCCTTATCAATCAAGATCCCCTTCAACGATTACCCGGGGCCGAATTGCGGGGAACTGCGGGGGATTGCGGGGAAAACCCTAACCGGACCGCTACCTACTCGCTGAGTTTGGGGTAGGTACGCTAAGATCTACTTACGGTAGGTACACAAAGTTCCTAGCCTCGGAGTTGGGTAACTTGATGCTCTATCTCATCTTTTGCTCCTTCCATAACCTTTGCGAATCAATATAACAACGCAAATACATGGGCAGTCATACTTGCTGCAACAGACAAAGGCAGTGTTGAAAAGAATTAGTCTTCGCCGATAGGAGGGATAGGAGAAAGACGCGAATATATAAGTATAATCATAGGTAGTGATATAGAGAAGTAAAGAGAGATGCGTACAGATGGCACCAAGAAGTAATAGAGAGATAAGTATGTAGTAAAGATAAAGGGAAATAAGTAGGTAACAAAATATGGAAGAAATTTTGAGATGTAGAAAAGAAGGTGAGTAGAAGGGAGGAGAAGGTAGGAAGGTTCGTATTTAAAAACAGACAATTCCCTGGGCAAGAATCTTTCAAGTACCAAAGGTAACTACCTACACCTATCATGGTCTACCTAAGGTATATAAGAATAATGGAAACAGGCAGATCAATTAGGTCAAAGGCGCCTATGTAGTAGGTATATATCTCAATGCAATTGCCCTGTTGGTATCACAATAAAATGTTAAAGCCTTACTACTACTATAGTGGCTACCAAGTTGCCTTAGTAAATAAGTCAATATAATAGCTACCCTATAAATAAATGAACAAATGTCTAGCAAAGCCAGGTATTAGTAGTTAGCATAATATAGCCGCTGCAGTGATCAATATCTTTGAGTACCTTCATTACTTACTTACAAATCTATTTTTAGGTAACTTGCTCTTAAACCTTTACTTTTTCACTGATTATAACAGATATACCTAGCTTAGTCTTTAGGGAGGATGCCCCAGTGTCACAGTTCACACTGCCGGGCAGTTTGTATAGACATATTAGTATTGCACAAGGAAGGAAAGAATCTTTATAAAGCAGAGATTTTCTGTACCTACTTATATAGGTGTAATATAGTCCGTGCCCATGTCCATGCTTTGGGGCCGGAGCTGGTCCGGAAGAGAACTAGGACATCCAGCAAGGAAAGTGACAAGATAAACATATCAACCTTTTTAGGGATAATAAATTATAATGCTGTCGAGACTTGAAATTGTGACAGCCTAGCCACCCATTTAATCTAGCTGTCTCTCAACTGCCCTTATGTCACTCCTAATAGAGGCACTCGCAGACCACATAGGTGAATAGATGAATAGGACACAATAGAGGCAATAGGCACTATAAAACAATGCAGCTATTTATCATGTATTAATGCCACCGCCCAAAGGATAGCCGGAGCTCAGTTAGCAGATGTATGAAATGAATGTCACTTTAGCTTAGGTGCAAAACTATCACTTAGATTCTTATTACTTAGCTTTAGATTTTTTTCTGAGTGTAAGGTATAGTTAATCCGTCCACCCATTGCCTTATTTCACACTGGTCACACTTTATAGCATCCTGCTTTTCTTCTCTAGATAAAGTTGCCTCTTCTTATATATGTATTTCCGTAATGTTTTCCTGTATATTTCTAGATAAGTATAGTTGTTCACTGCCATAATGTCAGGAGTTACTAGGCGGCAAACACAAAGATACAGGTGGCTGGTACGAATAGTATTTGTGTAGAGGCCTAATCAGGGCTAATCAGGGCGCGGCTGACGAGGAGGTCTAATCGAGCACGGGAACAGATAGCTAAGGAGGGCTAAGGAGGGCTAAGAAGGTCGATGCCCTGAACGGCCGGGAGCCGAAGGAGCAACGAGCCTGCATATAGGGGCAATCGTATCACCCTCGAGAAGAGGAAGGGCAGGTTTTTGCTGTATACCAGAATAGACCTTACGTTACGATATTGCTCCTCTCACTCTGTAGCTCCTATCTCTGACACATAATAGCAACTTCATACTACCCAACCTGGAAACTCTGCGCCCACGCTGCCAGGTAACTAGTATTTCTTGGCCTTAGCTTTTATGGCTAGCTAATAATCGACTTTTCATTGCATTTTCTGGCCTCTAGTCACAAGCTTCTGAAAGACCAGGTTGGTGTCGGATTGTTTCTGCGCCGCCTTAAGACAGCGCACATTGCCTTCTCCATACGAAGCTATGGCTGGCTGATCAATGTCGGCGGCATTCATAAAAATGGGATCCAGACTCGCCCCTGCTACATCCGCCGCTCTGCGAACCTTTCTTGACAGAGATGCGGCCGCGTCATACGCCACAACGTCGTCCCTGGGGTCCGATCAACTGACAGCGACTTCAAACCATGTCTGATTCACAGCCTGCAAACCAAGTGTATTGCCGGCCCGACTAACCAACACTGCACTAGCACTGATAGGCTGGGCCGTGCCACCGACTAGGCCGCCTTGGAGACCGGCTTATAGTAGCGGTTTCAGGGGCTGAGGAAAACAAGGTTGCCAATTCGCTATACACTGTGTCTTTTAGGGTCATACTGTGTGCATACCAGGTCCAGCGCGATGGTAGAGAAGATGGGAATAGGGCTTGCAGCTGGTGCAGCGTCATGAATTCTGTTTAGTTAAAAGTAGGCGCAAGAGTATAGAAAGATGCATATGCTTCCGGGCGCTCTATAGGCTTCAGATATATAAAGGTAAGTAGCGCCGTACCGTTAGTGGGAAACAGGTTGATAATCATATTAGATTAGGGATCCTTGTTCAGTGTTGTCTGGTACACTTGTAGAGCTTGCAAAAGAGCCGGCACTTGTTTATGTGCAAAGGCTTGTATAATACCGCCTTAGCAGTCGCTCCAGGGGAACTTCTTTGCATAGAACTTGGTAACAAAACTTGAGACATAGCTTCGTCAGTATAGATGGCTCAAGGTGAGAATGAAGTTGTTGCGATAGGCCAATACCCTGATCCAAGGATAATTACAGCATATAAGACAACAAGATATCCAAGAAAAACATACTTGCTGCATGGGTGAGACAAATCTTGTGAACATCCGGAACCTGAACAGCAACATTTGGACGTATGTGTATGAGCAGCCAGTGGGCGTGCTACCTATATCTACTTGTCCGCCATGGTCAGCAATTTTTGCGCAGATGCTCTGAAAAAAGGAAAGGCAGCGGTCTATGTTGACTGTCACGTAGGGAATAGAGAAAGCCTTATGGAGTACGTGTTAAATGTGCACAATGTCTTGTTGTCCACTGCGTCTGATGCTTCGTAGGTTCTACAAATCGCAGGGTTTTGTCCCAGTGGATGATTTTTAGGTAAAGAAGGATGATGGTTCCCTGTGGCCTGGTAAACTCTTGCGGATGGACATTGACGAGCATCAGCTACAAGTGATAACATGCTAACAAAAGAGGGCGGCTTGTGGGTAGACCTGGTCAGAGCAAAAGTATCTCATGTCGTCCTGTACTAGCAAAAGGACGTTAGATCGCAGACCATTTTGCTCTGACAGCACTATTTGTTGTAATTATTTAGCAGATGAGACGGTAGAGCTTTGGCACCAAATGCTTCTTCTCGCAGAGAGTATTGTCGATTGTAGAATAGTAGAAGTGGACCAGGTGCACTCTCCAGATGCGATCATGTGAAGTGAATTCAGATGTGCTATGGAAGAAGTTGTATTACTCTACATAACAGTGCGTGACATGCTCCCTGTAGACCCACATAACCGCAACACTTCTCTCTTTGTGCATTCGGAAGGAAATGTGCTACATATATTTCAGAGTGTATGCATGCCAGCTTGCTCAGATTATCCATGGAAAAGAGGGAAGCTTCAAAGACCGTGGATAACCTAAATTATCAAATTAATAAACCCTAACACTAACCACGACATCTCACCCCATTTCTGCTTCCCCGGCCTTGGTGCTGCTGCAGGGTTGAGCTGGGTGGAAGTTGGTACTCTCGTGCTACTCTCGGTGCTGGACGTGGAAGTTGGTCCTACACCGGTTGGAGGGGGAAGATGTGTCGCCGCAAATGGCGTGTAGAATGATGCGGTTGCCGTATATTCACTTAAAGACTCGTCTGCGTCCGCAGAATTGGAGGCATACACAGATACCGTTGTCGTTGTCGTCACCTCAGTGGAGTCTGACGTGGTTGTCTGGAAAACTGCGTTGTAGGTCCAATAGTAGGAGTAGTAATAACTGCAAAGTCAGCGTCGGCAAACTTCCAAACTAACTGGCGTGACAGGACATACTAAGTGATTCTGTAAGTGAAATACTGATACTCTACCGCTACGGATGTGGTCGTGTGTGAAGCTGCTGTTGTTGGTGACGGTGTAGGCGTGACTGCCCCATTCCCAGTCTGGCCGCCAATAGGTGTACATCCAGAGCAAGTCTTTCCCTTCCGACAGGATCCGTAGTCTGCGCAGCAGTATTCATCCGCGGTCGCGTAGTACAGGCTGTTTGGACAGCACGTCGCCCCATCTGGAGCAGAGTAACCTGAGCCATCCGGGCAGCAAAAATAGCCAACTCGGGCGTAATAGCCATTGGCACAACATGTGCCTCCAATTGGAGCGCAATACCCATTACCACAAGAGAAGAAGCCAGTCTCGCCTGTGCATCGAGATTAGTCCAAAGCGCCACTTTGCCAGAAGATGCTTCACGTACATGCTCGCTTCTCAAGCACGCTCCGTCGGTCCAACTCCCCGTATCTATTGCTCACGAGCTCATGGACCTCTGGAACCCTTGCGAGCTCTTGCCCGAGGATCACGGGTACAAGCGTTGTGATCAAGCTCAACGAAAAGAAGACGTAGCCGATCATGATGCTGGTCTTGAAGAAGGCGATCGGAGACAGCCAGAGCTCGGGATCTATCGAGAGCCAAAGCCGCAGCTATTTATGACAGCCTCCCAAGGCATATTTCAGCTCTGAAGCTTTCCCCTTTTATCTTAGCTACCCGCTGCACCTCGCATTGTTCGTATCAGCACCCCGCGGCGAGCTGAATATTGGATCCTACACAGTAATTAGATTTTAGGCACTGGGACATTATAGATTGTTATCTCCACACCCAGGGAGGAGAATGGAAACCTAGCCAAATACAACACACCTTTGTCTCTTTCTACATGTTGCACCTCGCATTGTTCGTATCAGCACCGGCGGCGGGCTGAATACGAGCCACGAACCCTGTTGTACCAGACGATAGAGAGTAGACGACAGCAGAGTCGAGGGAGATTCTTCTAAGGGCCGAGCACTCTAGCGTGTTTCTCTATCCGCTCTCATAACTTCCGCCACTTGCATCCTACGCTGAATGATCCGTGCCTTTCTGCATCTTAATAGATTTGAATGAAGTTGAAGGGGAACACACGGCTTAGAGGCGTGGGGGCCTGGAGCCTGAGGCTATAAAAACGTGTATTTAGCGGCTTGGCCTGCCGATTTGGGCTACTTGCGGGGGAGGTTATCTTTGCCAAGGGCCCAAGGCCTAGCTAAGCCCTTGTGTTAGAATATAGGGATATCTATTAAAATGATAGTCAGATATAAGCAATGGTGTGCTGTGGGTTGTATTCGGTGTTTATTCATGTTCTTGTTATGTTGCAGTGACACGTCTGTCAGCCCCATTTGTATTGGGAGCTACTGGGGGCGCACCCATACTTTTACTCAGGGCGCACCTATTACCTGATTTAAAGTGCCAAGACCTAGCAACTAAGAAGTGGATCCGATAGATAACCTACCACAATTACTAGCACTGTGCATCAACATCCTCTCCTTGCTACCTCACCCCCTGACAGCCTGCTTAAAGTCATACACACATACTTGGACGCAGTGCAACGCTGTTTTTGATGTTTTTATGCCACTTGAGTAGTCTACCTATTTCCAACCTTTTGCAGCCCTTTCTACAAGGCCATAAGGGCTGCATACCTCCCTAATTGGGACCGTCGCCCTCACGACCGCCCATCTGTTATTGTTGGCGTAGTAAGGCCGTACCCGCATCTGTAGTAGTGCCTGCAGTGGCGCCTCAGTGTTAACCCCTTCGGCCCTTGTTGCCTCTACTAGCCCCTCGACCTCGGGAGCTCTTGGCCCTGCCTTATATAACCCTCGTTGCGAGTTAGCAGGTGCTATAACGGCCTTCCACTGCGAGATTGTGGTGTAAGTCAGGGGCCATAATCCTTCGGCGGTACATTTTGTAGCCCTCGATCTACCTGGCCTACCCTCAGGTAGGTTTGGAGTCGGTAGCATCCTAATTAAACAAAAAGGCACCGCGATAAGCGCAAATTAAAGGTGTAGTAGTATTTTAAATGCAAAAAGTTGTTGTTGTTGTAGAGGTAAAGGCAAGGCATATGGAGGGTAAAGGTAAGGCATATCCATAGAGGGTAAAGGTAAGCAGGCAGGTGGGTTAGTTGAACTCGCACTTTGCGGGGCTGGCAGTAGCTGAAATGGACTGGTAGGTGAGCCCCCAAACTTTCCTTGTATAGGGCCCCAGTATTCTGAACATGGGTTCGCTATCTATTACCCATTTGGCTGATATACCGTATAATTACGTAAGACCACAACCCTCATATTTGACAACATCAATTGGATGTTATTTCCCCCTCCCCTGTAGGTAGCTCTGTGACGTTTCCTTCTACGCGCAGTGCGGAATGGCAATGTCTCAGTATTTTGGTTACTGCTCTAGAAGGGGCAAAACACGAACTACGCAATAATGATGGCGACATGCCTATTCATGTCGCTACCGCACAAGACAACGCTCACGCTTTGAATTTCTACTGCAATACCCTCATGACGGCCAGCCTCCCATGGAGACGCTCGACAAGTCGTGCTGGATGTCGATCCATATTGCCGCACGAGATGGTGCTATATCAACGGCGCTCTCGCTTATTAAAGCTAGACCGATGTGAATGCGGCATCGTCAGACGGTCCGGCCTTGCGCCGCTCTATATTGCTACCGAGCAAGGCAAGAACGCAGCGGAGTTCATATCGAATCGCTCAGCATGCTCTTCTTGAGGGCTCTATCTCGTTCGCGGATATGGCTGCTAGCTGTGGTTTGACCGAGGAAGACACGAGACACATTAATATACTAGGCGCAATTTCAGTGCGCATCTTTGAGGAGAAGCCGGAGGCCGTAGAGATATAATAATCAGTTATCTCATGAGCCCGGACGCGTGCAGTTGCCATTAGGCTTTTCGCCCATCTGCCATCGGGAGCCGAGGGGTATACAATAACACTTTAACAGCCGATACTGACAAAGGTTTTCCGGTTTTATTAACCGACCATTTCCAAGTAGCACAGCTGAAGGCGAGACGGACGTATGCTGGTTTAGAAAGACCACGGATTATGATCCCTAGAGTGAGACATTCATATTCAGTCATCTGAAAAATACCGTCATGAATTTCGAGCCCTTTCATCGCATACCCTAACCACGCTTGGACAAGGTTCTCATTGAATCGTAGATAGGAATAAACCGATTTCTCGTCCCAGTGCCCCCGACGAGCAGGGTTGAGTAGAATTGCGGTGATCTCATCGCAAGTCATTTCTTTTGGAATGCGGCCTATTCGAGATAATATGTAAGGCTTCAAGTGAAAATTGGCGCACCATGCCCAGAAGTCAAATCGTCTGATATCACTATGACCGGGTTTGACGTAAGTTGGGTCTAGATATAGTTCATCCGGGTCCCACTGGCCAGATATCTCATACAGTCGATCGAGAAGGTTAGAGATCATTATAGGATATTCGTCATACCAACGTCGGAGAAAGGCAAAGAGAGCACCATGTCGTCTGACGGTTAACGAGGCGTGAAGAGAGTTCGCCGTGGTAGCTCCGGACCAATGACATGAGGGGGCGGCTATGAGATAGCTCATGTAGCTATTTCCGATTTTCTGTAGCAGCTCCTCACGGCTTATGCTCGATTGGAAGAGCGGATCTGCCAGTTGTCGACTACAAATAAACTCGTACGCTGAACAATGCACCCATTTGATTCTTCGATTTTCGTAGTTGAGTATTGTGGGATATGGCTCGTTCTTCTGGCATCTAGCGCGGTCGAGGCTCTTCGTAGTTTGTGTAAAGCGTAGTTGGTCGCTGATATATTTCATCGTAGCTTCCTCCCAAAGGCATTTGAGGGGTTTGTCCCTGGGGAAATGGTTGGGATAGTTGGAAACTTCAAGGAGTCCTGCACTTTGAGCAGCCACTTGAGCTTCTGTCCGTTCGCATTCGTCGGTGAGCTCTTCATACGACTCGATTCGTGTATTCGTATCTATGCGCGCTAGTGTAATCGTTGCAAAACCATATGCGCTATAAGTTCTTGCACTGTCCACCCTCTTCGAAACCACCTACTTGTTCTAAACTTGGAGCCAGGGTAGCGGGTGTCGTCGTTAGGAGGAACGTCGGATACGAAAGCATAGCAAACAGAGGCGGAACGATACAATCGAAACATGGAGTTGATAGCTTCGCTAAGTTCGACTGCGTTAGTCTTATCGATGCAGAAGGTGTCGACCTAAAGGTAATCGAGGCTATCGTTGTTGGCTTGTTGACAGCTTCTAAGAAATTTGAGAGACCTAAGACCTAGTTTATTGAATTTCCCGTCCTGGACATTGCAGAAGCTGAGTTCCTTACTTTCGTCCCCCTAGGTATGCGACAAGGCGGCATAAGGCAGCGTTCTATTATAGAACTTTTTTAATTTGAGTGTTTTTACGTTAAATAGAAGCATTGTAAGCGGCCGTAAAATAAGAGCAATTCTGCCGATTTAGGCTGGTGCCGACGAAGGAACACTGTATTGTACCTGCGCAGATTTGCTGCGTAAATACATACTTAGAGTATTAAAGGTGGGACGAGGGTTCGTCCAGGATTAGATTATATACACTGCTACCTAGGTACCTACGCCCTGGTCTTAGCCCCTTTCTATAAGCCTACCTGGTCTTTGTGAATACGTATTAGCATATCTACAAGTAGGTAGGTAGGCTGCTTCTCTTTGCATATGACTACAGATCCAATGTGCCTTGCGGCGGCAGCACAGCCTATAATGCTCGCCGTCTGCTCCCGCCCTGTTTCCATCCCAATATTTAGTTGATCAGCAAAGTGCACCTAGGCATGACAGTAATTGGATATGTCTAAGGGAATAAGGTTAGCCTTTTACACCAGTTCAATTGCCACTTGGGATAAACTGACCTTACAAGCCGTTACATACAGCCGATGACAAGGCTGACCAAGTCGGAGAATGTCCGTTTTCTTGGACAGCATCAAGAGCCAGGGAGAAGAAAAGGCACGCTCCGGTATTGGATAGCTCGGTTAAACGGGTCAGGAAACACCACACTTCGGCAGACTCTGTGGATCCGATCAGAAATATCTTTTCAAAAGCGTTGGTTGGGACATGTGATCATCTAATTGATTATACCTAAGATATGCATACATAATGCTTAGATTTTCTACTATAGGCGGCAAAAATATGAGATACTGGAATTTAATTGTTAGTATGTCTGTATAACAACGTAGATTCTCGGGTTAAATATTCTATTCTGCGCAATATAATATTAATGCTCTCTTAAAAGACCCTGTACGCAAGGCCTGTGATATTCCAGAGCGTGCTATCGTTAAATATATACTTGCTTCAGTATCTAATTACATATAGCACTTCTATTCAGCTACCCTGACAAGCTTAGCTTTACCAAGCGGCCCACGTCGGTAGATCCATCCGTTAGTGTACCTTTCTTGTCCCTATCTTGGAGCAACCTGTCAATATATTCCCCCGCTGCCGAAAGGTGGAGAATATGCGCAATAGCACGATGAACGGCTAAAAGCTGGGGCGAGGGAGGGTCGATTGTCCGGGTATTGGTAAGGCAAAATGTACAAGTAATAGGTAGGCCTAGAGTCCTAGAGACGGACGGATGCAGAAATGAGTTGACACGATAGGTATTTGATTGCGGTTTATTCTGAACGGGCTCAAAGAAAATCTTGAAATTGCTAAAAAACAAATGGAGTTGGTGGGTAAGAGTAAGTGCGTTGCGTGGCCGGTCAATATTGGTGCCTTCTATCAGATGCGTAACTCTGTGATCGAACATGTTAAGGACTGCGAGCGCAGCTTCTCCAGCACTGTCCTAAAGATAGGTTAGCCATATGAGGAGGTAACTGTAGGGAAACAAAACTTACTAATTTGTGGTTTGCATTGACCTTTGTCAGAGAGTGTGGAAGTATATGGGCTACTTCCAAGGAATCAAGCGGCTCTCCTTCCAATAAATTCACATCGTCATCTCGAGCGTTATCGTCGTCACGATTAAAACGGTTTGTCGCTTCATGCACATCAAATTTCCGCCATACTACATAACGGTGGCGGTCCCGGAGAAGGCATTCGCCTCGCAAAGCCAATACTTGGGCTGGAGTTCCCACGAAACCGTGCGCCACTCATTGGACCTCCTGGACTGCGGAATGGTAAGTCGGTGTGGGTTGGGGCGTCTTTTTAGTAGAAGCTTTTACTAGCGACTCTTAGTAATAACTAGAAACGGAAAGGGCAATCATATATAGGGGTCTAACAAGGCAAAAAGAAGTTATCTAGGAAATAGTCTGCAAAGGTAAAGAATTTCGATCTGAGCTCGTTGATATCGAAGTTTTTATTGTCCACTGAGAGCGCTATGGCCCGAAAGAAGGCCTGCAATAGATTGTCCTGGGATTGTTTGGAAAGTGCGTACTGGTAGGTAAAGCGGATGAGTTGAGAGCGATTGTAAGGACTACGGTTGCTAGGATTATCAGTGTTAAAATAGTTGACAATATGGTTGAATCTATCCTTGGCAACGGAGCGCTGCTCTGTTTTTGAAGGTAGCTCTGTAAAGAAATTGATGATGCTTTCAAGAGACGATTGATGGCGGTGAAGAGGCGATGGAGAGACCATTTTGTTTTATTATGTCGAAACCGAAATGCAGCAAGATGGAAACGAAGATGGCGATAGCAGTGCCGTAAACAAGATCAGAGCTGGTTGAACAGCAAGTTGTGGCCAGATGATTAAGGGATGGAGTTACGTTGGGCGAGCGGCATTACTAAAGGATCCACTTATTACGCCACGATTCTTAAGGCCTGTTTGGTTTTTAGCACGCTAGTGCTTTTTGATTATGTAAGATGTTCACTTTATATTTTTTAAGACGCTAATTTTAAAACTAAGCAGTATTTAATCTAGCAAAAAAAGGATATATTATTGTTTTTTTTATACTTAGTTAAAGTTGCAAGCGCGTTACTTTAAAGGAAATAAGGCTCCTATATATAATTAATCTATTGCTAAAGATCGATAAATAAGAAAGCAAAAGGAAAAAAACTTTATAATACATAATATTATAAGATTGTTTTATTATAAAAAGGCAGGTCAAGTAATTATAAGTTAATAAGTACTTAGGCTTAATAAGCTTAATAAGCTTAATGAGCTTAATAAGCTTTCTAGCTTATTAAAGCTATTTGTATAGCATAGCTATTATAGCTCTAAGCTATTAACCTGACCTAGGCCTGCACCTTTTATAACTATTAACCTTTTTTATATATTTTAAGTTATTAAGCATATTTTTTAGTAACGTATCCCACGGCAATATTTGCTACCTAGCTATATTTGCCACCTTTTTCCTATATAAAAAAGGTCCGTGCGTAACATTATAACTTGGCTAATACTAATGTTATAATAATATAAATAATACTAGTTAATTTTTAACAAAATAACAAGTTTAAATATAATTTTTTTATATTTATGGTATTTTTATTTAGTAGGTTATTAAGGTAGTAAATAAACAAGGATTATTAAAAAGATCTTGGCAAAAAGGTCTGTACGTAAATTTATAACTTTATTAATTTAAGTTGTCTAATAATAAAAATATAACTATTAGATTTTTATTAAAATAAGGAATCTAGTAGTATTTTTTTTATTTTAATTACTTAAATATTAAACTAGTTATATAGTAATATAGTATTTGTACTATAATATAATCCTTGCTAAAAATTATATAATCCTTGCTTAGCGTATTACTTAATAACTTGCTAAATAAAAATATAATAAATATAAAAAAATCATATTTAAACTTGTTATTTAGTTAAAAATCGACTAGTACTATTTATATGATTATAACATTAGTATTAGCCAAGTTATAATGTTACGCACGGACGTTTTTTATATAGAAAAAAAAGTGGCAAATATGGCCGTGGAATACGTTATATTAAATATAAAAAAAAACTATTTATACCTTTTTTAATAATTTTTAATAAAAATAAAAGCTATATATTAAAACCTTTTTATAAAAAGGTTTTAATATGCTAGCTTTATTTTTGCTTTATATTATAAGTATAAATAAATATAATAATCTTATTATTTAAAATAGTTTAAATAGCTATATTTTATTATTATTAAAAGTAAATAAATAAAAAAGCTTATGTTTTAATTATTTATTAAAAGAATTTTTTTATATACTTAAATTAATTATTAAAAATAAAAAAAATAATTATAGCGAGCTAAATATATAAAAAAAAATATATTTAATTGTTTTTTTTTAAAATAAGTATAAGTTGCAGCTACTAGCTGCTACATAAAAGTAGCTGCTAGCTAACTAATTAAATTATATAATTATTTTATTTTATTTATTTTAATTAGCTTTAGCATAGCTAATAAGTTTTTTATTTATTAGTTTATAATATTATTTTTTTTTAAATTATTATTTTTAATAATTATAAATAAATTTTTTTTTTTTTATTTATTTTTTACAACTTTTAATTATAATTTTATTAAAAGTAATTATTATTAAGCTTTAATATGTTTATTTAATAAATTTAGTATAAAAATAATGCGTTATTTTTATGGCTTAATTTTTTTAATATAAAATAAATATTTTAGCAAAATATATTTATAATAGTTTAAGTTTTTTTTTTGCGTTAGCAAATAAAATTATTTTTAAAAGTAATTATATTAAATAAAAAAAAAAAATTATATATAATTTAGCTTATAAAAAATTTAATAATAAATAATAAAAGCTTAAGTAAAAGCTAGCTTTTTTGTTTTGTTTTTATAAGCAAAAATGTTTTTTAAAAAATATATAAATAAAATAATAAAATAAAATGCTTGAGATTTTAAAAAAAATTTAAATACGCTTTAAAAAAGCTTGCTTTCTCTTGCTTTTTTATTAAACAAAATTAATTAAAATAATATTAATTTTAGTTTGCTTTTATATAAATAAATAACTTAGTTAATTAAAATATAAGCAATAGTATTGCTTAATAGTTTTAAAAAAATTTATAAAGTATTTTTTAAGTTTTTATATATATTTTTTTATTTTATTAAATATTTAATTATTTAATTTTATTACTATAAGTTTAATGTTTTTTTAAATTTATATTTATTTAAATTAAGTTTAACTTTTAGTTTAATTTTAAGTTTAGCATTTTTTAGTGCTAGTTTAAAATATAATATATAAAATATATTATATATTTTTATTTTTAATAGCAATTTTAGCTTATAAAATAATTATAATAATATTTTTAAAATTTTAAAAAATTTATTTTTAATAAAGTTAAGTTTATTATTTAGTTGCTTTATTTTAATATTTTTATAAAATAAATAAACTTTAATTTTTTTTTTTAAATTAGCTTTAATAATTTTTATTTATTATAATAATATTTTATTTATTGCTAATAAAATTATATATTTTTATATAACGTATCCTATAAGTTAATTATATACCTAGGTTAATTGCACACTTTTTTTTCTATATAAAAACTATTTGTGCGCAACATTATAACTTAACCAATACTAATACTATAATAATATAAATAGTATAAGTTAATTTTTAACTAAATAATAAGTTTAAATATAATTTTTTTATAGTTATAGTATTTTTTTTAGTAGGTTATTAAGGTCGTAAATAAACAAAGATTATTGAAAAGATCTTAATAAAAAGGTCTGTGCGTAAATTTATAACTTTATTAATTTTAGTTGTACAATAATAAAAATTTAACTATTAAATTTTTATTAAAATAAAAAATCTAGTAGTATTTTTTTTTTAATTACTTATATATTAAACTAGTTATATAATATTATAATATTTATACTATAATATAATCCTTGCTAAAATTTATATAATCCTTGCTTAGCGTATTGCTTAATAACTTGCTAAATAAAAATATTATAAATATAAATAAAATTATATTTAAACTTATTATTTAGTTAAAAATTTACTAGTACTATTTATATTATTATAGCATTAATATTAGCCAAGTTATAAAGTTGCGCATAAACATTTTTAATATAAAAAAAAAGTGTGCAATTAACCTAGGTGCATAATTAACCTATAAAATACGTTAGCTTAAATTATAAGTTTTTAATATATTATATTTATATTTTTATATTTAATAATATTTAGTTTTTAATTTATTTTTATTTTTAATTTAAATTATAATTATAAATAACTTTAGCTAATAATATTTTAAATATTTTATTATTTAAAATATTATATATAAATTATATTATAAATAATAATTTTATTTAGTTATTTAATTTATAATTAATATAATATTATAAATAATTTTTTAAACCTTAGTTAAGTTTTTTTATTTATTTATTAATTTAAAAAATAATATATATTTAATAAGCTTTTTTTAAAAATTTAAAACTTTAATAAATATTTTTTAAAATTTAAATATTATTATATATTTTTAATTAATAATAAACTATTTTAATATATTATATAATTATATATGCTATACTTTTTATTTTAATTACTTTTTATATAATCTTAAAACTAAGCGTTTAACGTGCAGCTAAAATTTATAATATATTATTAATAACTTTAGCAAACTAAAAATATAGCTATATAACTATATATAATAATAACCTTAAAAAGCAAGCTATTATATAATATATACTAAACTTTATTATATAATTATTTTTATTTAAGTATAGTAATATTAAAAATATAGCTAACTAATTTTTAAAGTTATGCAATAAAAAACATATTAATAAAAACTAAACTTTTTTTTTATATAATAATAATTTGCTTTTATAATATATTTTAATTACTAAATTAATTGCTAGCGTGTTTTATATAAAAATTTATTTAAATACTATAAATAGTTTGCTTTTATATAAAATATAATAGCAAAATATAAAGTTTTAAAAAATATATATATAACTTTAATAAAACTAAATTTATTATAAGTAAAAATTTATTTAAAATAGTTATAATTATATTTAATTATAAAAAACTTAAAAATAATATAGCAAAGCAATTATAAATAAGCTATAGTTATTTAAGCTATTTTATTATATAACTATATTATTTTACTATATATTATTATTAAAAATTTTTTTTTTTGTTATTTTAATATTAAAGCACTTTATTGCTTAATAGTTAAATTATTATAACTATAAAAAATAGCTAAATAATAAATAAGCAAAATATTAATTAAGTTTAATATTTTAATTAATATATAAGTAGTTATATAAAAAGTATATACTAACTTTTAATTTTTAATTGCTATAAAAGCTATTATTTATATAATTTTAAAAAGTATTATAAAAATAATAATATTATTATATATTATATGCTAGCATATTTATTATATACGCTTTAGCTTTTTAATATTAGCTATTTTAGCTTTTTAAAATAGTTATATAAAAAAAAAATTATATATTTAATATAAGCATATATTATAAATATATTAAAAAAAGATTTTTTACTTATATTTTTTAATATATTTAAAATATTAATAATAAAAGCTAACATATAAAAAGGTTTTTAAAAAGCAATATTAGTGCTATATAACTTAAAATATATTATTGCTTAGCTAAATTTTTATTTAATTACTTTTATAATTAAAACTTTATTTAATAGCCTGCTTTTATTTTAATAATTTATTATTTTAAATAATATATAAAATATAATATTTTAGTTTATAGTTATTAAATATTTTATTATATAATATTAAAATAGCTTGCTAATATATATTATTAAAAATATATAGCAAATTATATATAATATAATAGCTATTATATATTATTTAGCTTTGTTAAAAAAAAGTTTGCAATTTTATATATAGCAAATAACTAACTTAGTTAACATTGCTATATAAAAAAAATAAGATTATAAAATAAAAAATTATTTTATATATAAAATATAAAAAGGTTATAAGCTGCTAAAGCAGCTACTATATAAAAAATAATAAAAAAGCATATAAATAGTAGTTATATAAAAAGCAAAAAACTTATATATAACGCTATAAAATATATAGTAAGCCTAGCTATAATATGTAAATATATTAAAAAAAAAACATTTAGTAAATTTAATTTTAAATAGTTTAAATTAATTTTTTATTTTATAGTTAAGTTATAAAAGATTATTTATTTAAAAGTAAAAAAAAGTAGCAAATATAGCTAAGTAGTAAATATAGCTATAAAATATATTAAATATATAATTAACTTATAAAATATATTATTTTTTATTTATAAAACTTGCTTTTTTTAAAATATTTAAATAGTTTTATATTTTATAATATTTATAATATTTTTTATATATATTATTTATACTTTTTAAATATTTTAAATAAATTAAAATATTATTAAAATATATTATTATAATTATAGTTTAAAAGTTAAGTAATATATTTATTAATTTAAATAATATAACTAAATATTTTAAAACCTATTTCTATTTTTATTTTTTTAGTTATTTTAATTAAATAATAAGCTTTAAGTAAATTTAAAGGTATAAACTATTTTATTTTCATAAGTTTATTTTATAAGTTTTTAATAAATAAAATAAAATAATAATTTTTTTAATAATAAAGTTTAGTATTTAATAGTTTATATTTAATTTTTATTTTATTTTATATTTTATATTTTTTTTTTTAAAATATAAATTATAAATAATTTAGCTAATAATATTTATAGCTAAATATAATATTTTTAAAGAAAATTATTAATATAATATTTTATTTTTTTATTTATAGTTTATTAAAAAATTAAATTTAATTAAATTTTAATATTTTTTTATTTATTAATTATAATTTAACAATTTAATATTTATTAATAGCTTACTATTAAATAAAATTTTAAACTTTATTTTATATTTTTTTTAATAAAGTATATATTTATTATTTTTAAATTTAAATGCTTAAGTTTTTTTTTTATAATAATATTTAATTTTTTTAATTTTATAATATTTTATTATATTAATTTTTTTTTTTTATAAAATAATTAAATTTTATCTTTATATTTATAAAATTTTTAAAACTATATTTTTTTATTTTATTTAAATAATATTAAATATTTTATTATATAGTATTTTTTTTATTATTTATAAATTTATTAGTTAAGTTTTTTTTTATATTTTTATATTTTTATAATTAATTAATAAAATTTTTATATTTTATTTTTATGCTAAGTTTTTTTTTATTATTATTTTAAATAATATAAAGTTTTTTTAAAATTTAATATTAATTATTATTTTTAGTTTATTATTTTTATATTATATTTTTATTATAAATTATAATATTGCTTTATAATTATTTATTTTATAAATTTTTTATATTTTTTTAAAAAACTTGTTAGTTTGGCTATAGTATATATATATATAGTAAAATAATTAAAAAGCAATATAATAATAATATATTTAATTTGTTTATTTGTTTTTATAAAAGGTAAAAAACTAAAAGAGGTAAAGATTATAAAAAGACTTTGCTTAACTATGCAAGTATGTTTTATGCTTATATAGTTTTAATAAAATATATTATATGCAATAATATATATAAAAACTTAGTATTAAATACTAGCTGTGCAAGCTATACTTATTTATATTATTTTAGTATAAGTAAGTGTGGTTATATTTATATAACTAGTATTTTAATATTAAAAGTTTTTTTTTTATTGTTTATTAGTTAGATAATTAGTTAAAAAAAAGGTAACGTATCCCACGGCCATATTTGCCACCCGGCCATATTTGCCACTTTTTTTCCCATAACAAAAACGTCCGTGCGCAACATTATAACTTGGCCAACATTAATGCTATAATAATATAAATAGCACTAATCGATTTCTAACTAAATAACAAGCTCAAATATGATTTTTTTATATTTATAATATTTTTATTTAGCAAGTTATTAAGCAATACGCTAAGCAGGGATTATATGATTTTTAGCAAGGATTATATTATAGTATAAAAAGTATAATACTATATAACTATTTTAATATTTAAGTAATTAAATTAAAAAAAATACCACTGGATTCCTTATTTTAATACAAATCTAATGGCTATATTTTTATTATTGTACAACTAAAATTAATAGAGTTATAAATTTACGCACGGACCTTTTTGCCAAGATCTTTTTAATAATCCTTGCTTATTTACTACCTTAATAACCTACTAGATAAAAATACTATAAATATAAAAAAATCATATTTAAACTCGTTATTAAGTTAGAAATCGAATGGTACTATTTATATTATTGTAGCATTAGTATTGGCCAAGTTATATTGTTGCGCACGGACGTTTTTTGTATGGGAAAAAAAGTGGCAAATATGGCCGGGTGGCAAATATGGCCGTGGGATACGTTATTATATAATAAAAATATGTTCTTATTATACAATAGTTTAAATAGTAAATAAAAAAAAAGAACTAAAAGGTTTAAATAAGTTATGTTTTTTTTATTAGTAAATATAAGAAAAGAGGGTATAATAATTATAATTATATAAAGAAGATATGTTTTATTATATAAAAATATAGGTATAATAGCTTATAAGAAAAAGTTGTGCTAAAAAAAAGCAGTTATATAAAGTAAGCTAAGAAATAGTATGTTTTATATAAACAAAAAAATATTAAATAAAAAAAAGTGTAAATAGGTATAAGATTTATGCTAAAGTGCTTGTTATATATAATTAGCTATTTTAATAAAGCTATTATGCAATAGTTAGCAAGTTTATAACTATTATATAAAAGTAGCTAGGCTATAATAATTTTGTTACATATAAATAAGCTTGTAGTAATATAGCTAGTATATTTTATTAACACAAAATTATATATTAATATATAAGTATTGTAATTATAGTATAAATAAAAAAAAAAAGTAATTGCTTGTTATAAATAAATAAAATAAGTTTATTATTTAAATATTATATATATAAGCAGGTTTTTATATATTTATAGAAGCGTGCATTAATTTTACTTTTATATGTTTGCTTTTTTTTTTTTTTTTTTTCTTTTTTTTTTTTTTTATTTTTCATTTTTTTTTTTTTTTTTTTTTTTTTTTTTTTTTTTTTTTTTTTTTTTTTTTT
>Ga0247782_1000346_pt1 | contig 40084 bp, 28 predicted proteins | sample UWRJL019104C5_FD_179928 | JGI IMG/M metagenome (GOLD analysis project Ga0247782, IMG submission 179928) | Plant litter microbial communities from Arlington Agricultural Research Station in Wisconsin, United States - UWRJ-L019-104C-5 | ecosystem: Environmental > Terrestrial > Plant litter >...
TTTTATTTTGTTTTTTTTATTATTTTTTTTTTTTTTTTGCTTTTAAGCAAAGTTAAATAATTAATTATTAATAGTAATTGCTAACTTAGTAAATATAATAAAGTTTTTAAGCTATAAAATAATTTTAATTAATTTTTTTTAAATTAATACTTTTAATTTTTTATAGTATATATTTATAAAAGCTCTATTAAATAGCTACTTAGCTTTAGTAGCTAACTTTTTAAAAAGAACTATATAAGCTAACATACTTTTAGTCTGCTTAAAGTTTTAAAGTTATTATTTAGCTTTTTATTTTTTATTAAAATTTTTAAATATTATAATTAACTTCTTTTTAAAGTTTTTATAGCTATTAAACAACTTTTGCGTTTTTTTTTTTAAATTTTTTCTAGCTTAATTTTTTTAATAAGTTTTAAACTATTTAAAAGCTTTTTTATTTAAAAAGTTTTTTATAGCCTACACTTTTTATAACTTTTTTTAGATTAATTTTTTTATTATTTTTAAGTATATTTTAATTAAAGTAAAAAAAAAGTTTAAGTTAGTAGTTTTATTATATTTAAAAAGTTATACTGCTTTAAAAGCTTTTATTTAATTAGCGCTTTTAACTTTATTTTTAAGTTTGTTTACTATATTTTTAAGTATACTAATTATTTGCTGCTTAAAAATAAGTTAAAGCTTTTTTTTTTTCTTGCTATTTAAAAAATTTTGCTTAAGCTTATTAAGTTACTATTAAATAAATTAGTTTAGCAATAAGTTAAGCTATTACTACTATTATTTTTTTAATTTGTTTTTTTATTAAAGTAGGTTATTGCTTTTATTATTTTTTTTTTATTTATGCTTTTACTTATATACTAGCTTAAATTTTTGCTAATAGCTTTTAAGTTAATTTTTTATTTTTTAAATTTAAGCTTTTTGCTTTAGTGCTTAAGTTAATTAAATTAGTAACTAGTTTTTGCTTAATAGATTTAAAAATAAGTTTAAAAGTTAGTTTATAAATAGGTTTTAGTTTAAGTTTAACTTTTAGTTTTAATTTGCATAGTTTTTTAAATATAAGTTTGTTTACTTGCTAATAAATAAGTAATTAAAATATAATAATCTTTACTATTTAAAACAGTTTAAATAGCTATAGTTTGCTATTATTAAAAGTAAATAAATAAAAAAAGCTTATATTTTAATTAATTATTAAAAAGTTTTTTTTTATATATTTAGTAGTTTTAATTATATGCTAAGTATATGCTTAAATTAATTATTAAAAATAAAAAAAATTACTATAGCTAGCTAAATATAAAAGAAAATATATACTTAATCTTTTTTTTTAAAATAAGTATAAGTTGTAGCTATTATAATCTAGCAGCTACTAGCTACTAGCTACTGCATAAAAGTGGCCGCTAGCTAACTGATTAAATTATATAATATTAACTGTAGCATATCTTTTGGTCTAGCGATTACCTTGCTCCTGTTGCTTTTTGATCAGCTTTAACGCAGCTAACGGTCTCCTACCTGTTGGTCTGTAACATTGCACTAGCAGCTATACTTAAAGTATAAAAATAGTATATAAAGCTATTAATAATAAAAAAAGCATTAAAAAATTTATATAAAAATAATTAAAAAAAAGTAATAAAAGTTAAATATAAATTGCTAATAAAAAATAAGACCTAAAAACTAGTTATTTATACTGCTAACATAAATATACTTAAAAAAAATAAATATATAAACTTAAAAAAGGCTTAAATAATAAGATTATTTAATATAAATCTTGCTAAGTAGTACGTAAATTTAAACAAATAAAAAATATTAACTACTTTAAAACCTTTATATTAATAGTTAAACTAATAAGCTATAAAATATTGTTTGCAATTATAACAGCATAAAATCTTAAAATAAAGCAAATAAATATTAAAATAGCTTTTTTATATAACAAAATTAAAAAAAATATTTATATTAAATAGCTGCACAAATTTAAAAACAGTAACTATAAAATATATAAATTAAATAAAGCACTATATAAATTAAAATAAGTTTTTAAAGTATAATTTAAAATACTATTAAAATTTTTAGCTTTTTTAAGTTTTAAACTATTGTTTGCAAACTATAAAGTTTTTGCTAACATTAAAAAAAGCATTTTTATTACTATATATATAAATAATCTATTTATTATTAGCTAAAATAAAGCAAAAATTAGCAAAATAAAAGCAGCTTTAAAAAAGCAATTTTAAATAACTAATTTAAGCTTATATTAGTACTACTTAAACATTTAAATACGTTAAAATAAAAAAAACAAAGTTATTTACTTAAACTAATAAAGTTATATTAACAAAATTTTTATATAACATAAAATAAAAAATAGTAAGCTTACTAATATTTTAATAATAATAACAAAAATAAATAAAGTAAGCACTAACTAAAAGTGCTTTAGCAATAATAAATATTGCTACTAATTATTTATAAGCTTACTAATATACTTAATAATAAAAATATAACTAAACATTATATATATTATTTTATATATTAGCAAATATACTTTTAATTTAATACTAATTTATAAAGCAACAATAAAGCAAATATTTTACTACCTAGTAAGCATAAAAAACTATTATTTAGTGCTATAAAAACTACTAAAACTTTTATTAAAATAAACAAATATAAATTAAAATAATAACTTAAATATATATTAGTTAACTTTAAAATATATTTTTAGCTTTAGCAGCAGCATAATAAGTTAGTTTGCAAAACTATAAGTAATAATAACACTATTAACATATAAAGCTAAATATTAAAAACTAACTAATATAGCTAAAAAGCAATCTAGCTAGCATAACTATATTATAAATTATAATTAAATCTTAAAAAAATAAGTAAAAAATTTATAGCACTACTAAAACTTAAAATAGTAATAATATATAATAATAACTAAAAATTAATTATACTAATAAAAAATCTAATTAAATATAGTAAAAACTGCAATATTAAAATTTAAGCATACTTTATTTATAATTAAGTTAAAAAAAAAATAATTAAACTAAAATAAATAAAAATAAAAAATATAATAGCAAATAAACTTATTAAGCTACTGCTAAAAAATATGTTTATAAGATTTAAAAAAGCACTAAGCTTAAAACTTATACCTAAAAACTATACCTAAGCTAAAAACTAAAACAACTAAAACTGGTGCTAAAAAATAAAAACAATTATATATACTTATAACCTAAGTAAAAAAAAAGTTTTGCAAATATTTACATAAGCAATTATTATAATAGCTTGCAATAAAAAAAGACTTATATTTTGTAAAAAAAAAAAAGCATAGTTTAAAACTAAAGGCTTATTACTATAAAATATAAGCATACTTTAATATAAACTAATAATAGCTAAGTAATAAAAAAGTTAAAGATGTTAATATAAAAGCTATATAAAAGCAAATATATTATAGTATAAAAATATATAAGTTAATGCTATAAAAAACTAAAGCAAGTTATATAGTAAAAAGCTAACGTACTACTATTATTATAAAAACTTAAAAGTTTGCAAAAGCAACTATTATATGCACTGCTACTAAAGTTTATAAACTAAATAAATGCTTATAAAAGCTTTATATAAAATAATAAAGCAAAAGCTATAAAAGCTATAAAAGCCTTATAAGTAGCACTATAAAGCTAAACGCAAAGCAAAAAAAAGCAGTTAAGCTAAAAGAGCTAAAAAAGCTGCAAAAGCTATAAAAGCTATTAATAACACTATAATAAAAATAAAACTAATAAGCGTTAGCATTATTAATAAACATGCAATGCTTTTTTAAGCAAAAGTGTTAAAGTATAAGGTCAAGGTAACATAGCATATACAGTACTAAGGCATTGTGGCATTTTGTATATATAACATAGGGCCTTCCTACCTTATATACAGTCAGTTCTGCAGTCAATCAAGTCTCATATACCCTTTATTTTAACATGCGTAACGGTTGACGTCGGTGCTTACTTTGATATTCTCACAGATAAACTTAAAGGTGGAAATAACTGTGCTTTATATGGTAAACTAGAAACAAACTTTCAAAGCTCCAAAAGAAACTATAATAGAACCCCTTAACTTCAAAAGATTACCCTGAATATATATTATGTGCATATTGGCCTAAATGGGTCCTGGGCATGCAATTTACACTAGCTCAACAAATTGCGACACTGATAAATCCTCGTGGTTTATTTGCCCCTCAAACAGAGTACTGATCCTTGAAGTTTTGCACTGAACGGTATGTTGGTCAGCAGATCCTGACTATAAAATAACATGAGCATTAGAAAAGCTCTACTCACCTTCCACTCTAAGGAGCTCCCACTGTTCCAACACCTTAGCTTTGGAGACGTTAAGAAGAAGACCAGGCCCAGGTTGCGCACTCTCCTTGATAGACCGTTGGAGACCACCGAGATCACCCGTAATAGCGTTCACGGCTCCTATTGAGCATTAGTCATTAGCGGAGTTACCTCAACCGCTAACCATTTGTGCTTACCTAATAGAATCTCTAGGTTCTTCAACGACGGTCCGGACTGGTCCTGCATATTTTGATCCTTTATTATGTCCTATAAATATTAATATTTTGTTAGCGACCCATGCTTGCAGCCAAAGATTATTAGGTCAAATAAGAAGCAGAGAGACTTACTTGCAAGATAGATACCGCGACAAGGTCATTTTCTACGTCTTCTTGTGTTGGGTCCCGACTAGCTAGCTTTTCTTCTATATCGGGACCACTAAGAGCATTCCCCAGAGTGCTGAGCTTACTCTGGAGTTCGATAATTTCGCTGGTGGAGCTCCTCAGCAGATTGACGGCATCTTCTGCCACGGCCTTTACTGCGTCTATGATGGCTAGTCTGTCATTGATGGCTTTGTCGATCTGCTGACGCAGGCTCTCATTGTTGGGGTCGTTGAAGAGTTTCTCTAGATTATCAAATATGATGTCTGTTGAATAGAATTAGTGCTGAATACAATAGTGATTCCAGAGAAGTAGTATATACAAGTACTTGGTGGGTGGACAACTGAGTAGAGGGGGCAAGCTCACCATAGTCCTGCTGCGCTGTCGTGGTAAGGTCCAAAGTACGGTCACAAACCTCTTTGACCCTCTGGCAACCAATCTAATGTTTATATTAGCCACAATACAGTCCTCCATACCCTGGATCTGACTGTAGACTTGCCCTAAGGTTTGCCGACGATTGTTGGATCTATAATGACATCAGCTAATTACAACTCCTGTGTTAGTCAAGTGGGGTAGTCGGGAACCCCCTACATATTGAAAGTTTTCAATGATAGGCCAGACAATACTGTATAGCTTCTAGATGTTAGTCACAGAACTAGCGACCTAACATGCTATTACTTAAACTCGTAAGCGGGGGCACCTCACAGCCTGAATACCCGTGTCTGACAGGCCAGTCTTCATGCTCAACATGCTCTCGCTAGCCGGCAAATTCTGCGCAGCCCAGAGGGCATTGGTAAGCTCCGTGAAGCTGGGTCCATCACAGCAGAACTTCTGGTTGACTAGCAAGCTGCGCGGAGAAAGGAAACCCCCATCGGAGGACATTGTGAAGTTATCACAGTACAAGTTTGGAAGGTTAAGCAGAAATACAAATGTTTTATCCAGGGTAGACTTAGTTAAGGGAGTGAGTGAAGATGATGATAACAGGGATAGAATGAAAGAGGGAGAGAAAGCATCTCCTTATAAGAGCGGTCGAGATGACGGGGGCACGTGGAGTATTGACAAAGGTGAGTATTATAGGTAGTCTTAGGGGTGGGACTGTGTACAGAATGATACGTAATGGTTCGGGGAGATAGTGGCAATCCTCCTATATGGGTACACATTGCTTCCAATACCATACGCTGGATGTAGTTCTACTACCCCTTTATACAGTGGCTCGCGTATACGGCGGTGGCCTGATGTCACATTTAATAAAATCGTCGATGTTACCGCACTTTGACACCGAACGGGTAATCTAGGTATGTTCGCCAGTCTCATGCATTGCAACCCTCAGGTGACTCCATAACTCTGCAGATAGCCCGCCAGCTTCTCCGGAACATGCTAGCCATCTCGCTCAGTGTACTCATCCCAACTATCACATGATGCGGGGCGACAGGGTTACCAATGACTGCCTTTACTACCTGGCGAGATAAGTACAACTTAACACGACAAGGATACACCGCCACCATGTATATCGCATAACTCCAACGAACTTCTTAGTCCTAATGACTATCCAATGCTACGCTTCACTTTCCAGTTATCACCTATTCAATCTTAGGCCGTCGAGTCGGATCAAAGCGAACATGCCCCTTCCACTCAAAATCGACCGCTTCTAGACCGTCTAGGTTCACACGTTCCGGGTAGAGCAATTTCACCGTCCATTGAGTGAAAGGCGTGGGCTCTGCATGCTGACTGGTGTCATAGATTGCGTGATCCCGAGTCTCGCCTATCTCACCAGATTCATACAGGTCATACGAGGAACGTTTGACTTGTGGTAGGCTGGTAAAGGAGAATATTTGACCATTGTTGATGTCAGAGTAGACCCCTGAAGTCGAAATCTGTAGGACTGCTATAACCATTCCGTCTTCGATCGCAGAGGGCTCTGCTTTCGCTCCACGCAGAGTTGCCGCCATCCCGTCAAGGCGATAGTGAGACCCGTCGACGAATTGGCTGGCGAAGCTCGGGCTGTCATCTGATGGGGCCTTTGGCGCGAGAGTGAAGCTCGCTGTATGGTCGGGGCCCTTGAGACCGTCGAGGATGACCTGATGGTAATTTGATGGCAGCTAGACAGGTGCATTAGTCTGTTATTTAAGACGGAAACCACAATAGGAGTGGTCATACCTGGGTAGATGAAATATCGTATGTAAACACTGCATTATAATGCGTTAGAGCGGTCCGTGTTAGGGGCTGAGGACGACTCACCCTGGAAGTCGCTGGCGTATTGCGACTCAACGTTCTGCATCTCGAGCTTGATCGTCGCGATATCTTGCTTGTAATCGGCAGCAGATTTCTGCGAGTCTAAAGTGACATTACTATCCTCAAGCGTATAGTACTTGTACGCCCAAATAATGTTCTGCATTTGAATAGCAAGACTAATGCGCAATCCCATAAAACGGTCGTAGAACTTGGCTTGGGCCTCAGCGTATATATCCGCCTGGCCTTGGTACTTGCTATGCAAATCCTGAAGGTTTGCGATGTCCTGCTCGCAAAGGACGACCTCCATTTGCGCCTGTACGTACTGTTGGCCCGCCTTGATAGCTTCTGCCTGCGCTTGTGCTAGCTGCTTGCCGTCAATAGCGTTCTTACGCAGCGCGAGGCGGTAGTTAGAGGCGCCTCCAATCCCCAGACTGACTGCTACGTCCATCTGCTGGTCCGATTCAAGGACCCATTTATCCCATGACGCGAGTGCCACGATGGTGGCGGCGTCGGCGTCGCTTTGGCTCGACCCCGTGATGCTATTCGTAGGAGGAATGTTCGCGCTCGGGTCCGTCTCAGTGATCTTGACAGCGTTAACAATGGAATTTATCAGGGGGAACAACTTCTCGAGAGCTCCCATGCAGTTACCGAGCTTTTCTAGCGTCCCGGGCGACAGGACCTTGCTAGTTTGACCGGCTATTTGGTCTGCTGCTTGGACCGCTTCTACAGCTTGTGCGACCCCTGCAGCACCGCTAGGACCCCCACCGACACACATGGTCCCGATTCCGACAGCAAATTCTACGGTAGTGAATTAGCCTGGGCCCTTCTGGACTTCAAGTAGTTTTTAAGCTTCTTATGAGTAAGTACTTACCTAGAACTGCACTGAGAATAGCGAATACTGCTTTCAGGGTTTGTTCATACTGCCATTCTTGCAGGCCTAGTTCGAAGGCGACCCTAGCCTTGGCCACCTCTCCGTTGTCGACAGTCATCTGCAGCGAGCAATTTGTCGCTGTCTTCTGCGCAGATTCGTACTTAGCCTTCGCCGTGTCTCTGATGTTCTGGCGCATAGTCTTCTCGTCTATTGCTTTCTGCAGCATTGTATCCCACGCGAGCATCTGGTCCTGTAGCGACTGCTCCTTGTCCTGGAATCGATTGTACTGCTCTTCGAAGGCAGATACCGCCTCAACAGCCGCACCCATTGTGTCCAAATACTCGGATATCTTCAGTACTGGTGCATAACTTGTGTTGGGGCCCGTCATGACTTGGGCAGCGAGTTGCTGACCTAGGGCCACTGCTTGGGCATTGATCAAAGGTTGTTGCTGGGGCGACACAGTGACGGTGGCAACATGTGCACAGAGCGAGATGGCGACCGCCGGGTTCCTCCAAAACAAAGCCAGTGCGATTCTCAGCTGCGTCTGTAGAACAGCCTGGAATTCAGCATGATTATCGAGGAAATAACTCTTCTGATACTCGGTTAAGACGGCATCTGAAGTAAAGGCGGCGACAACTCCAACGTTGCCCGTTTCTGGTCCTAACTGCAAGGTCGTCGGGTTAGACCCGCCTGCGGAGATGCTAATGGGCTGGTCAACTATGGACGCGTAGAGAGATATTGCACAGGAACTCCCCGAAGGGGGATTGATGTCCAGATGAACAGGCCCATCGGCGGTGATAACTCTAGCGATAATCTGTATGGTAGCGTTTGAAGGCGGTGAGATCACGCTTTCGAGTTCCGACAGGCCAAGGACATCTGCATAGATATATACTCTTGATGCTTTTGTCTTGAGGAGATCGGAACCATCAAGGTATACATCGCGGTAGATGGATACACCCTACAGTGACAGCTGTTAGTCCCAGCCTGTTTCGACATACTGGGGGCACTCAGACTCACCGCTTGCTCGTCTATGTCCTGGGATGCCTTCAAAGGCACAGCAGCCACCACATCCTGGGACGCATACTCTTTCCACCCCGCTGGCGAATTCGGTTGACTTGAAGTAGCTGCCATGTTGTCGTGGAGATGATGCCATGAAGATTTTTGTTTGGCTTCACAGTGAGTCGACCTCGAGGCAATGCTTTATAGCAATCCTGTTGGCATGCAGAGACCGGAGTTATCGTTCGTGTTTTCACACTGCGCCTGCCCGCACATTCCTATCTCGTCTGCTCCGAACAATCACAGAGAGAAAAAAAGACAAGGATTTCTTTCCATCGGATCATCAACCCTCCCTTTCGTTTCTGGAGGTTCGGCTGGAACCAGTCTTACACCACGGCCTCGAGACCCTGCGGTCTAGCAGTCCGTGAGTGGTAGGATGTATTTTTCATGAAAGTTGCTGAAGCTACCTCGTAATATTGCAGCAGGGGATCCATGTTCCGGAGTCTAATCATGTGAGCAAATGCAGGAAGATTATCCTACTGCTATATGGAACACGTACTGGAGTCGCAATTGGTACCGACGTAACCGTCATGCTGTGATTTGCTAATTACATGTAATGCTTCAGGGAAGACAGGAGTACCGTTGTATTAAGCTATATGCGCATTCAGCCAATCAAACCCATGAGTTGCAACGGAGCTATTTTTGAAGAAAAATGACCCCCCACTCGACAAAGCGGAACTATCGGCAATGCCATGCAGCCAGGAAGAACCGTGTTTTCCACCGAGAAGACCAAGGCAGTCCGAGGCTCACGGAATGTTCCCCGACGGGATATCCGACGTAGCAATGCAACGCCACATCTGCGGTCTGGACGCGGCAAATGCAGAAGCCCGTGTACCGCACATGTGCGACAACCCTCTATCATCAAAATTTTTTCACATAGCATCAACGCAGTATCGTTCAGTCGCTTCACCCAAACCGGTCGCCGATGCACCGTGTTATTTACCCAGCCAAACATCTCCCACCCCAGCCCCTCCGTGCTATATCACAAGTACGGAAACCATATGTCACAGTTCATATGTTGTAACTGTAGGCCTCCATCATTGGCGACCTGTGTCCACGGCACGTTCACCGCGTCCCAATAGTTATCGGCCTCCCATCCAAATAACACGCCTTACGCAGCGGTCGACGACGCCATCGTGATAATTGAGTTGACCACCATTACTAGCGACGATCGCACGACTGTTGTTGCCTGGTAAGGGAGTTTGCAGTGCAACCCATCGTATGCGGGAAGCGCAAAATGGAAGTGCATTGGTTCATGGCGCATCCGTCATGGGTGCGGGGCCCGATCGCACAGCCAAATACAGAGTCACCGATTTGGACGGTGAGGGCATGCCGAAATGCATGGGCCAGGAAAGGCACAGAGAGGGAGACTATCAGGAAATCAGGAATTAATGGTAAACGACGACACGGAATGTGCGGTGACGGAAATGAACGACGTCAGTCTCAGCAAAGTTTTGCATGTCACAGGTATGAGCGGATTGTGTATAAAACCATGGCAGTTGGCGCAAATGTTAGAACGTTGATTCTACACAAGCATCATCATCAGTATCAGCTTCAACACCAGGATTCTCCTCATAATCATCTCCTATTATAGCTTCCAGGTCAAACGACAAGCAAGTCAATTCAAGCAAGCATGTCTTTCGATCCAACTAAGCCCATCGACGACCCATCCGTCTGGTTTCCCCAGGGGATGTATGTCCAGCAGAAGAGAAAAGATGGCGAAAAGCCGGTCTTCATCTTGGCCGATACGGACATGTCTTCGCTCAATAGATATGCCTGGACCGGTAGACTCCTGGCAACCACTCGTGATGAGTACACCCTCAGTCTCGGCATCAATGACAATAGCGAGATTAGTGAGCCGGTATGGGGTGCCGTTGACACTCTGCTCGGCAAGTACAAGACCGTAAGCACACCCATACCCCCGTCAGAAAAACGCAATGACTCTACCCTTTTTTCCTTGTTTCTAACGTGCTTTCTTTGGCCTAGATCAAAACCGATACCACTAATTTCCTTGACGTAACTTGGCCCAGTATCGTGAACCTAGCAAATAACATCTACGACTTCTCCGTGCTTTCCGGTGGCACAGATACCAGCTCGTACTACGCTAACATGTTGAAATGGGTCGGCGCATATAACGACGAGCTCATGAAGCCTAACCCTGACGATAACATGCTGAAGCAGTACCAGCAGTCGATCCAGCAGGTCACCAAGCTCATGTACGACAGAACACAGGAGCTCTATGGCAAGGCCGAAGACGCCAAGCAGGAGCTCAAGACGTTCGAGGCGGCCACCAGGACCAGCCAGGGTACTCTCCATTCCAGCTCCACCGAGTTAACCGATCTCTTGGAAGGAGAGCACGGCGAGATTACCGAGCTGAAGAAACAGATTGAGGACTCGCTCAAAGACATCGAAGAGTTGCAGAAGGAGATTGATGCAGGTAATGTAGTTCCAATCACTTAGTTCCTCGGCTGATACCGCTAACACCATGTCCCCGCATGGCACAGACCGTCTCACTATCAAGGAAACAGCATATTATGTTTGGATGTAAGAGTAAGACCCCGTTACCTACGGCTCATGGCTAATAAAAATGCGGTAAAAGTCCTTTTATTGGCACTGCGGCGGCAGTAGCAGTCATGTTAACGACTCAAGCCGACATCCATCGCCTCGAGGCAGCCATGAAGGGGATTCGAGATACAATAAACCAGAACGAAGCAAAACTGAAGGCCGCCATTCAGTTGCAGAGCGACATCACCTCCATGTCGGTGAGTCTCATTGTCGACGGAGACATCCATAAGTGATTTTTAAGTCTAACTAACACTCATTCCTCATGAACAGCTCCAAGTCGATAGCCTCGTAGACCTTTTTGGGCCGGCTATTGAGACGTTGGGCAAGCTGCAGGGCGCCTGGGAGGTCATGGGCGCAGACCTAATGGCGCTGAACAAGCTATTCAGCGAACAAGGCATAACAATCCCACCGATGCTGCTGGAGCAGCTACAGCTTAACCAGATCATCGAGCAATGGAACACGCTGAAGGGCTACGGTACGCCACACCATCCACTTTCCACTACGAGGACATTGTTGATGAACAGGGTCGAAAAATAAATGCCCGCCCCCATTCCAGAGTTGAGAAAAACTGACATTGTATCCTTCTAGTCGACGAGTACCGCCAGGTTGCTTACCTCTCCGATCAGCCCGAGAAGACGACCGTCGACAAGTTCATTTCAGATCTAGAGGCGGCCTCGAAGAAGCTGGGACAGTAAGATATTCGATAGTGATATTTGCCAGTAAGGGCAATCTTGCAGTCCATGCGTTGCTTGTTTGGCTAAGGTGGAAGATTGATCAGAATTGCGGCTTTCATATCCGAATTCCTCTCTAATGGGTTGTGACTTATTAAGCTGTCAATATTTCACTATACCTGCCATAGATCTACCCACACTCGCTTATTATCTTCCGGTCTTGTCCCTACATTGCCAGACTATACGTGTTGTTGGGCCCTTTCTCCTGGAAATGCAAATATGAACTTCTGACTATCGTAGCAAACAGCGAGATTGATTACGTGAGCTGCACTCACTACGCTAACCTTGATATGGCTGTTGGGAAGGTCAGAGATAGATGTTGCAGAGTGGGAGAAGCAGTATTGTAACGTTGGGCCTATTTCAGTGTACAGCCAAAACCTGCCCTTTCTTTTATAGTAGGCGATGCATTTGACCCTATATACAGACTCATCGCCCTTTCGGCTCCCGATCGTGCGGGGTATAGGCCTCTTGGCCTTCCGCCTCCGTGTCCGATTGGACCTTTCGTCGGCCGCGCCCCGATTGGCCTTCAATCGACTTTCATACGAATACTACACGTACTAGCCACTCGTATGCCAGTGTTTGGCTGTTGAGGAGGTGCTACCTTGGTACCGAGTTAGAATCTCCTCGAGCTGCCTTCAAGTCATCTACTCTACTTAATAAGTTGGTTGTCTCGCCAGGGAGCTAAAATGACAGTGTACGCAGATACCAAACCATTTTGCTGTGCCCAGGTACCCTGTTACGATAAGAAGTGGGCTAGTGTAACAGTCTGCTAGGGAAGTTAGTATAAGTGTGGAGTTGGGTTCGATTCCTAACAGCGCTATTGGTTTTCTGCGCTTCGCTTTCTTCTTTGCTAGAGCAGTCTCTATCCACAGCAAAAGTGGGCAGTGCATCAAAACTACCTCGAGGTCAGAAAGTAAGAGAGCTGTCCAGGTAAGGTGGCGGGCCACTAAGTAGACTCTTCTATGACCTCTCGCTTCTTCTGGGCGGGATATCTGAGGGTCCTGTGCGTAGACCGGCTGCAGCGCCGTCTCGGCAGGATGGGCATCAAACCACTTATCACTATTAAAGAAGAAGGCGTATCCAAGGTTCTTAGCGCCGCTAAAGGTGGGTACGCACCTGTTTTCGTCGATGCCGTTGTTAGCGTCGAGGTCAGAGAAAACCATAGTGTAGGCAGCGCGTTTGAACGCCATCCCGCTAACCTGGAACTCGGTCTTCGGTGCCCTTTTCCTCAACGGCGATGATGTGGTTAGATAGGGATCTTTGGTTATCTGGTATCTTACCATAGTTCCACCTAAGCAGCTTGAGTTCGCAAACTTGCGCTTCTGGTCAAAGGTGTCGCCGTCCATCGTAAAGTCACTGGTAGAGCAACAAAAGCCATTTGCGTCGTGGTAAGGTGAGCCTGTTATCTACTGTGTCATGTTTGTTTAAAGAATGATAAAGACGTACCCAAACTGGGAGCAGCAGACCCCTGTCAAAAGGTCAAGTATAGCAATAAATAGAGTTGCATTGTTGTAAGATAAAGGATGAAGAACGACCCTGAAGATCACTATGTAGGTCTATAGGAACGGAAGAACGTAGTTCGCCCGCTCTCTATATATAAGGAGCATAATTATCACACACCATTACGTAGAGAACAACAACTTCTTCTATATTAGCACATCTAAATATAGTTTACATAACCGTATCTAGAAATTGTACTAGTTTACTTCTACTATTTATCAACTGACAATACACTCCGCGAGATATACACAAATAGAAGAGGTAGAGTGCCCCACGTGGCCTCTATTTCCAACAACCCCGAAGGGCAGTTCTTCTGGCCCTCTTTTCTATATTGGCCACATTTGCTTTGACATCGCTGTTAGAAGTGCAGTTCCTCTTTGCCACATTCAGTGGGGGAATATCCACTGAGACCGTTCGTCCCGCAGCAAGCCGAGTTTTCACAAGGGGTATCAGCGTTGCAAAATATAGACTCGTGAGAGCAATTATTCCCGTGATCAAGTGATAAGAGACAACGCAGAACCGCAATTTGAATAGAAACTTCATTCACACAGGCGACAAAGATATGAAGAACAGCTTTAGGTCATATCTCACCAACTAATTTATTGATCACCAGGTTCCAACAGTTCCGTCAGAAGTGTCAGGTGTGATGGTGTGACCCCACCACTATGGTTATTATACGAAACGCACCTCGGCGATTTGGTTTACAACTATGCCATTCTACAATGCAACATTGAGTATAGATAATCAGTTCCTATTTGCTGGCCTTGCCGTCCATAAGACCCTACCGCATACCGATACGGGCCGCGAGCAGGAAGACCCGGTAAGTAGGCGGTCATACAGAACACTTTCAACATGATCACGTCACAACAACAAAAACAACGACAATGGACGTCATGGCACCGGGACCGACGCAATCGGGCATCGTGAATAATTGTAACAGGTACGTGGCCACTATCAAGAAGGACGGCTGCGGCGACTTGGGTGCGCAGAACGAGGTCACGCTCGATGAGATATATCATCGGAATTCTGTCTTGGGTGCTCATGGGGAGAAATTGTGGTTCCTCACTTTGGGCTGCTGAGTATTATTGCGTGGGTATAAGTAGTTCGGTTAGATAGCTGTGTCTCAAATGTGGTCGGAGTTACGTAGTAATATATAGTTGAACCCACCGGAACGGGCCAACGCCATCTTCGTTGATGTCGGAGGTTTCAGATCAGATAAAGGACGAACGAAGGTTTCGAAAGACACGAAGTACGACAATACATATTAGCAAATCTAGCTACCCGGTAGCCCAGTTATCGAGTTGAGGGGGTTATGGTAGAGGCGAAGGGCAACAAATACCAGTCGTAAGCTGCACAACCCAAGACGGGAACCCGTTCCTCGCGCTTTCCAGCGCTACTCGTTTTCCCAAGAGTCCTCCTCCTTCGCCGGTCGACCGAAAAACAAAGCGTGGCCACGACAGCGTTGAGACGGTTACGTTGCATGGCCAGGCTTACTACCGGTCGGAGGGCCGGATAAGCGGATCGAATTGGATTTTGAAACCGCAGCTCCGCTCGGATTAGGCTGCATGCGAAAAGGAAAGGAGAGAATTGGACCACCGGATCCGAAAACTCAAAGTCTGACTGCTTCAGTGTATTAAAAATAAAAGTGCGTATTTAGTGCGCAATAGCAGCCAACAGAAGTGTTAATTGGACATTGATCCTTAGGCCCTTTATGACGTCTTCTACCTTCGGCCTCTCCTGTACATTTGTTTCGACGCGGTCGTAGTCCCCACAAAAATGCCGATGTCCGCGTCCCTTTGTCCGCGCCGTGATATGGCTGCCACCAGAGCCAAGGCTCTTGGAAGGTCTTGGGTCTGTAGATGATGTCCAAAACGGACCATCAGCAACGAGAGATATCGTATAATACCTCAATTGAGCTGTCGTTTCTATGCTTTGTATGCAGGAAGCAACTGTATAATATTAGAGGGCGGGAGTCCCTCCTATTTCTTCCTATTTCTTTTTGTTCTTCGGGGCCCGTTCACCTGTTCTCTCCTAATCGCGCAACTACTTCTCGTTTCCGTTCACAGATCATGTCACAGTTTCAGGGACCTAGAATTGCCATAATCGGCATTGGCAAGGTCGGTGCCGCGGTCGCGTACTCCATCATCCATAAGCAGATCGCCAGTGAAGTCCTCATCCTCGACATCAAGGAAGACTTCCAAGATGCCCAGGTCCAAGACTTGCGCGACTCAACAAGCTTCGGTATCTCACCGCGCGTCAAGCCCGGAACGTGGCGGGAGTGCGGGCAGTGCGACATCATCGTCTTCACGGGCGGTACAAACCAGAAGGGGGGCGAGTCGCGACTCGCCCTCGTACAGCGTAACATCTCGGTCATCAAGTCCGGCTTCGAGCAGATGAAGCCCTTCGGCGAAAACAGCATCCTGCTGATGGTCACCAACCCCGTCGACATCATGACCTACTTCGCGCTGAAGTACACTGGCCTGCCTCCGAGCCGCGTCTTCGGCAGCGGCACTATACTTGACACGACGCGCTTGAAGGACGCGATCGCGCAACGAGCCGAAGTGGCGCCCCGCGCGGTGAACGCCTACGTCATCGGCGAGCACGGCGACTCCCAGGTCATCGCGTGGTCTAACATGGCCATCGGTGGGATCCCCCTCGACCAGGTGCTGCCGCTCGATGCCGAGGAGAAGCATGCAGTAGCCGAGTTCGTGCGCTTCAAGGCCGACCGCCTAAACAGGGTCAAGGGCGAGACGTCATTTGGTATTGGCGCTGTCATTTCGTCCATCTGCTCGGCGATCCTGCTCGACGAGCGGAATGTCCTGCCGCTGAGCCACTTCCAAGCAGACCAAGGTATTTGTTTCAGCAAGCCCGCAATACTTGGCCGTGCTGGTATCCTAAGGACATTGGACATCGCGTTGGAAGCCGAAGAGGCGGCTTCGTTAGAGAGATCGATCGCCAAGCTAAAGAGTGTTGTCGTTGGGACAGAGAGCCCGAGGCCAGTCACCGAGATAAGCAGTAGGCTGTAGTGATAAGATACCAAGCAAGTCCTAGGTATTGGGCCGAAGTATTAAATTAGTAATTATAACATCTACAAACAAACATCGGCACTATTCCTTCATTAGCGACAGCCTCGAATATTACATAGTACCAAGGCAACTTTATGACTTAAACTTCGTGTTGTAATTGAGGGTTTATCATATAGGTCTGACGCTTGTAGTTTTTGTTGCTCTTTATCCCACGTCACGAAGCCGCGCGCGGGAATTGGCGATTGGTGGTATGCTTGCGTGCGAATAAGCAGCAGTACACTGTATACGATTGGACGTCGACGCTGTGTCACAACTGCGCTGCAAGTAAAATCTAGGCAGGCAATACTGTATCCAGCATTCTTAACACAGTATTGCTGTACATTCGTGCATTTCGACTCCTTTGGACCGATGCATGGTGGCTTGTTTTAACCACTGGAAACCTAAGTAGGCCGATATGTGCCAGCTTCTCGTGGAATATTGAATTTTATTCACCTTCACTGGCTTAGCATAGGGGAAATCAGTGACCTAGCTAGTCACGCGAAAGAATTAGAGGATGATGATGATGATGCACGTATTGTCGGATATAATAGTTTTTAACACGCGGGATAGATTACAAAGCATTTCTTCTTTGAATATTTACCTACTGCATCTTTTTTGATGGGCCGAGGTCGTTGATGGAGTGCTGCGAGCTGCTACAAATTTTCACTCAGTTCCCAGGCCACTCGTAGGTGCAAAGTCAACACTGGGTTACATAACCGCTGTACGCCGGTCGGATCCGAAACTCTGGAGAAGCATCACGGTGCAAATACATATGGTCACTCCCCAGACAATCCGGTCAATTGAAAACGAGGTCACACACCTCTATGTATGAGCATCTGGGATCGACCGGCTCCAGCGACCAATGTGGGGATAAGTATACATGCCACCTACCCCAACATTTTGGCCCGCCTCGGCATGCAGTGATCTGCTGCGCGCAGTATCAGCTCGTCTCTATTCGGAACGACACTGGGAATAGACCACAGCTGATGTGTGGGAGCTTGTACAGTACGGCTAGGATCCGTTGTTCCCGCGGATATGACCCCTCCCGGGTCGCTACCCCGGGAATGGCCGTCGATTCTTTTTAATCCCCAATTCTCAACTTCGAATTCCTCGCAAACTCATTCATAGCCGTGGAGAAAACCACAAAGACAGCGTGTCGCACAGCAGACTCAGGCCAGTTCGTGAATCAGCGCACAGACAGACTGACCTGTATCACCTCGCTGCAATTGATTGATTGGTTGATTGATTGATTCATCCGTGGCTAGGTACGGCTTGTCCTTTCGGGACACAAGGGAACACCACGGAAAGCGAGGGGTGGATTTAACACGTTCGTATCGATATCCCTAGAAATTGAACCTGACTCTCACTCTCTGACACCCAGCAACAGCAATCACGGAAAATGCCCGTCGTAACACAGCCTCGGCGCCAACTGGCGTCCTATCCGGTCCTAAGCTTCTTCTACCGCGTCTTCTACGCGGGCGGTATAATCGCCCGCGTGCCGTGGTGGGTCTTTAAATATGGCTTATTCCGGCGCGCGCGACCGTACGGGACGTGGAACTTCAAGCAGGCGTTCATGATGAAGCTGTTTACGGAGATCGTTTATATGGATAGCCGGACCGAGAAGCCGCAACCGCTATCTCTCGAGCCCGGGAAGGAGAAGGAAAGCTGGGTGAAGCTCGAGCCTTTTCCGTCGAACATGTATCTGAGTCCTTTGGAGAGCGAGACCGTGCAGCCCACTGTTATCGGAGGAACATGGTTCCCGTCGAAACCGTCTGATTTTACGAGTCTCAGCAAAGACAAAGTAATCGTTTTCCACATCCACGGAGGCGGTTTCGTGCTCGGCGACGGAAGAAAGGACGCAACGCAATTCTTGGCAAAGCTATACCAATCCCACGGAAACGCTACAGCTATCTTCTCGCCTCAATACCGCTTGGCTAGCCGTCCCACATCTTCTCCCTTCCCGGCAGCGCTACAAGACGCTTTAACGAGCTATCTATACCTAGTCCGCACGCTAGGAATCCCCCCCGAGAAGATTGTCTTGTCAGGCGATAGCGCAGGCGGAAACCTCGCGATAGGCCTGCTCCGCTACTTCGCCGAGAACCCATCCCTCAACATTCCTCTCCCTCGCAGTGCCGTGCTAGTCGCGCCCTGGGTAGCGCCCGTCAAGCACCTATGGCCGGAGATAGCCATGACGAGCAACCCGCACTTCTCGACCGACTACCTAGGCGTGGATTTCTGCCGCTGGGGTGCGGGCGCATATACCGTTTCTTCTGGTTTCACGCCCGAGAATCCGTATATCACGCCCCTTGGCCATCCGTTCGCTACGCCTGTGCCCCTATTTGTTTCAGTAGGCGCGCTGGAGATGCTGTCTATTGATGGCGATGCGTGGGCCAAGGAGATGGCACGCGTGGAAGGGAACGAGGTCGAGGCGTACTTCGAGCCTGACGCGCCCCATGATACCCTGCTTCTCGGTTTCGTGATTGGATTTGAAGCTAGCGCGGCTGAAGTCGCGGGGAGGATTGGCGATTTCATTAAGAGACATATTACGGAGTAGAGGGAAGTTGGATATTGAATATGGCAAGAGGGAGGGAGCTTGAAGGGGCGTAGAAAGGGAAAGAGGGAAAGCGGTTTGGTGTGATAAACTTGGTTGGTTTATACATACACATATAGATAACGAATGAATGAACACACTTCATTGACGAAGATGCAAGGCGGCCCAATCCGAATGTGCTGACAGCGCTAATAGTAGCTCTAGATCTCGCATCTTACATTTGTCGGGACCTCACACGACTGCTACGACTATAACGGATGCATTTTAAGAAGGAAATTAGGCTCTACCTCTTATCGTCAGTACCAGGGAAGCTTTAGGTACGTAAGTGAGTTTCGACAGGTGATACTTAGATTTGAGTCTTTGGAGCACGAGATGCGGCCAGTTGTTCTTGCGAAATTACAGCTGGTCATGTATTTACCTCCCTACGAGTTTCCTTAATCAACATTTCATTTCAAAGTAGAAAATGGATAAAAAGCAACTGGTCAAGAGAGAGCTAGGAAGCGTTATTGGTATTCACTGAATATGTTCGTTGTTTGAAGAGCAAGGTGTTGAGAACAAACAGCTCACGTTCCGGAACACGCAATAACCTTGTTCCTGCATAGGCTTACTCTTATGGTTATCATGTGCGATGAGGCGCGATTATAGTATGCACACATAACACGACGCCCGTAGCAAACACGGATTCAGGAGTAGAAGCAGGCTCCGGACGGACTCTATGTCGCTCTTCCTATATCTAGGCTGTGGGTGGCAGTCCCGAGTCCTCGAGGTAAATAGGCGTGGGCCCATAGGCTGTCCAGAATGTCACGTATCGGAGTTTAAAACCTTTCACTTGAAATCTCAAGTAGAGAAATGATGAATGTGTTATTTATTGCCTATCCTTACTATCTTTGAAATTATAGATTTAGCTAATCACTTTTCTATCGCATGTTGTAAAACTGTAAAACGTCCTACGCTTGCTCAATTAGTCCAGGGAGTTTAATTGAGACAATTAAAGCTATCTATCCGCGTTCCGTCAGGGCTTATCGGACGGGCCGTTATCAATCTCTCAATCAATCAACCTACCAAGTGAGCACCGACAGAAATAGTACAAGTTGGTACATACATTCTCCAAACAAGAATTAGGAGCGGCATATCGTTGTTATTACTATCGCCCAGGTACACAGCTTGGTAACGCAGCGTACTCTGTGGCATCAACACCATGTTAAGCGATTTCAAGCCCGCGTTAATCGTGGTGGACCTCCAGGAAGATTTCTGTCCTCCGGTGCGTGCCCCGACCACCCGTCCGTATATCCACCAAACCAACCCTGAAATCTACCCATCCCACGACGCCGGACTGGTCCAGGCGGGAAATGCGCTCCACCCTTCGATTGAGGACTGATTGAGCGAGTGACTGACATGCTAACAATCGGTACTGACCAATCCTTTACTTAGAACGGCTCACTCGCGGTGGCCGAGGGCCGGGACATAGCTCCATCCATCAACAATCTACTCTCTTTACCGTTCGCTCTAAAAGTAGCGACAAAAGATTGGCATCCGGCGGACCACATCTCATTTGCCTCCAACCACGCAGGTAAAGAGGCATTCGTCGATTTTGTAGAAATCGTGAACCCGTACAATGCCTCTGAGAAATACACATCGCGTCTATGGCCGGTTCACTGCGTCCAGGGCACGCCAGGTGCAGAGCTGATCCCAGAGCTGGACACGAGTAAACTTGATGTTGCAATCGAGAAGGGTACAGATGCACGGGTGGAGATGTATAGTCCTTTCTACGCACCATTCAACCTCTATACCTCGTCTTCCTCGTCTTCCTCGTCACAACCACCAAAAGTAAGCGACAGCGGATTATTATCTCTCCTGCAGTCACACGCCGTGACCGACGTCTACCTGGTGGGGTTGGCCGGGGATTACTGCGTCAAGAGTTGCGCGGAGGACGCGGCGAGAGAGGGGTTTCGGACTTACCTCATCGAGGAATGCACGAGGGCTGTGGACAGCGATAAGGCTTCTTGGGCTGCGTGCAAGAGGCAAATAGAGGATGCGGGCGCTAAGATAGTGAGTTTGCATGGGCCTGAAGTGCGTCGCTTGGGAGTTTTGGAATTGTGACTTAAGTGTTTAACTGGTAGATACCTCGATTCTCCCAACTTATGTAAGTACATCTGTACTTACCTAACATCAGGGACCTAGACAAGTAGGTACCTTAGTAAGAACACTTGAAGTTACGTTACTGTTGCCCCCGGTTCGGAGACACCTTTAGGGTGATGCCGTATGATGTGCATTTAGGTAGTTAGCATTTTGGTACGCAGTGGTTTGCCATCGATGACGCAACCTTGAAACGTCGTAATGTCTTACATCGTGGCTTTGATGTGGCTGCGCTGAGAAGAAGAAAATATTCGTTCATAATGCTGTGTGTCTGTCAAAAAATTTTGGATGGGGATTCCAGGCATCCGAGCGTTCTGTCTGTTTAAACCTTGCTTGGCATCAAATTTTCAGTTTAGTGGTTCTCAGCTGCTAGCTGGAGAAGCCCTTTTGTTGTCGTTGTAGAGTTGCATTTTTCCCTTTCGGCCTCTCCTTACCACGGCAGAGTACTGAATACAGCGTGCCGGTATTCTGTACAGCGCGCACAGCTTCGCTAAAGTAGGTTCCTGCTAGCCCTTAGGTACCCGTTAAATTCAGTACGTAGTACAGCCGCAAGGTTAGGTATTCCACTCTGCTGTGATCCGTTCCCCGCATCTTCCCAGGGTAGCATGCTTCCTACAGGGGACTGCCTCTTCAAGACTAGTAGTATCTAAGGAGCAACTAACTGCTGGCAGGATGTATTTTCTGAATACTAAGTAGGTATCCTGGGAATACTACACCGGAAACAATGAGATATCTCATAGCTTACAGCTTCAGTAGATGACTAAAGATGAACTTTAATCATTCTGCCTTTAATGGTCTGGTATGCAAAGTAATCTGGTTTTGAGGTGCTGCTCAGCCTGCCCAGCTGGGACCTATAAAGACGGTCGTGTAACTGACCCTTGTAACCGCTACGCCAGTAGCATTCCACGTCGTATTCGGGAAACCACCGATTTATGGGAAAAGGTTGATACAACCGTGGGAACGGGGCGAAAGCCTGTACTTAATTGGTCAAAATTGTCCATCCATACTCAATTGATGGAGAATGTTAAACAGTTGTATGCATCATATATGCCAAATTGGTCCGTAGGACAAATGGCTCTGATTGATGTCTAGATATGAGACTACTACAAGATAAGGCGTAGAGATTTGAATACTGCGCACGAGGTCAGCGACCGTGAAGAGTCAGAGTCGGAACTGATTACATCCACGCAGCAAGGCACGGGCTTACCCGATTTGTCCGCACCTATCCCTTACAGGACCGTTTCATTGGCTAGCAAGTTCAGGTCGACCCTGGACTTCCATGCATGTACAGATCTGTACAAACGTGGTGTTGGAGATTTTGGTACAGCGTACAGCATACAGAGGGCGTATGGGCATTGCAACTACTGCAGCTAGTAACGGTTTCCTTGTACGTTCCGTACCGCTGCATCCTCTGTACCTATACGGTTGAAATTGTTTTGAGATACGAGAGGAATCGCCTTCAGCACTACGTCATGGACATTGTGTAACAAGAATGGGCAGAGGTTGGTGTGTGTAGTAGAAATGTATCTGCAGATACATATTCAGTACAGATCTATACCGAAATCGGAAAGGCCAAAGCAACAATGAACGAAACAATCACAGATATTAACAGACACGCCAAGTCTAAAGAACGGCAAGTACGAGTACGGAGGTCTACAGCAGTATATTGACTTACCACATACATACCCAAAGGTGGGCTTATAATGACGGTCAGAACGCGCAGATAACCCTTACGGGGGTCTATTGAACCTATCGGGCAAAGGCATCCCTACAATAGCTGCAAAGCGGTCCCATTTTTGCAATATTAGGGGCCTCCTGAATGCAACTTTTAGAGCATTATTTTTTGTGCGGATCGCGACTTTAGATTTCTTCTTCACCGTATGTCGTCCAACATCAATCCAAACCATCTAGTCAATTTTGAATTGGCCTAATAACCCCCCACCCTCGTAGTTATTCCTATTATCCTCTTCTCCCGACCCTTTCCCCTTCTTGTTTCCTTTTAACCAATTCCTTCTTCACCATCGGATTGTGTCTTTTGGCCGGTTTAACGACTCTTAAGTCGGCCGATAGCTCTCGACTCGCCTTGTCTTGTCCTGCCTTACTTGACAAGCACCATCGTCGGTCTCCGGACAGCGGTCGTCGATCAGCTCCAGTCCCACTCCCAACAAAGATCACACAGATCTCAATTGTGGGCAGTGGGTTCGTACTACTCCCTCTGACAACACGCCGAGATCGATATTCAGTGCAACCAGCCGAACCTGACCACTTATTAGACTCGGCAATCTCTTCTCTTACGCACAACCTATACGGCGTCTGCTTTCAATCCCACTTCCGAGTCGGTACAGATTCAATATTATCCAACGCCTTAGGCGCCGTTCTCTCCTTGCAGCTGCATGTGTGGGACATATTTAATAGGTGCGTTGCTGACCATAAATCCTCCGTCTTGGTAGACCCTCTTCCCTTGGTTATCGTCTCTTGATCCCATTCATCCGGCCTAGGAGAGCTTTCATACTGCACTAGCTTGTTACTACAAGTCCCTATAAATCGAAGACTAACATGTCTCCGTGCTAAGATTCCTACAAAATTCAAACTGCCTAATGCCGTCGACATCATTATGAACATGATCGCCGCCTCTTCTTTTCTGCCCTCCCGCTTTCGCGGCGAGCGGCAGACCGATGTCCACGCCCCTCCTTCCAAGATGAACAAGAGGCTCACACCTATATTACAATTCTTCGCAAAGCTATCCTGCTCGCACCCGGTTCATACCATCGTCGTGATGGCCTTGTTGGCCAGCACTGCCTATGTTGGAGTTATGAGAGAGAGTCTATTAGATGTGACGAGGAACGTAAGAAATACAGAGTGGGCTTCTCTGGTAGAAGGAAGCCGAGTGTTGAAAACTGGCCCTGAGACGAGCTGGAAATGGCAGGCTTTCGAATCCGACGCAAAAGCCCCCAAAGATGCCGATTCGCTAGCTTTGATTACACTGGTCTTCCCCGAGTCGAGCGAATCTGCTGCCCAGACAGCCCCCCTAGCGCATATCGTTCCTTTGCCGGACAACTTGACCGTATCTCATCTTCCCTCGACCTCGAACTCTATTACCGCCTATTCACAAGACAGCGCCCTGGCCTTTGCTGTTAAGTATAGCGATGCGCCTGCATTTGTAGCCGCTGCCCAGGAGATTCCCAACGATGCCCCCGAGCAGGAAGTACGTAGGAACGAGGCTGGTCAGGATGAGAAGAAGATGTGGATTATGAAGGCGGCCCGGGGCAATTCAGGGAACAGTCTCGTGCGCTGGTTGAAGAACGCCTACTCCGAGTTTCTAGATCTGCTCAAGAATGCGGATACCCTTGATATTGTCATCATGGTTCTCGGCTACCTTTCCATGCATCTAACCTTCGTTTCGCTCTTCCTGTCCATGAGGAAGCTTGGATCAAACACCTGGTTAGCCATCAGCGTTCTCTTCTCTTCCACTTTCGCGTTCCTCTTTGGTCTTAACGTCACGACCAAGCTTGGAGTCCCTGTCAGTTTTGTCTTGTTGTCGGAGGGTCTGCCCTTTTTGGTGGTGACCATTGGCTTTGAGAAGAACATCGCTTTGACCAGAGCTGTGCTGTCTCACGCTCTTGAATACCGAAAGCCGGAGAAGAAGAACGGTGAGGCAGACAAGTCGGCAAAGGGTCCTGCGAACAACGAGGGCGTTATTCAATTTGCTGTGTCGCGAGCCATCAAGGAGACGGGTTTCGAAATTGTTCGCGACTACTTTATCGAGATCGTGATCCTCATTGCTGGGGCTGCTTCTGGTGTGCAGGGTGGTTTGCAGCAATTCTGCTTCTTGGCCGCCTGGATCTTGTTTTTCGACTGCATCTTGCTGTTCACATTTTACGTCGCTGTCCTCAGCATTAAGCTTGAGGTCAACCGTATGCGCCGTCATCTCGAGATGCGCCGTGCTCTGGAAGACGATGGTGTCAGCCGACGAGTTGCTGAGAACGTTGCTTCCAGCAATGACTGGCCCAGAGAAGAGACTGGGGACGTGGCTAGTGAGGCTCTCTTTGGCAAGAACGCCAAGAGCGGCAGCGTCCCAAAATTCAAGTTCTGGATGGTCGTGGGTTTCTTCTCTCTCAACTTCCTCAACATCGTCACGATTCCCTTCAGGACTACCGGGCTTTCTGGTATCACATCTTGGTCCGGTGGTCTTGGAGGTGTTGTAAGCATTCCTCCGCTGGATCCTTTCAAGGTCGCTTCCAACGGCCTGGACGAAATTCTATTCAACGCTAGAAGCCACTCGAAGCCGACAATTGTTACCGTCCTCACTCCTATTAAGTATGAACTGGAGTACCCATCAGTCCACTATGCAGTTCAATCTACGGCGGCAGAAGAGGAGGAAGGCGAACACGGCTTTGGGCATTTCCACAGATATGGTGTCGGCGGACGAGTGGTCGGCAGTATCTTTGAGAGTTTGGAGGATCCGATCCTATCTAAGTGGATTGTGATTGCTCTGGCCATGAGTGTGGCGCTCAACGGCTATCTGTTCAATGTCGCGCGCTGGGGGATTAAGGATCCAAACATTCCAGACCAGCCCATCGACCGCAAGGCACTCGCAGCAGCCGAACGGTTTAACGATCCTCGTGATCAAGCAGCCCTCCCGCTTGGTGGAATCCAATCTGGCCGAAAAGCGGCTCTGCCGGCTACACCTGCTGAGACGGATGACGAAAGTTTCCAGCTAAGAGCCCCTCCCCGGCCGGCTCCTCCTCGTATGCAGCCTCCGTCTTCGCCGCCCTCCCCTGATATCATGCGCAGCCCCGAGGAGCTTGAAGTTCTTCTCAAAGAGAAGCGTATCTATGAAATGAGCGATAGCGAAATCGTCGCCCTGTCTTTGAGAGGCAAGATTCCTGGTTATGCTTTGGAAAAGAGCCTCAAAGATTGCACACGCGCCGTCAAGATCCGACGTTCCATTATCTCCCGGACACGAGCCACTGCTAGTGTCACAAGCCTATTGGAGCAATCAAAGCTACCTTACGAGAACTATGCTTGGGAACAGGTTCTGGGAGCGTGCTGCGAAAACGTCATCGGCTACATGCCCATCCCAGTTGGCGTTGCTGGACCCCTGGTAATTGATGGCCAGAGCTACTTCATTCCCATGGCTACCACTGAAGGCGTGCTAGTTGCCAGTACCAGTCGCGGTGCGAAGGCCATCAATGCGGGTGGCGGTGCTGTTACTGTGTTGACGGGTGATGGAATGACGCGTGGTCCTTGTGTCAGCTTCGAGACTCTGGAACGTGCCGGTGCTGCTAAGATCTGGCTTGACTCGGAAGAAGGCCAGGAAACTATGAAGAAGGCTTTCAACTCAACCTCCCGATTTGCTCGATTGCAAAGCATGAAGACGGCGATGGCCGGAACCAACCTCTATATTCGATTCAAGACTACAACAGGTGATGCCATGGGTATGAACATGATCTCCAAGGGTGTCGAACATGCGTTGAACGTCATGTCCACCGAGGCCGGTTTCGATGACATGGCCATTATCTCTGTGTCAGGAAACTTCTGTATTGACAAGAAGCCAGCGGCACTGAACTGGATCGATGGCCGTGGCAAGTCGATTGTAGCCGAGGCTATCATCCCCGGCGATGTAGTCAAGGCAGTTTTGAAGAGCGATGTCGATGCTCTCGTTGAACTTAATATCTCAAAGAACTTGATTGGTTCTGCCATGGCGGCCTCGGTTGGTGGCTTCAATGCCCATGCTGCCAATATTGTCGCCGCTATTTTCATCGCCACCGGACAGGATCCCGCACAGGTTGTGGAGAGCGCCAACTGTATTACCACGATGAGGAAGTAAGTTGACCGGGCCAAGACCGAGTACAAAAATAATCTACTGACATTAATTTCCTAGTCTCAACGGTTCTCTTCAAATAGCCGTGTCTATGCCCTCGATTGAAGTGGGCACTCTCGGTGGTGGTACAATACTCGAACCTCAAAGCGCCATGCTGGACATGCTAGGCGTAAGAGGATCACACCCTACAAATCCTGGCGACAACGCTCGTCGACTAGCTCGGATCATCGGCGCGGCTGTCCTTGCCGGTGAACTTTCTCTGTGCAGTGCCCTCGCTGCGGGTCATCTGGTCCAAGCTCACATGGCCCACAACCGATCTCAACCTCCCACGCGTTCAGCAACCCCTGCGCCTGGGGCGGCACCTGCCGGACTCGCGATGACTAATGCTGCTAGGAAATAGAGAGATTTACACGGCCTACCATGAAGATTCGAGCATATTAAAGAAACAAACTCTTCGTCCTTTTCATTACTTGTACGTCGATGCAGGTATCTGCGTACACACTCAGCGTCAAGCGCCTTTGATTAGAAATACAAAAAGCAGAGCGGGCGGGAAGAATTCCGGATAGTCTAAACATTAATCTCGGCTATAGAGAGGTAGACGTCACATACAATATACCTACATAGAACGGCTCACAGCCCAAAAACGCAGACATGACTTTCATGTCAAATCGTTATTGATAGCTCTATAATTAATATCATGGGAATAAACGTCTTGCCAGATATGACACGATGTGCATAGACGGAAGAAATAGATGCTTTCACTATTATGTAGTGCTTTATCATCTCATCATCCCAAGTTACCATTCTGCTTAGTCGTGACATGCTAGTAATCCCTACCCCCACTTGGTTTACAACTCATTAATGCACCCATCACTCAGAAACCTTGACAATCAACTTTCCACTCGTCCTTCCCGTCTTCAGTTTCTCAAACGCCTTCGGTGCGTCTTCGAAAGCAAAGATATCCCCATCAATGACGGCGCGAATCTTGCCCTCTTCCATCCACTGACCAAGTTTGACAAGATCATTCCTGTCCTCTTCGAGAACGATGAACTTGAACTTTCTCTTCTTCTTTCCCCCAGTCAAAAACCCAGGTAACAGGGCGCGACGGGTAAGCAGAGAGATTTCTGAGAGCGAGAAGCCGCCGCCGACTTGGATGTACGTGCCTTCCGGCACCATATAGCTATCAGCTTCCTCGTATAGGTTTGAAGAGCGGGAGGCGACGTTGTCGACGACGAGCTTGAATGCTTTGCCCCTGGCTCGCAAGGCGTCCAAGACTGCGGCCGGGGAGGTGGTGTAGTCGATCACTTCATCCGCGCCGAGACTCTTGCATAGTTCGATATTCCGCGCGGAGCAGGACGTCGTGACTTTACACCCCAACACGTGCGCGGCTATCTGGATAGCAAAGGTGCCTACGCCACCGCTGCCGCCGTTGATGAAGACTTCGTCTGGTGTTTCCGCGTTGGGTGTGACGTAGGGGTAGATAGCTTGATACGCCGTCGCGGCCGCTGTGCCCAGCGTCGATGCATCTGCGGTTGATACATTTGGTGGAAGAGGCACGATAGACGAGAGAGATGGCTGGACATACGTCCCCAGTGTCCCGAACGGCGTGCTCGTTACATGGCCAAAAACTTTATCGCCTACTTTATACCGCCCCTCTTCCTTACTTGCGAGTGTGTTATTCAAGTTCTTCCCACTCGTCGAAGCTGGTAAAGGCGATTGTATCTGGGAGTCGGGAACAGCTTCGACGACGCCCGCGAAATCCATCCCCGGCGTCGCGCTCGTAGACCGTGTAAGCATGTACGAGGCCAGGCGACCTAGCTCGGGGATCTTGTAATCTGCGGGATTCAACGACGTGTGGGTTACGCGGACCAGAACCTTGTCAGCGGGCAGGGGTTGGGGCGGTCGTCGGGCGTTGGGGACGAGGGTTAGGGCTTTGGCAAGGTTAATACCTGCCTTTGTGTAGATCCACGCGCGCATTGCGTCTGGGCTTTCGCTGGTCTCCGTAGTTGCGTTTGTATCCGGACTCGTATTGAGCTCAGGCTGCGTTACGCTCGATTCTTTCGTGTCAGCGGCCATGGTTCCTTTAGATATAAGCTTCTTTACAATTCACAAGATATTATGTCTCAGTCTTGACCTTTGTGTGATAGATGTGAGCTAGATCGGATTTTTATTCTTATGTTATGGTCATTCTGACGCGGAGATAGAATGGTACCACAAGGAAGAGGAGAGAGACGAGGTACACGTTTACACGTTTACACGTTATGTCTACGGAGATAGCGTAGGCGGTGTTTCCGTAGCTGAATATACAGTAACTACCGGTGATAAGAGTGAGGGGTAGTATAATTGCACGTGGTAGGAGTATTGGGTATGGGGTAATGACGACGTTATGTATGCACATGTACGTCGGCAAAGTGATTATTCCGCATAGCTGCATATAGTTAGGTAGGTAGCAGCCTTTAATTAGTAGCAGAGCGTACAGCAGTATATTGACTTGACACTAAAAACCACTGTTGTCCAGGAGCAGCACGTAATGTGAGGGCTAAGCAAATATATATTAAATCCTCCCATGGACCTGACTTCTGCAATTGTTCAACATCAGATATTGCTGTTAGCGTTTACTCAGTTGGGAAAACGGCTGCTTGAAATTTTGACATCTGGTGAACCTCATAAGCGACAGGAGCGCGATCAAACACTGAATGCATATGGAAAACGGTAAGAGCATAGGTGATGGATATACACCGTTGTCAGTAGTCAACCTCGTTGGAGAGGCCCTTTGAGGTGGGCCAATTCGGGTGGTCGAACCCATTGAGCCAAACTAGATAGAGATCCACTTACGGCCACTGGGAATCGATGTCAGATCCGGTCGTCATTATCTGAGCTCGTATCTCTGAGAATTGAGTGTGGCTGATAACATACAGCCTAGTACCTAGATACTAGGTAGCTTGTGAAACTCAATACCGCCGCCACGCGGAGTCGGGAGCTCCTGGCCCACGATGCTACTACGGCACGGTCCGATCATCTTAAGCGGTATTGGATTCCGATTACGAATCAGCACCGCACTTATATTATATAGAGAGGTATTCGTTATATGAAAAGAAACGCAGGTTTTGCTTACTTTTAAAACACTTAGGTCGCTATGAGCGAAGTACCACTCCCGTCTCAGGAGAGGTTCCCTGTTGGAATGATAAGAAACCGGAAGGAAACATAACCAGTGGAACTAGGGAAATACAACTACTAAAGTATTCTGTTAGTTTGGAAGAGGAAACTTCTCTATAGCAGGGTGTAACCTCAATCATACCCAATTCATCACACTGCGTTATCCTTGAAACGTAAAAGCAAACCCAGATGAAAGAACGGGTACCTAAGCTTGGGAGACAAGTTTCGCTCTCTCTCAGCTTTTGCTCACGCGTAAGGCGACCTTATGATGGCCGCCCAGAATGCCAGTCGCCGCATCCTACAACAGGAAAAGTAGTTGAAACTCTCCGGAAGGTCCGGTTAGCAGAGTTACGTAGTACCTGCTGAGTGAATAACGCGCCTGCCCTACAGCAGTATATGTCCCCCTTCCATTCCTTGCCACAAGCTTGACGGAGGAGAGCAGGTCGGCACCGTTATACTTACGTACCTCGTCATTTTGATATTGACATTTGAGAGGAAAACTACAGCCGACAAGGGTTAACACTAAGTGAGCCAGCGAGGGATAGTACGGTAAAGGTACATAGTAGGCAGCCAGAGACCAAGTCCCCTATATGTCGGCAACTACTACTTAAGATGTCAAGCACTGGTCCGCGGAAAGAAGGTTTACCGCAACCTTTTCGTCATTTCCCAGGAAAACTTGCATACATATGCGTACCTACCTCAGTGCATGCAGTATACGTAAGGCCCATTTCAGCCCGGCCCTCACATACATGATGCATGGAGCATGTAGACATAACTCCTAACTCGTTGTCCGTACACTTGTAGGTCGGTTAAGATTCGCCCCCGCCCATTCTTCGTCTACTGCGTTCACGGTATATATATTGGTAAACTTATTCCAATATTGGACGCTCGCTTCACCATGGGAGAAACACAACAGGCCGAGGAAGCCAAGTGCAAACTGGGTTCGGCCTTGATTAGTGCCAGCAGCAAAGCCTCGACTCTGTTTGACAATCGTATCTCATCAGTGGAAGCATTACACGATATCATCGATACTTCAGCATTCGTAGCTGTTCACGCAAGGTAAGGTATTTCGTATTTCAGCACATTATTTTCATTTCGATTACTACACTTGAGAATACTTTTCGTCTTTCCTGTGCTGCTTAGGTTGACGGCTTTGCAACTACAGGACCTTTCCAGACTGCAACTTCAAGGCCATAGACGTCGGTCTCGGCTTCTTGCCCAGGATTGACCGCACGGACCGAGTCTATCCGCGAGATCCCGAGGGTGTCGAGACATTTGCCCGTAAGCAGGGAGTGCAAGTCACCCGTCTCAAGATCCACGGTCGGTGTGATACTCTCGGCGCAGGTTCGCGTAGTAAAAGGCCCTTAATTCCTTTGGAGAAGGAAGGATACGTTAATATCGAGAACTTGGAGTCGGCTCTGATCGCCCAGATCGAGGAGTTCCATCGAGCGATACCCGAGAAGCAGCTCGTGCTGGTCTTGGACTCCGCGGGAAAACAATTTGAACGTGTATCGTTGGAGTTCCCGGGAATCTGTCAACTATTTTCAGAGTGGATTGATCCCAGTACCCTACCACTAACCGAATCCCTTGATCTCGTGGGCTTGCCATCAGATCCCCAGCACGAAGCATCCGACTTGGCGGTCTTCAACCTGGCCGTGTTATATGACCTAACATACCCGCGCCGCCTAATCATCAAGTTGCGTGACATGTCTCTTAAAGCAGAGGTAGCGGCGCAAGTTGCGCATTTCGCTTCACGGGAACACAGAGCACTTATATATATGGAAGCAACAGGGAATGAAAAGGAGGGATGCCGTTACCTTCCAGATAGCATGGCTACAGCTGATAGCCTTCTCGCCGCATTCCACCATTTCAACCCAATCGGCGCCGCGGCGGACCGTGGTAATTTCAAAGATGGCCAGGCCGGATATTCCTCGCCCGAATCTACTGACACTCAAAATACGATTGCTTGTGTGGTGTTTCGAAATTCCGTGGATCTTCAGGCTTTCATCGAGGCGACAGACGGGCAGCGGTACGGCCACTTAGTGGTGAAGGTTGAGAAAGCTACGGCCGTCAAGGAGACAGGATCTACCCACTCTACGGCGGAAAATGAGGGGGCTTGTCGCAAAGAAACAGCCCCTGTGATACATGCCCAGGCACAAGTTTTCCCACCGGGAAACGAGCTTCCCACGCCATCCGACAGTAACATCTCGACGCGCATGGCCACGGGCATGAACACGAGCGCCCAAGTCTGGGAACAGCAACGGGAAGCAACCGTCCATAGCACCGAGGTTCGCGGTTCTTCTAGCGTCTACAACCCGCCACTACCGCCTTCTCCAAGCACCGAGGAAGAAAAGAGCGGTGAAGTGAGCAAACAAAGCACTAGCAAAGACAAAACTCAGTGTGCGATTGGAACTGGGACTTCCGGTAAAATCGGGAGCGAGCCGGCAAGGGATGAAAGTTCACTTGCCGATTACATATACCGGAACTGGACGTTGTGGCGGCTGCCGTTTCCCGGCGGCGCCGGTAAAATCGAAATGCACGCTTGTTTGAACGACGGGCTCCTTCTGAAGTTACCAGCTCCCCCGCACTTACAGCCCATCATAGACAAACGAGAGAACGAACTCCGGAGGCAGGGCGCTTCTCATGCTCTTGCGCCGCAACCGGGTGCTCATCAACAGCCAAGATCAACACATAGCGAGCAGTATAACTCGGATCGGAACGAGAGCGGCGCTTGTAGGGTCTGTGATAAGCATCACACTCCTCTCAAATGGCGACAGCTATCCGGTGAGTGGGACGTGGATCGGAACGAAGATGGCAGTTGCGGGCTTTGCGATGTGTTCCACAGTGATGACGAGTGGCGAGAGTTAACGAATGGGGTTGTGGATCCTTCGCGCGATGAAGTCAGTATACAGGAGACACCCCCCGCCATGATTACTCCTAGTCGACGTGAAGAGGATCTATCATCTCCGCGCCGGGAGGAGGATGCGGTTGATGAGAATACACAGCCCGCGAAGAAGAGGCGGGTTGCTAGATTTTTTCTCAAGCTGATGAAAGATAATAAGCGGAAAGACGAAGGATAACGGACCGGAGGATACAGATAGGAGGGTTGAGGGCTGTCAGCGATGCAGTATAACTTTCCACTTCCCAGCGACAACGTGAGCGGATAGGGCTTTGTTTTGTTTTTTTTTTTCCGACTTGCCATTCTGTCTCTTATAGTCCTTCCTCGGAGAAAAAAGACAAGAAAAAAAAGGAGAAAAGGGGGAAAAGGGGGAAAAGGGGGAAAGTGTTTCTACCTCGTATCTATGGTTTTGTTTCCCCTTTTCTTACCCTTTAATAGAGGTCTTAGAGAGGCTATAGCCAGTTTGCTAATAGTTCTAAAGTTGCTGCATAGACAAGAGTAATGCTTAATATACATTAGAATTGAATGGTAGAATTCACTTTCTTCTATTAACTACACGCAGTACCTAGGGCCGTGTAGGTGGTCGTAGTCTCTGCCTGCCCGTTGAATACTGGACATCGCTCCGTCAACAGCCTATCTACACGCATTAGTAAATAGTGTCATGTTTAAAGAGGGTACTTATAATTCTAAGGATTCATCTTGCAGGTGTAAGCGCATGTGGTGCTATTTACGTTCGATAGATACTTGTGTTGATGATCGAACTACGTATACTTGGGGTTGGTTTACTTAGAGACGCTAATAAGACCCTAACCTTATATCATACGTTCCCGGGCTCCACAGTCCCCGTCAATTGGACGTCTCAATTATTGATGCTGGAAGTAATCTGTCCTTATGCAACATAAGCCTCAAATCCCTGTGTAGGAGTGCACCTTACGATATATGCTAACCTGACTCGCGACGATGTGGATTGTCTAGGTTGCGTGCTCAGGAGCATCGGTCGTGTAGTTGATGATGCCATCCTCGCAAAGCAGATCCCAACAACAATAACTACTAAGCTCGGTTAGCTCAGTTGGTTAGAGCGTCGTACTAATATTACACAAGTAAATTTGTGTAACATTGGTAATGCGAAGGTCATGAGTTCGACCCTCATACTGAGCACTCAAATATTTTATCATCTTTTTCCGAATTTTTAGATCTTCTCCTTCTACCTTGGGTCTGTCTTATGGACCACAGCTAGTTTATTTCTTGCGTGTCGGGTAGTTGAAATGTGGGTTCATACTCTTTCACAAGACACTGCTGTGAGAACCAAAAAGTACCTGCTATTATCTAATCTAACATACCCTTATAGTAATTGCATACCTTTGAGTGAAACAGTCATGGGTATCTCCTATTGATCGGGGTGTGTCAATTTAGTCGCGATCACATACTTTACAAAGTCCTGTCCGATGATTTGTCCACCCTTCCAGCTGGTGTGACGTGTATCTTGATCATGCATTATGAGCTATCCTATTCTGGGGTGCTTACCAAAGACGATGAGATTCTTGGTGAGCATATAAGAGCGTGTTGCAATTGGTTTCTGGATTTTTGTGGTCTGACAAGCCTAGGCCTCGTCAGTGACCGTCCATCTAGGATGCTAGTCAATATAAGGCTAATAATTATACAGAGAGCCGAAAGAGATTCCTCGAAGCTACGGCATCTATCTTGGCTCAACCCTTCTGGCCAATTTTGATTTAGTTGAACATAACCACACGCCTTGGCTCATCACCTTATTCCTCAGAAGGCGAGAGCGGCCCAGCCTCCGATGAGACAGAGTCCGCCTAGCGGGGTAACGGGACCCAGGAACCGGAAGCGCGTGGGATCTAGCACTAGGGCATAGATACTTCCGCTGAACACTGATGAGCGGTATGCGTTGTTAGGTTTCATGCCATCCGCATGCGTTTATACTGTGTAAAAGGGGCAGTGGGAGGAATGGAAGAGGGGAAAGGCGAAGAGCAGAAAAAAAGTTGACGTACTGGTCATGCCCACTGTAAATAAACCTGCCGCGACCTTGTTCTCAGGTGCCGCGCGTGAAGCGACGAGCAGGGCGACAGAGTGGATGAGCTATGTTATCGTGTTAGCTATTTACGTTCTTAGATTACTTCTGGACGCTAATAAAGATGCGTTCTGTTGTTTGTTGGCAGCCTGGTCCTCATGTTATGAGAGCTTCCTTCATCTCACAAGCACATGCACCAACTAGACTACTACCACACCGTACATACCTGATAATGAGCAGCCGTACCAAAGCTAGCGATCTTGGCTGGGTCTGTGACGACCTTCTTCAATCCGTGGGTACCGAAGGCACCGAACGCAACGGCCGTCGCGCCATAAATGCAACCTAGCGTCCAGTACATGTTTTTCCTGGTACTCTTACCCGATAGTGTCAATGTTGATGTGGGGATCAGTGGCGTTGATTCATCGGACATGATTTGTAGTTGGAAATCAGACGATTTGATGATAGGATCCTCGGCGCTCCGGGGGGATTAGGTACTGGTAGGTATGTATGAGATTATCTTTTACGTACTATGTGTGTATTTGAAAGATTGGACCTAGATTGGACTTAGATAGGATGATAAGACGATGATATAGATGGGAATATAACCCTTCTATGAGATGAATCGGAACACATGGAACTGAGATGCCATGCTTCGGAAATTCGTGGCTGGTGGTTGTCAGTGGCTTTTCGTGGCTGAGCTCCCAATATTACCTAACCTAGGTACATCTGTACTTGGATGTATTACATCTTCAGGGGTTCTATCCCTCACAATACCAAGAGACAAGTTACTGGATTAAGCCCTGTAAGCAGCACTGGCAGTGGTAAAGTTAGAAGTCTTGTTTCCGAGCTGGAACCTCCTGACATAGAGGGTGCTAGAGAACCCAGGCGATCTTGTTAGAGGAGCGACACAAAGCAGTTTCATTTCTCGAGGCATATTACGTTTGCATATAACAGTCCTATGCTACATAGTAAGTCCACAATTATCTCTAGTCATAGTGGCGACGGGCACTGGACTAAGCCTCAAGCACCTGGCGATTGATGCTTGAGCTGATACGCCGGTCAAGTTATAATAGTCCAGTCTCAGAGAGCTGTATGTAGGCTAAGTTCGATACATGCAAGTCCACAACGACTTCAGCCCATACAAAGCATGGCTAGTAAGCGTTCTTCCGCTTGTAATCGCAAGCTAACCCATTGAATAGGCTCAATCTACCGATCGGGGAGGGAGCTTGTCTCCGGTTCTGGTTCTTGAAGAAGATAACCTTGGGAATCCGAAGCCTTTTTATTCTCTCTTCAAGTTTTATCCATTGTTTTCTTCGTCCTCCTGCTACGGACATATCCTTTAACGTCCCTTTACTTCACCCCGTTCCACCAGGGTAAAACGTAGGTATCTCGCTCAGACATCATACATCTAAACAAGGATCAAGCTTTGCGGTGTCTTTTTCTTGAGTGCCGAGCAACAGGATCCTTGCCCCGCTTCGCTCGCTTCCCTTCCCGGAGATATGGCGTCTGTAGAGCAGAAAGGAACAGGGTTCAAGATTCGATAATCTCTGTACGCATGTGTAAGATGCGGCAACACCCGACCCTCCCTCCTTTCCCCAGCATTCCAAAACGACTAGGATAAGCCCAGATGAAAAGGAATGATTGGTATGTGAGCAAGTAGCTGGGCAGGTAGGTAGATAAGTAAGGAGCTGAACTAAGCCCGGCTCGGCACAGCACGGCGCGGAATATCGGAAGGCGGTGAAAGCAACCCAAAAAAACGGGGGTAATCGACCAGCATTATATGTCCTTCTTGGTTTCACGAATACGAACACCTGCAAATCATAGTCCTTCCTAGAGTCCACGTGAATGACGGGACAAAAATTCTAGTCTACAAATCACGATTATGTGCAGAGTCCACGTGTCGACTTGAACGGCTATATGCAATACTCTATCAGTGCAGAGATGGCAACAAATTAGGGTATGAGAGCCCCTCTGGAGTTAATCACAATAGCTACGTGCATAGGTAGTCCGAAAGACCTATCTCCTGTAATCACCGAACCACCTGGAAAAATAGGGGCTGGCGGAGGGCCGTGATGATGCATCTATTAACCTCCGTTGGTACAGGATAATTTTGTTTTATCAATTAGGCCGGACTTCTGTCCTTCTAGGTTGCGCACAGAACAAGCCCAAATCGCCACAGAAACCACTACAGTGGCAGAAACGTCCCAAACGCCCAATCATGCAACTACCTGAAAGGCCTGGCTCTTCTATGGGAATTATAAGATGCCTCGATGCCGAGATGAGTCTTGACGAAACCGAAATCAGACCCGAGCCCTCCGCGTGGCCATAAGGCCGGCTCTTGTTTTTCTTTCTTTCTCTGTTTTCTCTGTTTTCTCTACTGAAGAATTGGGAACGATTTGTCTCATGGGGGGATATACAATTCCCCGTTTGCGGGATAGAACTTGACCGTTGAGCGATCGGATGACAAACTCAACATGATGTAGCATATCCTACCAGTCGCTTATTCCTCTTCGTTATGTTCGACGAGAGTGATGATAGGCTTGTCGCCAAGCAGAGTTGTGCCCTTGAGGTTGATGATGTCAATCATAAAGAGATAGCCCATAATGTTTGCCTCGGAAAGCTCGACAAGTTTTCCTGCCGCTGCCGCGGTGCCTCCTAAAAGGGTATTAGTTTATGAAATTAAACAGCATTATCAATATAACATGAAACAAAACGGAGCAAGAATGCCAAGGTGGGAATAGGCCGGAGACAAGCGCGAAACAGTTAATAAGGCTTGGTCAACTTCCTCGCCTCTCTCCTCATGCATTGCGCGCGCGACTGGCCTTCGTAGTCCAAAACGAATCACGGACGGTTGTTACCCGTCACGTGGCAGAGTAAGCTTGAGGCCAAGCCGTCAAAATATCATGAGCGCAATGCGGACGGAGAAGCTCAGGGTTGGCGTGGCGTTTTAACTCTTGCGCCAAGATAGTCTCTTGGCCAGACCAGCCTATCAATGGCTAACGTGGGGAGAAAACACAACAGAGAAACAAGAACGGCGAATCAATAACATCAGCATAGGGTAGGATGAAGGCGGCTTACCCGTAGCAATGATGTCGTCCACTATTAAGCATTGCTGTCCAGGCTCGATAGCGCTTGTCTGGACCTGGAACTCGTCCGTTCCATATTCCTTGATGTATTCGACGGTCCTGCAAGCACCGGGCATCTTGCCCTTTTTCCTGACAGGCACAAAGGGGCGATTAAGTCGCAAGGCCAGCGACGGCCCGAAGAGGAAACCTCGGGCTTCGAGGCCGATGATGACATCTGGTACCTGGCTGCCAAATCGCTCCTGGATCAGGAGCACGAGAACATCGAGCAGGGAGCTGAAGGCGACGGGGTTCTGGAATATGGGGAGGATGTCGATAAACTTGATGCCAGGAATCGGGAAGTCGGGTTCATATCGTAGGTTATCAATGACAAGCTTCTTGGCGACCTCGAGCTTCTTCTGCTCGTTGAGAGTCAGACTGGTGCTTATCGGTTGACTGGGGAGTTCGGCGGCACTGGTGGCGGAGGTGGAGGGCTGTCTTCGCGAGGCATCGAGAACGGTAGAAGGGGAAGATTCTTGTTGGATTGGGTTGATAGCCGAAGACTCAACTTGGTAACCGTCCGAGGAGACCGGGGCGCTCATGCTGAGGAGAAAAGAAGAAGGAGAAGAGGGGGTTGTAGGTGTGAGGGACGACACGGGCAAATATCTGCTACTGTGCAGTGCAGTGCAGTGCAGTGCAGTGCGGTGCGGTGGCAGAGCAGAAAATTTTATGGGGGTGTGGCACAAGGAACGAAATTCCGCAAGGGGGAGGAGTGAAAAGAGGAATGTAATGAGACAAGCCAAGTCAAGTAAGACAGACAGCTAGCTAGGCAGGCAGATCCTATGTGTGTGCGCGTGCGTGGTGTATGTGTGTAGGGAGGGAGGTAGGTCAGTAAGTACAGTTGCAGACCAGGTTTGGCCAGGTCGGCCAGGTAGACCAGGTCGACAAGGAAGGCAAGCAAGACAAGGTAGTTTCTGGGTAGTCCAGGTCGCGTCTAGGGTGACCACAGCCGAGCGAACGAAAGGACGAAAGAGGGCACGCAAGACGCACGCACGTACACGCACAAGCAAGCACGGGGTAAGTGGTTTTTTTTTTTTTCCCTTCGTGGTAGGGGTAGTGGTTGTAGTATTTTAAAAAGGGAAAAACGGTGAGGGATATGCTGGCGCAATAAGATTATGCCTTGCTGAATGACAGACTGGCTTGTCTATCTTGCTATGGATTGTGCGTGGCCTAGTACCAATCTGACAAAAAATGACTGTTGATTTTCACAGGGACAAGGGTTTGTTTAGGTGCGAGCGTGCGACAAGAGATGCACCGATGCAGGCCGCACAAGGGAATAGGTACCGGGTTAGTAGACAGGGCACTGGAGAAAAGCTTAGGAGGGCTTGCGACCGATAGGGCTAATGATAGTAGAAAAAGTGCGAAAGAGGACTGACTGAGCGCTCAAGCGGCTTCAGTCGATAAGCAAGACATCGAAAACGAATATCCGAAACGAAACGAGAGTGGATGTTTGACAAGGTACCAACTTACAAATTTACGATAGCGCCCGCTGAGGTGGGGGGAATTGTGCGCAGACAGCATGTCGAAGTGGGATGGATGTCAGTCGATTATTTAAAGTTGATAGGGTATTTTTTAATCTTTTTTTTTTTTTGGGGGGGGGGGGGGGGGGTTTTTTTTTTTTTTCCTCTTTTTTTTTTTTTCTTTTCTCTTTTTTTTGGGGGGGTATTGTTTTTTTTCT
>Ga0247782_1000347_pt1 | contig 39972 bp, 11 predicted proteins | sample UWRJL019104C5_FD_179928 | JGI IMG/M metagenome (GOLD analysis project Ga0247782, IMG submission 179928) | Plant litter microbial communities from Arlington Agricultural Research Station in Wisconsin, United States - UWRJ-L019-104C-5 | ecosystem: Environmental > Terrestrial > Plant litter >...
CCCCCCCCCAATCGTTCTCGTCATCCCGGTCACTTGATGAGCGATATAGTACTTTTACTGCTACTATTGATAACGATGACAATGAGTGATCACGCGAGCCGAGACGAGAGATTCTACACTCTACTCGTCTTATGTCTAAAAATAAAATTAAAAATAAGGGGGGCAAGTAAAGCGTGAGAGCAGGGGGAAGAGATCTGATTGACCGGAACAGCGGAACAGGGTAATGGCGACAAAGACCACTATGACAACGATTATGGCATTGATGATTACAGTGACTGAGCATTTTTAAAGACGGCATGACATTGATATGGTACAGGGCCCCTATGCTAGGTACTTTTCAGGTGTAGAGACATAAGGCAAGGAATGGGATAGTAGGTAGACAGGTAAACAGGATAAAGAAGAAGAAAAAGCCATCCCAAAGAAACAAAAACAGAACGATATATCCGTGTTCCGTCAAATATGAATCGTCTTCCCCTCCGATCACACATAATTATCCCAGAGAAGTTCTTCCATCCCCACCCGAGCGAGGAGAATGCAATATTGAACACTCGGTACGAAGGCGTCTACTGACTTATTGTGGCGGTGCAGCGGTCCCACCCTCTTTGTAGCCGTCGGGCCTCCGTTTTGCCATCGGTGTGTTGACCCCACTAAGGCACCGTATTAAGGGAAACGGAACGGTCGAACCCATCCGAGGTACGCTGCTCCTCTTGTCCCGAACAATGCCGCTTCTACTTAAGCTACCCCCCTCTTTCCACCCCTTCTCGGAACGCCCTGGGCCTACTAGCTAATCCTTTAATAGAGCTGCCAAGGGCGCGCTAGCAACTAATAATAGGTTTTATAGCTATAAAATAATTTTATTATACTTAATTTTACTTTATAAGTATAAAAAAAACTAGTTTTAATTTATTTAAATATAAAAGTTATAGTTAGTTTATTAGTTTTTAATTTATTAAGTTATTAAATTAAATAAATTAGTTTTTAGTTTATATAAATATTATTTATATTATTATTAACTATATAACTTTTATATAATTTTATTAAAAGTAGGCTTAGCTATAAAACATATAGCTAAATATAATTAAAAATATTAACTAATAAAAGTGTTAAGGACAAGGTTATAGTGTTATAATAATAAAGGGGTTAGTAATAATAATAATAATAATAAAGAGGAAGGTAATGCTATAAAAAAATATTAGCAGTATATATACATGGCAGTACAGTGCATAGAGTGCGAGTATGCAATCTGCACTGTTGCATCCTAACACACAGGCCTAAGCCCTACTCAGCCACGGTTGCCGCACCTACTATAAGGCCCTACAAGGCCATACCATAAGGCCTTGCAAACAAATCACTTAGTTAAACAATACCCTAGACAATCAAATTAATAAAGCTATTTAAAACTTTGTAGACAAGGGATTATTAAATAAAAGAATAAAAACCTTATAACGAAAAAATAAGATAATAGTAGTTAAAGTTAGGTAAAAAGAAGCTAGAGCAAAGCAGAAAAAAGTTGTTTAACTTGCTAAACAATAATGCTTTAGTTTGCTTAACAATAAAGACAAGCTAAAAGCTATACTCTTTTTTTAGCAAAAAATAATTTAACAAAGCCGCCTTTTAAAAATACTATATAAACAATAGTGCATTATTATTTAATTAATAACTAGTGCTAACGTATCCCACGGCCATATTTGCTACCTGGCCATATTTGCCACTTTTTTTTACCTTTGTACGCATAACTTTTAATTTACTATATCTTTACTACCTATTATAGTAGGCCTTTAAAAAGAGTTTAATATTATTTTTGCGCTTTAAGCAATTTATATAAACTTAAAACTAAGTATTTAACGCGCAGCTAAAATTTATAATATACTATATATAACCTTTTTTAACTAAAAACATAGTTATATAATAATATTTAATAGGTTTACTAATAATTAAAAACTTATTAAATTTAAAAAGCAAGCTATTATATAATATATATGTTAAAAGTAGGCCTGACTACAGGGCATATAGCTGGGTGTAGCCGAGGGTAGTACTTAGTGCTTAGTGGAAGTATAAGCTAGCGGAGGCTCGCCAGGTATAGGGCTTGGATCAGGGGATATAGTGGAATATAGGGGCCGTAGGTCCCTGTAGGGCACTATAGGTGAAGGTGTATGCTTACAAGGGCTTTGCATATGGCGGGCAAGCCATTGGCATGCAAATACAATATCTGGTCTGCTAATAAGCATGAGGTAGTTTGCAGTGCCTACAATCTGCATATAATAGTGGGCTTGCGATGCAGATAGCGGTGGTCCTAGGTCTTTAACCCTTGTAATTCCAAGCTGTAGTAGAATTTTAGTGGGTTTAATATCCACTAAGTTGAGCTTGATTAGGGCCTGTTAGATGTATTGCGGCTGTAAAAGATATAGGCGCTGGTTTGGCCGATCTTAAGTAATTTCTGCACTTAGAAACTACTTTGCAAGCCCTTTGTTTTTAATAGCGTAGACAGCGTGTATTTAAGTTTTTAGTAAGGCAATATAGGCCTTGTTAAGGCCTATAATTAAGCAGTTATCTATATAAGTAACTATATAAGTGCTTATAAAAGCTTAAAAATGCACTAAAGCATTACTAGCAAGAGGTATAAAGCTTAGTTACTTAAAAAGCTTTTATAGCTTTTTTTACTATAGCATAGGGCCTGTTTAAGGCTATATAGCGCTTAAAGTAAGTAAATAACTTGCTTTATAGTAAGGTTGTACTTATACTTTATTACTAACTTTATAAGTTTAAGGTTTTTTAGCAATTTTTTAAAGCACTTAAGCAACTATAAATAAATAACTTTAAAAAGGTTATTGTTAAAAAAAGCTTTTATAAAATTAATTTGCTTAATTTTTTAGTTATTAAAAGCTATAAGTGCTAAAAAGATGTGCTAAGTAAGCAGTATAGTAGTAGCTATAAAGGTTTTTAAAAAATTAATTTTAAAGGTTTATTTAAAGCTGCAAACTATTAGGCGCCTTTTATACTTAGTAATATTGCCTAGTTAGTTTAACTTTTATTTTAGCACCTATTAAAAGTTTATAGCATGCTTGCTAGCTATTATAGCTTTTATAAACTATAGTGCACTACTTTTAAGTAGTTAGCATAGTTTAAATTTACTAGCTTTAAGCTATTTTTAAGCTTTAAAAGTTTTTAAAGCTTGCTTTAAAGTAGATAGCTTTAGCAAAGCGCTTATAGTTGCAAATATAACCTTTTGTACTACTTTATAAACTGCTTAATTAACTATTATAGGGTTGTTATAAGGTAAGTTAGCAGTTTTTTTGTTTAAAGTAGTGCTTTTAGCTATAAAATTATTGTTAATATTAATAAACTAATTTTATTTAGCAGTAGTTATATAAAATAACTTTATTAAAATTTTAATAGGTAGCACGTGCTATAATAAATTAATAGTAGGTAGCATAAAAAGGTTTATAGTAAAAGATTTAGCAGCCTTTTTACTAAATATTAAAGTAGTAAGTAAATTTTTTTTTAGAAAAGGTTTTAGCTTAATTACTAGCATATAGTTTTATAAAAAGTTTTTAAAGGGCTTAAAGCCTTTTGTAGTAGGCTTGTTAGCAAGCTTTTTAAAGTAATATAAGCGCTAAAAGCAATTTAAAAGTATAACTTTTTTAAGTACTTTAGTAGTAGTAAATTATATAATAGTATGCTTATAAAAAATATATACTAGGTAAGTAGAGGTGTTAAGGACTGCTAAAATATAGCCCTTTTTAACGCGTTTTTTAAGCTTATAGCTTACTATATAGCGCTTATAAAAAGTAGTAGTAAGGCAAAGTAAGCTTATTACTTTATATTAATTAAGTTAAAAAATATGTAGTGTTAAATTAGGCTTAAGTTTATTTTATAGTAGTTAATAAAGCGTAAAATTTTTATTAGTAACTGCTATATAGTTTACTAAGTTTATTATAATAGGTAGAATAAAGTTTTAAAGGTAAAGTAGTAGGCTTAAGGCCTATAAAGTAGTGTAAAGGCGATTTAAAAGTATGCAAATTAACTGTTTTAGTAAGCTGTTTTATTTATATATATAAAGGCTTAAAGTGTTAAAGGCAATGCTTTTGCGCTATAGCTAGGTGCTTATTAGCTTATTTAAAACTTTTAGCTTTGCATTAAAAAAAAAGAGTGCAAAGTAGCAGTTGTAGCAATTTTTTAAGCTTTAAAAAAGGCTTTTAATTGCTTTAAATATAGTAGGTGCAGACTTATTTTTTAAAGGCTTGCACTACTTAAATTATATTTTTTGCTTTATTAAAATAAGTATATAAAGTATGTAGTTATAAAAAAAAGGCTTAATAGTAAATATATTTTTTGCTATAATATGTAAGGCAGTAGCTAAATTATTTATTATTATAAGCTTAAAGTGTTAAATAGCTTTGTTAATAGCGCACTTTTTGCAATAAAAGTTGCTATCTTTAATGCTATTAAGGTTAAAAAGCTTTTTAGTAATTTTAATAGTTTTTTTTAGTAGTAGTAGGCTTATATAATTAAGCTTAGCATGCTAAAGTATAGCAGACTATAAAAGCTTAGAAAGCAGATTTTAATACTTTAAAATTTGCAAAAATATTATTATTAGCTTTATAAAATAAAATAGGTTTTCTTTAAGAACTTTTTAACTTTTTTTAAATAAGTTAGTAGCTTTAATAGCTACTTTAGTAAGTATAGTAGCTTTAATAGCTACTTTAAGTAATAAAGTACTTTATAAAGCACTTTATAAAATTATATATAAGTTTTAAATTTAATAAATATAGTAAAATTAATGTTTATTAAGCTAAAAGTTGTTTAGCTTAAAGCTATTTATTAAAAAAAAGTAAAAAGCTATATTTTTAAACTTTAAAGTAGTTAATAGGTTTTTAAACCTATTTAGTAGGCGTAAGCCTTTTAAGCAACTACTTAACTTATAGTAAAAGGCTTTTAAAACAATATTTATATTAAAAGCTAAAATAAAAAGTATATTTTTTAAAGTAATCTTAGTAGTGCTAGTAAGGGTATAAAGCACTTTAAAAGTTATAGTGCTTTTTTTTAGCAGCTTTAGTAGCCTTTTAGCAATAAAGACCTAGCTTAAGTTTTTTAAAACAGTATAGTTAGTAAACTAATACTTACTATTAGCTATATAAATAATAAAGCTTATATTATAGATTTAAAAAGCTTTTTATTTTGCTATAGGTTATATAATATAAAAAGCTTTAGTAGGTAATATAGCAATTTTGTTGCTTTAATTAAAAGACTTAGTTTAAAGGTAAAAGGTTGTTTAGCGCGTTAAAAGGTTAGGTTGACCTTGTTTAGCGCCTTTTAATAGTAGTTTTAAAAACTTTTAGCAGCTTTTATAAGGTAAGCGTTGCTTTTTGCTATTAGTTTGCTTTGTAAGCAAGCAGTTAGCTTAATAAAATTTAGTAAAAAAAGTTAGTAAGCTTTTAAAAGCTTTAATAGCCTTTATAGTAGTAGCTTTTACTTTATTGTAAGGGTTTTATAGCGTATTTTTTATAAAAAACTTTAAGGTAAAGTGTTTTTTAAGTTGGCCTAAGGTAGCTAAAGCATATTACGTAAACCTAATTTAGCTTACTTAATTAAAGCATGCTTTAGTTAAAGTTTTTAAATAGTTGTTATAAATATTTATAAAAAGTATAATAGCTTTTATAGCTTATAATTAAAAGTAAATGTTGCTAAACTAAGCATTAAAAGCTATTAAGTTTTTGTTTAAAGTATAATATAAAGTATAAAACTTTTTATATAGTTAATCTTATACTTAATTAGTGCTAGGCTTATAAAAGGTTTATAAGGTAGTAAATATTTTTATAAAAAAGTAAATATAAGCAATAGCAGCTTATAAAATTATTAAAAGTAATTTTTAAATTAGTAATAATATTATAGCTTAATTAAAATTAGTATAAGTATTAAAAATAAAAGAGTTAGTAGTAAATTTAAAAATACTAATAGCTTTAAAACTAATTTGCAAAGCTTATAGCTATTGCTTATAATTAAAACTGCTTTATAACTTTTAGTTATTAAGAAAGTTGTATAAGCATTTAGTAATTTTTTTGCTAAATGCTTTTTATACTATAGTAAAAGCTTAAAGGTTAGCTATATTAGCGCTATACTAAATAGTAAGCGCTTTTTAAGTAGGTTAAGTAAAAGTTTTACTTAGGTTACTTTGTTAAATAGGGTTGCTAGTAAAGGTAGAGGCCTGGCTAGCATAAAGGGCTATAACTGTTGCTATTAGGTCTTTAAGTTGTTATTATAAGGCCTAGGTCTTTATGTAGCTGCGCATAAAGTTGCTATATAAGGCGCTAAGTTGTTTTTTATAGTGCTATAAGTTAACCTTTATTTAAAAGTTTTTATTGCTATTAAAGTAGTTTTTAAAAGCTTAAAATGTTAACTTAAAGGTTACTTTAAGCGCTATAAAAGCTTTGCTTTTAGCGGCTTAAGATGGACTACTAAATATAGTAATATAAAAAGTAAATGTTAATTAAATATAGCACTATTAGTAGTTAAGCTATAAGAAAGTCTGGCAATATGCTAGGCTTATAATCTATTAAAAGTAGGCCTAACTATAAGGCATATAACTAGGTATAGCTAAGGGTAGTACTTAGTGCTTAGTAGAAGTATAAGCTAGCAAAAGCTTGCTAAGTATAGGGCTTAGATTAAAAGATATAGTAAAATATAAGGGCTGTAGGTCCTTGTAAGGCACTATAGGTAAAGGTATATGCTTAGTAAGCAGGGAAGGCAACTTAGTATGCTTAGGGAGCAGGCTAAGTAGGCTGGTATGCAAAGGGAACAGGTGAAGTAGGCTGGCAGGCGCTAGACCTATTAAATGGCAGATAGGTGGCGAAGTGCTAGCGAGAACTTGCAGGCTTGATATAGAGGGTATAGGGCGTATAAGGCCTATAAGGCAGCTAATATAGCAGTGGGCTACAAGTAATATAGTAAGGGCTTAAGGCTGCAATAGTAGGGCTAAGGGGTCAACTAATAGTAGGCTATAGGCATAGTATATAGGTGCAATAAAGAAGTGATTGCTATTAACTATTTAAAAATCTAATAAAAGTAGGTGGGCAAGTGCTCTTGTATATATGCTTAAAATTATAGGGCATATTTAGCGGTTGAACTGCCGTACATAATTGCTAGTATAATAAGGGGTTAGGCCCTTTTAACCAATAAGAAAATCTACAGTAGGTTATAGTGGATGTATTCACTAGGTCCACTGCAATATAGCGGGTCTCAAGGGCCCAAAGGCCACTGAGAGCGCTGCAAATAGCAAAGCCCGAAGGGTGGGCGCTTGTGAGTTCAAAGGCCAAGGCGGGGCCGAGGCGCGGCCGACTCGTAGGGGCCTAAGATTGGCAAAGGGAGGTGTGAGTGGAGCTACCCTGCATGGTGGGTGGAGCTACCCTGCATGTGAGTGGAGTTACCCTGCATACTAGCCTAGCCTACCCTACATTAGTGTGCATAAGAGCCTGATTGGTGCCGTAACTAATGCTATAATCGTAATAGGCCTCGCAATGGTTACCACATAGGTTATAGGGCATGCAGTGGCTCGACTATAGTGCCTGCAGGGGCCTGGCAGTGGATACAAGGCTTCTATGAATAGCTATGGCGCCATGGCACCTCCATAGTGGCCCATGGAGGCATGGCATCGTCATGGTGGCTCAAGGAGGCATGGCACCGCCATGGTGGCTCGAGGAGGCATGAGGCGGATGCATATAGCAACGAGTGAGTGGCTTATGTAAGGGTAAGGCCTATGGCCAAGTGAGGGTATGGCCAGTGAGGTGTTGGCGGCTGAAGGGTAGAAAATGCAGTTAGTAAAAACGCAAAGGCGTTTTTAACAGCACTAAAAAAATATATGCTTTAATATTAGCTAAAAAGTTATTTAAAACTTTTATTATTATTATAGCTTACTTTAACTTAAAGTTAAAATAGTTTAATATAGTTAATACTTTTATTAATGCTAAACTTAAAAAAAAAGTATATATAAAAATGTTACTAAGCTATATAAAAGCTAAAACTATTTTAAAGCTAAATAAAGCACTTTATAAACTATAAAAATTGGTTTTACTTTAGTAAAAAAAGCTTACTTTAATACTTATATTAATAAGCTTTAAACTAATTTTATATAAGCTTTATTGCTTTAGCAAAAATAAAGTACTTATTTTTGTTTATGTTAACAATATAGTACTTATATATTATAAAAAAAATATATAATAAGCTACTAACGCTATATAGTAATTAGCTACTTACTATAAACTAACTAGTAGCAAAAACTTTTAGTAGTTTTTAAGTATAAAAATAATTAAAAATTGCTTAAAATAAAAAATCTAGCTTTTATAAGCCTTATATATTAAAAAAATTAACAAGCTAATATAGCAAAAAAGTTTAAAAAGCAATATACTTTTTTAAAGCTAAAAGTTATGCCTATATAAAAAGTTAGCTACTTATTAAAAAATATACTTTTATTAGCGCAAAATAAAGTTTATAATATATGCTATAGTTATAACTTAGCTTAATATTGCTTTTATAGCTTTTAAACTATTATAATTTAATATAAATTTTAAGCTAAAATATTATAAAAAAGCTAACAAAGTATTAAACTATTTAGCAAAAACATAATACTTATATTTTAAGCTTAAAAAAAGCAATAGCTTTATTATTGCAAATAATTTTTTTTTTGCTAACAACTTAAGTAACTAAAAAAGCTTGCAAGCTTATATAATAGTACTATTTAAAAAAGTTATAAAGTAATAAGCTAACAAGCAAAATATAATTATTACTTTTATAACTAAAGCAAAGTTATTAGCTTTATTGTAAGTAGCAAAAAAAGCAATATTTATTAGTTAACTTATTAAAAAACTTAATATTAGCTTTAATAAAGATTATATTATTATTTACTATAATAATAAGCAAATAATTAGCTTAGTTATAAAAAAAATAACTATATTAAAAACTAAACTATGCTATATTAATATATATAATTACTAATTATACTAAAAAGTTAAAAAGCAAATAATATAAGTAAAATATATGCTATTTAATAAAATAATTGCAAATAAGCTTACTAAGCTGCTACTAGCTATAAAATAAAATTATTTTTTAAAACAATTAAACATAACTAACTTTAAAAAAACTTTAAAAGCAAAAAAGTTAGCAAACTTAAGTAATAAAAATATATTAGCTTAAAAAAACTTTTTATAAAGCAGCAAAGTATATTAATAAGTAAATTAGCAATATTTTGCTTATAAAAAAAGCAAGCTGTTATACTTTTTACTTTTAAAAAAGCTAAATAGCAAAAAACTAAATAAAATAAATTATATACTATAATAAAAGCGTTTTAAAACCTAGCAAACTACTTAGTATAAGCAATTTTTTAATATTAATAAGGTTAGCAAGCTAAAATTAAGTAGTTTTTTAACTATTTAGCAATGTTAAAAGCATTTAAAGCAAAAAACAAAGCATTTTTACTTTAAAAAGGTGTATTAAAATAATGCTAAAGGGTGCAGCTACTAAGAGTAGTAAGGACAGAGTACTAGGGCCACCTAAGGGGTAGGCCTTTTTAGCTTTTAAGCCCTACATAGTAAATTGTATAAAAACTTAAAAAACAAAGAATAAGCGGTCAACAAAAATACACATTATAACATTATAATCAATTAATCCTACGTTATTTGTACAGTAATTACAGTGATATCTCGCTTAATTCTAACACTATCATGCCAGTGCCAGAAAAGGCATGTACAGCTGGCTGCATACCTACCTACATGAGAAAGCAAGAGATTAGGTACTAGGCAGGTACGAGTGAGGATATAACTCCAATTTAATGGGACGAGGCAACAGCGGCCTTATACACATCCTATCCATCCCCATCTGTCCTTTCCTTCTCTTCCTCTCTCGCACCCTCATCATACTCCTCACCAGCTAGCCACCTTCTCCACGGCGTGCTATAGGACTATACCGGCGGGATAACTCCACTGACATAGTGCCCTTTTTCCTATCATATCTCGTCGTTGCATTGCGGCTAGTAAGTGTCCGGGGATAGGCATAATGCCTGCTCGTCTGGGAGAGGAAGAGGGAGATGTTGAGGCGGATGAATAAGGACCAAGAACCGGAGTAGCTTGTTATGTCGTCTGGTACCCATAACCAGTTACTGTTCGCCGGGTCGAGGAGGGAGTCAAAAGCTTTCAGGTTTATGGCCTCGCCTGCATCTCGTTGGTACGCGTTTTCTACGAACTTTTCGGCGGCACCAAGTAGTAGCCCTTGATATCGGCTGTGAGGAAAGGAGAGATAGCTAGTGCCATCGTCAGGATTTCTCCGTCGCAAACATCTATCGCTGCCCCCCAAAACAGACAGTATATCTACTTACAGTGCAGCTTGCTCTTGGACTTCTTCCCCACGATTTGGGCAAACTCCGCTCACGATCCGTGAAGCTCGGGAATCTAGACTCACGTGGACCACATTCTCACGCTAATTTGCGAGGCTGCTTTTGGCAGCCCGCACGGACACGCCATCAACGGACCCGTGATAGTGTCCAGCATGTCCCGCGTCCGCCTAAAGTCTGACGGACCCGACGACCTAGGCTAATTGACCTGGGCAAGGTGCGCGATATTAGCTCCAAACTGCTGTGCCTAAGTCGGTCATACGAGTTACGGCGTTTGATTGACGCCTGAGGTGGTGTGTTCTGGCCCGTCACATGCGTATCTCTAACTGCATGATGCTTCTCGTTGCTGCGAGCTACACGGACAAGCGAATGAAGCAAGATACTCCCTGTGATATTCCACGCAGGAAGCGGGTTTGTTGGGGAACTATAACCTTCACGAACTCACAACGTATTAGCACGATAACGAAGTGCAGAGGAAGGCAGAGCTTAAGAGTTTTCAGATTAAATAGCTGTCACTTAAAATCTAAATTCCTTGCCTGGCGCGCATCTATTGGTCCGGACGAACTCTGCAACTGGCTGATTAGTCAAACTGCATTCCAGTGCATCAACTGCAAGGTTAGCATGGGAAGGTATCTTCTAGATGAATTGCGTGGACTGGGACTTGACAGACCTAGAACTAAATGCCTCACACCTCGATTTTTGCCAGTCTTTGCAATGCTCTACATCCAGTATGTAAAGCTTTCCGTGTCATTGAGAGCCTATATGGCCCTCCAGAGAACTTTCGTCTATAAATACCTGGCCAATTCGCCTGCCAGCTTTCGAATTAAAAGGCCCAATCCAATATCTTCTACAGACATCACATACATACTTAACACCTCCTATATACTTACGGCATCCTTTTGCCTCTGGCCCGGACTTTAGCAATGCATCTATTAATACCCACTGCTGCCTTTGCCGCCACTGCCGCTGCCGTTGGCTTCACTATTCCCGAGGGCCAACCCGAAGGCGTCTACATGGTCAGCTACAATGACCAAGATGAACCTATCCACGAATTCATCAGCAGCCTGGAGGTCGAGGGGGGGTCATCAATTGCCCCAGATAATTCAACAGAAATAGACGTTATCCTCGAGGAGGAGAAGGAGGACATGGAGGTAAAGCGCTCCCTGTACCACCGCCTGCACCGCCGTGAAAGCGACGACAGGAATTGCGGCGGGAACGACCTAGACCACAACACGGACACGGTGGTGGAGGCGCTGAAGCGGCAGTGCGACCCGGCGGGCGCCATCGCGGGCGGGAAGGACTTCTACTCCATCATAGGAAGCACGGTCGCCTACGTGTGCAACTTCAAGTTTCACAAGCCCCTCGCATGCTGGCGGGACCAGCTGACGGCCTCGTTCACGGCCATCACCGAGGCGTGCGGGTCCTACCGCTCGGGCTGGCGCATCCTGAAGGGGGAGGACTACTATTACTCGATCGGCTACGAACCGGCTGATAAGAAATTTTGTGATCGGGGGCCATATTAAAGAGACGCAGTTATAAAAGACAGGACAAAGCAAAAGACGACGACAAGATAAGATAAGACGGCTGCCTACCTAACCCCCTCTTTAGGATCCTAGAGGAGTTTATACAACCCTTTTCTTTCTTGCCTCGAGCTAGCTAGGAATTATGTGTGGTACCCGAGCTAGGGAGGGAAGGGTACTTGTCACCTGTCACGTTGAATCTTATCTGTTTGCCTTAAAATCGTAAAAAAAAAAAAAGATTAGCCGAGTTCCTACCCTAGAACCAAGTAATCGCCCTGTAAATGTAGTAGAATCTCAAACAAACAAAATCTAGGTACGATGCCAACGAGATATCAAGACTAACTCAACTCACCTTTAACTGTTAAGGAACTGAGAAAGATACATAACTTGCCTAGCAATTCGGGAGCGATGTACATGTACAAAGGAGAAAAAGTCGCTAATCTCAGTCCAGGTAGTGTGCACATGCCAGATGGGTAGGACAATACAATACCACCCTAGATCTGTGTGGAGGTACTGTATGTATTGTGAAGGGAACAAAAACCACGTGGGATGATGGAGAGTCTGGGGGAGGGGGGATGGGGGATGGGGGATGTGGATATTTGTGTTATGTAGACATATACTCGAACCTACGGGGTGAGGCATATGTTGAACTTGTGTTAGGAAAGTAGGTAGGTAGTTGGGTTAGATATCTAACCTAACCTAGTTACTATCTGTCAAGCATGTAATTTAACACTGCCTACCTCCCTCTCACAACAGGGAGCTCTCATGGATAAGGTACCAAGTATCATCAAATTATCACGAGCTACACGTAGCTGGGTACTAAGTAATCGTATAGCCCTATATGTGGGCATTCCAGAAGTGGGAGGTGTCTCGGTAGTTGCTTTGCGCAGGGTGGTTTGACCTAACTACTTTCACATGTTGCTTTCACATGTCATAAGATTTCCAAGGTCAAAAGCGGGGCACCGAGGACCCCACAATACAGCCGTCTTCACATGAAGAATTTCCATGAAGAAATTATGTAATGGGAAAGAGTTGGCTAAATCGGATCAGATTCTATAAACTACTACCACTCGACTTCTATCTTCTGTTTTTAAACTTCACTGTAAAATATGGTGAATTGGCTGGCCTCTAGTAGTCTTGAACAATGAACTACCCTCCGACTTTTTTGAGCTGCCTCCTCCCCTGGGTCTTGAGGTCATGGAAAACTGCCCGTTATTCGACAAAGCTTTGTCAAACTGAGAACAAAGCTCCGGTATAAGGGTCGTATCTTACAATAGCGTAATTACATGATCGATGGGAATCAAAGCCCCGCAAACCCCAAACGCCGAACTCGCACGAAATACAAACATTAACCGAACCGAATATGATATCGGGGGCTTTATAGCGTAGCCACGGCAATGGCGATGGATTGCGTCTCCGAGTGCGAAATGGAGACGGTGATCTCCTTGATTCCAGCCTTCTTTGCAGCTGCCGCAGCGTCACCATGGAGCTAGGGCATCGTCAGTTGGCAACTGTACAAGGGCCAAATCTCGGCAGAATCAAAACTTACTGTTACTATGGGGGCGCCTATCTCGTTGGGTAGAATCTCGATCTCCCTGAGCGGCGCGCCGGCGCCTTTGCTCGGGGCTCCGAGACTCTTAAAAACGGCCTCTTTGGCGCTCCAGCGCCCCGCGAACGAGCTTTGCGGACTCGCTGTCTTTCGACAGTAGATAATCTCCTTCTCGGTGAAATTGCGCTCTACGAAGGTGTCGTTATCGATGTTGATTGCCGAAATGTCCTCCACGTCGACGCCGACCTTATTGTTCGTCCCAGCCTGAAGGTTTCGAGCTAACCCTTCTACTACTTCTTTGGTCGTCTTGGTCTTGGTTGTCGAGGATGTGGTGGGTGTCTGTTTGGCGAAATTTGACGCGTAGATCAGATTCGCCGATTTCTTATCCTCGGTCACTCTGGCATTGGGGTTCAACAAAACTGATGTGAGTTGCTCTTCCGTGTAAGGTGGGTCTGACTTGGCTTGGAAGAGAGAGTTGTGGACAAGGCCGTTGTGGAAGTAACGGTACGCCTTCTTCTGTCGAGCCGTCACTTTAGCGTGGTAGGCAGCATAGGTCTTTTCATCTAGAGCCGCGAAAAGGTATCGAGGGTGGATGCCAATAGCCTGTGCACCCTTCTGACCGAAACCGAACGATGTGACTGAGAATGCTTTCACACCGTCAGTCTGAATGCTTCGACTGGGGTACACGATGAGATCAAATTGCTCCATGACCTCATCAATGTTGTCGGCGTTGCGATTACCAGGTACTAGACCTGAGTTTAGGACTTGGAGGCAACCGTTAAACATCCAAGCGCCGGCGGCACCCTTAGGATGACCGGTAAGGTACTTCTGGAAGATACCCATAACTGCGTTACCCTTCTGGCGGCCGAGATGACGTAGTTGCTGGCAGATTACGGACGACTCGTTCTTGTCGTTCGCCTTCGTTGATGTGCCGTGGAATGAAGCAACGCCGAGATCATCGATCGTGAGGCCCCAAGTGGCCAAGCAGCCGCGGAGTGGAGCGATCCTAGGATCCTGCTTCCAGAAATTGTTGCCAAAGCTTCGAAGCGCTTCCTTCTCCTGCCTCTCGGCTTCCTTCTCGATGTGAGCAGCCCGCTCTTGAGTGTACTCCTTTTCGTCGAATTCGTGGCCTTGAGCCTTCATCGCCGCAATCTCTTCATAGAGATACTCGGCCTCCAATTCCTTCCAGCTACGGATCTGCTTCTTGCGAAGCTCAATTTGACGACGGCGGTACTTGATGTCAAGAAGAGGGGATGGGAACTTGCCAGGAGCCTCACGGGCGGTTGTAAGGACACCTTGGCCGGGTGCGGGCACAGATCGACCAATCTTGTCACTCGCGGTCGTTGTTAGTGCCAGGATACCGTAGATCGGAAGTCCCATGTCGATGGCGAGCTTGGCTGTCATAATAATTTGGACACCGCATCCTTGTGATTCCATGAAGCCATTTCGCGTGGTCGTAGTGGGGCGCGACATCTCCTGAGGTGTACGACCGTGGGCAAATTCGTCGACAGCATTGCTTGTTGCTTTCATGTTGGCGAACTCAAACGAGCCTTCCTCGCTGAAATCGTCGAAACCGCCGACAATGCAGACGCGCGCCTTGCCCTCCATGATAGTCTCGTAACCAATGTCGATGGATTCTACTGCTGTGGCGCAAGCGCCGACGGGTGTCTTTATAGGACCCGATGACGAAAGCAGCAACATGTTAACCCAGGCAGCCATGGTGTTGATGAAGGACTCTTGGAGGATATCGTTCTGAACTTGCTTGTCCATCTTGCGCTTGCTGTACATTCCAGTGAGGGCGGTCATACCACCCATGCCTGAACCGATACAGTTTCCAAGCTCTGAGACATGGACGTACTTGTAGAATTCGTAAGGATCCGAGATACCAGAGGTTAAGAGAGCCTCCGAAACTGACACCAGGACGAATAGGGTCACACGGTCGACTTGGGAGATGATATCGTCGGGGATACCATACTTCTTCGCATCCCAACCGGTGGGAAGCTGACCGGCAACAAGACGGTCAAAGCGAAGAGCCTTGGGAATCCAAAGGGTAGCACCCTTCTTCATTCGAATGATATATTCACCGGATTCGGGAATCTCGAAGATCTCACACTTGTCACCGTGCTGTCGCTTGAATTCCTCGGCTGTTTCCTTGGAACCCTCAAATGCTTCAAGATCTTCTTCTAGCGATACTTCGTGAAGCATCATCTTCTTGTTAGGATCATAACCATCGAATAGCTCTGGTTCGATTAGGCGAATGCCGGCGTGTTCAAGAATGTACTTCTCGTACTTGGGCTTCACGTCCTTATCCTCAACTGGTTCTCCGGTCTTTGCATCTACCCAGCCGGAATAGGGCTGGCCTTTAATAGGCCCATTATGATTCTTGATAAGTCCCATGACCCAGGCCATTTCAATGCAGCCTTCCAGTGAGAATTCACCGTAAGCCTCCATCTCCCAGCGGGTTCTTGCGTTGCCCCAGGGTCCAACCTCGGCAAAACCGGTCACGACAACTACTTTGTCCAAGTCGACCATGCCTTCCAGATTCTCGTTGAGCGGCTTGATCTCTTTCTCCCAATCTGGTAGGGCTGGGAAATCAAATTTAATGTTGGCTCTCGGCTCGATGATCTTCTTCCTGTAGAGGATTTCGGAGTCTTCGCCGTGAACGACTTTGTTCTCCAAGGCAGTCTCCTTGGTTACGGCTCGTCGAATCTCGCTTGTTTCCATGATGTCCTTGCGAAGTCGTGTCATGGTCTCATTGAGGTCAGGGATGAACTGAAGACCACCATTGAGATCGGCGAACACAGGCTCATTCTGGCAAATATCAACAATATCGGGAGACATCAAGCCGAGGAGATTGAATGCCATCTCTTGCTGAGAGAAGGTGCGAACGCCAAACTTCTCCACACCTTCAGCGACAATGTTGTTGCCAGACATCAAACCGGTGCCACGAGTCCAGCCGATTACAGCTCCGCAAATGGTAAGATAGTTGGCCCAGTCTTCGGAATGCCATCGATTGAAGAGTGTTTCAAGCCCAAGTTTGGATTCGGAATAGAGACCATCGCTGCCGAAAGTTCCATGGTTGGGGGAGAGGGGCAACACTACTTGGGCGGGACGGGTCTCGAATCCTCGATCAGCCTTCTGAGTCTTGACGCATCCAAGCAAGCGCAAGAGGTTGGTAAGCATAATACGGTGGGCCAGTTCGGATTTTGAGTCGATTCCATCGATCTGGCGACCATTCTCGGGGATGGCAGCAAAAGGAATAATGAAATCGAGATCCCATCCGAGGCCGTTCTTGGGATCATAGATGTAATTGACGAGGGCCTCCACATCTTGCTTGCTGCCTTGATTGAATGGCACCACAATGAGCTGAGACCCACGAGCACCATACCTGGCATACATGGACTGATAATATTCAGTTACCTGGCGAGAAAAGCGACTGGTTGTCACAATGACCTTAGCACCGCCGCTAATGAGCCCTTGGAGAACCTCAGCACCGATAGAGCCAGCACCGGCACCGGTCATAAGAGCATATTTGCCCTCGTATGTAATACCGGACCTTGCGGCTTCCTCAAGGCAATCCAGGTAAATACCTGTAAGTTTCTTGCTATAGTCCCAACCGTGCAGATTGTGGCGCTTCAGATGCAAGAAAGGAATTGTTTCCATCTTGCCCTTATTGGTCTGCCCATTGGCCTTCAGTCCCGCCTTCTTGACCAAACCGTTTGCTTTGCCGTTCTCCTTGGGCAGAATTTGGCTTTCGTTCATGGCCAAAGAGCGCAAAACGTTACCATAGAGGTTCTTGAACTCTAATTTCGCAGTCTTCGACATCTTATGCTGCTCCTTAATAAGTTTCACCAGTCGGCCGAGATCGCTTTGCACCTTGGTCCGGTTGCCATATTCGGAAATCTTGCCCCCTTCGGCCATCTGCTGAACATAATGTTCTAGTTTCCGACAGCTAGGTCGGGGAATTTCTTCGTAGCTTAGATTACCACGAGCATCTACTGTTGTATGGGGACCAGTCGGGATGCCAACGTCCTTGTAAACGGGAGCCACGTTCAATACTTCCCCGCAGTTCTCGATCAACTGTTCACCAAGCTCCTTGGCGAGAGCGTACGTCTCTCCACGCTCCGTGGGGCAATTATCGATATGATATTGCATGAATTCCAATAGAAGCGGGTTAGACTTGGTCATGATCCGAATGCACTGACTGACGATCTCCCGATCGACAACTTGAAGCCGACCAAAGATCACGTCGTAGTACATGCTAAGCGCATCTTGACGTGCCCAGTTCCAAGAAGAATCGTAGGTACGGGCCTTCAGGGGGCTGAACACTGGCTCAATACCCGCTGCGTAGAAATCACCGTGCTCTGCGTTCCAAAGGTCTAACTGGGCCTGGAGAACTCGTTGCGATTCGCTCGTCAACTGCGCGGCCTTGTCACCAGCCCGAAGATCCATCTTCAAGTACCGGGCTAGAAGCTCCAGTTGCTGCTTGAAAAGTGCTCGCTGATCTTTGGTCAGGGCATCAATAGCGGCAGGATCCATCATCATGCCACCATTACCACCAGCTGCAGGCCCAGCTGCAGAAGCTGTGGACAGGGTAATACCGGTGTTGGCGGCATACTTCTGCACGACATCGTCAAAGTATCCTTTGGCGTCCGCCTCTGACGGCAATCGTGACGGAGGTTCCATAGTTATGGCCAATACTAATACACCATCCTGTCGACCTGAAGCTAGGCCCCATCGACTTTCCAGGTACTTTCGAACTAGCGTGATATTGAAACCGCCAGGCATTTTAGATGACACCAGTCGCGCAATCAATGACTGGGAGTATTTTCCTAATTGACCATTGAATGTTGCTTGCATGAGCCCAGCGAGCTCATCCAAAGGTATATCTTCTGGTTTTTCAGGCGTTGAACCGAATTCTTTGCCCAAATCGCCGAGGATCTCGTTCTGTAGTGTTGACTTGCCTGTATTGAACATTTAGTGCCTGTTGATAGAATGTATGGGCGTAACACGAACCTCCAACCAAGTCTTTAATTGCTTTCCCAAGTGGGACCTCTAAGAATGGCTTCTTCAGTTTCTGAGCAATCAGCGCTCTCACGATTTCGAGGGCTGTGACGGGTGCATCTTCGACAGCGGCGGCCGGACCGGCGCTCGGAATAGGTGCGGGTGCAGCAGCAGCCGCAGGAGCTGCAGGTGGGCTCGAAGAACTCTCAGCAGCACTAGGAGTAGGTTCTGGCTCTTCCTCTACTGGATCTACGTCGTAGTAGATTTCTTTAGCATCTTTATTATAGCACAGAATCTGTCGCTGTACTGATTTTGCAGCATCAAATGCTTCATATTTGGATGCCAGAGTCCGTTTGGCCATTACCCCAAGTGTATCCGCCGGTCCGACTTCTACAATACGCTCTGCGGTCTTCTCTGCCAGAAAAACATCTTGTGTTTCAATCCATCTTACTGGTGAGGCGAACTGGTATGCTAACAGCTCGACAAGGAGTGTATGGGCGAGCTCTTGTTCAACTTCGGGACGCATGTTGGATGTCTCGTCTTAACGGCCGACGGAGCAAATTAGAAATCTGGGGTTATTTGTCGGTGGTCGGAATACCTGTATTTTGCAGTATTGCCGACTGTCAGCCAATTCTCTATGAGCTATCGCTGGCTGTGTTTAGAGGAATTGGACCGACGGGCTTGCTGAATGATAGATGGGAATTACGAAAGGGGGGGAGGGAATGTGCAAACCCCCGTTATAGGCACGTGGAAAGGTAAATTAACAGGTCGCGAAGGGGAGGGTTAAGAGACGTTATGATAAGATAAATCTATGAAGAGTCAAATCCCCAAGCCTCTTCAGTCCGCCTTCGATTAGAGAGATGGTGATGAAGCTCGAAGATAGACAGAACAGGAGGGCAAAAGACGCTTTTGGGGCGAGGATGGGGTATGGCCGAACACGATCGGTATCAATGTTTAGCTTGTGAGATAAGGTAACCTTCAGTAACTCAGATAGGTCAGACTAATTGCTGGTACGTACCCACTATGGACTGTTGTCCGCGATTAACCAATTCTAATCAAGACCTCTCTTCTAGGCCATTCGAGTCACAGTATCCTCCCGAGGATGTGGGCAGGTATCTGAGCATCCAGAAATTTCCCAAATGTTGAACTGAATCATGAAAAAATTATTGAATCTTACTAGTTCTACTTTTTCTACTCCAGCAGTTGGCCAAATGCCAAATTGTGGGGCTCTCAGCGCCCCCCGGGGAAAGGGACGTGCAGCGTAACAGGAACAAGTACAATCTTATTGGATCAAGGGTCTTAGATGAGCCTAAGTACTGTACATACATGGGATCTGCTACTAGCTGGTGGCATTATATGTGACTTGGCAGCGTGGGTTCCCCACCTCAATATGACAGGCGTCTTTTGATTTGTCTGTTGCCTGTTCCAATGTTCCCACCATTTTCTCAACGATCTTGTGTTTAGCACCCCTATCCTACTCCGACATGGGCTGCCGACTAGGAGAGCAGACCCGAGCCATCAGCGGCCCACATAGACTAATCTATGATCTCTCACCATTGTTTTATTAACCCGTAGATGTCAACTCGCTTTCTTCTCTGTTCATCGCCTCTGTACTGTTCGTTATTGATTAGTAACTATTTCTCGATTTCTACTGTCTACCTGGGTATGTGCACCCTTGTCCTAATAGATCAAACCGGGGTTCCATTGCAGAAATCTGGATATGTACGCCATACATACTTACGTGACGTTGTATTGCCTGTCAATGTCTATATACCCCATAAGTGGTATGGATAGTACAAGCTCTTGGCAGCAGCCGTCCCGGTGGTTCCAGAGGAACGGGCTCAATGCAAGGCCTAAACTGGGCTTGTAACCCCTGTGGTCGAACCCACCAGGGAAAGGAGGTAGTCTAATCAAGTACCAATATGTACTTATAGGTATGCTGTAACCGTAAAATTTTCTTTCTCTCGTGTTGACATGAAACTATCGCGTATACTAATCGAAGACGATGGTGTGACGATCGTGAAGATCCATTTAAGCATTTTCGTCTAGAAAGGTCGAAAATAATCTTGAATGTTCAAAATTTTCAGCCACCGACATGATCTCGCCATGCAACTTTTGAAGCTGGGTAGGCAGTAGCAAGTTGTGCGCTCGTCTTTCTCAGTCACTGGCTGGGGCCAGAACCCTTGATGCAACAATAAACGTTCGCTACCCGATCTCGCAGACAAATCGAGCTATGAAAAGAAACTCGGCACGAAATGCTGTGTTGTTTTATTTAAAAAGGGGTCTGTTTTGCAGCAGATTTTTATCCTCGAATGCCAACTGTCGATGTGTTAGCGTGGATAGAGATAATCAAATGGCCAGTGGGGGCTCAATGCCCTGATGTAGAGGTACATGGCTATTGCCAATTGGTCCAGAATTTGGGGCTCATATTCACCCTACAGCATAGCCCTGGTCGTTTCTCATAATATTCCGGACAGGGATAAGAATTGCTGGTGTGGCACCCAATTCCAACTGAATCCCCAACAAAGATACTAGCAAATTGTTAGGCGAGAGGTGAACGGTCAAAACAAAATTTTACTCTGCGAGGTAGGAAAGCTTCGCTCTCGGTAACATCGGGCCACGGTTTACGCAGTGTCCAGCGCAGCCTGTTGAGGAGCTGATCAGGATACTATCTCAAGCCTCCCAGCAGTCTGTACTTTACATTGCGTTGCACGCTAACAATTAAGATCTGTACTTGCACAGGGGTAGCTCTCTACTTGACGAGTACAGCGTAGCTGGCCAGTCTTGGCATATTTAACACTCTAGCCAGTACAATCGACTAGCAACCTCTCACCCAGATAGTATATCCACCAAGTACCTGTTAAAGTATACCCCAAGTACCTACTTTGCGATTGTAAGGTAATGGGTTAAGTATCGGTCTTAGAGCTAAACAGATACCAAATTCAGATCCCCAGAAAAATCCGTGTTGAACAGATACCTGCCTCCGGCCTCACGGGAGAGTATCTAGCACCACATCTTTCCTGATTCACTGATCTCAAATTGCTCGTTATTCCTAGAGTAAGGGAATTGATCTATTCTTCCCATCTCTTGGTACTGATAAGCTCCGATACTATCGCCTTTTTGTACAACAGTAGTTGTATTCCAAACAAGTCGACGGACCCCCTCTCTACTGCCGTCCAGTCATAATACCTCCACCAGCACTTTTACAATCGCACGTAATCCTCGTCGCAGCTTTTTGCAGACGCATTTCCTCCCGATAGATTCCCATTCCTCTCTGCTGAATTCATTGTCATTGTAATTCATACTCATTTCCGAAGTCTAAACGTCTCCTGCTCTTGATTGAGTCCACGGAGATCTTAGGAAGCCAAGGTAAGCTTCTAGCTAAATGGCGGCCTTTTCCTTTTGACATGAACTAACGAGGCATTAGATTTAGACATAATTCTAGATACGCACACTTCGCTATGTACGGCACCAACACCGGCCCTCAGACGGGCGTATCGACACCCAGATCCTCATCCTCACTCCGACCATTAACCCTCTCCCACGGGTCACTCGAAGCATCGTTTCTTGTGCCAACAAACCTCCATTTCCATGCCTCCGAACTCAAAAACAGATTTACAGCCGCTCTACCACCCCCCACCGATGAGTTGGCCCAAGATGACGAGCCATCATCGGTGGCGGAACTCGTCGGCCGATATATGGGGTTCATCGCACATGAGGTAGAAGAAGGGGAAGATGACGACCAGGGCTCGTATGAACAGGTCCTGAAGCTCATCCTTAATGACTTTGAGCGCATGTTTCTACGGGGTAACGATGTGCATGCTCTGGCAAGAAGCCTCCCCGGCATTCTCTCAAAGCAGATTGCAGTTGTAACAAGCTACTATTCTGCTCGTTCAGTGGCAAATCGGGCCATGAGACCCCACGAATCCGCCCTGTTCAGAGCGGCGGACGAGGGTGCAACAACTATCTATAGCATCTTCGGCGGCCAAGGAAACATCGTCGAATATTTTGATGAGCTTCGGGAGGTGTATAATACATATCCTTCCTTTGTGGGCGACTTGGTGACAAGATCGGCCGAACTTCTCCATAATCTCGCACGAGATCCCCGAGCGGAAAAGCTGTACGCAAAGGGCCTGGACGTCATGGAGTGGTTGCGCTCACCTGACGCAACACCAGACAATGACTACCTGGTTTCTGCCCCGGTCAGTCTTCCTTTGATTGGATTGGTACAGCTTTGCCATTACCAGGTCCTCGGCAAGGGTTTAGGTGTTCATCCCGGGATTCTGCGCGAGCGTATTCGTGGTGCTACTGGTCACTCTCAAGGTATCGTGGTCGCTGCAGCTACGGCAGCGGCCAATTCGTGGGAGTTATTCGAAAAGTATGCTGGCGATGCGTTGACGATCCTATTCTGGATTGGCGCTCGAAGCCAGCAGGTGTTCCCTCGAACATCGCTGACTCCTGGCACACTACGAGACTCCATCGACAACAGCGAAGGAGAGCCAACCCCCATGTTGAGCATTCGTGACTTGCCCCAGCGGGAAGTTCAAAAACATATCGATGCCACCAACCAGTATCTTCCCGAGGACCGCCACATCGCCATTTCGTTGGTCAATAGCCCAAGGAACATGGTAGTAACAGGCCCTCCTATTTCGCTATACGGTCTCAACCTTCAGTTACGTAAGGTGAAGGCCCCGACAGGATTGGACCAAAATAGAATTCCTCATACTGAGCGAAAAGTGCGATTTGTCAACCGCTTTTTGCCCATAACAGCCCCTTTCCACAGCAAATATCTAGCTGATGCGACCAAGCTCATCGATCAAGATCTCAGCGACGTTAAAATCGATGCCTCCTCCCTTGGAATCGCCGTGTATAATACCGGCACAGGTGAGGACTTGAGAGAAACGGTAAAGGGTGACATCGTCCCTACCCTTGTTCGTATGATCACGCGAGACTCTGTGCAATGGGAAAAGGCAACTCGGTTCCCAGGGGCAACTCACGTGCTGGACTTCGGACCTGGAGGCATCTCGGGTCTCGGCGTTCTGACCAGCCGTAACAAGGAGGGCACAGGTGTCCGCGTGATTCTAGCCGGCACCCTCGACGGCTCCGCGCAGGAAGTTGGATACAAATCGGAATTGTTCGACAGAGATGAAGAGAATGCTGTGGTGTTTGCGGATGACTGGGTAAAGAAGTACGGCCCGCGACTCGTCAAGACGTCCACTGGTGATGTCTATGTAGACACCAAGATGAGTCGCCTTCTTGGAATCCCGCCCATTGTCGTTGCGGGTATGACACCGGCCACCGTACCATGGGATTTCGTCGCTGCAACTATGAACGCTGGCTATCAAATCGAATTGGGTGGCGGCGGATATTACAATGCCAAGACCATGACAGAAGCGCTAAGCAAGATAGAACGAGCTATCCCTGCTGGCCGTGGCATTGCAGTTAATCTGATCTACGTAAATCCTAGAGCCATGGGCTGGCAGATTCCGCTAATTGGCCGTCTTCGATCTGAAGGTGTTCCCATTGAAGGCCTGACTATCGGAGCAGGCGTTCCTTCTATTGAGGTTGCGCAGGAATACATCGAGACCTTGGGCCTCAAGCATATCTCATTTAAGCCTGGGTCTCTCGAGGCAATTCAGGCTGTAATCAACATTGCTAAAGCCAATCCGACGTTCCCCATTATTCTTCAATGGACAGGTGGTCGTGGAGGAGGACATCACTCGTTCGAGGATTTCCACCAGCCGATTCTCCAAATGTATGGCCGTATCAGACGAGCAAGCAACATCATTCTTGTGGCCGGAAGTGGATTTGGTGGAGCGGAGGATACCTACCCCTATCTCACTGGTGCGTGGTCCAAAAAATACGGCTATCCTCCTATGCCTTTCGACGGCTGCCTCTTCGGTAGTCGTATGATGGTCGCCAAAGAAGCCCATACCAGCCGCGCCGCGAAACAGGCAATTGTCGACGCGGAAGGTCTTGATGATCACGAGTGGGAGAAGACTTACAAGGGTCCTGCTGGAGGTGTTATCACCGTCAGATCCGAAATGGGGGAGCCGATTCACAAGCTGGCTACCCGCGGTGTCAAGTTCTGGGCTGAGATGGATCAAAAGATATTCAGCCTACCAAAGGAAAAGCGTGTCGCGGAACTTAAGAAGAACCGTGACTACATCATCAAGAAGTTGAATGACGATTTCCAGAAGGTCTGGTTTGGCAGGAACAAGGAAGGACAGACAGTAGATCTCGAGGACATGACATACGGTGAAGTCGTACGGCGTCTGGTTGAACTACTCTATGTCAAGCACGAGACTCGTTGGATCGATCCGTCCTATAAGAAGTTGACCGGCGATTTCATCCATCGTGTTGAGGAGCGATTCGCCACTAGCCCGGATCAACCTTCAATGCTGCAAAACTACTCCGACTTGGACGAACCGTTCTCCACTATCGAGAAAATTCTTAGCCATTACTCTGAGGCCGACTCTCAAATCATCAATGCCCAAGATGTGCAACATTTCTTACTTCTCTGCCAGCGCCGTGGGCAAAAGCCTGTAACATTCGTTCCTTCCTTAGACGAAAGCTTCGAGTTTTTCTTCAAGAAGGACTCTCTCTGGCAATCTGAAGATCTCGCAGCAGTCATTGACCAGGACGTCGGGCGTACCTGTATCCTCCAAGGCCCCATGGCTGCTAAATTCTCCACCAAGATGGACGAGCCAATCAAGGACATATTGGATGGCATTCACAGCGGCCACATCGCTATGCTGACCAAGGACGTCTATGAGGGCGACGAGACATCGATCCCGACCATCGAGTATTTTGGTGGCAAGCTTATTGAAACGGAGACGCCTGTCGATCTTGAAGGCCTCACTGTTTCTGAAGACAACGAAAAGAACACCTACCGACTTTCGTCCTCTCCTGCTGCCGCTTTACCTTCTGTAGAGGCCTGGCTCTCCCTCTTAGCCGGACCAACCCGTGGCTGGCGACATGCTCTCTTTACATCAGAAGTGGTAGTGCAGGGGAAGAAGTATCAGACCAACCCGATGAAACGAATCTTTGCCCCTGTCCGGGGCCTATTTGTTGAAATTCGCCATCCACTCGAGCCGGAACGCACTTCCATCATTGTTCGTGAACAACCCCGTCACAACCACTATCAGGATGTGATCGAGGTTACATTTGATGGAAAGAGGGAGATCACCGTCAGTATGATCAAAAATACCACAGCCCTTGGTAAGCCTGTGTCATTGCCTCTCCGATTTGTGTACCGACCTGAGTCTGGTTATGCTCCCATTCACGAGGTCATGGAGGGCCGTAACGACCGCATCAAGGAGTTTTACTGGCGAGCTTGGTTTGGTGATGATCAGCTTGACCTCGACGGTGATGTTCACAGTCAGTTTGACGGTGGTCGAAGCACCATTAGCAGTAAAGAAATCAACGATTTCGTCCATGCTGTCGGCAATACTGGTGAAGCTTTCGTCGATCGTCTAGGCAAAGAGATGCTGGCACCCATGGATTTCGCGATCGTCGTCGGATGGAAGGCTATCACCAAGCCAATCTTCCCTCGAAAGATTGATGGAGATCTCCTCAAGCTCGTTCATTTGTCGAACGGTTTCCGCATGATGCCTGGTGCAGAGCCTCTCAAGCGAGGTGACGAGGTGAAGACAACGGCTCAAATCAACGCTGTCGTTAACCAAGACTCGGGTAAGATGGTCGAGGTATGCGGTACCATCTACCGAGATGGCCAGGCCGTCATGGAGGTCATCTCGCAATTCTTGTATCGTGGTGTGTATAATGACTTCGAGAACACGTTCCAACGCAAATTGGAAACACCGATGCAAGTACATCTTTCAACGTCAAAGGATGTTGCGGTGCTGCGGTCCAAGGACTGGATTCAGCTCGATAATAACGATATCGAGCTGTTAGGACAGACCCTGACCTTCCGCCTCCAAAGTCTTGTGACATTCAAGAATAAGACCGTGTTTAACACCGTCGCAACCAATGGTCAAGTCCTACTTGAACTGCCTACTAAAGAAATCATCCAAATTGGCAGTGTTGACTACGAGGCTGGTGTCTCTCATGGTAACCCAGTCCTCGACTATCTTGAGCGACATGGTTCTTCCATTGAGCAACCCATCCTATTCGAGAACCCCATCCCCCTAAGTGGCAAGACGCCGCTCCTTCTCAAGGCGCCCGCGTCGAACGAGACGTACGCCAGGGTCTCGGGTGACTATAACCCTATCCACGTTTCTCGCGTCTTCTCCAGTTATGCCAACCTGCCCGGCACAATCACACATGGCATGTACTCGAGTGCAGCTGTTCGAAGCTTGGTAGAAACATGGGCTGCCGAGAACAACGTCGGCCGAGTGCGAAGTTTCCATGCCTCGTTGGTAGGCATGGTCCTTCCTAACGATGACATTCAAGTCAAACTCCAGCATGTTGGCATGATCGGTGGCCGGAAGATTATCAAAGTCGAGGCCAGCAATAAAGATACGGAAGAGAAGGTTCTGCTTGGTGAGGCCGAGGTTGAACAACCGGTCACAGCATACGTGTTCACTGGTCAGGGTTCCCAAGAGCAAGGCATGGGTATGGATCTGTACGCGTCTAGCCCAGTCGCCAAAGAGGTCTGGGATAGGGCCGACAGCTATCTCATCAACACCTATGGTAAGTTCTTCTCACACTCTATTCAGTATTTTTTTGCTAATCTTTTCTAGGCTTCTCTATTCTAAACATCGTCAAGAATAACCCCAAGGAGCTCACTGTCCATTTTGGTGGTCCGCGTGGCAAGGCCATTCGTGACAACTACATGCAGATGAATTTCGAGACTATTGGCGCAGACGGAACCGTGAAGTCGGAGCGCATATTCAAGGAGATCAACGAGAAGACGACGTCTTATACATACCGATCCCCTACCGGCCTCTTGTCGGCTACTCAGTTCACTCAGCCCGCTTTAACACTGATGGAGAAGGCCAGTTTCGAGGATATGAATGCCAAGGGTCTCGTGCCGCGAGACAGCACCTTCGCTGGTCATTCACTTGGAGAGTACTCGGCACTTGCCGCTTTAGCCAATGTGCTGCCCATCGAATCATTGGTATCCGTCGTCTTCTATCGCGGGTTAACCATGCAAGTCGCCGTCGAGCGAGACGCCGAGGGACGATCCAACTACTCGATGTGCGCCGTGAACCCTAGCCGTATCTCCAAGACGTTTGGGGAGGGAGCACTTCGCTTCTTGGTCAACAGCATCGCTGAAGAGACCGGTTGGCTCCTGGAGATCGTTAACTATAATATTGCCAACATGCAATACGTCTGTGCTGGTGATCTCCGCGCTCTGGATACCCTGACTAGCGTTACCAACTTCCTAAAGGCTCAACAAATAGACACCAACCAGCTACTCAACAATGTAAGCAGTGAGGTGTTGAAACAACAACTTGCCGATATCATCAAGGGCTCTGCCCAGCAGACCCTGGCCAAGCCCAAGCCCTTGGAACTACAACGTGGTTTTGCCACTATCCCGCTAAAGGGCATTGATGTTCCGTTCCACTCGACCTTCTTAAGATCTGGCGTCAAACCCTTCCGAAACATTCTTCTCAAGAAGATCAACAAGACATCGATTGACCCGTCCAAACTCATCGGAAAGTACATCCCCAACGTGACTGCTCGCCCATTCGAGCTCACAAAGGAGTATTTCCAGAACGTCTACGACCTGACAAGCTCGCCCAAGATCGCACAAATCCTTCAAAACTGGGACAGTTATCAGGATGACACGAATAAAACCAATGGTGTAAGCGTTCCTAACGCTCCCGAGGTCCAGGTCAATGGCGCTCACTAAAGCAAACTGATATCGAGAGACGTATGGGATGGGAGTCGGATGTGTAAGAAAAGCTAAAGCGCATTGCTACTTGTTTGTTCAATCACTACTAGACAGGAAGGATCATTATAAGGAAAGCCATGTATACAGTTGTCGTTTTTAGACTTGTTGCAGATAGTTGGTGTTTAGGACGAAAAGGGGGTAAAGCTTCGTGATTTATTTTTAGCTTAATGCCTATGATGAAGTGTAGTATGATTGCGTATTTTTGGCATTCGCTCTGTTATACATATTTACTTGATTGGGCTTGTGATACAATATGTGATATGTGTGTCGTATACCTAGACATACGTAGGAAGTCCGTTCAGGAAATTGTTTGTGTATGTATTCTAAATGTGGTGACAGGACGGCTGGGTTGGTCGTAGGTACATACGTGAATAGCTGTTGGTAGTTAGTCGTTGTTGGGCAGACAAATACCTAAATACCCAGTGTAAGGTGCTTGGGTTGGTATATGTTTGGCATCGTATTCTAAGAGCGTAGGTAGACTTATAGAGAGCATGAGTGTGAGTGAGAATTGAGGAGGCAGAGATGAGCAGCATCCCTGTCTCTCTCCCTCCCCCTCCTCTCTCTCTCTCTCTCTCTCTCTGTGTGTGTGTGTGCCTGTGTCTTTTTCCCTTCGTCTTAACCCAGCTTAAAAGGTAGATAGCTGGGTAGGTAGGTAAGCATCTAGGTATTATCATTCTTGATCTGACAGCACGGACTTGGTTACCTTGGTGATAGAGGCGTGTATAGGCTAGTCCTGAGATTGGGATCTGGGATCTTGGGATATGGGCTCTGATCTGATATCCTGGATATCGTTCACGCGTTGATGACTCTTTGGGTTCGGGCATTTGCATATATATAAGTATATATGTATGCTTGAAATCATTACTAATTTGGTCTTGGTAGGTTTTGGAAGGCTATGTATTTGTTGGTGTAGCCTTTGTGAATAGAAAGTGCTTGGCTCCAAAATGCTCGGTTTCAAGCTCAACTCTCGCGACTGAGAGAGAGAGAGGATGGCTCCTCGGATCAAATCGTCATCTCCCTTATTCTAATAATTCCTGGGGACCTGCCGAGTCCAAGGTAGATGGGCCCTTCTGGTCGGTGGCGAACAATGGTGAGTCGCCGAAATACGGTTTCAGGCTCTGCCCAGTTTCCGATATAGTCTGGTGAACTGGACCGAGCTGAATTGTTGGTTGCGGTTGTGATTGTAGTGGTAGTTGTAGTAGAGTTACCTATGAGGTTAGGTGTGTGGAAAGTCAGTTGGAGGTGAGCCGACGGAGTTAGATGGTTGGTAGATACACGCTAGAATGTGTGTTCATTAGTGATGTTGCGGTTTCTTTCCTTTGCCCTTGCAAAAAGAAAGAAGAAAGAAGAAACAGGGGTTGGGAGGGGAAGAAAGAGAGTACGAGAGAGAGCCTTTCCTGTTCCTACTCCTACGATAGATAGCGTGGAATTCTCGGCAAAGAAGCTTTACGGTGGCAATCTAGCTATCATTTTAGTCGACGGTGATGGAGATGCCTGGTATCCTACACTAAATCTTACTCTAACACTACCTACTTTCGATAGCACATACTTTAGGCGAAGTATATCAAATACGTAGGAGGTTATCACCTTTTTATTTGCAAAAAATCCATATAGAGGATATATCTAATTCATAAGAAAAGTTTAAGAAGGCAGATAAAGTTGGCCTTATTACATCGTCATCCATTGCTTTTCCCTGGGTATGTCCAAGCCCGAGTCTAAAGCCATGGTATCATAGTAACCGTACAGTCGTTTCGCAATGCATTAAAAATTGCCTTCTTCTTCTTCTTCTTCTTCTTCTTCTTCTAAAAAAATCACGTGCGCTCATGCACAAGCCGTCCCTGCACCCAGACCTTCTTCGTGTTGCGATCATCGCCATTGAACACCCACTTAGCAATGCGCTCCTCCCATGTCTCCCAACCGAACAGATCTACATTCCCATCTGCACCCGAGTCATCAAGGGCCACTTCCTCAGGCACGGTGCCCAGACTGATGAGCTGCGCATCCCATTGCATTCCGACTTCGAAGGCGCCGATCTTGTCGGCCAGGCCGACGACTTGCGCACCTCCCCGCGTGGCGAGGTATAGCACCTCATCTACGCTCAATACAGCCTTCGCGCGCTCTTCCTCTGTCGCGGCCTCAAGCTGGCCGCCGGGAACGACGAGATGGTTCGATACAAGCTTCGCCTGTCTCGCCGCCTCCAGAATGCTGGGACTGTAACCTCCGCTCATGTCCGTGCCGAGGCCTACTTGTATACCCTTCTCCAGGAGCCAACGCACGCGCGCCACGCCGCTCGTGAGCGCCGAGTTGCTGCAGGGACAATGGGCGACCTTGGCTTTCCGCTCGGCGACTAGGTCTGCCTCCTCCTCAGTGAGATGGATGGCGTGTGCTAGGATCATCTTGTCGGTGAGTAGGCCGCACGTGTCGTAGACGTCGGCGTAACTCTTGCTGTCGGGGAATAACCTCTTGACGAGCTCGATCTCGCCCTTGTTTTCGTCAATGTGGGTCTGAAGCGGTAACTGCGTCTCTCTGTGCAGCTCTGCGAGCCGCTTCATCATCTCACCGGTACAGGACGGCGCGAACCGGGGCGTCAGTATGGGGCTCACGAGCTCGAAGTCGCTGTCCAGACTGCGTATGTGCTCGATCGTGGCACGTGTGTCGGCTATAGCCTTTTCAGGCGACTCATCGATGTAGTAGTCCGGGGCCATGTGATCCATGCACACCCGCCCGATGAAGGCGCGCTGGCCCATAGTGTGACAGAGGTCGGCTAGGAGATTAGTTGCGTCTACGTCCCTGGTCGCGAAGTACGCGGCCGTGGTAGTACCGTTCGCTAGCATTCGTCTAACACAGCGCGTGTATACTCTGCGCGCCTTTGGAAGCGACGACATGGATGCTTCCATGGGGAATGTATACTTGTTCAGCCAGTCTAGTAGGGTCGACTTGCCAAATATGCCGACATTGGGATACTGAGGTGCATGAACATGTGTGTCTATCCGTTTGATGACATGGTTGTCAGTTAAAAATTGAAAATAATTTAGTGGCACAAGGTGACTCGTCACATCATGTTGATGTAAAGTCAAATTCAGGGTGTCAACCACTCACCAATGAAACCGGGGAAGAAGAACTGTAGGCCGTCTCGGGCCACGGTGACGGCGACATCGTCGAGACCCCATCCCAGTCTCGCAAATAGAATCTCGAGTGCCTTTTGCTGATTGCAGTTCGGCTCGATGGTAATGATCTTGCCTGTAGAATCTACGCAGATGGCCGCATTGTGTAGATATTCCAACTCGTCAAGGCTTTTGGAGTGGACAAAATTACCCAAGAAGACTTGGTTTTTGCTCGGCTTGGGGCACATTATGATACAAGTTCCGTTCCTCCCGTTCCCGGCTCCGTTCCCCGTTCCGCTTCGGCGTCGACTTGTTTTGGTATATGGCTGAAACTTTGGTTTGTGTGGTGTGGTGCTATGAAGATAGGCAGGATAGATATTGGGGTTCGCATATAAAATTCAAGGAGGGAGAAGAGACTGTCGCTACCCGTGCCAAGTTTCCAAGTCGTGAAGTGGAACTCTAGAAAAGCGGAAATGCGTCACCATAAAAGTGTCCCGTTTATCTTTCTCAACTACTCTGGCCGAGATGGCTGTTTTGGTGCTTCTCGTGGGTCCTGTTTACTTTGAATGTCTCGGCAGTGACTGTGGCTTCATCAAATAGGTTTCTACTCTATCCAATTATTCAGTACTATCGGATCAGTCTGTGCTGTAGTCATCTGCGAACCAGCAAAAAAGGAGATCAAAAGAAGGTCAGAAGGTTTAAAAGGGCAACAAGGACACTGAACAGAAATGTTGACGACAACAGCAAACTAAAAAAGAGCGTTCGAGGCTGAACCAAGCCGCACTTTTGCAAATGGCTAGCTAATAAGGGTGCAACGGCCCTTGCCTACAGTACAGGAACAGGGAGACAAACAAGGTCACGATGTTCCTGCGGCTTATGATGTAGGTACAGTATATAGTGCGGCGGCATTATCCACTCGGCTCACCGCGGTTCACAGCGCATCTATACTGTGGTGTGCCGGCCGGTCAGCGGCGTGGCCCGAACACATACTAGGGGATAGACCAAGTAGCTTATCTAACACTATTGAGATAGTTAGGTGGGCTATCTCTGGTTAGGTAAGGGGGATAAGTAGATGGAAGTTTAAAGCTGCGCATGACTTCTTGTAATAGTAGAATAGATGAAGAGGTCAATTGGGAATATGCCATTCTGCTGTATGCTATGAAAAAACAACTGTCAATTCATGCCGTGTAATTGTGTCTTCAGTAAGATGAGATATGATGCGCGCACTGACGTTACATCTTGTTGTATGGGTTCCGTACGTAGCTTGGATGGATCTAAAGTAGCACAAAGGGTCACCTGCGAACACCTAATGTACGGTACCTGGAACAGCTACATGTGCGTGCTGTATACATTGTTCACATGCAAGAGTACTTTACTGTCAGAGGCATCTATTCATTGTTTTCAAAGAGACAGTAGCAATCCTTTTCATTTCTCTCTTCTCACGACAACCTCCGTTACATTATACTTAAGTACAACTGTATGGAAATACAAGAGTACAAAGTAGGTGCTCCCGACAGTACAGTACTTGGGCAGGCACTAGTCTTGCTGCCCCTCGTCGCACTTGAAAAATAAGACTGATAGCAGTTCATGACGTGCGGAAGCCCCTGAATCAATTTTCCGAGTCATTTCCCCGAGTTACCTTAGGTACGTAACCCAGATATTCTCCGCTATTCTCCGCGCTGCAGCGAGCCATATTCTTATCCTCTCCTCCACCTCTCTCCTCTGACGCCACTCTTCCTTCTCCATTCCCGATTGAATCAGCCTGATACACAACAGTAGGAGGGACCAAGCAGAGACCAAGGTTACCTAGTAATCTGCGGAGCACAAGTGTCTACGACACGATCCGATGCGCCGGAGTAGTACTTGTAACCCCCAGTCATTAGCTACGACATTGGGTTTCGCAACGTCAGGCGCGTCTGTAGTGTGACCGTACGGGCAGCTATCAATTGCCCGACATTAGAAAATGCCTCTGCGAATAGCTAGCCTCGGTTCCTCTTTCGCGGCGGGGCCGACCATACCGCCCGTAGAGAACCAAAGCGCCGGTCGATCAGGTGCCAACTATGCTCATCTTGTCACGGAGCGCGTAGGAGGCACCTTGACCGACTTGAGCGTCTGCGGCGCCACGCTGCTGCACCTCCTCGACACCCCGCAAGACGCCGGTGGGAAGAGGTTCCCGCCACAGATCGATGACCTGCCGGCTGATACCGATGTCGTCTTCGTGCTTGGCGGCGGAAACGACATCGGATACATCGGTGGTATATTTAATGATACACTAAGCCGGAGTTGGCCGGGGAGCCTCTTCCTGTACCTGAACGGCACGGATCCGGATGAGGGGGCCAAGATGCAGCTCCAATTGGATGTCGACGGCCTCGTACAGCGCTACTCCGCCGTGCTCGATGCCATTCACAGCAAGGCCCCCAACGCGTACGTCCTTGTCGTCGAGTATCAGGCTGTCTGCGGCCCCGACACCCGGCCCGGTAAGGACGTCGTTTTCGGCGCCGACCGTATCGCGTATCACCGCGCCGTCGCCGCACGGCTACTGGAGGCCACGAGAAAGGCCGTGGTCGGTCGTGAAGCCTGGTGTAGCAATGTCGACGTCGCGGGGCCAAGCGAGACGCACGCCATCGGCAGTGCAGAACCCTGGATCTCGGGATTCACTTGGAAGCTATTCTACCAAGGCGGTGCCTATCACCCTAAACCGGAAGGCATGGTTGCCATAGCTGATCTAATCTACAAAAAGATGGTACAGTTGGGACTTGCAAGTCCGGACCAAGCCAGCAAGGATGAGGAGAGTGAAGATGGCTTCATTGTGGTTTGAAGGTATAATCATCTTACTGTTATGAGCGTACCTGGGTGCCGGGGGGTGCGTGTACTCACGTCGAGTTGCAGTGCCTCAATGCAACTCCTAGGCTGCCCTCCCCCGCCCGGCGTGTACGTAGGAAAGAAACACTTTACATGACACGTACATTCGCCTCTGTATGCTGCGTATTAAGCTCATGTCAAAGTTACTGTTTATTACATCTCTCAAGCTTGGCGACCGGCCCATCTCAGCGGCAATTGTAACTCTAATATAGGTGCAACTATGAATCTTGTGCCAAGCAAAAGCTCCAAACCTGGTACCGGAAGCGAGGCAGCACCTACGGTATCACGACAGGACGCATAGGGTAGTCTACCACTCGACTTCCAATGTTGGGCACCCCAGAGAGTTTCTGCTCACCTATGCGGGGGCGGCGTTGCTGGAACCGACCGGTCTGTGTCCGTGCTCTCTATCTCTGTTTCCTCCCCACATCGCGGGCCCTTCTGTGTCTGTTATGTTTCCTTCTTTCCTGTCATTGCTTCTAGCGTGCCGTGACCCGATGCCCAACATGCACCGGCCTCCGGAACTACCCGTATCGAGGGATCGACCGGTTCACCAGCAGTCTATGATGGAGAGGCACCTATTAAAGGAACTTTTTCCTGATTTTGCGTCCCATCGCAACGATGACTGTCCTCTTGGCATTTATCCTTCTCCTCTTCTTACTACTCATCTATTGAGGCACAACTCATGCGTACACGCAATTCCATATCAAGAAGACGTTATAACTCTCGACATTTGTAACGTCGGTAACGCGATGTTACACCCCGACCACTCGCCATCTGTCGCAGTGTGTCGCCAGCGCTAACGGCCGCACCCTTATTGGGGAACTGCTTGGGTCTTGGGTCTTGGCCCTCATATCCACTACCTATTACTCTACCTGGTATAACGTATGCTACCGGGTCGGGGTGCGGGTACTTCCCCCATATTCTTGTGGTGATTCTGTGGTTCTGATTGCGTGTTCACCTCGAATCCGTACGATTAGAAACGGTGGGTTTGGTAATTGGAATTATTCATTTGCAGTTACTGGTCTTCGCTGCTGGGGAAATACTGGGCACTGCTGGGGGCCGACGTCTTGGCGTTTCCCCCTCAACGCGTTCGTTCTCCATAGCATTAACCGACGTACATACATCAACCAACTGCAGCAATCGGTTCTCTTCGCCCACCCCGGTCGGCCAACCGACAGCGGATAGATAGCCTAACAAACAGGGCGACCTCACGGAGTACCTACTCTCGCACAGCGCGAAGGGTGGCGTAACGATCGCGGGTTCTTCCTACATGCGATAAACCTGCACACAAAAACCTTCCTGCTGAGGCAACAGCCGCTTCAGTGTGTGGGGGGATAGGGCTTCCCGCCGCGTGCTCCCGCTGACCCTGCATATCGAAGACCCCCAGTCTCCGCCCGCCGTCTGTTCTAGAAGACGATACCGGGCTTGGAGACGAGATTAGAGGTGTGCAATCTGGCTTCAAGTACGGTATACTCTTCGAGCTGGCCTGGAAATGCGTGGGAAGGGGCCTGAGAAGGGTCTAGTTAGCATGAGTATGTCCTTGCCGGCGGCGATCCGGTTTTCATGGATGGAAGTGTCGATCAACAGACCGATGAGACGCTGAGGGGAACCAAGTGGACTTCTACAACGGCGGCATATACCTTGACAGGGCAGGCCAGAAAGGAAGGGCGCCGAGAGCGCTTGCCTGCGACACTGTACCTTGACTACCGTCACATCGGCCCCGGCCCTAGTGTCGCAACCCGATTAGAGTGCTATTTGGTACGTCGGAGAACGCTACCAGGACAGAAACTCGAAGCCTCAGTCGCAGAGCTAGTCCCAGTGCGAGGTCAAGCGTGAGGCGAGGTCCTGACATTCGTTTGATAAGAGATCTGGTCGCTTCGCCAGAACCCACAGTGGTGGCAAAAGGGACAGCAGACGTTGGTTAGGTGTTACACTTATAGGGTCTTCCGCACCGGCGGTGTCTGGTAGCGAACGGCACTTGAGCTGCATCGGTATAGATGCACTCGTTAGGCAGGTACGGCGTAGAAAACTCTAGACACATGTTGGCTACACATGCTGTGTAGCTTCTTGTTACGGATATATGCAGCGCCGTGCATTATGCACGACTTGCATGCGCCATCTCTATCATGACCACTGTCTATCTATCTGTGCATCTTTGCATCTGGCTGTCTAGCTGTCTTGCTGTCTATCCATCTATCTATCTGAACCCGTCATTAGAGGTATAAGGAACACATACCTATACACACACCTATACGCACACCTATACACGCGTATGCATACATACATACGCAGCGACGAAAGAAAGTTCTGACCACCCGAACCCAGCGACCAGTCACATTCGAGCATAGACGAAAGAACATTGCGTATGTGGCGTAATCTGCTCCTTCTCTGCTCCTACTTTTAGCTCTTCACTTGCGAACCTGTTTATTCAAAGTAACTAATATGAAACTGCAGCAGTATGGTCAGGCAGGCAGGCGCTAAGCGAGTTCAACATCGATCAGTCAGTCCATGATATGAGCACTCCGGTTGATGCTATGAAATCATGACTACCGCTACTGCTGTTGCCCGGGTTATACCCAAGAGTTTGACGTCGACGGAGCAGACAGACAGGGAGTGAGGAGGGGAAAGAAGGGAGGAGAATCATGCTATGCTTCCTACGCCTTGAAGCTTTCCCCTCTCACCCCGGCGACATTAGCAATTAAGCCCTGCTGCTTCGTATTTCTCGCGATCGCGATGGCATGTGGCGAGATTGAGGAGGAGTAGGAGGAAGCATTATGCTTTAATTTCTTTTCTATCTGCTCTTTTCCCCAGTCCCTCTCCCTTGTTTCATGCCGTTGGCCGTCTGCTCGTCTCTCGGTGTCTCTCTCAGGTTAGGCGTTCTATAACCAACCATGTCCTGGTGTGTTATGTAAGACAAGAAGGAAATTGAACAAACAATCGAGAAAAAAAATTGTTGGGAAAGCAAATAAACGGAGGCTCGGCATCTAATTCCCGGTCAATCCTTTATGCTTATGCCCGCTCTACTTCATTTGCCGTCAATTCATTCCGCCCTTCAGGCGCTTCCAGAATTACAAAAACACCCCTGGCCCCCCTCCCCTCCCTGGGGGGGAGGAAGTCCTTTACTTAATATTCCCCCCTCCCCTTGCTACTACTACCGCTACCGCTGCTATTGTTGAATCCTCCCGCTATGGATATACCAGCTTTAACTTACATACATCATGTACATGGCAGATGCGGGCCCCCATGCGTTTTCTTTACCTTGATCTTACCCTGACCTTACCTTGCCCTACCTTGCCTTACCTTGCCTTAGCTGACCTGCCTCAGGACTTACCTTGACTGGTGGTTAGCTTTAAGGTACTAGCTAGCTGGGCTTGCATGGGGCCGAGATGAAGAATCATGAGATGCAGCAAAGACCAATACCACGACTCAAAAGAGGCCGAGACAGGGAACGGGGAGCTGGAAGATCTTGAGCGGTATAGAGGATGTGGTCTTCCACTTCCGCACCGTCGAGATAATGTCAAACCTGGTCCTCTCATGATATGCTGTTGAGTAGAATAGGAGGATGGGGCAGTCTAGGAGGTAGCATAGCAGGGTGTAGGAGCCGGAGGATAGGGTACACATGAGGAGATAGATATACATCGATTATAGGAACTTTAACCTGTTTGTTACATGCATAGCAAGCCAAGCCTACCTAGTCTAGACCCTTTCCTATGAGACAAGATGAGACGGGGTGACAGACAGCCGGATAGTATGAAAAGCTGGTTAGGTTCTATACCGCTTTAAGAAGTTCTTTTCTTAGGATTATTAATGTCTTTTCCCCCTTAGTTATACTCTTCTTTATTCTGAATTATTAATTAAGGTTCCTTCTATATAATTACCTTACGTATTTTATGTTACCCTTTCATTATGAGTTACGTAGCTACGATGAGTAGAGATGAAGGAGGCCCCTTCTCTCTGTCTTTCTCTCTCTAGTGACAGGCAGTGACGGTATAACGAGTGTAGCCGGGTTAGATAGGTAGGTTTTGTATATTCCAGATTAATCTTATTTCTCTTTTCTTCCTTGACTTGCATGCTGGACGACAGGTAGATAGGTAAATAGGTGGTGATACGAATAAAAAGTATAGAAGGGTATATCATAGATAACAAGCAAACAAACAAGTAACAAAAGTATGTGTGTATGTAAAACCAAACCAAACCAAAAAAAAAAAAAAAAAAAAAAAAAAAAAAAAAGGCCAAGAAGAGGCCTCCTCCCTGACGTTGTCGTCTCGTGTGGCGGATAGCTAAGTTAAGTTAGGTGGATGTATGTCAGTCACACTCGACGAAACGCAAGAAGGATATTCTAACGGAAACGGGTATAGGGCATCTTCTAGGCAAAGCAAGCAAGTAAGTATCTACCTAGGCAAGTAGGGTAGGTTAGGTGGGATGAAAATGGAGGCTCTTGATAAGGAAACAGACAGGTATGTATGTAAGATGTCGGATGGGGAACCGAAGGCCGGAGGCTGGAGACTGGAGACTGGAGTCCGGAGTTTGGTATGCGTGCGTGCATGTGTATAGTAACTACATATCTGTTAAGGCAGGTTAGAGTAGTAGTATGTCTATGTATGTGTATACCTAAGTGGTAAGCCGTAGATAGGTAGCATGTGTATGTGTGTGTGTATATACTTTTAAGTCCTTTGGTACTAAATCCGAACACTCCGCTCCGAGAGGTATGTAGGTTAGTTACTGTATATGCTGTGACATGTGTAATACTGATACCTACGTCTCTCTCTATCTGTATGTGTAGGTATGCGCAGTCCGTCTATATGTGCGTAATATGTAATAACGGACTTGTCTACAGCTGTATGTGTGTAGCATGTGCAACGGGCTCGGCGTTTCGCTATCTATCTACCTTACCTATCTATCTATCTACTTATCTAATAACGAAGTTGTTTGCGACGCAACACACACCTATCCAACCTACCTACTGTTTCCAGCTTCTGGCCCATATCCCTCAGTCAGTCAGCCCTTTCGTTTGGGAGGTGACCCCCAAACCACCAAAAACCGAGGGCCTAGTGTAGTGTAGTGTATCATGACGTAGTAACGAAACGGAGCTACGAGCTACATGTTTTTGCGATGGGTGTGTAAGTACTATACTATAACCCGCGTGATTGTGAATGTGACCAGCAAGTGTAAGCATGAGGTAACGATCGATGCTCGAGAGTGTAGCACTCGAGTTATCGTATCTCACTCTCTTCTGAGACACACATACGCACACGCGCGCGCGCACAATCTCTCTATCTCTCTGATTAGATAGATAGGTAGGTAGGTAGGTAGGTAGGTAGTATGTACGACGTCAAGAAACATCGAAAACAAGAGTTCGAGTATACGAGTTACAGGTTACGGGGTGCCAAGTTATCGCCCGTCTTGGGTGCTGTGAGGGTAGCGGTATGGTGGGGTAAACAATCAACATGCCTAGGTTGGCTTGACGGAGACAAAGACGAGACGAGACGACCTTGTGCAAGACTAGACTAGGTATTAGGTTGATTTGAAAAGAAGCAATATGGGTATATGTGGGTAGAGAGGCAGGGTCTCGAATGTAACTTTAACGTCGAAGAAAGGCAAAAAGAGCGTACGAGTGATAGATAGATGCAGTTTGATAAGATAACCGACACGGATGAAGGTTACATTGCAATGCGGACACATGCAGAGAAGTGGGA
>Ga0247782_1000348_pt1 | contig 39962 bp, 29 predicted proteins | sample UWRJL019104C5_FD_179928 | JGI IMG/M metagenome (GOLD analysis project Ga0247782, IMG submission 179928) | Plant litter microbial communities from Arlington Agricultural Research Station in Wisconsin, United States - UWRJ-L019-104C-5 | ecosystem: Environmental > Terrestrial > Plant litter >...
CGAGGCGATCCGCGTGCCGTCTGGTGAGAAGGCTACCGACTGGACCCAAGTACTATGGCCCTCGAGCGTGCTGAGGCACGCGCCACTCTGTACGTCCCAGATCTTGACGGTCATATCGTACGAGCCCGAGGCGATCCGCGTGCCGTCTGGCGAAAAGGCTACCGACCTGACCCACTCACTATGGCCCTTAAGCGTGCTGAGGCACGCACTGCTCTGGACGTTCCAGATCTTGACGGTTTTATCGTCCGAGCCCGAAGCAATCCGCGTGCCGTCTGGCGAAAAGGCTACAGACCTGACCCAATGATTATGGCCCTTAAGCGTGCTAAGGCACGCACTGCTCTGGACGTTCCAGATCTTGACGGTCATATCGTCCGAGCCCGAGGCGATCTGCGTGCTGTCTGGCAAAAAGGTTACCGTGATAACCCAGTCACAATGGCCCTCGAGCGTGCCGAGGCACGCGCCGCTCTGGGCGTCCCAGATCTTGACGGTATTATCGTCCGAGCCCGAGGCGATCCGCATGCCGTCTGGTGAGAAGGCTACCGACCTAACCAACCTGCTATGGCCGTAGAGCGTGCTAAGGCATGCGCCGCTTTGTACGTCCCAAATTCTAACAGTCTTATCGTCTAAGCCCGAGGCAATCCGCGTGCTGTCTGGCGAAAAGGCTACCGACCAGACCGAGTCGCTATAGCCCTTAAGCTTGAGCATGCTGAGGCACGCGCCACTCTGTACGTCCCAGATCTTGACGGTCTTATCGTCCGAGCCCGAGGCGATCCGTCTGCCGTCTGGCGAAAAGGCTACCGTGATAACCCAGTCACGATGGCCCTCGAGCGTGCCGAGGCACGCGCCGCTCTGGGCGTCCCAGATCTTGACGGTATTATCGCCCGAGCCCGAGGCGATCCGCGTGCCGTCTGGTGAGAAGGCTACCGAGCTGACCCAGTCGCTATGGCCCTCGAGCGTGCTGAGGCACGCGCCACTCTGTACGTCCCAGATCTTGACGGTCTTATCGCCCGAGCCCGAGGCGATCCGCGTGCCGTCTGGTGAGAAGGCTACCGACTGGACCCAAGTACTATGGCCCTCGAGCGTGCTGAGGCACGCGCCACTCTGTACGTCCCAGATCTTGACGGTATTATCGTCCGAGCCCGAGGCGATCCGCGTGCCGTCTGGTGAGAAGGCCACCGACTGGACCGGGCCGTTATGTTCAAAAGTCTGTGTACAAGAACCCCAGTTATCTTCCACAATCGGCTTAGTTGTAATCCATTTAGGCTCCTCTGATTGAAACCGAATTCTCGTAAGGCTTTTAGAAGGGCTGAAAATAAGAGCCGAAGCATATACTTGAAGTGGCGCTTTCTCAACTATAGCTTTGCAGTACTGAATAAACCGTCGTCCATCCCGGACCATTTTGGCAAGCTGGGACGTGTCACCCTATAGCAATTTTAGCACAGTTCTAGCCAAAATTATAATTGCCGTACCTGCACTAGATCCTCAAGCTTAGCCATTGCGAGCATCCCATTTGACATGCTTTTAAGGAGGCTGAGAGCCTCAAGCCAGTAGAGATATTTCTGGCGTAGAAAACCGTCAAGCTCGCTGCCGTCCCGAAGGTCTTCCTTCACGTTCTTGCTATTGCTGCAGTCGTGTAGGTGGTCAACCCAGTAGGTGCAGGAGTACCGTGCGGCAGCCAAAGGGTCCGGATTCGGTGGCTGGATTTGGTCAATAGTGTGTCCAGGAGCGCCGAGCTTATAAATATCGCGTCGTAATGTGCTAGCCATGACTTCCAGCGACCGCAAGAAGATAGTAAGGTGAATATCTTGTATCCCACAGGGAATGATCTCTACCTGTGCCTTTTTGTGTAGAAAGTCCTTGGCTGACTGATGAACGAGTGAGATAGTGCGTTCTCGAAGTGTCAGGAATGAGCCACACCGCCCGATGATCACGGCCATAGCCTCGTCATCGTTGACAATGTTGTGGGGCAGATCTATGAATGACTTAAGCTCATCTACCGTGAGAGGACGGTATGCAACTGACGCAAGGGCCAGTATGTTTTTACAAAGCTCTGCGGATCTCGACTTGCGGATCTGGTCTATCATCCGCCAATAGAGGGTGTCGAGTCCAGGAGGGAACGCATTTAACATTTCTTCCGCTTCAAATTTCGGGACCTTGGCGATTTCTTCACAAACCAAAGCCACCCAAAGGAAGGTGTCGTTAGCGTTGGAGAGTAAGTGACGTTCGATAGCGTCCCGCATTGTGGGGTCGTATCCCTTGTTAGCCGCCAGTTGAGCTACCTTATGCTGTATGTATGTAACGACAGCAGCGGAGATAGTGTCTTTGTTAAGCTCAAGAGACATACTTGCCTCCACTTTATCTAGACGCTCGCCGATGCTCGGCCAATTGCGGCTAGACACGATCCATTTAACGTGCGGATATGCCGATGATTTGTCAGCAATGAGGTTAAGAAGCAAGTCTAGGTCGGTCTCACACTCATCAAGCGCATCAATGATAAGGTAGGTATTCCGCAGTTTCGGATCTTCCAGTATCTTGTTGAGGATCTTTAATAAGACTATCCACGCATTTCGACCCTGGAAACGATCTTTCCCCTCGTCATAACTTTCGCGTAGATACGGCATGAGTATAGGCTGTTGCTTTACAAGCATGAAAATCAGCCCGCGTAAGACTGCCGTAGCATTGTTAATCTCAGTATATGTCGCTTGGCAGAAAAAGAACGAGATGTTAGCGTTATGGGCGGACTTTTTGATCAATTCGTCGATAATCCCGCACAGCAACATCGTCTTCCCCTTACCAGGATCACCCTTAATCCAAAGTAGCTGGCCTTGGTCGTCATCGCGCCAGTGTTGGAAAACAATATGGTTAAGGACCCAACAGTACGAGTCTTTGAAAAGGCCACCTTTTTCCAGCTCGATGCGCGCCTTTTCGTCACGAGGGTTAATCCGCAGGCTCTCTAGACAAGCTCGATTGTCGGCATCAGACATCCGCCGGTCTAACTTCTTTGCAAAGCGCAGAAGATTTTGGGAGAGATTCACAAGGTCGTCAAGGGCTTTATGGGAAGCCTTAGTGCTTTGAACAAGCTCCGCCAACTTTTGCAAACCGCTTGCAGATATAGCCGTCTCCAACTTTGTCACAAAGTCTGCATCAGCCTTCTGGATGTCCCCCACCTTCTTGTCCCAGCCATCGTACTTGACAGTCCCCCGTAAGAAGTTCTTGGTCCGGCTGCGATAAAACCGCAAGATGCTTCGCACTTGGAAGTCAATGATGAGTTTGTAGAGGTCCACGAGACGGCCTGCAAACTCGTCTTTCCGATCGACCCCAATGTGTTCCGGCAAAAGAAGGTCCTCTAACGTAACGTAGTATCGCATCTGCGAGGTAACATACGAGAATCCATCTTGATTGGCAGCTTCGTCTGCTGTTGGGTTCTTCAGGAGCGGGAGAACAAGGGAGACGCCGGCCATCACGATCGACGCATACGGAAGGTCCTTGACGGCATCTTTGATGTAATCTTCCCCCCATTCAACAGCCCCAGCAACGCCTGCCACGACATCTTGCAAGACGATCTCATGTCCCAATACCGTGGTGCTGATCTTCTTCTCTTCCATATGTTTCAGGCCAAGGTTTGCTATTGTCTGTAGCTGCTGACGACGGACAACCGGATCGGCAGGAATTTGGTTGGCGACATCGCTTTCATCCTCCGTCTTACTAGGGGACGTTGTCGCTTCCGCATGTACTATACGTGCTGAATTAGATGGAGTTAGTCGTGCATGGTCAAACGGCTCACCCTTGACAAGCGCCCGAGATAAAAGGACCTCATAGTCGGCGATTGGATTGTTTTTCTCCTTGCTGAGGGTATCGTAAGCCCTATCCCACAGGGAGTCATTTGTACCCGTTGCCTCTGTACAGCCTACCGCTTGGTCGCGGATTGCTCTTTGATGTGTTTCTGCAGTATGGTCTACCAGGCGAAGGGCGCTAGAAGGATCTAAATTAGGCGTAGACGGCACGGTCCGAGAGGGGTTGTGGCTTGTTGAGAAGGCTTGTGTAGGGCGTAGTGTCTTGGCATCTGCTAGAGCGAAGTTAGCTTAAGCAAAAAGATACCGGCAATAAGGGATTACATTGCGAATTAGTGACACTAGAGGAAGAAACCGCCTGTTGCGCTATAGGTGCGGTAGTCGGTGGTTCTTGTGCTCGGCCTTCTATGGACGGGTTCGGAGGAGCACTTGATGTCGTTGCTGGCTGACGCGCCCGTTTACGTACAACATCGGCATTAGGTCGAATGGTTAACACGTCCGCGCTAGTTGAGTTCATAGTGGCATGTTGCTCTGTCTTATGCCCGAGAGCTGTTTCCGCATTACGGTGTATCTGATGATCAGCATCCGCTGGATTGTGAGTTTCGGGCACGCTGAGATGCAAGCGGCCGGCCTGACATACCCGTGCGCTGCGTAAGGGATTGTTTGGATGAGATCACATTACGATCCTCGGTATCCTCCTTTGGCTTCTTCTTAAACGGATTTCTCCAAGAAGGCATTGTGTCGGTAGGCGTATTTAAAAGTGTAGCTAAAGCAATATGTGGTTTAAAAGTCGATGAAGAGGTATCTGTCGTCGGTATTAGAGCTGGACAATACGGCTGAATCGGGGTTCGGGCCGCCAACCACGGATTTATTCTCGTCAGGGGCGGGTTGGTATTCCTCGTCGACCACATTCGTGCCCAAACGTTTCTCAGCTGTTGTCTTTTTCTAGGTTGCGGTGCATCTTGGGGGCGCAAATCAGGTGCCGCCCACACCAATCAGGACCTTGGGGGCGGAAAAACCCCCAGACGTCAGCCAGCCACGACGAGCATAAGAAGACCATAACATGTACCTCTATTGTTGGATGGACTCTAGATAAACGTAGGCGGTGGTGGTGTAATAACATGTTTGCCAATCGCTTAGTCATAGCTTAGTCATCCAACCATCCCTCCGGCTATCAGCACGCACGTTCGCAACACTATTGATTATATCACAACATTTATTACAAGACACTCTGACGATGAGCTCATTCACGCAATGTTCGACTATTCGAACCATTAATCCTGTGTGTAGGAGAAGGTCTGCCCTGCCTGCTAGGTGTCTACGAGTAATTTTGTATGGTGCGCTTAGGGTAGCGCAGCGCCCTCAGCGGCACAAAAGCGTAAGATCAGCTAGTGGGATTCTGCAAACAGGGTGAAGATAGGAAGGGGTAGCAGAAGTAATGCATGGCATCATTCGCAGCAGGAGGAGCCGTATAACCCGGGGGTTCGACAGTTCCGTTTCCTTTAATACGGTGCACCTGTAGAGTTGACGTACTGAAGGCAAAACGGAGGCCCGGCGCCTACGAGGTGGGTCACAGAATCTACAGGGCTACCGCACCGCCACAATGAGTCAGCACAGGCCATCGAACCGAGTTCCTAATATTGCATGCCTGCCGCTGTACGTATACAGATATCCATGATGTGACCATCACCCAGACAGCCCATTGCGGTAGTATCTCTGGTACTCGACCACACCATATTGAGGGTTCATCCTAAAACCCCAGAAGAGCCGCTGGAATCATCGATTATATCATACTTCCTTCAATCTCACTTACATGATCCCCCTGCTACCCTCTTCAGTAAATGTTGTAAACATCTATCTCGATGTTGTCATTTGCCTACTGCGGCGCTGCGGCGTGGGGTGCATGATAACAATGAATAATAGGTAATACCATCAGCATCATCACAATTCAACACTATATTAAGCAAAGGGAAATGTGTTGATATCATTCTCAGTTTTAATTCTCGGCAACAATATACATAATATATAATAAAAAAATTAAAAAATCCCCACTAGATTCGCTGAGGCTATGCTGACCTCAGATAGGAAGGCGTTAGCCCACGTGTGTACCGAATCCAACAAGTCGGGTTGAAGCCTGCATGATTGGCAGTTGTTTCTCGGATCCGCTTACCGGTGGAAGCGTCTTAAACATGCGCATGCATTCGACAACATGCGCTACTTGCATACTTCTGAAACTCCAAAGTTCCGCGCTTGGATGACCTATGCTAAGAAAAGCGGACATTATCACATGTGTACGAGGGACATCTCCCAGTAGCGAACCCCAGTGATACCGAGATGACTTCCCTGAGCACCGCCTATATACACAAGAACACGAAGGTCACTCCAAACTCCGACGCATAACCTAATGGTGACAGACTCCCACTTCTCTACTTTGACAAGACGAAGCCATACGTGATCTCTTTTTAATCTCGCTAACTATAGGTAAACATATTATGATTAAACATTAAAACTTACCAAAAAATACCCAGACATAATACCTATAATAGCGTAACATAACTCGCGTCGTCAAAACATGGTGTTTTCGTAAGCGTACCCCTCGTCCGCCGCTATGGGTAACCCCAAGGCGGGCTATGATACTCGTATCCACCTCATCCCATGTTTATACACATATTTATACATGAGAAGGGAGGAGAAGAGTGAACTTCTTGTCAAACCTAGAAGCAAGTTAATACCAGGCGAAGAAGTTCCACACGCGACGTAGCAATCTCCGCTTACGAGATTGCCGTTCCACAGGCTCAGGAGGCATGCCATTCTCAGACACATCCTGAGCCTCGCCGTCTTCCGCTGGCACTTCTGCCGAGGTCGAACCACAACGGGCGCAGACAAGCACCGCTTCCTCATAAGAGGGGGGCTCGTCACGAACAGGCTCATCCTGTTCCTTTTTAACATCGGTGCCGTCCGAGTCTGTAAGCCCTACATAGACTACATGCTCAGTCTCGACCTCGACGTACGCCGGTGGAGGAGGTCCCGGATACACCGGGAGCTGCTCTTTTGGGTCCCTCGGAGTGTAACCAAGCTTTGCAGAGATGCCTGAGCCGTAGAGAAACGGCAGGAACATTAATCCCGTAGACCTGACCGTCTGCATATGGTCAAATACGCGGGTATAGATGCTGTCGGCACCGTTAGTCTCCCTCTGCACGAGCTTGTCGACCAGCTTCATGATGGACCAGCTCTCTTGCCTCATGAACTCGATGTCGCCTTCTACGAGCTGGACCCCGTGCAGGTAGAAGGCGTCGTACATGATCCTCTTCGACTCGTAGTCCGTATACCCCTTGTAATCCACTTGGGGTATTTCGGCCACGTACGGCGCTGCCGTGTAGTCTTCTATATTTTCAAAGAACCACGTCACCTCCTTCGGGTATAAGAACATGAAAGTCTTGTGGTCCGGGATCCACAGCTTCGAGGGCTGGTCGTCCCCTTCCCAGTCGTAGTCCTTGAACAGGATTACTGGGGGAGGAGGAAAGCGTGACACGCTACTTAGTCGGTTAAACCGATCCATGTCTGTTTCTGTTGAAGCCATTGTCGATAAATTGGTTCTCGTCGTTGGTGGTTGTTGTTGTTTGTTAGGGCTATCTCTTACGTTGAACAGCTGCTGCTCGATAGACCAAAATTTGGTAAACGAGACGGAGAAATTGAGATATTAAGTAACTCGAGAATATGTCGTATTCGGCCATCATGACCTTTGATCGAAAACAGCCAAGATACCTATCTTTGTACCCTCGCTATATAAAGCAACTTTTGGAGACTTGCTATAACAATACGTCTGTTTTTGAACAATGCGATTCTCAAGACCGAAATGTTCAAAGGGCTGGCCTCACTTATATGTCAAAACGAACAGCCTGTATCCAAACGATGAAAAGCAGAGTGCTTACTGCCCTACTATATATATTACACGATGCACCAGCTGTGGGTCTGGGACATACTGCACAAAAGCCCACGCATACACTGGCTTTGCCTCAACCTCGCACTCAACTCCGCTCACAACGGCCTATCATCAAGATGGGTGGTGATCACAACATTTCCACCAAGGTCTTTGCCTGCGGGCACGAAGCATTCGTCCCAATCCCAAAGGATAAGTGGGACGAATCATACGAGAAGCCAGTTCATTACGCATGCAAGTGCGACAACTGCGACTTCCCGAAGCTACTACTGAGGTTCCGCCACTTCAACAATCCTTCCAACAGGCTCTGCCTCTCCAGGACAACAAGGTTGGCCTTCGAGATGTTTGACGGCCGGCACACGCTCTCGGTCGAGAACATGGACGCGCTCATGCGCCACTGGATGCGGGCCATCCAATGCCAGTTATGCGACGAGTCGAAGCATAAGGCGCTTTTCGACTGCCTGGCGGAGAGTGTCGCGAGGCAGGATGGCCAGCTTGCAGGTAAGCAGATGAGGGCGTTGCTTGAATCTGGGTATTTACGCTTCATCAAGAACGGGCGTGGCTACTCAAGACCTGTATCTAGGAGGCGACCGAACATTCGAATCCCTACCATGGCGTCACTCTCACGACCGGAATCAGTCGCATCATCAAACGAGCCTTCTTCCTCCAAATCCGAACTTCCCTTTTCTCATCTTGAAAGCACTCCGATTAGTCCGGTTACCTCACCTCTATCGGACAATTCAAGCCGACGTGACAAACTGGACGGGCTCGATTCTCGCATGACAGCCGACGAGTGGTTGGCGCTCGAGCAGGAATATGCCGACGACGAGGAGAAATACGACGAAGAGGAAGCCGCACGGCTGCGAGCCGCGCTTGAACGGTTACACGATGCGGTTGAGTTTCTCGGGTGGCCGGCAGAAGACTGGGGCAACCACAAAGCCGAGGCTGAAACCATTGAAAAGTATTGCCAAGACTTGGAAAGGCCGCCCTTGACGCTGGCCGAGAAAGCATTGCATTATCGATTCATACCCAAAGACAAGAGAGAAAAGTCAGCCTCTGAAGACAAAGAGCCCTTCTTCGAAGACCAAAAAAAAAGCTGAGTAAAAATGCTAATACTTGCGAGACCGAACCTGGCTGTGTATTATTGCATTGTTCGATTCTGCATTTCTTGTCTTTGGTGCTACTTTTTCTACCTTCGGCTCTGTTTCTGGTTATTGCATTTATTGTCTTCTGTTATTACGAGTAATGATCAGCAATTAAGAAAACAAGGGTAAGTAATCGGCTTTGGCTCGGGGCTGGAATTGATTGAGACAGACTAGATAATAACTATAGGTTTATTGCTAATATAAGTTTCATACTCCCTTTACACTTTTGAATGGCTTCATAGTTCGCTCTAAATCTTAACATGAAGATATCAATTAATGTATTACTAGATATGTGTAACTCGAATGGTTATAAGTATTTCAGAGAATGTACAGATGTATGATGCACATCGCATGACGATGACAAGCACCCGTGCCGAGCCGCAAGATGGACACTAAGACCATTAGCACACAACACTAACCACGAACCAACACACGGCTAAGGCGGCAAAGAGTCGCCTCAAACCCTGTCAGTTCAGCAATGACGTTGTCGAAAGATCTGAAAGTGTGCTTGTACCTGCATCTAGCCATATAAATATCTCTTTTCAACTGCAGCCTGGTCAAAAGTAAAAAGTCAAAATGTGGCGGAGTGGCAGAAGAAGACAGCAGTTACCCGGATCGCAAAGAGTAATAAAATTAAAGTGCAGTATACATAAATACATAAAGGACTTCGTTATAACTTATGTATAATTTATTATACGGGATAACATGGCCGACCAACAGGTCCGCATGGTGCCCTCGTCGCATCCGTACAAGGTGCGCATGCTGGTCCTTGAGACAGGCGATATGCACCGGATGCGACGCCAGGGCAGAAGGACGGGTTCGGGCACGTGCTAGGCGAGCTGTTCAAGGAAGCCGGGGATCAGCACGAGCCCACATTGGGCATAGAGACGGTGATCCGGTACATCATCGAAGACAACGGGGGCAAGGTGCCCGAACCGGAGGAGATAGGCGACGATATCCACGCCATCTTGATCACGGGGAGCGTTTATGATGCCTACGGGGATGAGGAGTGGATATTGAAGCTCATGGATTTGATCAGATGTTAGTGCACCCTCTCTCCTGCTCTCTCTCTCACTGTCTATGTCTTGCACTGCTCTATCGTATTCCTACTTAGCCTGGAACTTACATCAACAATTCTAACAAAAACTTTAACTAACTGACTAACTAACTCACTAATCCATTACCCTAAACCAGATCTATGGCTTCACTGTCCGGACATCAGGTTCTCAGGCATCTGCTTCGGCCACCAGATCTTGTGCCGAGTTCTCGGTTCGCCCGTGGGTCCGGAGCCCAGCGGACAATGGGAGATATCCCACAACGTCATCCATCTCACAGCCGTGGGGGCGTAAATTCTTCAACTTCCCCGCCGACCAAGACAGGATCCATCTGCACCAGATGCACCTCGACTCCGTGGTCGAGGCTCCTACTGTCAATGAGAAAAACGAGGACTTACTGCCCCCGGGAACCAAGGTGCATGTTTGGGGCACGAGCGACCATACGGGTGTCCAGGGCTGCTATATCCATAAGAGGATGTTTGCGGGTCAGGGACATATGGAGTTTAATGAGCAGATGGTCAAGAAGCAGCTGGAGCAGCGTGTTGAGGCCGGGTCGTTGGATGAGAGGGATGCTGATGAGGCGGCGGAGAGGGCGGATTGGATGCATGATGGTTTACTTGTTGCCAAGGCTGTGTTGAGGTTCTTTCATGGTGATGATGATAAGTTTGAGTGGTGATGAGGTCAATTTAGAGGGAGACAGAAGTTTGTACCTGTACATGGAATGATAACATATAGACCCGGCGTATTTGGGTAGAGCCGGTAATCGACATGCATGCTAGTGGTATAAATAAACATTAAATATAGAGAAACAGGATCTTGACGAAATGGGTTTCTTCTTAATCATGTCTACCTTAAGTATTCTATATACTATAAGAACAGTGCTATCACTTGTGAAAATGCAAGGATTGCAACTGGCAATAATTATACAATCCCTCCTTTCCAAGCTCGCCGCCAAACCCGCTCAGCTTCCAACCACCGAAGTAACCCCCAAAGTGTGGCCGCTCGAATCGGTTGATCCATACTGAGCCACATTCCAGTCTCCCTGCCAAGCGGCGAGCTTTGTCGAGATCGGGCGTATAAAGGGACGCACCGAGTCCGGAGTTTTCAAGATTGGCACGGGCGATCACGTCGTCTTCATCGGACCAGGTCAGGATGGGTGCGATGGGTGCTATATAGTGTTAGAGACATTGCGCTTTTATGTCATCGCCTCATGCGCCACTATTCATAGGCGGAGCAGAGAGACAGAATAGAAGACCCGGGCTGAACATAGTCACTCACCAAACTGCTCCTCCTGTACGAGCAGCGAATCATCAGGAGGTTTCGCCACGATGGTTGGTGGGATCCAGAAACCCTTCTCATCGCTCTTCACCTCCCCGCCAGTAACGATTTGGTGATTATTCTTCTTGCTGTCTTCAAGGAATCTCTTCGCTCGTTCGAAGTTCGGTCGATTACTAACTGGCGCGAACATAATATGCTCAGGTGTGTACTTCGCCGCCTCCTTGACAAACATCTCCATAAACCTATCGTAGAGTGATTCGTGAACGTAGACGCGCTTGGAGGCCACGCAGACCTGGCCGGCATGAAAGAAGCACCCTACACCAACGCTGGGTACAACCTTCTCGAGATCTGCATCCTCGCAGATGATAGCGGCGTTGTTGCCGGCCATCTCGAGAACGACCTTCTTCATCGTCTTGGCGCAGTTTTGGAGGATCCGCTGTCCCACGGCCACAGTGCCCGTGAAGCTAATGTGGTGGATGTCCGGGTGCAGCGTCATGCGTTCACCCAGGTCCGCGCCGCCATTCAGGGCTTGGAAGACTCCTGGTGGCAAGACCGACTGCGCTAGCTCGCAGAACTTGAGGATGGAGTACGGCGTGAACGGCGACGGCTTGATGATTACGCAGTTCCCTGTTGTTAGTGCAGAAACCACTTTTACGCAACTCAATATCATCGGGAAATTCCACGGCGAGATGGCCGCCAAGACACCGATGGGCACGTACTGCCCCACGATGGTCACCGTGGGGTCTTCGTACTGTACTTCGTCTTCGATAGTTATACCCTCTGCATTCGATCTTAGCTAACTTCCACTCCCGTAAAATCCCAGCAGTGATGGATTTCGAGGTCTCATACTGTAATATTCAAAGTGCATAGCCGAGACCATGACATCGGAAGTAGCCATCGCCAACGACTTGCCCGTCTCTTTCATGTGTATCTGTGCGAGGACCTCTTTGTTTTCGCGGAGGCAATTTGCCAAACCCTGGAGAACCTTGCGTCGTTCATCTTGCGTAGTATTTCTCCATGTCTTGAAGGCGAGATTGGCCGCCGCGACAGCATCGTCGAGATCCTGCGCAGAGGCCACCGGAACATCCCACAGTAATTCCTCGGTGCGCGGGTCGGTTACCTGCTCGTTGGCCTCTGAGCTCCGACTCTTTCCATTGACGATATTATAAAAGGCGAGGTTTGAGTCCCCGTTAGAGACTGTAGCAGGCATCTTGAGTGACTTGGTATTGTAGGGGGTTCAGGCTATGTGACGACTTTCGGGTATTCTGAATCAGACCGTGTTCCAACAGCGCATCGTTTTATATAAAAGAGACTGTATGCCTTAAATAGGCCGGCAATATCCATATTCGCTCTCCCCACATTCCCCATGTTATAGCCATGGTTATAGGATACCTTGTAAGATGAGGGGCTCTGGCACGAGTACGCAAATCAGCCGAGTCACGCTCATCCGGGTCATCTACCGGAAGTTACCGCATTTAGTTTAGGGCTTCGGCAGATGGACAATATCTGCGGACAATAATAGACGTCCAGTCCGAGCGGCTGAGGTGAGGCGAACGAATCTCTACATTAATTTAAGGAGAAAGTTACTTGCGCGCCCAGTGGAATAGCTGAGATGGAGTCGTCGTAACTTGTTCGGCGGCCCCCTAGACTTGGGAAGAGGGTGGACGTGTCAGCCCCGATATCGGCATCTCGATAGCCTACCTAGGTGACAGTCCTCATTGAATTTTTCTTGGCGCTCGAGTTTCGAGCCCAAAGATGTGTATAGAGAGTACCGATATACCATGTATAACCCAGCTCGGTTTCAATCAATCAATCGTCCATTCTGGTTGACGACTTTGATCTTTTCTCAAAGCCAATTGAATAGGTACTTGCTTATTGCTAGACTCAGTCAAGGTAACAAACCGACAGCAACTCTCGAAGATGGATGGAAAGCATCCTCTAAACCATTATACATAAGTCAGAATTAGGATGTGTGCCTCGGTGCGTCACGCATACGTTGAGCATCCCCAGGTTTGGTTGGTGTGTTGTAGGTGCTTGCGATACCGCTCGGAGGCAAGGTTCATTAACCCCGGCTGGTCCTGCACAAAGTCGAAACGATGTCCAATTTGCGAAACAATCATGAAATAGTACACTCGACGCTCTCTTTTATTCAATTATCAAACAATAAGGAGAGGAGGCACGTGTCAATGAAGACAGTTTATTTGTTTGTTTTCATTCAGCATTTCTAGATTTTGCTTGATTTGGTTTTAGCGCCAAATAGAGTATCTCACTATTGGCAAAGAACCGTTGATCAAGAGCCTTGGCAGGACCTGGGGAAATCTAAGCGCTCCGAGTGGGGAAAATCCTACCCCCCCAACAAAGTGTAAGTCACCTTGCGCCCTTACTTCTGTAGGACTATAACTTACTTTTGCAAGGCCTCGTAACAGGCCTTGTAACAGGCCTCGCAACGGCCTCAACAAGGCACCGCCGCGGGCACCACTATGAGTGTAGTTACGGCCATACTACGCTAACAGCAACAAATAGGTGGCCGTAGGGCAACGGTCTTAACCTTGCAAGGAGGGCAGGAAATGGTTGTAAATTAAAACTTAAAATAAAATAAAAATAATAAATATTATAGTTGCCTAAATATAAACTTTATTAAAATAAGATATATATATACTTTTAGCTATTACCTACTTTTTAATAACCTTTTTTTTTTAATAATTTATTAAGTGATATATATTATACCTTAGTCTACCTATGTACTATGTAGGGATGGAGATTGCGGTCGCAGATCTATCAAGCTTGCCACCTTAGATAATCTACCTAATACTACAATATATTTGAAAAGAATGATTTTCCAACAAGACCAAGGCTCACAATATCTACGGGTCTTTGTTAATAGTGATAACGAGAAGTACGGTTAAAGGTGTTAAAAATAATATTGTTCTTGAGGGTGTTGAGGGTACCTAACAACGATAGCGAGCGCGCTATCGGCTAGACGAGGGAACGTATGACGTCCCTGTGGTTGTATTTGGGTAAGCGAGGTAAATCAGCTGAAGCCGGTAGTCTAAGTGCGTTGAGGGGTTGGTGGTAGTTGGTATACAGCGAGGTACTGGAACTGCCGATCCAACAAGAATAGGACTGCAGATGCCACCTCGTCCGTTCTTATGGTTGGTGCGTTGTATTGAGGGTGCCCAGTAGCAGCCTAACGAGCGCATTAGGCAGCCAGATGAATCCATTTAAACCCCAAACCCCGCAACCCTGAGAAGAACACGAAGTTTAAGAACTTGTGCTGTATCAGGTATCTCAGGTTTAGTGTGAGGTATCCCGAATGGCGTGGCAAGACCATCTCGGCAGTGCCGCAAGCATCTCGAGTCTTCTCCAAATCGCTTGCCAGATTACTAAGTTCGGCTATAGCTACTTCCTCGGCGTACGAGATGCGCACGCCACTCGCGAAGAGTATCTAAAAGAATCACGGGCTCTAGTGGTAGTGCTTCTCCAGCTGAAGCAAGTCCTCGACTCAGGTGAAGTTCAAAAGCACCAAGATGCTGCCACGAGTACAAGGAGGGCACAGCTATTGACCGTGATGTCCGAATGCGGAAATGGCTTGAGTAAGATCGAAACAATGCTAGGAAAAGCTATGGGATTCCAGGGGGTGTTCTGGCCACTACAGCAAGGACAGATCAGAGATCACATCAAGACTTTTCAACAATATCGTTGCATGCTTGATAGCTTCATATCAGCAAATATTCTCGCAACAACAGCTACTACTCTCTCCAAGATTAACCCATTGGTCCTGTCACATGAGCGTAGTCAGCTCCTTTTTGCTTTCCCGCGGCCGGATACGATTTCGAAGCCTAGGATTGTGACGTGCCCCGGCACGGGAAAATGGTTTTTGGAATCTACAACATATCATCAATGGATCCAAAAGAACTCGTCAGTTGCCTTCATCTGGTGTTATGGCACTCCAGGCGTGGGGAAGTCAGGTCTGGCCTCATTGGTTGTCCAAAGATTGTTGGAGCGGCAACGCCTGGGAGAGATACATCTGTGCTATTTCTTCTGCGACTTCGCCGCCCGGGAGAAACAGAGTTTGGTGAATGTGCTGCAATGTATCGTGTACCAGCTGATTGAACAAGGCGATGGAGAAGTTGTCAATTGTGCCAAAGAGAGTCTTAGTCATTTTGACGCTTTCAAGAACCCGGAAATCCTAGCCGAGTTGGTCGCCAAAATATCTCGACTTGTAAAGTCGGTATTCCTGGTTTTAGATGCCGAGGACGAGCTGGACTGCAGGGAAATATTGAAGAAATATCTGTTCGAGTTCACGAATTCAGGATGCAGAATCCTCATCACAAGCCGAGGCCGAAGTCCAAGCGGTCACAACATGTCAACGCCGCCGCCTGTGGTTATTTTGGAGCTTAAAATGGAGTGTCCTGTCGAAGATATTATCAAGTATGCTACTGAGCGTTTCCAAGAAAGCGTTTTTCAGTTTCAAATCAGCACCCAGTTCATGAATCAAATAGTTGAAAAATCGAACGGCATGTTAGTTCCCATCTCCTTCAAATCAGTATTACTCGCCGTGGAATTGACATTAAGATCTTAATAGATTCCTCATTGCACATATCCTAATTGAACATCTACTACAGCAAACATCTGTGCTAGAGATGAAAAAAGTGCTTCATGCTTCTCCAACCGAAGTAAATGAGGTTTTCGAATCAAGTCTTCACCGGATCGATAACCAACCTCCGGCGCTCAGTCGGCTAGCTCACCGAGTCATCGGATGGATTATAAACGCACGTCGCCTCTTGACAATTGCGGAAATGACACATGCATTCGCGGTTGAGGATGGTATAGACGACATCGACAAAGATGGACTCACGAACAGTGTCCTGATTCTCCGTGTGTGCGCCGGATTGGTTACCATCGACGAGACCGAAACAGTAAGATTTGTACATACTTCCGTGCACGACTTTTTCAGCACTCGCCAGGCCGGCCTTAGGGAGGTACAAGTTGACATTGCCATGTCTTGTATCCAGTATTTGTGCTTAAAACCAATGTTGAATAAGCCGGCTAAGGATGTATCAGAGTTACGCATGCGCCTCAAAGCCCTCCCTTTCCTTGACTATGCATCTCACTACTGGGGAGCTCATATCCAAGACGTGAGCTCAGAGGAGCAGCTACGTTCTCTGATCCTCAGCTTGCTGGCCAATGAAAACACTCGGTGCAGCGCGGTCCAATCACTGCAGTTCGATTTAGAAGTTGGAAATACGACAGTTGCTGATGAATTCTTTGCATCCATCCCCACTGGCCAGGCCGCACTACACCTGTCGGCCTATTGGGGACTTTCCTCAATAACCAAGGAGCTCATAGAGTCCGGAGCTGATACATCACCCCGTGACTCTGAACTATGGACTCCTTTGCACTGGGCGGTAGCTAACGGCCACGATAAGACAGTGGCCATTCTCATCGAGGGAAAATCTGATTTTGACGCCAAAGACTCCGAAGGATGGACACCACTCTTTTGGTAAGCACATATGTGATTCGATAATATCCATTTCTAGTTCATATTCATCACCAAAAGGTTGTGTCACTAGTGACGCGTGTGAGCTCTCAGCTAACAGAGCATCAGGGCATCATTCCATGGCCACATATCCATTGTTCAATTACTACTACGTGCCGGAGCTAGCCACCGGGTAAAGTGTCTTCGAGGTCAAACTGCTCTCCATTGGTCGATCTGGAGAGACGAGTTGGAGATAGCTCACACGTTATTATTACACGACCGACGAGATGCAAAAATGCCTCAAGAAATGGGTATTTCTAACATAAGCATGCAGGATCTCGAAGATATTGGTGAGAAACTCGGCCTGCAAGGTTTCAAAGGAGATGGATATAGCTCATCCAGGGATAGGGACCCTGTGAGAATCACTATTAACAATCTGGACGTTGGTGCCATCACAGCAGAGGAAGATCAAAGTGTTCCGACAGTTTTGGCATTTGAGCCAAGGGGTAATTATGCCACCCTACTCAATATGAGAGGTCAATTCAGACCACCGGTTTCGAGATCAACTTGGAGAACCTATAAGAAATCTAGATATGTCTTCGTTTCCGCGGCCAAAAAGCAGCTTTTGGTAAGGATAAAAGCATTCCTTTTAATAATCCAATTATACCATGACAACTGGCCGAGTAGTTACCTTCCGAGGCATTACTATCACACCTTGCTAATATCGCTTGCAGTACGTAACGCCCAACATTTCTATACCACGCCTTATCTTGTAACATAGCTGGTGTCTTAATTGCAGGATAACTAACCTACGAGCGTTCTAATCATCTTTAGCATGAAAAACAGAGAAACTTGGAAGTCGAATTTGCTGCAAAGTGCCATCATGACAGATGATCTGGCTCCTGCTAGATTGCTTGTCGAGCTTGGAGCCGACGCGAACGCCAGAGGAGATGGTCTGTGCCCTATATTTGCAGCGCTTGATGCCGGAAATTCCCAGTTTCTTGAGTTACTTGCAACGAACGGCGCTGACGTGTCATTCATTCACGAACGAGCTATTAACGCAACCAAACCATATTTGGTAGATCCTAAGGGTTCTAAAGAGGATCTCACACCGTTGATGTATGCAGCCGAGCTGCATAATAATCAGAGTTCTGAGAAGTGTGAAATCCTTATCTCGCATGGGGCTGATATTAAAGCCCATAACTCAAAAGACGAGACTGCGTTGCATTTTTCCGCTCTGGGGCAGAACGTCAAAACTCTAAAGTTGCTCTTGTCACATGGTGCTGATGTTGATGCACAGGATCAAAAGGGAGCGTCGGCTCTTCACGTTGCTGCTGAATTTTACATGCGGTTCAATGAATGGGATGACAGCTTCGACATGATAGAACTTCTTCTACAGAGTGGAGCCGATCCAGTGATCAGGAATCACGCAGGAGAGTCCCCGTTTGAAAAGTTCCTCATCCGAATCTGCCATATGACACAACCTCAAGTCAGCATTCTTGATCAATGCGTCCAATTATTCTCTCGCTTTGGCCCTTCGCCAAGCGACCTTGCATTGTCGGCCTGTGCAAATCGAGAAGCAATGAAACGCGCTGCCGGACTAAAAGACGCCGCGATCTTGGAATTTCTCCTATCTCAGAGTGATATATCTTCAGACGATATCCTCAGAGAGTGCGTATATTCTACTTTCGATCATGTGCGGCCCCGGAGCCTCCGGTTGCTGATGAAGCACGCCAAACCTTTTCGCGTAGCTGACAACAAGCACATGACATTTCTGTTTCTGATCAAAATTTCGCGCGATATGCATCAGTGCTGTCACTGGTGCCATCGTTGCAGGCTAGAAGCAGATATTCCTATGGAAGTCCGAGTGCGGACAGCGAAACCTATTCCAATTCCATCTCGAACGGACTGCATTGCCGTGGAAAAGTATTTTGATATTTTGAAAGATATTTGGAATGCAGGATTCAAGATGAACACAATGCTGGGTGAAAATTTTGTCAACCTTGTTTCTACTTACTATCACGAGTTTCACAAGTTCAGCAACTTAGTTGAAGACACGGAACAGTTCGGCGATCCATCATCGTCACTCGGACGGAGCGCTATATCAACAGTTGTCTTTGCAGCTCAACATATTCGTTCAGCCATGATCGTATTGGAGCTACTCAGGGCCAACAGCTACAGTGACAACTTAACGGACGAAGAAGCTGTCGAGGTATTCATTAGGTCGGCGGTGTACGACAACCTCGAGGTGTATGATGGGTGTCGAAACGCCTTTTCGAGACAAGTCGGTGGAAGCAGCGACGGGATATTCAAACGTCCCATCTCGCCAAATTTGCGTCGAATAGCTGAGGTCTTCCCACCCCGCCCGGCTCAAGGCTGTTCTGATTTCTATAGAGCTTTCTATCAGGCTATGCGGACTGAGGGTTTCGACAGGAAGACATTTGCTTGCGGGAGAACGTTGCGCGAAATAGCGGAAAGAGCTCAAAACCGTGAGCTTTTAGATGTGTTAGAAAAAGACAAGCAAGAACAAACTTAAGCATCTCATAGCTCAAAAGATTGAGACCTTTCAATTGATTCTGTGTTTTCTTGTTATCTGGCATGGGTGTACACGATCCAAATTTAACTAAAAGCTGAATACACACATCAGTCATGTGCTTGTGAAATCTCAAATATTAATTATGTAGCATAGTAAAAGCCCCATCTAGCGATAAGGCCACAGGCTCTATGGCTAGTTTTAAGTACATCGGGATGAATGTGGCCTGCCACTGCCAATCAGCAGTAAACAATGCGTTTGCGCTATTCCCCATAGTATCCAAAGGAGTTCTCTCCCCTGTCGGTGCAACTCCGACTGATAATTCTAACCCCAAGAGACTCAATGTTGCGGTTATGTAGGTCTACAGGGAGCGGGGGAACGTAGTTCCCCTGCTCCCCGTATATAAAGAACGTATTACGCACTATTATATGAAGTACAACATTTTTATAGCATATTTGTTAGGGGGCAAAGTCACATTGTCAGTGATGACATAGGTGGTGGTATAAAATATGTAGATAATAATGAGGAATATTGGCAGTATATATGCATGGCAGTACAGTGCATAGAGTGCGAGTATTCAGCATGCACTGTTGATCCTTGCAAGCAGTTAACCTAGTATATTCTATCGATAGATTCTCCTCGTAAGTCCCATACACTAGTGTATGTTTTTGTTACTGGCAATACAAATAGCAAAAGAATTAAGCATGGAATTCCCGGTCGCGTCGTCAGGGCGGATCGACATTTGATATTTCTGCCACAAGAAAGCGTGCAACTTGTGACTGCTTGAGAATCGGCCAAAGCGAATAACACCCAATTGCCACTTTTACTAGATAAATAGAAAAGTGGCCTCGTTAGGTGCATTTGTAATAAAGCAATTTTCAAGGGTAAACAGCCAGGGTCAGGGGTCATAGAACTAATTATTTTTTTGTGACGCTCTTTTTTCATCGATCATCATGCTTTGAATATTAACTTATGGAAGAACCATTAGTTTCTCCGATATAAGTCTGACTGGTGCGGTTCCTCAGCTAGATATCTTTACATAGGTCACCGAATGTGTTTTGCACCAGTCTTATAGTTGTACATATTCTATTCGCCAGGGATCTCGAAAATAGGAAGGGCGGCCGATGAATATTACTTTACGGCTTTCCAAGAACGACAATAAGATCCGATGAGTGTGGTTTCTGCGGTTGATTCGGGGTGCCCCCCTGGCCAACACACTTGATGAAAGCCACAACAACGCCATTGAGAGTCTCCCTTGTGTGCTGCTTCGCCAACTACTTTGGGCTAATACGAATTGACCAATTGATTTGAAGTATTTAGTCACGTTCAAGGTGCCGGATTTGGTATTCCGGTAGCATATCGCTAATCCGGGCTAACATCTCGACGGACCCATCGCGATGCTTGCTTAGATCACAGCGTCCGCCAGTGAAGCGACAGGAATCAACATCATGGTCTTAAGAATTATTCGAAGTCTTCTTTCATCATTAGTGAACTTCGAATCAAGTGATACTTACGGTTGTAGTTCCAGCTAGAAAATATATCTTCGGTTACTGCTTACGCGAGTATCAATATGCCCACCGTTGAGTAGCCAGGTACTCCAAAATACGACCCCGTAGTCTAGACTCCAGTGCTGTCGTATGTAGATATCACTATAAAGTAGGCGACAACATCCCGCGCGAGCTCGTAATATCTTCTCAGGTTCAAGTATCTCATCCCTGTCGTTGAGATGACTAACTTCGCCCGCCTCCTCTGGCTTGCCGGGGCAGCGTCGGCTGCCTTCGTTGACAACCTCAATTACCAGTCGCCGTCAAAACACCATGCTTCGCTTGGAGTATCTATCAATCGAGTCGCCAAGAGAACCTACACAACCCCTCATTGGTCCCCGGCTCAACTCAATTTCACTCACGGAGTAGCTTCGGGCGATCCTCTCGATGATAGTGTGATCCTTTGGACGAGAGCCGCGCCGACCAGCGACAACGACAAGAGCAATGTGACCGTCTCCGGGCATGTTCCTCTTTACGATCATTCCACAGAGGAGTATGTCCAGTCCAGCAACGCGCCCGTTTGCGTGAGCTGGAAGATAGGCACATCGAAGTCCTTAAATAAGGTCGTTGATTCAGGAGTCGTCTATACGAGCTCCGATATTGACTACACCGTCAAGGTAGAAAGAGTGATCTACTATAACTAGAGACGAGGTTTTAACTTTCCCGATAGGTCGAAGCAAAGAGACTGAAGCCTTTTACGACATACTGTAAACAAACCTAGATGCTTACAAGCGCGTTTTGAAGCGAGACTCTAACGTGCGTCAGATTATCAATTTGTCATCTGCAATTCCAAAAATGCCTCGCCAATCGGCCGAACGAAAACCATTCCGTCTGAGAATGATAAGGTTTCAGTACCTGTAAAATTCGCTGTCTACTCATGCAGCAACTATCGTGAGTCTACTTATCAGTGAATTATATTCACGAGTTTGAGGCTTATGAGTCCCGTGTTAGCATTCGGCTTCTTCAATGCCTACGGAAACAGCGTGCGTAAAGACTCCGTCGACTATGTCATCCACTTGGGCGATTACATCTACGAGTACGCCAATGGCGAATACGGCTGGGGAGATGTCTACGGCCGTATCCCTTTGCCAAACCGTGAAATTTTCACGTGAGTACAAAAGGTAGTCATCCAAACACCTCAATATCCTAATGTGTGGTATATAGTCTCTACGACTATCGGAAACGCCTCGGCACATACAGGACCGATGTTGACCTCGTTGCGAGCCACCAAAACTTCCCTTGGATCCCTGTCTGGGATGATCATGGTTCGTAGCACGATACCATTCCATCTCCGTGAGTTGGTGCCGACGTGACTGACAAATGAACACACAGAGGTTGCTGATAACAGCTGGCGCTCCGGATATGCACACCTGAATAACACGGAAGAGTCGTTCATTAAAGATGGTGGTGTGTCCGTAGACCAGCGCAAGATGAATGCTGTCCGCGCTTACTTTGAGTGGAGTGAGTAAAGAATATACCCAACACTTTAGAGTTTTGACAATCACTGACTGACTTCCAACTGTTAATCAATAGTGCCAATTAGACAAGTAGACATGGATGACAACCTCCGAATCTGGCGTAGCTTTCAGTTCGGTAACCTTCTCGACCTGGTTATACTCGATACTAGACAATACGACAGAGCTATAACTGACGTTTACTGGAATACCCATTACATTTCCGAAATCTACAACGACGCGAGCCGAACTCTGATGGGTCCCAGACAGGAGTCTTGGTTCTACAAGACACTACAGAGCAGTGCACGTCGCGGAGCTACCTGGCGAATCATCGGAAATCAGATTGTTTTCAGCCGGATTAACGAGAGTGTCAGTTCTGGCCTCGAGACCCCTTATAACTACGACCAATGGGACGGGTACCAAGCCAATCGAAACAGGACTTTCCATACCCTGTACGAACACAATATCGGCAACAACATTTTCCTAGCGGGCGATTCCCACGCCTCATGGGTATCCGACCTCGTCTGGCTGGGTGAACACCCCTACGATCCCAAGACAGGCAAGGGATCAGTCGGCGTCGAGTTCGCCGGCAGTGCAGTCAGCTCTCCGTCTCCAGCGGGACAGAACATAACCATCGAGAGGGCCAGACTCGCTTCCGAGGCATTCACGGCCAGCAACGCCGAGTTACAATGGCAGGACTTCTACTACAGGGGATACTACGAGCTCTCCGTCACGCACAAGAGAGTCGACGCAGCTTATTTCGGCATCCCGTCCAATGCGGTCCGCAGCGGAGCTGAGATCTCTCTGGCGAACTTTACGGTGCTTGCTGGTGCTAACAGGCTCTACCGCAATGGCGGTTCTGTAGCACTGGGTGGGGTCGTGGAGGCTGGTAGTTTGAAGGGTGGAAGGGTGGTGCAGACGAATCGGACGCATGACACGCAAACAGGTAAATGGTACTAACATCCTGTAAAGCTCGTGTTGCAGTGTATGAAGTCAAGTATTGATACACTTGTAGTACGTAAGTAAACCTCTATGAAAAGAAGCTTGATAGCAGTATAAGTTCTGGCATCCCCGTCCGAACCAGCCCCTTAATACTTCTTAATTGATAGACGATTTGGTGTCGGGCCGTTCCCATTCTAGTAAGTCCGATATCACCGCTTTGAGCCTCTGTCCGAGTATGTGGAACCCCAATAATACACTAATGCATTGTACCTGGTCGAGCCTAGCCGGTGGGACAATGTCCTGAAATGGGGAAAGCGATATAGCCCCCACTAAAATCCCTGAAGATTTTAGTGAGTACCCCGCCAGCGATACCCCTCGTCCTTCGAGCTCCCTTGCATTCCCAAAGGGCATTGCCATGCTGTAGAATATCAACCCAATCTGACCTCGCTCCCCTATCTTTCAGCCTATGACTGCCCGGTAGTTGCTGTTTCTCTTCTGCATAACGAGTGCTTCCATCCCTAATTATTATTCAACGAGAAACAAGTAGGAGGAAGAGAAAATGACCGAAATCTACCGCGCGAGCACAACTGCTCCCGTCAACATCGCCGTCGTCAAGTACTGGGGCAAACGCGATGCAAAGCTCAACCTGCCCACCAACTCCTCGCTCTCCGTCACCCTGTCCCAGTCGGATCTGAGGACACTGACGACGGCCACCTGCTCGAGCTCCTTCACCGGTGAGGACAGTTTGACGCTCAATGGCGCCCCGTCCGACATTTCGGGCGCCCGAACCCAAGCCTGCCTCCGCGAACTACGAGCCCTACGTGCCGCTCTCGAAAAGAAGGATGCCTCGTTGCCCACGCTCTCCTCCATTCCCCTGCGGATCGTATCCGAGAACAACTTTCCCACCGCCGCCGGTCTGGCCTCATCAGCGGCTGGTTTCGCCGCCCTCGTCCGCGCCATCGCCGACCTCTACGAGCTCCCCAACACACCCACCGAACTATCTCTGATCGCACGCCAGGGCAGCGGCTCAGCGTGCCGGAGTCTGTTCGGAGGCTATGTGGCATGGAAGATGGGTTCACAGGCTGATGGCCTGGATTCCAAGGCGGTTCAGGTAGCACCCGCCTCGCACTGGCCCGAGATGCGAGCCCTGATCCTCGTCGCTTCGGCCGCGAAGAAGGGCGTCAGCTCCACGTCCGGCATGCAGCAGACGGTCGCGACGTCCGACCTGTTCAAGGAGCGCATCACGAATGTCGTCCCCAAGCACATGGACGCCATGGAGGCCGCCATCGCTGCAAAGGACTTCCCCAAGTTCGCCGAGGTCACCATGAAGGACTCCAACTCTTTCCACGCTACCTGCGCTGACACGTACCCGCCCATCTACTACATGAACGACGTCTCGCGCGCCGCTGTGCGCGCCGTGGAGGCTATCAACGCCGCCGCCGGTAAGACGATCGCCGCGTACACGTTCGACGCCGGCCCGAACTGCGTCGTGTACTATCTAGAGGAGAACACTCCCGCCGTCATCGGCACTTTCTACCCCCTGTTAGTGAGCACGGAGGGCTGGAAAGAGGAGGCTAAGGCGCATACATCCGGCGGTGTGCAGCTCGAAGAGGCTATTGCGACTCTGCTCAAGAGCGGAGTGGGCAGAGTCATACAGACTGGCGTTGGCGAGGGACCGGTCAAGACGGATCAGCATTTGGCATGAGCGATCACATGGTAGTGATTTAGGCAAGCGGATGGATGTTTGAAAATTCTCGTGATATTTTATACCTTACATCGAAATGAGACATGTTCATACCATAGCTTTTGCATCATGGAAGGCGCGCTGCTATATTTTACTTAGTAGATACGAATGTCGAGGCACATGAAGGACGTCAAAGACTGTTGTAAGGACTGTTGCAAGATCACCCATTTGCCCAGTGAGCAGCTGGTCGTCTCGTCTGTCTCCCATAGATACTTTGTTGTGGCAAAGAGATAAGGAAGGCAACCCCATTTCTCCCGGGGGTTATAGCCCTTATACCCGCCCCTGGTCCTCTAGACAAGTATACAAGTTCCAAGACCAACCTGTTCTACCTGCGCCGCTTCCACAATAATCGCATGATACTATTATTAGACAGCACGACTTACACCAAAGTAATAACCTCAGGCTCCAATCTCTCAAAAGCAATACCGAGGTCTACATCCCCATCAAACTCATACAACGACAACGGCCCTTCAGACTTCACATCCACAGGCAACGGCGCCCTCTTCTCTTCCTCTTCCTTGGCATCTAGATATTCTTCAAAATCCCCCCAATAGGGCTCCACGCGTCGCCATAGCCGCTCCCAGGCGTCATGATCATCATTAGCCGCCGCGTTTCCCGAACTGCCGCCGGAATGAAGTCGATACCGATACCGCATCTTCAGCGCGCAGCGCCCGTGGAAGAATATGTGTCCTACGCGTCTAAAACAGCGGGGTGACGCAGATGAAGACGAAGATGGAGACGAAGATGAAGAAGTGGATGTAGGTGAAGATACGGGCTCGAGCAGAAGACCCCGCAACAAGCGATCGTCGCGCGGTCCTCCCTGCGTAACGGCCATGAGAAGACAGTAGTGTTCCACAGGAGTATCGAAGCCGCGAAACCAATCTGGCATCTCGGCGAAGTGATGCATACCCTGTCTGTGTCCTTGCGAACCGGAACTATAGCCGATATCATCTTCTAAATTCCCGTCGACGAAGAGATGGCGGTATCGTCGCGTCGTCGTGTCGACTTGGTTTAGGTCCCTGTAAGCGTCACCGGCGGAAGTGGATTCGTCTGTTATGCGCCTCATGACGGAATGGATCCTTCGCACGAAGCCGTGGACGTGCAGATGAGCGTGTTCAATTGCGCCGTAAGGATAATCCGACGTCTTGTGTTGGTAGTCAGCCAGCATGGTAACTATGTCGGCTACGTAGGAGTTTTCGAGAGTTGAGGGTTCTATTGCTCCGGGCCACGACATCCATGACCATGACGGCGCCCCTGTTCCCTCTTCTTCTGAATTGTTGTTTTTGTTGTTGCTAGTCTCGTACGGCCGACTTTCCGGTCGTTCGTCGCTTGGAACACTCCAGAATAAACCGCGCGGCAACTGCGATAGCCACATCCCGGCGACATACACATCCTCCTTGCACCGCGCCCCGAAATGCCGCGCGATACCCGACAATGCGGGGAGTTTGTCGGATGCAAATGTGAGTTTGCGTTGCGAGTATGCGCGACATGCTGCCTCCCATTCGAGCATGAAACGAGGGTTATCGCAGACGGATCCCGCTGAGACGTCTCGGAGTCGCAGTTTCGTGTTTCCGAGAAATTCTCTCTCGAGTGGTGAGCCCCGCGGAAACATCTCGCTGCGAAAAGAAGGCGTGCTTGCCCGGCATTCCCAGATTACTTCGTGTTCTGTGAAATGCAATACGCGACGTGCCCTGGTTTGTTCAAGTCATCCAGTTAGTGCTTTCTCTTTCTTCGTTCAAAATGATTGGGTACACATACAAATGCCTCTCCTGATATATCCACGCGCGCTTAGAGCTTGGCGCGTCATCTACCCAGTCGAATAAGTTGCGCTCGTCGACAGACACCCACCAGGTGCTTTGCTCCAGCGGATTCAAACGGAGCTTGAAAGTGCCAACGGCGCCAAAGTACCGGTCGCGAAAACAGCCGCCGCGGGCGTCGGCCGCGTGGTCCGCCGAGATGTTGAGGAGCGCGTTCTGGTACACATCGCACATCATCAGGGCTTCGCGCTGCCAGTCCTCGCGACAGTCTTGAATGATGCACAAGGAATCGATCCAAAGCCAACGTACTGTGATAACAATTACGCGCCCGGTTAGTCATCGCACGTTTCCAAGAACCGGCCGGAGAGAAGGAATGAAGCCGGAAGGGGACTGGGGCACTCACCGTTGAACCATGCCGCTATTTCGATAGCGTCTTTGAATGTCTGGGGAAGTAGGTTAAGTTCTATCCCGTGGCTCACTCGCTCGTCGATGTTCGCGGTTGTGAGAACGGGCAATTCCTTTGCGCCCCATGTACCCCAGCAATGGCTAAGTGTGATATGCTCTCCAATCTTCGTCGAGGAACGATCAAGGGGCTGGGTTATTGCTAGGGGTACCCTGCCTGTATCCTTGAGTGTGGAAAGGTCCAGTAGTCGTGTGGGGGACCAGTTTGGATTCACGTCTTGACATGCTGCATGCTTGCCCTCTACATTGGCCCTGCATTCAGACAGCCACTGCAAAGCCAGCGGTCGGCTTTATCCCTCAGCGTGAGTCAGTATTTGGCCATTGTGTATTCGGCGGGGAAATTGAATTTCTAGGTCTCCCCGACACAGTAAAAGGGACTGTGAACCATCCGCGTGGAACTCACCTACAGCGAGTATTCCCCCTCCCAATTGGACCCGGCCACAAGGGGCCTTCGAACTCAAAGAACGGATCAAATGCCGGAGAGGGCCACAGTTGAAACCGGAATAGGGTGTCCCACGTACGCTTGTTATGGTTTTGCGTAGTCGTAGAGACCATATTACAAACAAGTCGTGCATCACCCGGGTTCCCGCCATCCCAAGACTCGACGTCCGTCGTGTTCCAGCAGAACTCAGTGCGGATGTCTTCGGCCGTAGCCGGGCCGCTCTTCTTAAAGCGACGGGCCCATATGGTCTTGCATAGCTGGCACCCGCCGTTCGCCGCCGCAAACAGCGCCATCAGGTTCTGGTGCTGAACGACTGACTTCTTGGCCTTGAAGCCCTCGGCGTCCGCCTGGGCGATGCACTCTTTGAGGCTTCGCGCCAAGTACCCAAGCGCGCTGAGACATGCGTTACAGAGATGTGAAGGCCCCGTATACTCGACATGACGTGCATCTTCCGAGAGAGTCTGCGCAGTGTTTTTCCACTTCACGCCAAGTATGCCTCCTTCCCTTTTTATATACTCGAATTCATCTTCACCTGCCGGTCGGACTTCGTGAGGTGGTGAAGTGTAGAGAATACGAATGTCGTTCTCTGATTGCGCATCTGCATAGGCCCACCGCTGACAGTCTGGACCTATTAGGGCTCTAATAAGAGGCGTCGGGAAATTTAAAGTATTGTATGCTTCTGCGCGGACATGAGTGCTAGCCATATTCAAGCAATGGACATTACGGTAATAAGAGTCGCATGGAAGCATCCGCAACCATCACGTCCCCCAAGTACTGGCAGCTAGAAATACAAAACCATTCCATCTTGTGCCTCGTGCCTTGAGTGTTGCCGTGCAGGATTAGCCCTGGGATTTGCCTACAGCGGAGGGGGCAGGGGGTTTCAGCTGCTCATGGTGGCTGTGTTGTCTCGCCCAGACAAGTGCTGAAGCCACAGCGCTTGGTTATCCACACAGATTCCTCACTAGATTACCAGTACAAGCCCTTCGCTTCTTCCTCCAATGCCAATTGCTTGTTATGACTCGAGAGCCGCCATCACGTTTCACCCCGCCATATGCGAGAGGGCATCGCATCACGCGATTGGCGAGTGCAACCAATCAGCCAGAGATGGTTTTATTAGATTTTCAAGTACCAAGAGGCTCTGCTAGGTATGGATTTTACATCCAACCCGGATCTCAGTCGTCGCTTTTGGACTGGCCCGGACCATCGATGTCAAGGCCGGGCATAGGATTCAGTAAGAATCTGTGATCCAACCTTTGACTGAGCAAGTATATGCTTTACGACATCGAAAAAGGGTATCCCGTAAGATCACGATGCGATACTTCTATAGAAGCCTATATTAGGTGTCGATGCTACCGCGCAGCTGTATTAGAAGTACTCTTACGACTGATAGTAGACTTGAGTCGCTAACTAAACAAGCTTGAGTAGCAACCTATACAAGCATGAGTAAGACTCGCCAACACTCCACCTGAATTGATACATCTCAGCCTTAAGATCAGCCGTTCAAGGGGAACGTTTGATACATGAAGTATGCCGCAACAGCAACACCCGTTGAAACGGCTAGCCAACCGCCGATTGCGAGTGACTTCGTTGCCAAAGCAGTAGCGGTTGGTTTTGAGGTTGAAAACTCAAAGTCGCGCCAGGGAATAAATAAGCTTCTAAGCCAGTATTTGTACTGGAAGTCAGGGTACATGGTCGTGTTTCGCCCGGTCTGGGGATCTAATGCCCAAGAAGTACATCCAGACGACCAAACCAGACCCTTTAGTTTGTGCTGAACCATATCAATGTCAGCCTTTTCAGCGCCAGGCTTCACCTTCACTATGTCGGCTTTCTGCCCAATCACTGGGAGAATCGACCTTTGGGCTTTCAGCGCATTCAAGATAGGCTTGATGACACGGAGCGTAAAATCAATCTGACACTCAGTGATGTATGTCACGGAACCGTGACCGCTGGCAGTATTGGGACCCATCATTATGAAGAAATTGGGAAAACTAGAGAGGCAGGTGCCGAAGTAGGATGAGGCTGATCCTTCGCTGAACTTGTCCCACTGATGGCCAGACTGTTAGCAATATTCACACCTGATCGTGAGCGTCTCACTTACGTGGTCTGCAACAGTAACACCGCCTTCTCCGCGTAGGTTGAGAGTTAATAAGGGTTTGAGAACCTGAAACCCATTCGCAAGGACAATCGCATCTGCTTTCACGAATCTGCCCGACTTCGTGCGGACTCCGTTTTCAACAATCTCCTCGACAGGGTCCTTGTACACCAGTTCAACATTGTCACGATGTAGACACTCCAGGTAATCCGTATCCATGACTCGACGTTTGCAACCGACCTCTATCTTGGGGAGAAGGAATTCATGGTATTTTGCAGGGGATATTCTTTGAATGTAGCCGCCTTGGTAGTCCGCATACATTTTCCGAATAGGCGCGCCGCTTTCAGTTGGGAAACTTTTGAAGTCCCACTCCGCATAATAATTTTGCAGAAACCGATAACTGCGCATGGCGAACGGAACCCATTTCATAGTCCACTTGAAGAGGCTTGAGTACTCAGGATTTGGACGCTCGAATATCCATTGCGCCTGGCGAGCGAACTGGGTGACTTTCTTCACAGCCCCATCCCCTTGGCTTACAACCGGGACGACCTGAGTCGCGCTGCATCCGTTACCTTTCCTAGAGTTAGTTCATCAGATACGAGTTCATTGTCTAGAAAACTACTAACCGATTACCACCATTTCCTTATCCTTCCAATTGAATGAGTGGTCCCATTCCGCCGTATGAAAAATCCGGCCCTGGAAAGATGATACCCCCGGAATGTTACATGCATTGGGCTGTGAGAGGACTCCGACAGCGGAGACAAGAATCTTGCACCGACGGTCATAAGTCTCTAAGGTCTTCAAGTTCTGGACAGAGACGAGCCACGTCCCAGAAGACTCGTCCCAATAGGCCGATGTCACGATAGATTCGAATCTCGTATGCTTCTCAATGTCGTATTTGCCCGCAACATGCTTGTAATACTCGAGTATCTCAGGCTGCAGCGGATACTTGCGAGACCAATTCGGGTTCAAGCAAAACGAATACGAGTAATAATGCGCAACCACCTGTGAATCAGTTAGAATTCAACTCCAAGGTTTTATATTGTGTGAAGAAGAGCTATACATCTACACCGCAGCCGGGATACGAATTCGCCCACCACGTGCCACCAATATGGTTTGCCTTCTCAATTAGTTCAAAATCCCGATGTCCATACTGTCGCACCAACTGAACAGCTAGGCCGAGGCCGGACATTCCGGCCCCGATAATGATGATATCGGTGTCGAGTTCCATTGGGACGTGAAGTTTCAGGCTACGTGCTGCACTCACTTGTTCCCCAGCTCGTCCGAGGGGGCCGGAGTCCAGGTAGAAGAAACCCGTGGCGTGGAAGTCAACTATGCCCGTCGGTAGAGGCTCGGGAGGTATAGAAGTTTGAAGAGCGTGGAAAATACGACAGCCGAACAAGTGTAGACAGAAGGTGATGCTCGGATTGTAGCGTCCGTATCAGCACAAATATGAGTCTTCTAGCTGACTACTGTAGGTTTGTTCCTACTTTTGCTCGCAACAACAACTGCATGGGCTAACTTCATAAAAATTATTATGCTGTTTAAGCACTGGCTTTTTCTCCGGGTTCCATAAGATGAAGTGGCTGAGAGTGTCTCACGCAGGAATCTTATCATATCCCTAGTTCACACGCGCACCCCTAAACAAGGGTCTAAGCCAGCGAAATCGTCTTGTGGTTGAACAAATGTCGCTAATGACGTGTCGGTGTACTCGTTCCCACTGGTCTAAACTTCGAAACTCTACTATTGTGAGGCAAAGTCTCCTTGATCTCACCTAACTTACTGTACTGTCTTGCACAGCATAGACTGCATAGTGCACCGGGATGTACTGTGGGGGCGGCCCGTCCGGGACCCTTGTCGAGTCCAGAATAGGTAACTGAATAGTATATATGGGGCACCGAACCGCTGTAGTCCGCTATTCACAAGATTAGTCTAGCCGCGGAAATATTCCACTAGGCTGTCGGCAGCTCGCGGGTTATGTCCCGTAGATCCCAAGCAGCCTCAAGCTAAAGCGAAACGTCATGGGACGGACCTATTTAAACCCCCACAGCTATACGTGGACTGTGCTCCGGCGTCTTACCCTTGTTCAGACATTATACTTTCACCCTGGCACGGGCGTAGGATTACATGGTGTATTCCGTTCAAGCATATGTACTACTATAGTAATGGTTTTCGACAGGGGGTTGACAGGGCTTCTTCGTACCTTTTGTGAAGATACATCTTGCAAAAGATGGCCCACTGTTTAGCGTGCCAAGGCAATGTAGGATCGTTCTGTTTACCTGCAAGGCTTATTGAAGCACAGGCGGTCGGAGAACATTTACGTCAGCATGCTGGCATCGAACAACACGGCGGAATATACTCGCGTGACATTATTCACTTCATGATGGCAGTTGCCACCAGATATCGGTCATTCTGCCATTTGGTTAACTCCTATCGCACGTGCTCGAAACATCGGCCAGGCCGAATGACTTATCACATTCTCCTCAAGGTATTTCTGGATCCTCAATATGCTCTTCATCCGCAGCTGAGTTGTGGAATTATTTTCTTTTTTCTTCATACCAGTTTAAGCATCTATTGAGAAGACATGGCGCCGGAAACTACGAAAGCTGTGGTCGTGGTCAAGCTAAAAGAGGCTGCTGTCCGCGAGGTGCTCATGCCTATCGTGCCTGACGGCTGGGTCCTTGTCAAGGTCAAAGCCGTGGCCCTCAACCCTACGGACTGGAAGCATGTCGAGTGGGGAATGGCAGATATTGGGTGTCGAGTGGGATGTGATTACGCTGGCATCGTCGAGGACGTTGGAGACAAAGTCACGAACTTCAAGAAGGGGGATCGTATCACCGGCTGGATTCACGGATCGTAAGCGCAGCGATAAGTCAATTATGTGGTGGAGGTGACTAGATGGTCTAACGAGAATAATGGCAGGAACCGCGCTAACCATGAGTCTGGTGCCTTTGCCGAGTACGCCATCGCCAAGGCGGCCGTACAGAGGAAGATCCCGGACAACATGAGCTTCGAAGAAGCGGCGACCTTGGGAGTTGCAATCATGACTGTGGTAAGAGCAAAATTCCCGAGCCCAAGTATAAAAGGATCTAGATAGAGGCACGCATCTCCTGACACTTGAGCTAGGGTCAAGGGATGTACAATCGCCTCAAACTACCGTTACCTACAGAGCCAGTCAAGGAGCCTTTTCCCATCCTTATCTATGGCGGTAGCACGGCGACGGGCATGGCGGGCATCCAGTTCGCTAAGCGTTCCGGGCTGACCGTGATCACGACCTGCTCACCTCACAATTTCGACTTAGTGAAGTCCTTGGGAGCTGATTTTGCGTTCGACTACAAGTCACCAACGTGCGCCGCAGATATCCGGAAGCTGACGAATAACAGCCTCAAGTATTCCTGGGACTGCACTGGCGACGGTGTTGTCGTTTGTGCCGCAGCTATGACTGACTCGGACAAGAGCACCTACGGCACCATTATGCCGTCAGACTTTGAACTTCTCAAACAGACTAACCCCAGGGTTCATGGCCAAGACTTCATTCGCGGCTATGACACAATGGGTGAACGGTATTGTTGGTTTGGCCAGACACCCATAGAACCTGATCAGGCAGAGATGGAGTTTTACCGGTCATTCTTGGAATTAACTCAGCCCCTGTTGGAAGATGGTAGTATCAAGCCCCTTCCCGCCGTTCTGAACAAGACGGGCAGTGGTTTAGAAGGAGTGCTGAAAGGTCTAGAAGAAATGAAGGCTGGCAACATTAGTGGAAGGAAATTTGTATTTACCCTATAAGGCCGCCGGCCACGTTAGTCAGTATAGCAGATAATTTAAACCTTTGGACTAAGTCACGAATCTGTTATTGAGAGGCCCTGCTGTTGTGATACAAACTTTGAAGACGTAATAGGCACGGGGAACCTGACTGCTGTTGAAATGAAGGGTATATGAGACTTGATTGACTGCAGAACTGACTGTATGTAAGGTAGAAAAGGCCTTATGTTATATACACAAGATGCTATAATGCCTTAGTACTATATATGCTATATTACCTTAACCTTATACTTTAATACTTTTGCTTAAAAAAGCATTGCATGTTTATTAATAATGCTAACGCTTACTAGTTTTATTTTTATTGCAGTATTATTAATAGCTTTTACAACTTTTATAGCTTTTTTAGCTCTTTTAGCTTAACTATTTTTTTTTGCTTTGCGTTTAGCTTTATAGTGCTACTTATAAAGCTTTTATAGCTTTTATAGCTTTTGCTTTATTATTTTATATAAAGCTTTTATAAGCATTTATTTAGTTTATAAACTTTAGTAGCAGTATATATAGTAGTTATTTTTATAAACCTTTAAGTTTTTATAGTAATAGTAGTACGCTAGCTTTTTATTATATAACTTGCTTTAATTTTTTATAGTATTAACTTATATATTTTTATACTATAGTATATTTGTTTTTATATAGCTTTTATATTAATGCTTTTAACTTTTTTATTACTTAGCTATTATTAGTTTGCGCTAAAGTATGCTTATATTTTATAATAATAAGCTTTTAGTTTTAAACTATATTTTTTTTCTGTAACAGGGAAGCCGCCACTGGGTACGTACTTGCAGCACGCACCTATAGGGTACGTACCTTGGTACGTACCACAGCGACCGCTCCCCGAGGATTAGCCAAAGGCCTAATAAGGCCTTGCGGCCACACACAATTAGCACACCAAATAAAAGTAACCTTTTATAGCTACTTTTTAAAATTTAGCACATTATTTTGCAACGTACTAAGCCTAAAACCTTATATTCTTTTATTTTTATATTTAATAGTTATAATATAATATTTAGATAAAAAGTACTACTTGCAAAATTTATAACTATTAAGCAAACAGCTACTGCTAAACTAAAACCTTGCTTTAATAAGTTAGACATAAGTAATAACTTAAATGTTAAATAGCCTATAAGCTTAAAGCTTATAATACTTAATAAAAAAAATTTTAAATTGTTAAAACTAAATAACTTAAATAGCTAGTATAAAAGTTTGCAAAAATAAAAAAGTTAGAGTTTGCGTTAGCTAAAACGCAGTTGCTTAGCTAACTAAACCTTAAGCTGATTATAATTATACTTGCAGCACTATAAAAGTAGATCTGCAAGGCATAATAAACTGCTAGCATAAGCAGCAGCTATAATAGCTTAAACTAGTTAATTATTATAACTGCTAGCAAAAAAGCAAGGGCTAAAAGCAAAAAATAATACTAAAGCACTTATATATAACTATAAGCAGCTTAAGCAAAAGGCTACTGCTATAAAAATTAAAAATTAAATATTTATAATTAAAAAAAGCAATAAGCAAAAGCTTAGCTAACTAAACTTTATTTAAATAACTTAAGCATTAACTTAAATAAAATAAGACCTATAAACTAACTAGCAAGCATATTATAAAATGTTAAATTATAAAAACTTAAAAAACAAAGCAACACTTAAAAACTTTTAAAAGTTTGTTTAGTAAAAAAACGTAGATTTTAAGCTATTTAAAAAAACTTTTAAAAAGCAATTATATAAACTATTTTAAAGCAAAAATAAGACCTTAAAAAAATTCTTTTTATAATAGCAAGTTCTAGTATGTAAGCTAAAAAGCTATTGCTAGTTTAAAAACAATTTATAATTAGCTTTTAATTATTAGTATAAACTTTAGCTAGGCCTTAAGCAAGTTTTAATTAAACAAAAAGTAACCCTTAAAAACGCAGTTTTAATATTAAACAAGGCTAAGCAGTAATAAAATGTTTAGCAAAATGCTAATAAAAAGGCTAAAAAAAGCTAAAAGCGCACGCTTTTTAATAGCTTGTTAAAAAATAAGCAAGGCATAAATAACTTAAAAGCAAAAGCATAAAGCTTAGCTTAAAGCTGCACTATAAACGCAAAAAACTAGCATATAAATAATAACTAAAGCAAGTTATTATAAGCAAGCAAAAAAACGCTTAAATACTATAATTATAGCAAGTTAGAGCATATAGCTGCAAATTGTTAGTTTAAATTGCAAAGCAAGCAGCTAGCAGCTAAATAATAATTAGCAATGCTAAAGAAGCTAAAAAGCAAGGTTTAAAACGTAACTACTACTTAGTCTAGCTTAAAATTAAAAATAAAAAAAATAAAAGCTAAGCTAAAGTAAAATAATATATTTAATCTACTTTAGCAAAAACTTTTAAAGCGTTTAGTTTAAAAAAACTTTTTAAAAAGGTAGCTATAATCTTACTAAATAGCAAACGCTAAAAAAAAAATATTATTGTAAATATAAATATAAAAGCATAAGTTAATATAGTTTATAAAAACTTAGCTAAAAAATGCTTACAAAAAGTAATAATTTTTATTTTAAAGCTTATAAAGCTAAATAAAAAAACATTATAATATTATAAAGCATATAAGGCTACTTTTTAAATAGTTAATATAAAAGGCTAAGTAAAAGTTTTTACTTAAGTATTTTATGCTATAAAAAAAAAGCCTAATGCTTTTAAGTTATTGCTATTAAGGCTAAGCATAAGCTACTTAAGCATTATTTTAAACATAGCTTTTATAGCATAGCATTTTAATAATATTAAAAAAGTTAACCTTAAAAATTTTGTAAGCAAAGTAGTTAGCAGTAAATAAGCATATATTGCAAACCTTACTAATATAAAGTTAAAAAAAAAGCTTTTTTTTAAAAAAATTAATAGCAATAAGCTTATAAATACTATTATTAACCTGCTAGCATATTTAAAAAGCTTTTGCTAATTATACTTTAAAAAAGCAACAAAAAAAATTTTTATGCTAAAAAAAGTAAAGCACTTAATTAATTTAATTAAAAGGGCTAAGGTGCTATTTAAGCTAATTTACTTAACTTTAAAGGCTTAAAAAAAAGTACTTAAAAAATATTTAAAAAAAAATTTGCAAACAAGCAGAATTTACTAATTGCAAGCTAATATAAGCATGCTAATTTTATTTGTAGCTAAAAAAAATAGCATAATAAAGCTTTGCATTAACTACTAAAAACTAAATAAAGTTATAGTAAAAAATAAATATTTTTTGCTGCTTATATTTAAAGTTATAAACTGCTTAAAGACTGCTAAAATATTTTTTAAGTTAAATTTAAAAAATGCGTACTATAAAATATATATTAAAGCTAGCAATTAATAAAAAACCGCTTTTTAAACGTAATATAAGCACTTTAAATATACTATTATACTTTTTAAACTAACTAATATGCTAGCTATATTTTAAAGCTACATATATAAAGCATTAGTAAAGCTAGTAAATTATATCTATATAGTCTACTTAGATAATATTATTATATTTTTAAATAATAAAAAATAATATTACAAGCATTTTTAATTAGTTTACAAGCGCTTAAAGTAGTACAACTTATTTGTTAAACTATTAAAGTATAAGTTTTTTAAAACAAAAATAAAATTTTTAAAGTTTATTATTATTATTAAAAATATTAAAATAGATTTGTAAAAGGTTGTTATAATCTAGAAATAAAAGTTTTTTAAGTTAGTATATAACATTTAAGTATTTTTAAAATTTGCAAACTTTTATAAAAAGTTTATTATTAGGTATTTTAAAATTATTACGCTAATTATAGCATTGCTAAAAAAGCAAAATAAGCGTAGCTATTTATTTAAATAAACTAAAAAAGCAAAACAAGCTTTTTAAAGCTTTAAAAAAGCATTTATATTAGCAACTATTTTTTAATACTAAAATAGTAAACTTTTAATTAAAGTAAAAACAAATGTATTAATAAAAGCTATTTTAAGCATTTTATTTTAACTATATAAAAAGTAGTAGCAGCTAGTAGTATACTAGTTATATAAATTAATAGATGTAAAGATATATTAAGCTACTAGCTAATAAAAACTTTTAGCAATAGTTAAAAGCTATAAGCATTAGCACTAATACTTTAAAAGCATAGATAAGCTTTTTATAGTTTAAATAGACTATATAGTATTATAAAGAGTTATTAACTTATTAGTACGCAATTTTTAAAAAAGGTTAGTATGCTAAATATATAAACTAGCTTAGTTTAATTTTAATATTAAATATTGCTTAAGCATTTTAAATCTAGTAAATAAACTATTATAAAAGCTTGACTATATAGCAAAAAAAATAAAGTATAAAAATATAGTTTTTATACTTTAAAAAAAACTTTAGCTATTTAGTAAACTATTAAAAAAGGTTTAAACTATTATAGTATAATAGCAAAAACTAAAAAATAAAAAGCAAAAAGTATTAGTATAAAATATTTAAACTGCTTAAATAATATTATTAAAACTATACTTAGAAAAGTACTTTATAACAAAAAAATAGATAGTAAAACTATGTGCTAATCTAACTTTAAACTTTTGCTATACAATTATAAAAAACTTTTAAAAAAAAAAAAGTAAAAAGTATTAATATATATGCTTAACTTATTAACTATATATAGCACAAATTGCAATAATAACTTAGTTAGCAAAATAAACTGCTAAAAAGTTAAAAAATACGCTTTAAAAAAATAAAAAAAGCGCTAAAACTATTGTTTATAACTAATATATTTTATATTTTATAGCAAAAAAGTTAGCTTAAAATAAAATAGCATTTAAATTAAATATATTAAAATAATTTTATAAAACAGTTAGAAAACTATAAACTAAAAACCTAACACTTATTAAGTTAATAAAAATTGCATGCTAACAAGCTAAAATATATAAAAAGTATTATGTTAATAATTAAAAAGTACTACACTTTTAAAAAAAACTAGTTATTTTAGCTTAAGCAGCGCTAGTTAAATAGCTAATATACTAGCATTATAATAACTTAAAAGCTGGCTATATAAAGGGCAATAAAATAGCTAAACTTTTATAAAAAAAGTTTTATTAAAAAAAGTTAAATTAAAGCGTTTATAAATATATTACTACGTACACAAAGTGCAAAAGAACTAAAAAGCTAAAATATAAGCTATTTAAAAAACTATAAATACTTTTGCTACTAAATTAACTATAGCAAAAGATTAGCTTAAACTTTATTATAAAGTTTTTACTTTATGCTAAAGCTAATAGCTTAATATATAATGCAATCTTAATAATTGTTAACTACTTTATAAAAACAGCTTTATTTATACTTATAATAAAAACATTAAATATAGCTAAACTTATAGCTATACTTTATAAAAAAATAAAGTGCTAATTTAGATTGCTAAAAAGTATAGTAAGCAATAAAAACAAGCTTATTATTAGCAAGTTTTAAAAAAAATTTTGCAATAAGCAAAAGATTTATAAAAGACTATTAACTGCATAGCACCTATAAATTAATAGTTAGACAAAAAAAGTATATTAAATATTAAAAAAGTACTTGTAAATATATACTGTTAATAAGCTAATAAAGTAAGTAAAAGTGTTGCTTAAAGCTAAATTTATATATAATAATAATTAACATATAACTATAAGTTATTTACTATTTAAAGCTTTATATAGCTATTACTTAAAAATTATTAAATATATATTAAAACAGCTTTAGTTTAAGGTTTAAAAAATAAAAAAACAGCTGCAAAAAATAAATGCAATATAAAAAGCACTATATAAACATTAAAAAAAAGTAATAAAAACTATATAAAAGTACTATAATAAACGCTATATACTTAAGCAATATAATATTAAAAATATTATAAAGCTATTAACTGCGCACTTTTATTTTAAGTGCAAGAAAAAGCTAGTACTTATTTATATTAAAGGAAAAGTTTTAAAAAAAATTAAATTGTAAGCATATTATATTTAGTTATTAAAAAAGTATGCAAAAATATATAAAGTATTTTTTATATTATTATTAAAGCTATAAAACAATTATAAAAAAATTAGCAAGCAAGCAGAACTACTAAACTTAAAAAATAAATAAAATAAATAAGCTATTAAAAATATTATATAGCATAAAAACAACTAAAAAAAATAAAAGTACTTAATAAAATAAAAAAAGTAGCTAGTAAAATATAATACTTAAAAACTACTAGAGCATCTAATTAACTTAAAAAAGTTAGTAAATAAATATAAAAAAAAAACTAAAAAGTTATACCTTAAGTAAAATAATTTAGTAGTATTATAATAAAAAAAAGCTATAGCTACTTAGCAAAAAAATACTATTTACTTAATAAATAAACAAATATATTTAGTAATAAATAAAAAAACTAGTATAATAACAAGTTAGCAAATAAATAGCAATAGCTATATTAACTATAATAAAAAAAAAACAAAAACAAGCAATAATAGTTATAAAAGCTAGCTGCAAACCTAAATAAAAAACAAATATACTTAATTAAAA
>Ga0247782_1000349_pt1 | contig 39437 bp, 29 predicted proteins | sample UWRJL019104C5_FD_179928 | JGI IMG/M metagenome (GOLD analysis project Ga0247782, IMG submission 179928) | Plant litter microbial communities from Arlington Agricultural Research Station in Wisconsin, United States - UWRJ-L019-104C-5 | ecosystem: Environmental > Terrestrial > Plant litter >...
AGGAATTACTCACGGCCAGGTGACGGCGGCGACATCGCTACGCTGTCTCATCCCAACGGTCTTCTTCCTCCAAAGCTGGTATACAAGGGCACCGCCCACGAGCCCGCCTACGACCGGAACGCCGACATAGGCCAGCCTGAATTGTAAATCATTCCTGAGCGCTCGAAGCTCCTTCTGTAAGTAGTATTCGCCACGGGCCCTGAGGCACGCCTCGGGGTAGCGGTCAGCCCAGTTCCATATCTTGGTGCCGTCGCACGTGATGCTTGAATCGTCGATCAGAATTGCTGCTGTCCTGAGACAGGCTTTATATGCATATGCTGTGTCGAGACAGTCGTTGCAACCATAATAACACGGGTCGTAATCTTCCTTCTGAGCATACTTTGTCCAGTAGTCGGGGTCCGACACCAGTTTTGTCCTGTGTATGAAGTTTTGCACCCATAGTACGATGGGGATTGTCAGCGCGGCAGCAATGAGGCCTCCAGCCCAGAGGGCGACCGGAAACGCGAGACGAGGCGTGTAACGGTCGAGACGGTCCCGCCAGCGCTGTCGGAAGCCGGGCTCGTACGGTGGAAGACTTCCGCGGGTCCAGGGAGGCAAGACTTCTTCGTCTTCTCTTGGCTCTATTATCTCAAAGGGCGAGGACGGGATGTGGCCGGGTGTAGCCATGGTTAAAGTAGAGTGGTCTGCCACGCTACTGTTTCGAAGTAGTATGGCTATATGAGTAAGGAGAGGAGAAAAGAAATGGAAAGAGAGGACACCAACTATAGCCATTTAAGGGCATTCCATGCCGTGTAATCTGAGTTCAAACATGTAGTGAGGGTTTGTTCTTTCGATAAGTTTAATGTGACAGTAGTTACATGGATAATATAAGGCGAGAGGAGCCATTGAAATGAACAGGGTTGAGGTTGACTCTTTCTTGCCATTCCTAACATTCCTGCATATGCTATAGGCAGGCCCAGCTATGGAATGCAAAGCTTAATACGGCTTATTACATCATGGGCCATTCCACGGCGGTTAAGAAACGTACGTCGCTGCCTACCATGGACTGGATGCGACTTCTACTACCTATGGAGGGACAAGCTTACAAACACTATGACATGCCTCGTCTTCTTTCCTACCTTTATATGAGACTAGCTTTTGATAGTAATATGTAAGCAGGTAGAGGAGCGTCTATCAATCAAATGGGAAGTCTAGACACTTGAGTTTTTTATTTTTTTGGCATTCAGCCTCAGCCGTTGTGCAACAAAGTAGAAGTAAGCCGCTTCTTCTAAGTACAAGAAATACAACTGCATAGCATAATAAAACGGCAACAAAGAAAAGATTTCATCTGCGACGTACATGAAGACCGAGCTGAAGGGCGAGGCATGCAAATGTCATGCGATACTACGCGGTATGAGTCATACGGCTTCTACGGCTCTACCATCTCTGTCCTTGACAGTGTAAGATGCGGTGCAAAATGTATAATGTCCATATAAGAGACATATTGGGGAATGTTGAAATGTCTATTGTCATTAAGCTTAACATGGAGGGTGCAATTGGCGTCGAGATTAGAAAGTAGCACACAAAACAACGCCATATCAGTTTAATCGACTTCACCAAATTGACATAACCGGCTGTCCTATTTCACACCTTTTATCCACCTACTACCAGACCGCCAAATAAGCTCATACCAAAAATGGCCTCAGCAACACCTGAAAAAGACACAACCAAGCCCTTCACAGCGGCTCTCACAACCTTCCCCCATCCCCTCCAACCCTTATCCTCACGCGCAACAATTCGCACGCCCCGTCTCCTCCTACGCCCCTTAACAAACAACGATCTCTACGCATTCCACAAACTCTGCTCGCAGCCGTCGTTCATGGCAGAAAGCAACACGGGCCGCGCCGACAGCAGCATCTCCGAGACACAAACCGCGCTGGATAAGCACTTGGCGATGTGGGAAACGCACTTCTGGTTCGGTGTTTTCCTCGCCGCAGAAAACGGGAAGGAGGGGGAGGAAGAAGGTGAAATGATAGGTGACTGTGGCATCCACTCCCTCCGGGGCTCTTGTTCCGCATGGCCTGAGATAGGGTATAAACTCGCCGAACCCCACCGCGGGAAGGGGTACGCAACGGAGGCTGTAGCTGCCGTGTTAAAATCTTGGTGGGAATTGCCCAGGGGGACGGAGAGAGTCAGTGTTCATCCCGATACTGTGCAACGGGTGGATCCTGTCGAAGACGGTGATGCTGGAGAGGCGCCAAGGGTCAAAGAGCGTATCGCGGCGCAAATCGCTACATATAACGCCGCCAGCCGTCGCGTGCTCGAGAAACTGGGATTCAAGCATTTTGGCACGTGGGATGAGCCCGACACCCAGCTGCATAGGTTGGGTCAGCCTATCGAGATAGGCCATTACGTGTTATAATAGATACTTTTCCTCTAGAAAAAAAAATTGAAAGAGCTTCCGACTTCAGAAGATAGGAACCTATGCTTGCTGGACCTATGGCGCCGGGGATAGAGGACTGCCTGATTCTGATATTGTGAGACTGGGACGCAGATTGGGTGTGGAAAGTTCGGTGTGGGAAGTCCAGTAGGACATGTTCGGCGGCCGGCGGGAAAATGAGCAACTGTCAATTGCAAATGCAATAAGTCGATCGTATAGTTCGGATTGGACGTCGAGCCCTAAACCTATAATCAAGCGTAGCATGTAGAAGCAGAAGAACTAAAGAATGTGACGAGACCAAGTCGGTTGAACACATGGGAACTGTACGTTAACTGCTATTTGCATCGTGATGCATCCCCTATCCTAATTTCATATAAAATACAGACGGCTTCGGACCCAACTCATTGCCTGCCGTGACTCCATTATAGTCATACTATTCGTCCCCCAATCCTTCGCTCTATTTTATCGAGATGTACCGTGGCGCATAGGGCGGGTGATACCGGGGGTGGGGTATAGGGAGGGTGTAGGTAATGAAATTCAGTCTTCTATTATTTACAAGGTGTCCATCTTGTCCAGGATGGCGCGCGTGAATTCGTGCGTGGTGGCCTCGCCGCCCATGTCGCGGGTGCGGTACTTTCTGTAAAGGTTGTCAGTAGGGCTTACACTAGGATTACGGGCTATGGTAGAGTTTATACTTACCCGTCAGCAATGACACCGTAAACGGCCCTGGAGATGCGGTTGGCGTGGTCATCAAGACCGAGGTGACGGAGGAGCATGGTGCCAGACAGAAGCAGGGCAGTTGGGTTGGCCTGGTCCTTACCCTTAATATCGAGGCCAACATGTCGGCAGCCGGGCTCGAAGACGGCAACATCACGACCCATGTTGCAGCCGGGGACGATACCGGGGCCGCCGACAAGGGCAGCACCGATGTTGGACAGGATGCCACCGTACAGGTTAGGCATGACCATGACGTCGAACTGCTGGGGTCGGGAGACGGCCTGCATACTAGCGTTGTCGACAATCATGTCGTTGGTCTCGAGAGTGGGGTAGTCGGCAGCAACGGTCTGGAAGGTCTTTCGGAAGAGACCATCGGCCAACTTCATGATGTTGGCCTTGTGAATGCAGGTGACCTTCTTGCGGTTGTTGGCGAGGGCAAAGGCAAAGGCAAACTTGGCGATTCTCTCCGACTTTAGGCGAGTAATGATCTTGAGCGACTCGACGACGCCAGGCACGCTCTGGTGCTCCAGGCCGCTGTACTCACCTTCGGTGTTCTCTCGAATAATTACCAGATCGACATCCTTGTGACGGGTGTTATAGCCGGGAATGTTCTTGATTAGACATACGGAGGCGTAGATGTCGAGCTCCTGACGCATGGCGACATTGAAGCTCTGGTGACCGGAGCGGCTGATGGGGGTGTGCAGGATACCCTTCAATCCCAGCTTGTTTCTCTTAAGGGAAGCAACAGATTCGCGGAACATCTCCTCGGCACTACCGGGCGCACCGCTCTCGACGCCTGAGGCATCAATCTGCTCCCAGTCGATGGGCACGCTATCGGCCTTGAAAATGGTCTTTACGCTCTCGGCCACCTCAGCACCGATACCGTCACCGGGGATCAGCGAGACGGTGTACTTGCTGCCGAACTTGGTGGGCTTGAAGATGTCGGATTGCACGGTAGCGAAGGATCGGGAGGCATTTTGGAGATGTGATTGTTGACGAGCTGCTTGCGCAAGGCGCTATAGAAGGTAGAGAAAAAGATATGTGAGCTATTAACCCTGCGCGAGGAAATATGTGCATGTGAAGGTTCAACTGGCGTAGAGGATCAATTGATCCAGGCAGAGACAGATAGCAAGGGAGAGAGACATACCTGAGCCGTTCGAGTTGGGCCCCGCGACAGCATGGTTACGACAAGCCTTGAGAACGCAGGAGTAGGGGTAGATAGGGAAGAAGGAGAAAATGGTCGAACGGCAGAATTGTATTAGGTTAGGTAGGGAAAGAAAGTTGGACCGTCAAAAGCTGCAAATAGCGCAAAACATTAATCGCGAAGAGTTGTGCCAGTCGAATGTGGATTCCAAGTTACCTTCAGTCTATGCTGAATTTGGCAGCCGTGATATTCCGAACTGGATTTTTTTTTGGTTGCAACGGCTGCAGGTATTACCTCTTAGTACAGATCTGTACAGTACACGTAGTAGTCAAACGATGACTTTGACCTAGTCGTTTGCACTGTATAGTAAGTATGTAAGATGTTAAGTAGGTACCTACTAACTCTGCTGTAATCGCCCTGCAACTTTTGGCCTGCACATTCCGAGGTTATTTTCCCTCTCGCTTTTTACCGGCGCTTGCCACAATCTGCGTGGAGACATACTGTATGCGATGCCCCACAGAACGCCGGGAGAGCTTGCCAGCTTCAACTGATCTTCATCTGTATTGGCCTGGAAAATGATGTCAATATCACAACTCGGAAATGCATACCGGCAGCTGAGTACCTTAGTGGACTCAAGTTTTATTATCACAGACCTGCCTTCCGATTGAAATCACAAAGGAGTCATAGAAATGCCACTGTTTCAATCGATATCACATTGTTTTCCTGCAGAGCAGCTACTACTCAAACCCTTGATTCCTATCCACCTCCTTATTTACCTCTTCACCTGCCTATGATCTACCTTTACCTCTTAGGATGCATTTGCTTCAAATGCCGAAGGAAAACTCCGTAGATCCTGTGTCTTTAAAGCGGACAAGTTTATACAATACAAATAAACGTTGAAAACGCGTCCGTCTGTCCGTCCGTCTAACCACTTGTGAAACCCCTGAAGTACACCCAACCACTTTACGATCATCGATTAATCAACATCAACATGAGCGAGACCCCTATAGCAAGTACTGTTCCTCCAAGCTAAGACTCACCAGGCTGCCATCCTATCTTTGCCGCTACAGAAAACAAGAGGGTCGACAAAATGGCGGAAGCTGGGGCCGTGATAGCAACGTACTCCAACGCCGTGACTGCTGTGGCAGCAGCTGGGGCCGCAGCCGCAGCCGCCGGGACCACTCGGAGTCGGTATACGAAGAATCAGAGCACTAATTACCAGGGCACTGGACCCAGCCATCTCAACACGGCCAGCTATATGAACAACCTGCGAGCCCCCGCCCACTCGCTTCGTCCACTAGGTTTGCCTGCTCGGGGTGCCATTGGTGTGCACTTACACTACCAAGGCCGATGTCCTCATGCTGGCCATTCTCATTCCGACGACGATGTCTACCTCCCTCATACTCGAGACGAGAGAACCTCATATTCACACATGTATCGATCATTCCCGGGATCACCCCATTCTACTACTCCAGCATCGGCATATCCCGCCTCGCCGTGTGGGTGTGCGCAGTGTTACTGGAGCGATTTTGTAAGTAAATCCCTGGTTTGTCTGGACAACAAACCAATAATGTTATGTCAGCGACCCGGGGATTCTAATACGGTCTTTGGATTTATAATTGGAGTCCTATTCTCAAACCCGGAGAAAACCATGACCTAACAATTGTACAACAGCTCACAGACGATGTCGAAAAGTACCATATAACCCGTCGCTTTCTCCGTGAGACCTATCTCTGGAATCTTGAAGAGCTCGTACGTCGGCACTGCGCCTCATCCACCAAGCCGCGGGCTGCAAAGGACAATGAGCTTGACAAGTTGTATTGGTACTACGTTGCTCGTGTCCGCGAGGTTTACGACAACCACTGCCGGCACCATCGCCTCTTGTTCTACGATGCCACTCTGGTATGGGAGACGCCGGAGAAGGTCACTATTCGTGAAGAAGACGTGGAGCCTACGACGTCGCGGTCACGGTCGCGCCACAGTAGTGGTAGCTCGCGGGCTTTGCTGTTGCTGTCCAGAAACCAGACCCAGCCGCAGACGCCTCTTTCGAGAAACGAGAACGAGCGTTGTCTCGAACTCGCTGCTACACAGGTGGACGGAGGAAATGCCAAGGGAAAGGACGTTAATCGTGACGAGAATGCGGTTATACCATGCTCAGGGAGAGACAACGGGGGTGGTGAGAGAGGTCGAGCCAACGAGGAAGCCGACATCTTGCCTTTGCCTCTGCCTAATAATCATAAGAAAGCTCGATCGAAACCTAACAGGCGCTATTCTATGAAACGGCTTAGGCACCAGCTATGGCCGACGAAAACTCGAGAGAAAACTGTAGATAAGCCTGGGCCTGATTAGGAACATAAAAATATAGGGGGTGGCAAACATGAGGCAAGTACAGAAATAAAGCCAGAGGCAGAGCCGGGGGCGGAGTAGGCGTCGCAAACACAGAAACCAGTAGCAGATCCGAGATATTCACAGAAGACAATAACATAATTAAATATTCTTCCTGCCCTTCTCAAGGGGTGTTATTGCTATCAATGCCGAGAAGGCATCGTCTACACTGGCGTTCATTCCGTAGCAATCATTCCCGTAAAGCCAAAGATGTATGAAGTACAAATCGGTGGAGCCCGTCGAAGCCATCACCCAGTAAGGTGAAGGTAACTAGGCAAATGTGAAGCGGACAGAGAACCACAACGAACAAGCAAGTGGATGTCAACCGAAGCAAAGTTGTTGTTTTATGTGCATCCACCCAATGCCTTGCCGATGTCGCCTCAAGTGGGTAGAAGGGTAAAGTAAGGCTAGGTAAGGCAGGTAAGCTACCCAGTCCAAGCTAGGCGCAAAAGTCTCGTTAAGAAGAAACAGACTTTCTCTTTACTTTTATTTGCAAGATTTGGGGTTTCACTCTAACTCCTCTTCATCTAGAGGTTCAACCCTGACAAGTATCTCTTCCAGTAGGCCTTCGAGAAAAGTGCCTACGTCTTTGCCCATGCCCACCGGTTCGGCCTTGTCTAGCCGATCCAGTTCCTTGCATACGTTGGCAAGCTTATAGACATGTTTACGAATCTTGTCGTGCGCCGCTTCGGCACGTTGTCTTTGAGGTGTTATGACCTTGTCGTTGCGATATAGTTGTTGCAGACGGATTTGCCGGCGCTTGAGAGCTTCCTCTAGAGCTGGGAATATGACGTCGTTGAGGGCATCTAGTTCGCCGTTGGGGTTGGCAGGAGCTGGCGACGGAAAACTTTCTGGCGCAGCCGGTAGGGGCTTCGGCTGTGCCTTGGAGGGGAATGCTTGTGAAGTAGTGGGAGCGGGTTGCTGCATGGGAACTTTCTGCTGCGACATTTGCGAGGATGGACCGCGGTAGGGCGGTATTTCAGGTAGATGCATCCTTACGGGCGCACGAGGCTGCTGCATTTGCGGCTGCGGGGGCTGGTATGAAAATGATGGCAGTTGATTTGCCATGTTCATCTGGTGGGAGGTAATGCTCAGGGAACTTAAATCATCTTGCAGCTGCTCCTGCAAGGCTCGATCATAGTCAACCGATGTCATGGTCGGCACATTCGGCGGCTGCTTCGAAATTGGCCGCGGTGTGCTGGGATCCTGGCCGTGTTTCGGGGGTGAGGGGGGAAGAGCGGCCTTTGACGGGGACAGAGGTGCTACGCCAAGGAGTGGCTTTCGCTGAGGGGATGTTTGGCGTGGAGTGCCTATTGTCGGGCCATTGTGGCCTTTCAGGGTGCTCAGGACTGAAGAGTCGGCAAAATCATACGACTGGATCTTGCTGGGTGAAGTTGCTCTAGGACTTTCGCCATAGTCTTCCTCTTCCAAGGGCCGTGCTGCTCGTGCATTTTTTGTAGACTCGTCCATCGCATTCAGGCCTGGTCGGTGCACTATACCGCCCCTCTCGCCCACCATCCGAACAGTACCAAAATCCCACATATCTTCGTTCACTGGATTCTCCTGTACAGCCTCTACTCCTTCTTCATACAGCTCTTCGTCTTCTGGTTTGTGCGTGGCACTCCACCGCTGGTATCTCTCAATCAGCTCGGTCAGGTACGTCGTCTTCCTTGCCCTACGGATGAAGGGATGCCTAAGGAGATCTCTTGCCGAGGGCCGATCCTTGGGATCACGTTGCAAGCAGGCCTCTATGAATTCCTTGAATGCTTTGGTGAAATTCCCCTCTAGTCTTGGCGGTGGGTTCTTTGGGATAAGAAATAGCACCTTCATCGGATGAATGTCCGCATACGGTGGTTCGCCATTGGCAAGCTCGAGGGCGGTAATACCCAACGACCAGATATCTGCCTTGTGGTCATATCCAGATTGTTTGATTACCTCTGGCGCCATCCAAAAAGGAGTTCCAACGAAGGTGTTCTTCTTTGTCATGGTTGCGGAGAGCTGTCCGGAGACACCAAAGTCCGCCAACTTCACCTGTCCATTGGATCCGAGCAAGACATTGGCGGCTAAAGCAAGATTCATGTAAGTGGGCCATGCGCGGAAGAGCCACACGCCACAACGGCGTGAATGGAGGTGACATACCCTTGATATCTCTGTGGAGCTTCTTGTCTGCGTGTAGGTACTCTAAACCGAGGAGAAGCTCTCTTACAATGATAGCTATGTAGTCTTCCCCGATGATACCTGGCTTCATCAAGTCGGCGCAGCTCCCACCAGCGCAGAATTCCATGACAATCCATAGCTCGGCACCCTTGGCGTAGGAGCCGTAGTATCTCGTGACATATGGGGACTGGAGCTCGGAGAGGATGGCGATCTCCTGTATGATATCCTCGACTTCGTCTTCGGCGCTTTCTATGTCGATGATCTTGATGGCTACAGCTTCACCGGTGCGCTTCTCGACCCTTTCCCGACAAGTTAGCCACTTGCGAACAGGAGAACGGCAGACGGCCACTACAGGATGAAGTACCCTTTGTAAACCTTTCCAAAGCTACCGCCTCCTATGTAGACAAAGTCAGCGAGCCCCTCCTCCCATTGTGGCAATGGAATCCCAACCAATGCAGTACTCTTTGGTGTAAAGAAGCTCGGGGTCCAAAGCCTCGTTAGTATCGTCGTAATTTCGTTCCGCCATCTTGTTAATTGGTCGTCAATTCGTCATGCGCTATCGTGTTCGCGTTGTAGAGTTTGTAGTGGCGTGCACGCAAATCGCCGAAGTGTGGGATAACGTCTAAGTCAGGGTCGTCCGTCAAGGACAGGGTAAGTCTCGAAGGGCTATAAGCGTCGTGGCAAAACCGGTGCGCAGGGATACAACGATCCACGTTGCCGAGCGGCTCCGGATAGAGGTAGGAAGAGAAATGGCTGTGTGTATAGAGGACAACGCAGAGGCGGTGGCAGAGGGGAAGAGGTTGCTACCGGCCTATGAATGAAGCCTCAATTAATCGAATTGATGTCTCTGGTCCTAATTCAGAGAGAGTACAAGGATGCCAATGTGTGGGGAATACCAATAGCTGTCTCGACTTGCATGAATTCCCACAGGACTACTGCAGTAGATATGCAAAGAGGGTGAGAAAGTCCAAAGTTGAAGTCAGATAGTGAAAGTGAAGGTCAATAGTTGGAAGGCAAGGAAAAGAACGGACAGGGGCAGATTAGCCGCAGTGTAATGGGCAGCAGAAACAGAAACAGAAACAGAAACAGAAACAGAGTGCGAAATTTGAGATATTCTGAAGCTAGACAAGCGAGCAATCAAAACACCAAGGGTCGTTGTTTTTTTCCCATCGAATGACGAGTAACAAACACAAAAAATATGGTCAGAGTGCAGTTGGCAGGCTAGTAGAGTCGGGACGAGTCAGATCGTGGGGTTCATCACTATCGGTACGCTGTAAGATGGGCTTTTAGATGGTCGGGATGGGGTTGTTGTACTGCTACCTAGGTAAGGTTGGTGCTGGCCTGGCGGTAAGGTTGTGGTGGAAGAGGAGCCCAAACAACGGGGGACAAGAGGGACGAATTGGTCGGGAAGCCGATCGATTGGCCGGAATGCGGTGAGAGATTGATCTCCCAAACAACAGTGTTGCAGTGGGTTGCATCCCCGTGCGGGTCCCGCATAACAAGGTTAATAGGTCGCATAACAATAGGCGCTTACACGTGTCGTTATAGCGTTACCAGCCTGGCCAGGTGCCCCCTTAGTACCTACATTCGTAGGTACCTAGGCGATGGCAGGTGCAGCTGTAGTAACAACTTAAACCTATCGTCGTGAGAGTGGAATGTGGGGTTGAGCCAGGTGATTGGCGTTCGAGAAGGTCTCAAGCTCAGTTTCTCAACTCCGATATTCTATCTCTTGGAAGTAGTACATAATACGCTTCTTCCGCCTTGTACAACACAAGATGTAGGTACCAGACTGTGGCACGATTAATCTGTACATGACCCAAATTAGGTTTCCCTTTATCCTTACCCGTTGATGAGAGGGATCACTGATGCATACGGATGTTACATAGCACAAGAACCACGACGAGCTCTTCCCCATGTTCGAGTTTACTTATGGGGCAAGGCAATAAGGATGGAAGTCCCGATCCTAGACTAGGTAGACATTTACCACTATACGAATGCTGCATAGCACCTGTAATCCACTGTGACACGCGACGAAGCTACTGGCATATTTTAGCTTTCTTGGCTCGTGTAAATTCCAGTCGTCCATTTGCCAATCCGTCTCTCTGAAGCACATGCCTGTCTACCCACATGAGGTTGAACATCCCCAGGTACCACGTCAATAAGTTAGGAGCTAGGTGAACGCTACCAAGGTATCTGAGATTGATTGTGTAAATTATGACAAAATCATCAATCACTCGATTATCCTTGCATGAAAGCAGCCCTGTTATTATAAGGCTACCTACAAGCGGAAGCATAGGGCCCATCTTGTTGGTTGGAATAGTCTATATTTTGCCCCGAAGGCTGAACACAGGAGTCATGAATCGACGCCTACGCTTTTAAGGTGTTACAAAACATGTATCCTATATACTAGGCAGGTAGACTCAACCTAGACTACCGCTTTTTGTTCCTCTTCTTCGTCTTGCCACCGCCTGGGGTCTGGCTACTGGTGGTCTTGGATTTGGGCAGGTCCTCAACGCTCTTCTCGAGGAGTTCGAAGTCGTCGGCGGAATCTGTGGATGGAGTTCGCTGGGCTGGCTCTGAGGTATCGTCATCATCTACAAAATCCTCAGCACTGTCTTTCTCAGAGCCAGGAGCGGATGGCGCCATAGACGAGCCAAGGACCCGGCCCAGGGTAAGAGAATAAATGAAGCCAGGCAGCTTGAAGAGCGCAGTGTCCTTGATGGTGGGCTGAGGCACTTCGTTGGGCTATACATTGGTAATTAGTATTCAAGTCGTTTTGCATATAAATAGGGCGCAATTAATGGAGAAATAAACACTTACGTCGAGTAAGAATTCTTGAACGTTTCCGTCAGCGTCTTCTTGTTCGAGATACACATCACCGAGAGAGTCGACAACTAGGATCTTGCCGTTTTGGGCAACAACTCTCTTCTTTGAGCCAGCTGGTCCGGTGCCCTGGGATTGTGGGACAGGTGTGGCACTTCCGCTGGCTTGAGCGCTGCCCCGTCCACGAGTACGGCTCGATCGCTTTCCATCCTTGGCTGCCTCTCGGCGATTCTCCTTCTCCTGCAGGCGTCGCTGCTTGCGGTTCAAAGCCATGGCAGGCTGTTCGTCATCAGCAGCGGCTGGAGGCGGTGGTGGGGTTCCTGATCCAACACCGTCGAGGCCGGGGATACCCAGGTTGTCGCCCCAAGCCGCGTTTCGAGCGAACTTGATGTAGCGCTCAACGAACTCGCGCTGGCGCTTCCAGCTCATGTATAAGGCCAAATAATGGAACCCGCCTCCACCAATGAGCAGACAGCCAGCTAGAACAGTGCCCAGACCAGGCCTGTATCGGCTGTAATAGTATTCGGTGCCTTTCCACGTAGGGAAACCATTCTTCAGGAAGTGGTCGTACCGGTCGCGGCCGGGTCCACGCAAGACGTTGGTCACAATGCTGAGCCGCGTCTGGCGTTCACCTGCCTTTTTTATAGCAGCCTTGAGCTGCGATTGGTTCGGCGACTTGGTGACCTTGATTCCCTTTGCTTTGTTCTGCTTCGTCCGCTCAGCCATCAACTGCTGCTTCACCTTGTCTGGATGCAAGGCCTTCGACTTTCGCTTGTATGCCTTATTGATCTCATCTAGCGTCGCAGAGGACGAGACGCCGAGGAAATCGTAGAAGGTCACCTCGGGGCCCTCATGGGTAGCGAGTTCGTCGCGGACACGGAATATTTCACGATCTGGAAGAGGGAAGAGTCAGAATTGGCCTTTTCTACCGGCAGGCGCAGAGAGAAGGATAAAAGGAAGAGCCTGAGAAATGATACGAATGCGACAAGGGAGCAGGTATGCGGATTAGATCTCATTTTACCTTCTTTCGACCAGGCGGCAGTGAGAGGAGTCAATAAGGCCACGAGGCCAATGGCAAGGGTAGAAAACTTCATCCTGTAGCTCTTGCGATTTTCCTTGCCAGAAGTTCAAACAGGAAGAGAAGTGAGCCCGACGAGGGCAGATAAAGAGCGGCAATGGCAATGATAAATATCTGTGAATCGCACAAGACCCGAATGCAATATAGTATCAAGACTCCTCTTCTAAACCGAGGACAATTGACGGCTATACATCAACGTCGCTGTGTATTGGGGGCAGGACAATAATGCAATCAATCGACGGTGTCGACTCGTTTGATTGCTTCGTTGTCCTCTAATCAGAAGAATTAGAAATTTTATTGTCCCCTTGTCCTCGTTTCCGCAAGGGTCCGGACAGAACGGGTGACAAAACAGGCATGGAATGGGGGGAAAGCGTCGAGATTGGGTATAGTCTATAGACAGGGTGGACACGCGCGGAAGCACATCACTGGTATGACCCGTCGGAGCTTGAGAGCTTCGAGCAATCTGGCAGGATCCACTATTACTTATGGCGGGGGTGGGGGGCAGATTCGCGCACACTTACCCTGAAGACGCCCCCTTTTCATGGATGTATTATCGAATTGACCGACCATCCCAAGGAACAAGTATAAGTGTCTTACTATCCTTAACTCGAGCTACCTACTTGATATCATTCTTTATCTACAACCCATGCTAGAAAATACGGGTGACTCACGGCAGACTGCTTACCTACATACGGTTGGAGTCGTGGCGGCTATATCGCCCACCACTATTGATGCAACCTTAGCAGGATGATGGGTAAAAAACACGATCACCGTTCCGGTCAAGTACCGAGCTGCGAATGGTAAACTGCGGGGATCCCTAGCTATAGTGTGAGAGATGAGATTGGAAGCCTGAGGATACCTCACTGGGTGCATTAGCCTAGCTTACATGATGATTATCGACATTGATTGAACCACGAGGACCAGTCTCGCCCCCGTCCCTCCCGTCTTGTATAATCGTCGTCGTGTATAAATCATAAAGGTAATAGTAACCTGATGTGCAAAGCGCTTGTTGAAAGCCCTACAACACTCGCACTATCTTCGAGACTACATCATTGTTATGGATTCAACTAAACTCGCTGAAAAATCCCTTTGGGCAAACAGAAAATGTCTGTCGTTATGTGCCATAGTCGCTATAGCGAATATGCAGTACGGGCTAGACTCTGCCATCGTCGGTGGTCTGCAGGCAATCCCGGGTTTCCTGAAGGTCTTTGGATACCCAGACCCTGGTCAGCCCGGTGGCTACGGGATAGATGTAAGAGTGCTTCAAACCAGCTATGTGGGTACTAACGCGAGGATAGGGCACATTTCAGAGGCTCATAGGATCTCTGCTGACGTTGGGTGCATTTCTCTCGTCTTTGGTAGCCGGTGCTTTTGCCCATTACTTCGGTCGAAAGGTAGCACTTTGGTCAGCCTGTGTATTGAACGCAATCGCTTGCATTATCCAGATCTCAAGCACCAGCAAGGCCGCGGTATATATCGGCCGACTTACGCTGGGCTTATCAAACGGGTTTCTCGTCACCTTCTCCAACATCTATACTGCAGAGGCGGCGCCAGCTCACCTGCGTGCCGTGATGGTCGCTCTGTTCTCGGAATGGGTCAATATAGGGGGCATCATCGGCAGTGCGGTGACGAATAGGACCCAGGGGTTCTTGGACAAGTCGTCATATGAGATCCCTCTTGGAACACTCTTTATTGTGCCTACTATACTTTCCATCGGTCTCCTATTCGTGCCAGAAAGCCCCCGGTACTTGCTCTACCGAGGGAACTCCGAGGCCGCACGGAAAGCTCTGGAATCCCTAAGAGGAGGCTCGCTAGAGCCGGCGGAGTTGGAGGTCGAGTGGGTAGAAATGGTAAAGGGGATCGAGGAGGAGAAGCGTGCGGCAAAGACTATAGGGCCCCTTGATATGTTCAAAGGTAATTACGAATCCGTATGTCCGTTGAAAGGCATCTGTCATAGTATGAAATACTGAGTTTGGATTACCTACTTAGGCACTGAGTTGAGGCGTACGCTGCTGTGCTACGGAGTCATCGCAACACAGACGGGTGCGGGCTCCTGGTTTATCATCAGCTATGCCACCTACTTCATGGTGGTGTCTGGGCTGTCGGTCAATGAAGCCTTCAAATTTTCGGTCATGAACACTGTGTTAGGGTTCATAGGCGTCAATATCGGAATGTACTTGATGCGACACGTCATGGGTCGGCGGACTATCCTCATGACTGGCGCAATCGTCCAGGGTGCCGCGATGCTCGGACTCGCGGTTTCCGCAACTGTGGCCCCAAGCACTTTCGCTGCTCGGAGCTGCTTAATCGCTTTCATCGCCATATACAACTTCTCATATAACGCGTTTGTGGGCGACGCGACCTACCCTACCGCAACAGAGTTGGTCAGCACGAGATTACGATCATGGTCTGTCGGGTCTGCGATCAGTATCGGTTACATTCTTGCTTGGTTAACCTCCTTCTTTTCCCCTTATTTTATTAACCCGGAGTATTTGAACTGGGTACGTGGCTCTCTAATTTATTTCCACTCTATGTTCTTACTATCTATCTTTTGAACCCCACGAGCTAACTAACTGGGTGTCTAGGGCGCCAAGTACGGATACATCTGGGCGGGGTCGAACCTTGCATGCTTCTTTTTCTTCTTTTTCTGCGTGCCCGAGACAAAAGGCCGCACTCTCGAAGAGATTGATGAACTTTTCAACAACCGAGTTCCGGTTCGAAAGTTCGAGACTTATCGAACCACTATTGTAGACACAGCTCTGAAGCATATCAAAGAGCGGGCTGGAGGACTAGAAAAGAGCACGGCGTCGCTTGCAGAACATGGTCATCACCATGAAGCTTAAAGTTCTCCTAGGAAGAGCTAAATGACGCTGCACGGATGCCTGCCCCGTCTTGAACAAGCTAACTGGTTTGAGGTTTTAAGATTCTCACACTCCGTTTCTATCTTACATTTGCTTCCACTTGTCACGAGCATCTTCATAATCCTGACAGGTACATCGACGTTGGAGTACACTATAGGCTATAACTATCTAAGTCAGGCAAGAAGACTGTTAGGCCGCTAGACTTCCATCATCATGAACAATCTTTCCCCCAACCACCGTCAGAATAGATCGTAGCTCTTTCAACTGTTCCTCAGGGACAGTAAAGTAATCGTCATTCAGCACTACAACATCTCCGAGTCTGCCAACTTCAAGAGACCCAAGCAATTGCTCGTCTTTCCCCCCGAGGAACCATTGATTCGCGCGTGTATATAGATGTAGGAGCTCCTGTCGACTAATCTGCTGACCCGGATTGATCTGCTGTCCTAGGGCATTCTTGCCCGTCGTAGCATAGTAAGCATGTATCCACGGATTCAGTGGCGCAATCTGCATCCCGTCGGCACCTATGCCAGCCGGAATTCCACTAGTCAGAATGTCTTTGAACGGGGGCCCGGCCTGAGGCCCCGTGCCCGCCAGATACTGCCAACCAGACAGATTGACACCCCCGCCTAACCTTTTCAGTCGCTGCAGATACTCCGGCGTAATCTGTGGAACGTGAGCGACGACCCATCTAAGGTCCTCGACGCTATTGTTTGCGTTGATAGACTCATATGTCTGTATTTGCGTCTGGAAATCAGTCCCCGTCAGTGAATGCACCTCGAGACGCCACCCGGCCGCTGCGATTCTCTGTGCTGCCGCCGTGAAGAACGGTCCGCCAGCGTAGTCCGTTGTTATGAACTCGCCTATCCCGCCCGTTCGCACCATGTCGTTCCCGAATAACTTGAACGTATTCAGTAAGCGCTGTTGCACCGTTGGCACCTCGATGTTGTCGTCCATGTGCAGGAAGTTGATTCGAAGACGAATGATACCCCCTTCTTCGTCATATACAGATAACCATGGCAAATGCATCGCGTACAGGTCTTCGTTCGCAGCGCCGTCCGCCGGCGTCCCTGTTGCTGGAAACGCACCCTGATCGAGGTGCGTAGTGACGCCTACAGACACGGCGTACGCCATCGCGTCGTGCACGCCGCGCTTGCGGTCCGCGAATGTGAGCTGCTTTCGAAGCGCTAGCAGCGCCTTGCCATTGTTTAACCCCGAAGTAATGGACCCGTTTGCGCTTATGGCGGGTGGGTCAGCTGACGACTCGAAGAATGCTTTCCCGAGACTGTTCGTCGTTGCTGGTCCCGCAAAACTATAAGACACGAATGCTGGGTTGTTTGGGACAGCTTCATCAAGCTCCTCGAGAGTTGGAAGTCGCCTCTCGGAGAACTGGTTAGGATGAAATCCGCCAATAGTTGTGATGAAGCTACCCTCATGAACGTTGCTAGCGCGCAGGCTGTACGTGTTTTGTACGTCCGCGACAGAGTATGCGTTCTCCAGCGGTGTGTGATACCCCGGTCGGTTGCCTAAGAGAACAATGTGGTTGTGGCAGTCGATCAATCCCGGAATCGCGAGATGGCCCTGGAGGTCGATAATACTTGGGATAACTTTGAACTTATCCAGGGCTTCCGTCTCGCTTTCTCCTACGTAGACGACGATGCCTTCTTTAATACCTATGACTGATGACACCTCTCCACCTTCGTTCATAGTGTGTATCTCCCCATTACGGAGTATTAGATCGCCGCGGAGCGCACCGTCTGTCTTAGTGGCGCCATACACCGAATTTTCCGGACATATGAATAGAAGGATAGTCAAAGCTGTGAGAAGTACTCCCGTCCGTACTTGTTGAAGCCAGCTAGTCTTAAGTTCACTCATGATGCGCTTAAGGTGTATCCATGAAGTTTTTATTGCGTGGATGTTAGTCCTGTGGTAAGAGTGAGAAATCAAAGTTGTAATGTGAACAAAAAAAACCAGAGACGCCATTTTGAACCTCTGCAGACGGCCGCCCAGAAACTTGCGCCTGGGTCGTGCGCTGACATTATCTTGGTAAGCCGGCAATTTACGACACAATTGGAGATGTTTCCTAGCTTTGCATGTTACCATGTTGCCGTGAGGGCGGGTCGTTATGACGGCCGCACGTTGTCCGCAATGCCGATGCGCACCAGACGACAGCTACTAACAGGGCTTGAATGTTGCGCTCCCTTAACAACACAGTTGGGCTGATGCCAAAGCCGAAAACCGGATCAGCTCCGTCCGGACATGAGTTATACGTAGGCCCACCTATGCAGGTAGCATTCGGCTCGACGCTGTACGTTTTGGTTGCTCGCGTCATCTCACCCCTCTTTCCTAACTGACTGTACCGGATCAATAGGACTTATGGGATGTCGATTTTTGTTTCCCTCCGATTATCTGGTTCTTTGTTGGGGTGCCTATGTTTGTCTTGGCAGCGGTTGGCGACCTGCAAGGGGTAGAAGTGTCTGCTTACGTACTTTGAGATGTTAGTTAATTATGAAGTAAAAGCCCGATAGTTCGGTCTGAGATGGATCGTAAAAAGATAGAGCCGTTGAATAAAACGATTAAGGCCCGCCGACAAGCTTGGTCGCCGACCAATGAAACCGGCCAATGCCAATTTAGCACGGGTCAAAAAAGTGAATTTACTGGATAATGCTTTACAGTCTCATGAGATGAGACCAACGGGATAGAAATTATGGGCAATACGTAATACAGAATAGAGCCTGGGACGACCATCTGCCAGAATATGACCTGGGTGGAAAGATTAGCTCCGGCCCTGAAGCACGGACTACAACTACCCCTATATAAGTAGATACAGGAAATCTCAGCTTCACAGAGGTTTTTTCCTTCTTTGTGCAATAACAATATGTCTATACGAACCACCCGATAGTATGAACTGTGACACGGCCGGACAGTCTGTTCTGTGTCATGGCACCAACCTTTGCTTATATGTCTTTGTCGCTGCCCGAGGTGGAGATAGATGGCACACTACGGGATATAGCTGCCATCTGCGGCCTCAATAGTTCGTCTACAAGCGAGACTGGCCCTTATTTTGATGCTGCCCATGCGTTGTTGCACATGCTAGACCTCCCGGACAGCTCGGTCACAACTGGCCGAGCGCTACCCTTTACGCAAAGTACACGTGACGCCTTTTAAGACCTGGTCCTTGACAAAGATCCTGTAGCGCTCTTATTGCTCTACTTGTGGTATCGCAAAGCTAGCCGGAGTATATAGTAGATCGAGCCTCGAGCGAGAGTAGAATGCCCCGCTGACTCCGTGTCCTTATGTACACACCATAGAGATAATAGTGCTATACTTAGACTTCTGCTTTAAGGTACAGATAATTAATATATTTACATATAATAGGGCAATTAAAAAGCTTAAAGTTTATAATTATAATTAGTTAGTTAGTTATTTAAATAAACTTTATTAAAGAAAGCTTAAATATTAATTTAAGCATTGCTGCAGATAGTAGTTAAGAGAGTTATCTAGGTATGCTAAACATTTATTATTATGACTAGGTACATAGCCACAACGCCACAAGTACCCCTCAGTCACCGCTTTAGTCAGAGCATCACTAGCTTTCGGAGCTTGAGTCTATCTTTTAACATAGCAGTCCCCTCTTGACAACCAATCTTCACTATATAACCAAGATGGAAGTGTGCCAAATCTCTTTAGATGACGCTATAACCTTGGAGTCGAAAGACTTATCAACAGCGCTGCGAGTCAACATTTTCACGTCTAACGCGATACAGTGCTGCCGTCTTTCGTGTCGTGCGTTGTTGACGTCAAATGAAGCTAGCATGTTAGGCTTTAAAGCTAGGAAAGCAGCTAAAGTTAAAAAGCTGTTTGCTTCAGACTCAAGCTCTGCGTTCACCCTACAGGAGCTGAGAGAGTCGGCAGAACAAGGCTGCACTGCGTGTTGCTTATTCGAGTGTTTCTTTCGAGAGCTCCTGGCCGGCTTCGGTTGCATTGATACCGAGACTGCAGTTCTCTCGTGGCTGAGCTTCTTAACATTCAAGATATCGCTGCAGTTTCAAGCTGTGCAGCATCGAGTACAGCTACTCTCTGTAATAGGTTTGTGAGCCCGTAGAAAAAGACGAGAAAAGTTAGTTGGCAGGGGGTATACCTTGCCAGGAAAGGGATTCACCCTTTATGTGTCTAACTATATCCTAGGATCAACGACAAAGTTAGCGTTCCTGCGGCCGACCAAAATTCTTACGGGCGACACATCTTCTGACATATCGATGCAGAGAGCTCGCCGCATGATAGAAAAGTGTGAACAAGAGCACGCCAGTTGTCTCCCGGGGCGGGAAGAACTTCTTCCGAAGAGACTGGTTGATCTTAGTCCAACCGAACTTGGAGAAGATTATTGTAGACTTGTTGAATTTCCCGAGAATGCTGGGGTGAGAGGAACGTACGCCTGCTTATCTTATTGTTGGGGACAGGACCCAATGCCCATCACAACAAAACAGACAACTATCTTGGAGAACAAGAGGTCCATGAGTCTCAGCCGTCTCCCTCCGACGTTTCGCGACGCGATACTAATAACAAGAAAGCTTAAGCTGAGGTACATATGGATCGATTCCCTGTGCATTATGCAGGACTCTAAGTCAGACTGGGACTCTGAATCTGCTAAGATGGCAAGCATATACAAGAATGCTTTTATCACGATTGCTGCTACCGCTTCTCCAGATTTTCAAGGCGGTTGTTTTTCGAGAAGCGACCCAGATCTATGTTTCCACGTTAAACAGAGCGGCGTTCTTGACACAATCATCGCTGCTAGGACAGAAGTGACGGGCAAGTTGCCCGAACTATATCCTCTACTTACACGAGGATGGGTCTACCAAAAACGCATGCTTTCCCGACGTTACCTTCACTGTTACAGGAACGAGCTCATGCTAGAATGCCGAGAACAAAGGATTTGTGAATGTGGCAACCATCCTGGTCGGGATCTATATGGCGAGCAGTTGGCAGCTAAGTCTAAGTATCATAATCCTGGCCGTAATCGCCTAGCAGGCTCTTGGCAGAAGGTGGTGATGAACTACAGTATGCTTCGTCTTTCAAAGTCTAGTGATAAGCTGCCGGCCATATTTGGGTGTGCCCAAGACATGGGCGATCCAGATCGAGGGAGATATCTTGCTGGTGTGTGGGAGAAAACTTTGGGTGAAGACTTACTCTGGACGCCTCGAAAATATTCGACTGTTTCCCACCCATCTGAATGGAGAGCTCCGTCATGGACTTGGGCGAGTATTGACACGCCTGACGGGGTCAAGTTTCTAGCAGGGGGTGTCGGCGACGCGGCATCAGGCGCCACCACATCTCTGAAAGCTTTCCAAAAACAGATCAGAGAAGCTAGATGCGATCCGAAAGATCCTAACAGCCCGTTCGATCTAGACCGTGCTGCTGCATATCTACAAATAAACTGCAAGCTCATCAAAGCTCACATCCGCCGTTTATGTTATAGTTGCCGAAAGGCAATGACAGTTGACCACTGGGTAAGGCAACACACTATCGCATTTGCCAGCTTTTTGGCCAATAACTGACGCCTGAAAAGTATAAAATCGAGACGGACCGGCGATTTGATGTAGAAAAATACCAGGGCCAGAATCGACCTCCTTGTACCTTTGCAGTTGACAAATTGCAAACACACGGTAGCAGGTTCGAGTTGTTGCAAGACTACAAATACACAGAAACTACTTTTAAATTCTCCGCTTCTAACGAGGGTCATCCAGACGGCTGTATGATAGCTCCTGTCTGGCTTTTAAAAGTCCTAGAGATTGGAGGAGGTAGAAGTAAAGGTACAGCCACGTCTTTTTTCCTTCTCTTAATGGCTGCCGATAGAAAGATAGGAACATATGTGCGTGTCGGAATAGTCTCTGTTGGCTTCTCAAGTGAGACAGAGCTTTACAACTGGCTTGACAGCGTGGTTGTGCCCCGGTCTAGCATAGAAAGCATGATTACTATTATATAGAGTACAACTTGTTCCATAGCACATCTGATTCACTTCACATGATCGCATCTAGAGAGTGCACCTGGTCCACTTCCACTATTCTCCAATCGACAATACTCTCCGCGAGACCTGACATGCTCCCTATATACACATGAGTAGGGCCCTCGGGTTGCGGCCCGTTTAAGACCACAAACAAGTGGCTCAGCAATTGCTGTGTTGGCTACCTGCGATTTGGCCAAGAGGTAAATTTTCCAAGTCTTGTAGGTCTGGTATCAGAATAGCTAGTGATATTGGCGGACAGGTAAACGGGGGAAAATGGTGGTCGACGTTCGTTAATGGGAAAGGACAGGCCTGCTCAGCTTTGAGTGCGACTGTCGCATTTCTCAGGGAGGCTGGGTGGCCCGGAGATGTACTAGTGTGGGAAAACATACCAGTCCTAAAACTGCGAGTAACGACTAATATATCTCTCCATTTTTTCGAAGATGCGGCGGTGACGAGCCCTGCAAAAGCTGTAGGCTGGTGAAGTAGATAACATTCGACCATCTTTTTAGTTGCCCATACGCGCTCAGCGGTGACCCCTGTAGACTTCGCAAAGCATGGAAGATAAAAGAACAGATGCATGATCTCGCGGAGAGCGTTGTCTATTGGAGAATAGTGGAAGTGGACCAGGTGCACTCTCTAGATGCGATCATGTGAAGTAGATTCAGATGTGTTATAGAAGAAGTTGTACTCTACATAATAGTGCGTGACATGCTTCTTATATACGGGGAGCAGGGGGAACTACGTTCCCCCGCTCCCTGTAGACCCACATTACCGCGACACATGATCTATTGCTTGGTTGATGTTGCCACGAGGGGGTTTACAAAAGCCGAAGCAAATTCCGGGTTTCCCCGGTTAGAATATCAGTATGGAGGTCTATAACATCGCTTGGTAGGGCAGAATCAATAAGCGAACCATTCCTTCGTTATCCAGCCATGCGGCGCTATCGCGGCACATATAAGCAGGCTCAATAGTATTTAAAGCACGAGCTATAATCACAAGATTAGTATCTGGCTTGTGTTTAATGTATGCTTTTAGCGGAGTTTTGAAAGGCCTTGCATTCTCGCGGTCATTCATACTTTTGAGGTATGCTAAAGCAATTCTCCAAAACAATGGTCGAACCTGGACATTTTTATATCGTCAAGAGTTGGTACTGACGATCGTGCTAAAGCTTCGAATGCGGTCAGGCAGTGATTGAACTTATTATGGCCTTTTGCCTGCAAGGCAACACCTTAATCAGTAGCGTCCATAGTTATGCTAGGCGACTTAAAGCGCCCTGTATGAAGTCAGAGGCCTAGAGTTGGATCTTGTTTGGGACAGAGCCGAGACGTGAAGAGATCCGAAGCAAGGTGTGTACATACCCAGTACACGCCGGCCAAAGCCGAGTATACATAGTCCTCCCTCTGGGGAGTCTGCTCAACTATTGTCACGGTTCCGATCCGGACCAGCTCAGGCCCCGGAACACGGACTACAACTACCCCTATATAAGTAGATACAGGAAATCTTTGCTTCACACAGATTCTTCCCTTCTTTGTGCAATACCGATAAGTCTATACGGACCACCGGACAGCATGAACTGTGACAAATGTGAAAGATTAGCACATTAGTAAGTAGGGTGAAAACTGTACGATGATAGGAGAGTCAAATTCGAGTCCGGTAAGAAGACGTCCCCAAGATACCAAGTGGTCATCGCCCCCAGCTCTTAATGCATGAAGTTGTAGTAACAAGTCCACTACTGGGTGTTTAGTAGCATCTGCTGCATAGAGGATAGCAGCCCCGACTTCAAGAGTGTATCAAGGTCATGTAATCCAGAGCTCAAATCTTTCTCCTTTTTGAATGAAGCATGCAACTTGAGGGCAAGAGGTCTAACAAGTTCCGAAACTTCAACTCTAGGCCGGTAATTCGCGAGGGCGTTTTTGACCCACGGGGCAATGTCCGTGGTTAAGGCGTACGTTCCAATGTGACGATCTGCTGTTTGTTGCGCAGAGGCTGCTTGTTGCAGAGAGCAGGAGTGCTGTTGGATTTCTAGCCATACGCGCTGTGAGCCTAGATGATGAGACAGGTTCTCATCGGCGGTGCCCATGGGTATATTGTCTTCGCACCGATCGTGCGCCTGCAAGCTCACTTCAACACCACTGTCTTTAAAGGCAGCCTGTCTATTGTCAGCGATGTACAGAGCGAAGAAGGAGTGTGTTTCCATTAACTCTGACCATTGCAACACCTATGTACCTCATCTTGCATGTATCGATGACAAATTTGTTGGCGGCCATGTTGCTGTAACTATTGCTTCCTCTAAGTATAGTTGACATAGACAAGTTTACTTGTTCACCGGTTCTGGCTGTCTCGTGTAGTATCTATAAGTATATGGCTCGCTAAGCTTGCATGTGCACTTGGCCATCCATTTCTAGAGGGTTTCACTGCCTGCGTACTGGTAAGTGTCTATCCTGGTCTACCAGTATTGGGTAGTAATATATCTAGCGCAGCAGCAGATGAGAATTGGAGAGAAGCGGACTCGGCCAAAATATGTCTCGATGCTTCAGCTGCAACATCTAGGTACAATAAAGTACCTCCATAGTTGAAGCGCACGGTTTAGGTAGGCAATAGTTTCCGGTCAGCGGCGTGAAACACAGATAACAATGTAACCCCTAAGTGAGCATTGTCACTGTCGTCTGCAACGATGTGGCCTGTGGTCCGACCCAGCCTGCCTCTCCCTTGCTAAATTTGACTCTGATCTATAAAAGGACTGTATAATGTAACCCGCACATTGGCCAACCGGTATTACTCTCAAGTAGGAGGACCTACCCCGACTGACAGATTTAAGGGCCATAACTAGGAGCTTGGAACTTTTGTAGGTAGGGAACTGGACACACTCTTGCCTTGGATGTCATCTCTCTATAAATTAATATAAGCATTGCAAGGCACGTTTAGACCGTAGTCATAAAACTTACCGTTACAAAACTCCTTATTATATTGCATTTATATAGTTATATTAATTTATATAATTAATATATTATTAATTATTATTACTTTTATATAACGTATCCTACGGCTATATTTGCTACCCGGCTATATTTGCAACTTTTTTTTACCTTTGTACGCATAACTTTTGATTTACTATATTTTTACTACCTATTATAGTAGGCCTTTAAAAAAAGTTTAATATTATTTTTGCGCTTTAAGCAATTTATATAAACTTAAAACTAAGTATTTAACGCATAGCTAAAATTTATAATATATTATATATAACCTTTTTTAACTAAAAATTTAATTATATAATAATATTTAATAAGTTTATTAATTATTAAAAACTTATTAAATTTAAAAAGCAAGCTATTATATAATATATATTTAATTTTATTATATAATTATTTTTATTTAAATATAGTAATATTAAAAATATAGCTAACTAATTATTAAAGTTATATAATAAAAAATATATTAATAAAAACTAAACTTTTATTTTTATATAATAATAATTAGCTTTTATAATATATTTTAATTATTAAATTAATTATTAGCGCATTTTATATAAAGATTTATTTAAATATTATAAGTAGTTTGCTTTTATATAAAATATAATAATAAAATATAAAGTTTAAAAAAATATATAATATATCCCACGGGTTAATTATACACTTTTTTTCTTATATAAAAAACGTCTGTGCATAACATTATAAATTGGCCAATACTAATGCTATAATAATATAAATAGTACTAGTTAATTCCTAACTAAATAACAAGTTTAAATATGATTTTTTTATATTTATAGTATTTTTATTTAGTAGGTTATTAAGGTAGTAAATAAATAAGGATTATTAAAAAAATCTTGGCAAAAAGGTCTATGCATAAATTTATAACTCTATTAATTTTAGCTATATAGTAATAAAAATATAACTATTAAATTTTTATTAAAATAAAGAATCTAGTAGTATTTTTTTATTTTAATTACTTAAATATTAAACTAGTTATATAATATTAATACCTAATTAATTATTAAAGTTATGCAATAAAAAACATGTTAATAAAAACTAAAATTTTATTTTTATATAATAATAACTAGCCTTTATAATATATTTTATTTACTAAATTAATTATTAGTATGTTTTATATAAAAATTTATTTAAATATTATAAGTAGTTTGCTTTTATATAAAATATAATAATAAAATATAAAGTTTTTTAAAAAAAATATATATAACTTTAACAAAACTAAATTTATTATAAATAAAATTTTGTTTAAAATAGTTAAAATTATATTTAATTATATAAAAAATTTAAAAGTAATATAGCAAAACAATTATAAATAAGCTGTTTTATTATATAGCTATATTATTTTGCTATATATTATTATTATAAAAAAAAACTATTTATTATTTTAATATAAAAGTATTTTATTGCTTAATAGTTAGGTTATTATAACTATAAAAAATAGCTAAATAATAAATAAGCAAAATATTAATTAAATTTAATATTTGAATTAATATATAAATAGTTATATAAAAAATATATATTAACTTTTAATTTTTAATAGCTATAAAAGCTACTATTTATATAATTTTAAAAAGTATTATAAAAATAATAGTATTATTATGTTTTATATGCTAGCACATTTATTATATAAGCTTTAGCTTTTTAAAATAGTTATATAAAAAAAATTAAATATTTAATATAAGCATATATTATATATATATTAAAAATAAAAGCTAATATATAAAAAGGTTTTTAAAAAGCAAAATTAATATTATATAACTTAAAATATATTATTGCTTTGCTAAATTTTTATTTAACTATTTTTATAATTAAAGCTTTATTTAATAGTTTGCTTTTATTTTAATAATTTATTATTTTAAATAATATATAAAATATAATATTTTAGTTTATATTTATTAAATATTTTATTATATAATATTAAAATAGCTTGCTAATATATATTATTAAAAGTATATAGTAAATTATATATAATATAATAATTATTATATATTGTTTAGCTTTATTAAAAAAAAAAGTTATAACTTTTTATATAATAAACAACTAACTTAGTTAACATTGTTATATAAAAAAAAAAAAATTATAAAATAAAAAATTATTTTATATATAAAATATAAAAAAATTATAAGCTGCTAAAGCAGCTGCTGTGCAAAAAATTATAAAAAGGCATACAAGTAGTAGTTATATAAAAAAGTAAAAAACTTGCACGCAACGCTATAAAATATATAGTAAGCCTAGCTATAATATGCAAACATATTAAAAAAAAACATTTAGCAAATTTAATATTAAAGTAAAAAAAATAGCAAATATAGCTAAGTAGTAAATATAGCTATAAAATATATTATATTAGAAATTTTTTATTTATTTATATTTTTTAATATATTTAATATAACTATTAATAATAAAAGCTAATATATAAAAAAGTTTTTAAAAAGTAAAATTAATACTATATAATTTAAAATATATTATTATATAGTTAAATTTTTTTTTAATTATTTTTATTATTAAAAACTTATTAAATAGCTTATTTTTATTTTAATAATTTATTATTTTTAATAATATATAAAAATATTATATTTTAGTTAATATTTATTAAATAATTAATTATATAATATTAAAATAGTTTATTAATAGAAATTATTAAATGTTTATAATAAATTATATATAATATAATAACTATTATATATTATTTAGCTTTATTAAAAAAATTATAACTTTTTATATAGCAAATAATTAACTTAATTAATATTATTATATAAAAGAAACTAAATTATAAACCAAAAAATTATTTTATATAAAAAATATAAAAAAGTTATAAGTTGCTAAAGCTATTTGTTAAGGTGCATACCTACAAGTATACAATTGTTTGCAAAGTTAGCAACCTTGCTAACTCTTATGCCTTTTAGCGCAGTGGTATAATTTGGATCCTAACACTATTGCTATATAAAAAATAATAAAAAGGCCTACAAATAATAGTTATATAAAAAGGCAAAAAACTTATATATAATGCTATAAAATATATAGCAAGCCTAGCTATAATATGCAAACATGTTAAAATAAATAAAAAACATTTAATAAATTAAATTTAAAATAGTTTTAATTAATTTTTTATTAGTTATATAGTTAAGTTATAAAAAATTGTTTATATAAAGGTAAGAAAAAATAGCAAATATAGCTAAGGGATATATTAAGCAAGGTTTTAGTTTAGCAATAGTTATAAATTTTATAAGTAATATTTTTTATTTAAATATTATATTATAATTTTAAAATATAAAAATATAAAAGTATAAAAAATAAAATTTAATATATTATAAAATAATATATTAAAATTTAAAAAGTAACTATAAAAGATTATTTTTATTTACTATACTAATTATATATAGCCGCAAGGCTTTATTACGCCTTTAGCTAATTTTTAGCTTGCTTTTAGCAAGCTTTTATAAGCGGTACATACTTTTTTAACGGTCGGTCCTTAAAAAAAATACGTCCTCTTTATAAAAAGGTATAAAAATAAAAAGATATATAGCTTATAGTTAGCTATAATAGTTGCTTAAATAATAATAAAAACTTTTTAAAGATTTTTTTATGCCTGCTTTATTTTTTATATAAATTTAATTAAAATTAAAACTAGGGCTAGTTTAAGTAAAAGGATTACTATATTTAGTTAAAGCTAATATATAAAATCAAAAAAGTAATATATAAAAATAACTGCTAGTTCTTAACAAGGAAGTGTGCACCAGTACTAAGAGCTTTTTAGCATTTTCTAGGCTCTATTACTACAGCACCAGCTGCAGTTTGCGAGGCTGCGATACTATAGCCACATTTGTTACGATCAATCAGACGACGGTCCCAATCGCGTTCAACTTAAACAGGAGGGTGATGGTGCTTACTCATTCTCCCGACTCAAGACCCAGACTTAGTAGAAGGCGGAGCTGATGAGACACAGCCCCTAATTTTCCTGACAATGGGTGCATAGTGGCATCGGAATGACTAGTTTGAAGGTGAGACCCTGGTAGACTGGACCGGTGTCGAGATGCAGGTGTTCCCACTTATATGACGCCTTCATGATTAGTTCGTGATCCTGTGTACCGAAACGCCTCGTCCCAAGATAAAGATGCATGCTATAAAAAGCTAGTTAGTGGTATATATGCAGAATTTGTGGGGGGAAGGCACGGATTGTACAGTACTTGAGGGCTTCTGCCAAGGAGACCTGGCCCACAACTCTATTACTTTAACAACCTACAATCCATATACCATTCCAACAAATTATTCACCAATTCTCTAACGGAGAATAGTTATTTATAGTTTGATATTATCACATTACCTAAAGTGAGGATGCTTACCTGTAGTCATCAAAGACAGTCACGTGGTATTTTATAGCTTCTCTACCCGCCCCGCTAACTTATAATAAAACCTAGCCGTTAAAACAAGACTCGGAGATTTGAAAGGTCTGCCAATGACATAATTACCGGTCACCAGCGGTTTGTCAACGCACCGCACACTTATTCTCTTATAATCTGGAGACCTTAAAGACTATTATAGCACAGGAAAACCCGGTGGTAACGTTGCGACGGAATTCGAGACGATGAACCCTAGTCCTCCTGGGGACGTTTAGCTTCTGCAGGCGCATGGTTGAACTGCAACCCTCCATCCAGCTGGGTTATTAACTATAGGTAGATGGCTAAAATCTAGACTCATCTCCATGAGCAACACAGTCGTATTTACCCCTAAGAAACACTCGTTGCGAAGCGCTGGAATATCGCGCAAAGACGCAATTATATAAATATGTGCCTACAAATTTGTTGCGCAAGGTCCCAGAAGCGTTCAATCGAGTTACATGGACTTGGGTCTGATACGCTTGGCACCTTAAATTCAACCGGGCGTTTATTGTTACCAATAATATCGGTAGCGAAGTTGCACTGCACCATTTTATACGAACTTGGGCTGAAAACATCTGACATTGAGAGAAGAGATGAATAAATAACAGTCTAGAAAAGGGCCAAATGCGGGGCATAAATATAAATACGATCCAACACATCCTATCCTGAATACGATTTTCATTCGGCGCTGCTTTGGATGAAATTAAGGTTTCCGAGTTTCTCACTCTCTGAATAAAAGACAAAGTAATCTCGAAACAATCTATGCCGCTGCTCCCAATCATCTCATTACCACTATGCACATCCAGCACCGCCTTCAAATCATAGGATCATCCCTCCTCCTCTTCGCCTGTGTCGCACAAGCCGTCTCACGAGTCGCACCGTGGCAAGTAACGAATCTTTACAGCTTTTCGCCGTCCGGCCAACCAGGCGCGAGTCCAAACTGGTACATCCGCGCCAACATTAGCAACCCCGCCTCGGCACCGGAGAGCACTGTGTACTGCACCTCGATCTGGCAGTATCCGGATGATCCTTACAACAAGTTCTACGACTGCGAAGTCATTGCCGACACCACCGACAGCGCAGATGATGCGAGCAAGTGGGCCTGGACATTAGAGCCGCTAGAAGTAGTTACGAAGGAGACGCATTTCGCGACTACGAATGTGGATTTGCGGTGGAGAGCCGCGAAAATGTCAGGCAAAGATAAAAGTGAGGGTGGAGGATATGAAGAGAAGAAGAAAAAGGTCCGGATCCTGACAGGCGTAGCTCATTTTGAGATCGGGGTTAACATGAAAGGGCTCTGCGCTGCGAGTGGGTTCTGTCAGTGGAATTTGGATCCCAAGAAGACGCCTGTGTTGGTTGATGTTCAGGCGCTGACGTGTCATGGCACGGTTAAGAAGGCGCTGCATGGGATTGGTTGTGATTGAGGACGGGGAAGGGAATAATAGGGTGTGTGTTGATTTAATGATTTTTTTGACATAGCATCTTTGGGTTGTTATGGCTAGTCAAGAAACAGGGGTGCGTTATGTAACAAAAGGTTGTATTTAATGGTTTGAAACAGATTTTCATTTAGAAATATCTGCTATAGCATGATATGTTCTTGCTCCCCTTCCCTCTTTATTTTCTTAATATATATAAAAGTAAAGTAAACCTTGCGCCTTACCTTGTCCTTTTATTAATGAGACTTATTACTTGCAAACCTTAGTATGCTTTTATTTAAGCTTTTAATTTTATATAAATATGCTGTTAGAGCCAACTAAGTACTATTACCTTGCATCTTTAACTCATTGTATGAGCTGCAAATTAGTATTAAGGAGTTGGATTAAGCCTTGCTTAGCGCCCTGTGTAAGATCCTTGCACATGATCTATATAATAGCAATAAGGGTAAAGGAAATGATCTTGTTATTATATAAAGAACAAGAGAATCTATAAAGACTTAGGGCAGCCGCCTTGGTTTATAAATATATTATAGGCCTTTTGTTTTAAAAAAGAAGCAAATAAAGCTAGCAAGCAGTAAGTTATAATATAACTTATTTTATATAAATTATATTTTATATAATCATTATATATATATATTAATAAAAAAGAAAAATAAAGTTGATTTAATATATAGCTAGGTATATAGCTAAGCAAATAATAGTGGTAGTAAATAAAATAAAGCTATATATAAAAAAAAAGAAATTTAAATAAATATATATATAGCTAGGCCTACCTTTTACGCTAATAGCAATAATAAAAAGTAATAATAGTTTTAGCGTTTGTTTATAGTTTTAGCATATATTAATATAAGTAGTTAAGTGCTATTATTTAATTAAAATTAAACTTATATATTGTTTTTAGTTGGCCGGCGTTTATAAGAAAAAGAAACAATAAAGGTATAATAAATAAAATAGCGCAAATTATAATATATAGCACTAACAAGCTTATACTACTTATTTTACTATAAACTATATATTGTTTTTTTTAAGCTTTATAATCTAGTTTATAAAGAATATAAGTAGTTTAAAGCAAATATATAGTTTATAATAAGAAAAAAAACGTAGTTCTTTTACTTTTTATATATAAAAAACATGTTATACACTATTATATAAAGTATAACTTTTTTTATAGCATATTTAAATTTACTTTTTATAATTATATTTAAAAAGTGCACTAGTTTATATTTACTATTTTTTTAATTAACTTTACTTTTTTTGCAAAATAGTTATTTAATAAATTAAGCTTTTAAGATAATAACTTTAATCTTGCTTACAAATAGTTTTAAAAAGCTTTATTTATATCTCGCTTGTTTTTTTTTTTTGCTACTTTTATATTAACTATTTAAAAATATTATAAAAGCGTGGTTAAATTATAGCATTTTTAAAAAATTAAAAATTAATATAACTTTAAAAAGGGCATTAAATTTAGCGAATAATTTAAACAGTTATTTATATTTATAAGCATGCTTTTAACTAGCAATATTACTTTATAATTTAAAAGCTTATAAATACCTTTATTTTTAATTGCATAACGTTTTAAATTTAAAGGATTGTTAAACTTAACGCGTTTTTAGCTTTATAATCCTTTTTTTTTATAGTATAAAAAACTACTTTTAAAAGGTTATATTAAATGCATAGTTTTTTATTAAAACTTATATTTTATATAAAACTAAGCTAAATGCAATTTAAAAATATTAATATAAAAAATTTTATTATTATTTTAATTTAAAATATATTAGCAACTAATAATAAACAAGCTATATTTAATTGCTAGTAATTAATAACTATAGATTTAGCTTTGTTTTTATATAACATTTATATAATAGTGCTAAACTAAAGCAATAAATATTTTAGGTTTATAGTTATATTATTTTATTTTTGCTTTATTATCTTTTAATAGCTTTATACTTTATATTAAATAAAGTACGTTTTTTAAGCTTTAAGCAAGTTTAAATACTTATTTTTTGCTTTTAGCTTAAACAACCAGCTAATAATTATATTTTTAATATAATATAATAATAAAAGCGCTAAGTAGCAAGTATTCTTTAATAAAAAATATTTAATGTAAACAATAAACTAAACTTAATAACTAGGTATACTATAATAGTTAAAAGTTTTAGATTTAAAAGTTATTATATTTTTAAATTTAATATAATTAAATATAATATATTAAAAGACTAGTTTAATTATAACTATATTTTTTTGCGTAGCTTAATATTTATAACTAATATTTTATAAGAACTTAAAATAGCTTATTTAATAACATTAAAAGCTTGCTAGCTATAATGTTAAATATAAAATTTTATTAATTTTAACTTTAATATATTTTATAGCTATATTTATCACTTTTTTTATATTTATATATATAACTTTTAATTTACTATATTTTTACTACCTACTTTAATAAGCTTTTAAAAAAAGTTTAATATTATTTTAGCGCTTTAAGTGCTTTATATAAACCTAAAACTAAATATTTAATATATAACTAAAATTTATAATATATTATATATAACTTTTTTTAATAAAAAATATAATTATTTTTATTTAAATATAACTAGTAATATTAAAAATATAGTTAATTAATTATTAAAGTTATATAATAAAAAATATATTAGTAAAAACTAAACTTTTACTTTTATATAATAATAAAATATAAAGTTTAAAATATATATATATAATAACTTTAATAAAACTAAATTTATTATAAATAAAATTTTGTTTAAAATAAATATAACTATATTTAATTATATAAAAAACTTAAAAGCAATATAATAAAGCAATTATAAATAAGCTATAATTATTTAAGCTGTTTTATTATATAATTATATTATTTTATTATGTATTATTATTATTAAATAAAACTATTTATTATTTTAATATAAATGCATTTTATTGCTAAATAAATAAATTATTATAACTATAAAAAATAGCTAAATAATAAATAATTAAAATATTAATTAAATTTAATATTTTAATTAATATATAAATAGTTATTTAAAAAGTATATATTAGCTTTTAATTTTTAATAGCTATAAAAGCTATTATTTATATAATTTTAAAAAGTATTATAAAAATAATATTATTATTATACTTTATATAATAATATATTTATTATATAAGCTTTAGCTTTTTAAAATAATTATATATAAAAAAAATTAAATATTTAATATAAGCATAATGTATTTTACAGGTTAAATCTTATTATATTTAGTGTTAAGGTTATTATAGTGTTTATTATTTAACTTAATTAAAATATTTTTTAAAAACTTAAGGTATTATATTATGGCTAATAAAAATAGTAGGTTATATAATAATATTTTTATATATTTTTATACTAGGTTATATATTTAATAAAAATTATAGGTTATATAATAATATTTTTATATGTTTTTATACTAAGGTTATATACTTAATAAAAATGCTAGGTTATATATTGCTATTTTAATATGTTTTTGCACTAAGGTTATATACCTAATAAAAAGCATAGGTAATATATTGCTATCCTTATATATTTTTATACTAAGCCTATGCACTTAATAAACAATATAGGTTATATGTTGCTATTTTTATACTAGTTTTTGCAATAGCTTTGCACTTAATAAAAACAGTTTAATTAGCAATTATATATTATTATTTGCTTAGGCCTGGTTTTATTAGATCTTACTATGTTTAGTGTTAGGGTTACCATAGTGTTTATTGTTTAACTTAGTTAAAATATTTTTTAAAAACCTAAGGTATTATATTGCAGCTAATAAAAACTACAGGTTATGTAACAATATCCCTATACGTTTTTGCACTAGGTTATATACCTAATAAAATTTGCAGGTTATATAATAGTATTCTTATATGTTTTTATACTAAAGTTATACACTTAATAAAAATGCTAGGTTATATATTGCTATCCTAGCACGTTTTTGCACTAAAGTTATGCACCTAATAAAAAGCATAGATAATATGTTGCTATCTTTGCACGTTTTTATACTAAGCCTATACACTTAATAAATAGCATAAATTATGTGTTGCTATCCTTATACTAGTCTTTGCAATAGCCTTGCACCTAATAAAAACAGCCTAATTAGTAATTATATATTGTTACCTGCTTAGGCCTAGTTTTATTAGCTGTATAAAAATAGTATTGCTTAACTATATGCAGGCCAAAGTATATAAGCCTTACTATAAGGCCATATTATAAGGTCTTATAAGGCTATTATATAAGCTTTATTGCAAGGCTATACTATAAAGACCTGCAAAGCTACTTAAAGCTATATTAAACAATATAAGGTTATGTTATAAAGGCCTTACTATAAAGGCATAACTATAAAAGCTTGTAAGGCCTTGTAAGGCAATATAAAGCTATATTATAAGCATACTTGTAAAGCAATGCAAGGCTATGCTATAAAGGCCATACTATATAAAAGCATATAAAGCCTTGCAAGGCTATGCAAGGCCATATAAGGCCATATAAGGCCATATAAGGCTATATAAAGTCATACTATAAAAGGCTTACTATAAAAGCCTTACTATAAATAAAAAAGCAAAGCATAAAAAACTAATAGCGCTATTAAAAATTAAACCTAACTTTATACTTATATAAACTTTTTTAAAAAATTATCTTATAAGTTATAGTAAGCATAAGCTTAGGTTAAGTTAATTAATAGCTTAAAAAGTTATGTTATATAAATAGCTTTAATAAGCTAAAAAACTTATTAAGCTTATTAAGCCTAAGTTTTATTAACTTATAGTTACTTAACTTGCTTTTTTATAATAAAAAAATTTTATAATATTATATATTATAAAGTTTTTTTTTTTTTACTTTTTTATTTATAAATTTTTAGCAATAAAACTTAAAAGCTTTGTTTTTTTTAAAGTAATGCGCTTATAACTTTTATAACTTTATGCTTTTTTTAAAAACTTTTATTATACTTAGCTATGCTTAAAGTTTTTTTTTAAAAAGATAAAATATATTGCTTAAAGCTTTTAAGCATACTTATAGTTTACTTTTAATTAAAAATTAAACTAATATTTTTAAAGTAAATATTTTTATTTTTATATATTAGCAATATAAAATATATAATAGCGCTACTAAATAAAAAGCAAAGCATAAAAACTTAAAGCTTTTTTTAAAAATTAAACTTAACTTTATATTTATACTAACTTTTTTAGCAAACTATTATAACTATAAAAGCTTATAAAGCTATATTATAAAAGCATTTATAAGATAATATAAGGCTATGCTATATAGCTACTTATAAAGTAATAAAAATGCTAGGTTATATGTTAATATTTTTATTTATTTTTGCGCTAAAGTTTTATACCTAATTAAATTTGCTTATAATATATTATTATTTTTGCTTGTTTTTTAGCTATAGCAATATACTTAATTAATCTGCTTATAATATATTACTATTTTTGTTTATAATAAATTATTATTTTTGCTTGTTTTTTTAGTTAAGTAATGCACTTAATACTAATAGCTGCTTATACTTTTAAAAATAAAAGCATATAATAAGCTAATATTATTAGGTATAATTATATATTTATAATTTTATTATTTTTTTATGCTTATATGCTGTTTTTTTTTCCTTTTTTTTTTTATACCTTACTAAACGTTTTTATTTACTTTTTTAAAATATAATTATTTATTTAAATATTTTATAATGCTATTATTTAATATAAAATATTTTTAGCAATATAAAAAAAAACTATGTTAAAAAAAACTTTTTACACTTAATAAAAAGGCTTTATAGCAAAGCAGTTAAGTTAAACTAATACTTAATAGTTTTTAATTATTTTTATATATAGCAAAGCTTATATAATAGTTATTATTTTTAATAGCGCTTTTATATTTTATTTTTTTACTTTTATAGCGTTTTTAATTAATACTAGTGCTAGTATACTAACTTAAAGCTTGCTTTTTTGCTTTTTTTTAGCATTAAAATTTTTACTTCTTTTTAATAGCAATACTTTAAGTTTTTTATAGTTTACTTATATAAAATATAAACTTATTGCTGCTTTTTTTATAATATTAAGCATTAGTTTTTTTATAATATTATATACTAAAACTAATTAAAAATATATTAACTATTTTTTTATTAGCAGTAATAGCTTTTTGCTTTTTTTGTTTAAAAATAATAATTAATATTTTAATATAATAAATAATTTTAATAACAAACTTAATAATAAACCTAATAATAAACTTAATAGTAACACTTAATATAATAGTTATAGCTAAGGTTTTTATTAAATACTTAGTACTAGTAATAAATAATATATAGCTTTATATATATTAAATAAATCTAAATTAAAAAAGTTAAACTATAGCGCTATTATAGTATTTAATAAATTAATATATAATATTAAAAACTTTTTATAAACTAAATTTATTTTAAACTTTAATAGCAATTTTTATTATAATTAGCTTATATAGTAATTTTTTAAACTAATAAATAATAAATTAAATAAAATATATAAATAGTTATATTATATATTTATGCTTTATTATAACTATAATAAGCGTTAAGCTTTTTAAAAAACTAAATATTTTTTTTTTAAATATTTAGTTTTTAACTATTTTATTTTTACTTTTTATTTTATACTTTATAACTTATTTTATTAGTAAAGTATATAATACTTATTATAAGTTTTTTTTTATAAATATGCTATAATATTATAAAAATAGTTTTTTTTTAAAAATAATAAACTTTATTAATAAAAGCTTAATAAAATAATATTTATAAACTTTTATTAATAATAATTTAAATAATATATTAGCATATTAAGAATATTTATAATTTTAGCTTGCTTGCTTTTATTATATTTTTTTTTACTACTAATAAACTAAAGCTTTTTTTTAGCAATACTAAAAATAACAACTATATAAGCTATAATATAAGTTTTTTTATTTAATAATAATATAATATTAATAGCTATATTATATAGCTTTAATTTTTAGCAATATTTTTATATTTTATATTTTTATTTTTTTATATACTTTAATTTTTTTTATTAATTATATAAAACGTATACTATAACTTTAATATAAGTTTTTTTTATAAGATTTATAATATTTTTTTAAAAAGCTTTAAGTTTTTTTTATATAATACTATTTATATTTTATTTTAATTTTTTTTTTATACTTATAAGCTATATTACTTATTTGCTATTTGCTATATAAAAATAATTTATTAATAAGTATGTTTTATTTGCTTTTTATTACTTTTGTTTATTTACTATTTTTATAAAGCATTTTATTAGCTTTGTTTAAGCAAAAGTAAAATTAATTATATTTTAAGCAGCTAGTTTATTTAATAAAACTTATTACTATAGCTATTTTTGCTACTATATTTTTTTTAAGTATATAACTTTGTTTTAAAAACACTTGCAATATTTATATAATAATTATATATTAAGCTACTTTAAAAGTTTTTTTTTTTTTTTTTAAAAATAAATTTAAAATTTTTTAATTTTATATTTTTTTTTAAAAATATAATATTAAATATTTAACTATTAATACTTTAGCTAAAAAAGCATTGCACAAGTTTTATAACTAGTACTTATTTATAGCTTGCTTAAGCAAGTTTTATTTTAAATTTATATAAGTAAATATAGCATTTTATAATATACTTTATATTATTAAGTTTTAAAACTAATATAGTAATAATAATATATTATTATTTATGCTACTATATAAAACTAAATGCTTAACTAATATATATTATAATAATTAAAATGCTTTTTAAAGTTATTTTTTATATTACTATTTTTAGTATTTTTTAAAAAATATACTAAACCTTAACTTAAACTGCTTATATTATGCTAGGTTAAAATATATAATACTTATAAATAATATTTATAAATATTAAAAAAAAGCTTTATACTTTGTAAATTGCTAAAATTTAAATTTTTAATACTTAAACTTAACTTAGCTTAAAATTATTATTAAGCTAAGTTTAATGCTTTTATTTAAAGCTGCTTATTTTTTAAAATATTTTTTATTTTTAAAAACTTTTAATTATATAAAAATTAGTTTTATAATATACTTTTTAAACTAAACTTTATTGCTAGCGCTATATAGTATAGCACTTGTTATAAATATTAAATATTATAGTTATACTTAATAAGTGCTATTAACTTTAGCTAACTTTTATTTAATATAAGCTTTTAACTACTTTATAAGATTAACTTTATACTATATAACTTATTTTTTATTATTTTAACTTAGCACCTAAACAATTTTATATTTATATTAACTATTTAGTTTATTTAGCTTATTAAAAAGATTGCTATTTTTGCTTTATTTAATTTTTTTTTTTTAACTAATTTACTTTATATAAATATATTAAATATTTTTATATTAATAAGCTATTAATAGCGCTTTTTTATTTAATATATACTAAAACTTAAATATTTTAAATACTTTAGCTTTAAAATAATAAATAAAGCAAATAGTATATAAAAAGGTTTAATTATAATTAAACTAGCTTAAGCATATAAAAAGTAGTTAAAAAATATAGCATAGTATAATTACTAAACTATATAGTTTAATAGCATATATTATGCTTAATATTTTTTATTTATAAATAGCTTTATTTTTTATTTTTTAAGCTATTATATAAAGTAATTATTAAAAATAATAAGCATATAATAATATTTAAATTAATTAAAGCTAAAGCTTTATTAAAAAAAGTTTTATAAAGTTATTTTGCTAATATTTTATACTATTTTTTATAATTAAATAGTTATAAAAAAGCATAGCAGCTTAAAAATAAAATATTTAAGCTAGCTTTATAATTTATTGCTTGCTAATATAACTTTAAATTTTTTAAAGCTTATAAACTATTTTTTAAAAAACTAAATATTTTATATAATATAATCTAGTTTATATTATATAAAAAAAACTTAATTAGGGTTAGGGTTAGGGTTAGGGTTAGGGTTAGGGTTAGGGTTAGGGTTAGGGTTAGGGTTAGGGTTAGGGTTAGGGTTAGGGTTAGGGTTAGGGTTAGGGTGAGGGT
>Ga0247782_1000350_pt1 | contig 39234 bp, 26 predicted proteins | sample UWRJL019104C5_FD_179928 | JGI IMG/M metagenome (GOLD analysis project Ga0247782, IMG submission 179928) | Plant litter microbial communities from Arlington Agricultural Research Station in Wisconsin, United States - UWRJ-L019-104C-5 | ecosystem: Environmental > Terrestrial > Plant litter >...
ATAAAGCATAATAATATTATTGTTTTTATAATATTTTTTAAAATTATATAAATAATAGTTTTATAGCTATTAAAAATTAAAAGTTAATATATGCTTTTTATATAACTATTTATATATTAATTAAAATATTAAACTTAATTAATACTTTGCTTATTTATTGTTTAGCTATTTTTTATAGTTATAATAACCTAACTATTAAGCAATAAAGTGCTTTTATACTAAAACAACAAATAGTTTTTTTTTATAATAATAATATATAATAAAATAATATAGCTATATAATTAAATAGCTTAAATAACTATAGCTTATTTATAATTGCTTTGCTATACTACTTTTAAGTTTTTTATATAATTAAATATAGTTATAACTATTTTAAATAAAATTTTGCTTATAATAAATTTAGTTTTGTTAAAGTTATATATATATATTTTTTTTAAACTTTATATTTTGCTATTATATTTTATATAAAAGCAAACTATTTATAATATTTAAATAAATTTTTATATAAAACGCGCTAATAATTAATTTAGCAATTAAAACATATTATAAAAGCTAAATATTATTATATAAAAGTAAAAATCTAGTTTTTGCTAACATATTCTTTATTATATAACTTTAATAATTAGTTAGCTATATTTTTAATACTACTATGCCTAAGTAAAAATAATTATATAATAAAATTAAGTATATATTATATAATAGCTTGCTTTTTAAATTTAATAAGTTTTTAATTATTAGTAAACCTATTAAATATTATTATATAACTACGTTTTTAATTAAAAAAGGTTATATATAATATATTATAAATTTTAGCTGCACATTAAATACTTAGTTTTAAGTTTATATAAATTGCTTAAAGCGCAAAAATAATATTAAACTCTTTTTAAAAGCTTACTATAGTAGGTAGTAAAAATATAGTAGATCAAAAGTTATGCGTACAAAGGTAAAAAAAAGTGGCAAATATAGCCAGGTAGCAAATATGGCCGTAGGATACGTTATATAGTATTATAATATTTATACTATAATATAATCCCTACTTAACGTATTACTTAATAACTTGCTAAATAAAAATACTATAAATATAAAAAAATCATATTTAAACTTTTTATTTAGTTAAAAATCAACTAGTGCTATTTATATTATTATAGCATTAGTATTGGCCAAGTTATAATGTTGCGCACAAACGTTTTTTGTATAGAAAAAAAGTGTACAATTAACCCGGGTATGCAATTAACCTATAAAATACGTTAATTAGTCTTATTAATATTATTATAAGATTAATATTAGCCAAGTTATGAAGTTATATATAAACATTTTTTATATAAAAAAAAATATTAAATATAGCTTTAAAATATATTATAAAATAATATTAAATATATTTGTCTTAATCTTATAAAAAACTATATAGCTTATATACTTTTATATTTATTAAAATATATTAAATATATTTTTTATAATTTTAAAAACATAAATAAAAATTATTTAAACATTAAAAAATATATATTTTTAAAGTTATTATATAGTTAGATCCTTTTTAAAAAACTTCGTAATTTTTTAATTTTTTAACTAATTTATAAAGTTGCGCATAAACGTTTTTATATATGTTTTTTAAGCTTTTAATATAGCCGGACCACTAATATAGCCATAAGATATATTATTTAAAAACATTATATTACTAGCTATACTTTATTAGTTTAGGTCCCTTTAATAAAACCTTTGTCATACACGATCTTTACCTTTCCCCCTAACCTTTTTAGGGCTTTAAGCTCCTAGAGAGCTTGGTACCAGCTTAGCATTGCAAATAAATTGCTAGACTTCTTCTTAACTGGGCCACTAAGGGAATATACATACAATCTTAAGGCAGATAAACCCTCGTTAAAACGAAGGCCTGCATGTTAAATTGCTGCCTGAATCGCATGCTTTGAATAGGGCAACTACTATGTTGGTTTTGCCAAAAATGACCCGTAAGAAGATGGCCCGTAAGGGGGGAGGCCCAACCTTACTCTAGAATAACTTCAACAATCCCATCTGCATCTTCTTCCTTGGGAAGCCAAATCTTGATGACCTTAAGACCAGCCCTACTAATCAACTGCTCCCACTGTCTGGCTGTCCTTTCTAACCCCGAATTAAATGCCATCATGGACAGATCAAACGTAGCATGGAAAGGAGTGGCCCCTTGTTCCGGAACGACCATGTCGTGAATCAACAATTTCGAATAGCCTGGTGTCATCGCAGCCTTGACCCTGCACAATAATTTTAAGCACTGTTCATCCGACCAATCGTGAAAAATGTGGTGGTAGAAGTAAGCACGAGCCCCTTTCACGCGCTGTTCAGTAAAAAAGTCGTAGGCCATAACCTCAATTGCAGGATCAAGTCCATCCACAATTTCAGTAACGGCAGCGACATCCTGGAGTATCAGGCGACCTGCATTGGGGTATTTATCATGAAAGGCTTGTGTATCATGTCCTCTGCCACCCGCAACGTCAACAAGAAGCGCCGAGCCATCAGCTGCTCCGTTAATCAGCCGTTCCTGCACCGGGTACCAGTCGACCCAGTATTTGCGAGCGCCAAATACATGGCCCATAAATGTATTAAAGTCCTTGAACATTGCTGGCATTGTCTCCAAGAGATCGAATATCGTATACTTGGTCTGAAAGGCGTATTGTACGAGGCCATCATGAGGGTCGGTCGGACATCGGTAGCCTGCTTCTCTCAGAAACTTGGGTGCATACATACCTGGGCCCACAAGCATTTCACCCCTGGTTGACGTGTAAGTCAGTTGAAAACAGGCGGGAGAAACTTCTGTTTCCGGGGTTCATTGGTACTAACATCGCCCTATGTCCTGCAGCGATTTCTTCTTTCGCCATCTCGCGAGTGATTAGCGTGGCCTCCCATGTTTGTTGTCCGACCTCCTTTACAAATCCAATGGCCGCCATGCCCCTGAGGACACGAACTACGGGAAGGTTAGTACAACCGTCACCACTTATCGAATGCTTAGCTATTGTAGGCACTTACTGATCAATAACTCCTCTCCACCAGAGAGCGATGCCAGCTTATCAGAAGTGATCGGTCCATTGCTATCTAGTATATACCTGAACAGATTAAGCTGTACAGCAATACGCGCGGAAATGGCGAGAAATGGCTATAAGCGTTAGGACACATATCATTCCCAGTAAAAATGTAGTTGAAGTACCGAAAACATCAGCTCTGTCGCGACAGTCTTTGGGTGCTCCAACGTCATCGCTAGCTGACGCGCTAGGTTGATAGCATTTCTCCTAGTAACGGGGTCGTTACCAGATGAGAGGTCTGCGACAAGACCGTTGAGCTGTGTGATTATTTCTACTGCCGTGTCCTCTTGTGAAGCCATAGTTTAAGCGATGAGTTGAGTGTGTAATCAAACTAATACAGGGGTCCCGCAACAAGTCATGAGCCGCGGGCCATGAGCGGTATCTATATACTATAATCTTTTCACCCTTGTTTCCGGCTCCGGCCTTGACAAGTGTCCAACCACTTTTGGAGAACCTTCCTAGTTCGTTAGATAGGAGTACAATCCTACTCTGCAGCTGATGGTGTGCGGGGAGGTTTCTGTTAACAGGCAGAATTGAGGACAGATGCAGCTGCAATAGGTGTTCCGGCCAGCTATGAGTCGGCAAGCGATGGTCTAGAATCGCAGTAGCGGATGCGACGCTGCAGGACATATGGCAAGTTTTATTTGTAACCCTACTAGCCATTAACCCGTCATGGCATCTCGGCGGCCAATTTAAGAGGGCGGTAACATCAATGAACAGTGTTAACGTGTCGCGCACATATATATTCTTAATTTCCTACACAGGATTAATGATGTCGTTTTTTCTATGATACATAACCGAAATTAAATGTCATTCTATGTTCAGCTCATATATATATATTTTTTTAATGTGCTACCTTTGCTCCAGCAAATCATACTCGGTGTTTCCTGAACTGGAGGGAGCCTCTTCTCTGAAATAATCCGAGAATGATCTGTTGTCCACCTTAAGGTATAACAAAGGAGCGGTCCTGGGGGCTCTAGACCCTTCGCGGGAGTGAGACTCTGGTCGTGAACTATCATGCACTAAAAATTGCAACTCATGGTTCTCTGCCCCCTCATGCCCGAATGTGTCTCCGGGATAATGAATGCCGGGCCGGTAAAGCGTTGCCCTGTCCCACGAGGGCTGGGTGGAGGGGGCCAATGATATGTCTCGTGATTGATCTGATAGAAGTCGCGAGGAGGGGGCAAATGTCGTGCCTAAGGAGCTCGCTGTTACATCGGTTCGGTTATCCACAACTTCGATTCCCCATCTCGTAGTGCCGTTCTTGTCGGCGAACCAGCCTAACAATACCCTGGTTCCCGGATCTAGCCTGAATTTCTTTGCGGTATTCTGCCTGGCGAGCTTCAGGAGCCGGTGGCTTCCCGCCATCAAGACAGCCACGTCAGCGATACTGTTAATCCGTTTGAGGAGCACCTTTCTGTAGGTCCGGGACGTCACCATCAATACCACTCCCACGAGGATCAGGTAGGCCAATATCACTAGACAGATCCACGCCGCAGGTTTAGAGATTTTCAGCAGTTCCACCGAGTTGGATATGTGCATGGTGACTGTGTTGACATCGAGTGGCGTCGCGCGGACTGCTAAGCTCGTCTTGTTGGGTGGCCCGTCCAGGTCGTCAGGGAGCTTCTGTCCGAGCGGTTGAAAGACTTGTCCACCGGTAGCGAAAGAAACGTTATTGCTAGCAAAGTTCTGGAATAGGGTCGTGAATGTCTGCTGTGCTGTGTGTTTCAGTGTTCCCAGATCAAGAAGCGCCTCATGGTCGTAATCTACGAGGGACAGCATGGAGTAGGTCATCAGGTCAACGTTTAGGCCAGATGCTCGAATGTTGAATGTCTGGTCTTGGAGGCTCTCGGGTAATGTATAAAGGTAATTCAGGTCGGTACCTCGAACCTCGCTGAGGTCGGCTGCGCCAAGAAGGCCCGTGACGAAAAGAATGCCGTGAGATGTTGTGATGTTGATATCGAAGCTTTGCGACAAATTAGTGTACGTATGCTGTTGAAAGTCGTCAGACCATGCATATTCGTCGGGCCGTGGTTCGTCGTGAATTGCAAAGTTGACCACACGGCCATCCGGCACGTTGACTGTGACCGACGCATGCGCTGTTTCGATGATAGGCATGCAGTTCAGGGCGGCCATCCGAGGCTTCTCGGCCCACAGAAGCCGAGGCTGGCATCCATAATCTTCTATGGGAGAGCAATAGCCCTCTACGGGTCGACCATGGACCCATTTCACCGTGAAGTTCGCTGGCCAGGTTTCGGCAAAGTCGGGATAGTACGAGCCGTTTTTCAGGTTTGGCGACCAGTATCCCACCGACCCGGTGCTAATCTCGCCGTTTGTCTTGTTCTGGCAGCATTGGAACCGCTTATCGTTGACAAAGAATGTCGTGTAGTCCCCATGTCTGTCAGGTTCCCGGTCCAGGAAGAGTAAGGTATTGTCTCCGATTTTGGATAGCCCGAGCTCAAAGGCGCGGGACAAGGCTTTCGTGTGGCTGCCTTTGTGCCACTGCGTGGAATTGCGCAGATCCCACTCGGTGAGCCAGCTCTTGCTGTCTTCGAGGTCCAAGTGCTCGTATGAAGAGCACTCGAGCCGCGCACGGATGGCCGGGGTATCTACGGTGGCATTCATTGAATGCTTCCGCGCGCTCGTTTGGTTCCCCGTGTCCTGAACTATAGCTGGAGGCGCCATAGATAGATCGTACGGAAGGAAGCTCCAGCCTCCCGCACTCCATGGCGGCTCCGATCCCTTCAGGGAAGTTTGCACCGCCGCGCCATATATCCAAGACGTCCTCATGTTGTCGAACAATTCCGAAAGAAGATCTTGTTTATAGTTTCCCTGATGACCTGTGAACTGCCACGTGCCGGTGGATAGTTGTGGCACATTCCGTAATTCGAGTTGTCGAGTTACGTTCACTACAGACGGCAGCGTGCCGCCATCCCTAGACCAGAGCGAAGACATGGCAATGGTGACTGATAGGGTCAGGACAAGCTGTCAGTGATGACAGGAAAGGTGCAGTTTGACTTACGTATCTCGGATAGAAAGGCACCTGTGCAGACCAGGGCCAGTACCCAGTGACTACGCCTTACTGCTCTCCAAGTAGCCCAGAGTAAATAAGAAGAGCCGTACGAGATCGACACTGCTTCAGACCCGGACTTGGTGACCGGTGTTTTCGCAAGAGCCAGGTACGGCTGTATCCTCCGAAGTGTCGTATCGAGCGAACCCCACCATAGGCCGATACTCACTGCTACAAGCGTCGTGACAAGCGAAGCCGGATTCACGTCGCCGAGGTCAAGGCCACCTACTGAAACATCAAATGCATATACGAAGGCAGTCTGGTGTAGCCCGATGGCATCCGAGTACCAGTACAAGTAGGCTATCACAATTAATGCAGCTAAGAGCAAGCAGACTAGTATGAGGAACATCTAGGTCGAGAAGGCAAACGATTGTTTGTCCGACTGTTTGGGGTCGAGCAGGTCGGGCGGATGGAACTTCTGCTTCTTAAAATTATACTTCCCAGTGGGGCTATCAGGGCGATCGGCAGCCATCAGGCTTATCTGCCCATCAATTAACTGATACCTCTGATGAGATATGGAAAGGTCTAGCCCTTTGCTAGTGACACCATGTAAGCCATCTAGGGACTGCAGTGTGCTTGTTTCCCCCGAGATGAGTTCCGCTACGCGGATGGGCGGTGCCGGATCCGCGAAAAGCCCGAGTGGCCGTTTGGATAAGCGTGTGGTGACCAGGACAGCAGACAGCAAAATGATTTGTAGGAATAGCGAGACCTCGAGGGTAATGGCTACAGCAGGTACCACCACTACTCGACGCCTCGTGTCGGCGACGGTCCCAGACGTCTCGATCGCAAGGTCATTGGCTGCCGTGTCAAAGGCATCACGGAGTAGCTCGCTGAAAAATCGCCGCTTCACACGCCCAAGATTTTGGACATAGGAGGAGTCGGCAATTGTCTTCCCGGGAGAGAAGTCGTATAGGGCTGAAAAAATGACTGCCGGGCCCAAAGCGAAACCGCGTGTGCTCTTCAGCGGCCTCGTCAGATGCACGTCCCAGTCTGTGCGGTTGAAGAAAAGGCGCTGAAAGGAGGGCAAGTCTACCATGGTGGGGGGAATTGGCTTTCGGATGGACGAGTACTCGAGTTCGTCTACCTCCACCAAGGAACCACTCTTGGAAAGGGTCACGGTGACGGTCGGCTCCCCCATGTAGTAGCTCGTATTACAGGCCTGGCCGGTAACCGTTGCATTTTTCGCTGTTGTCTGGTACGGACCCTTGGAAAGGAAGACAACTTCGTCTTGGCTACACCCGCTGATGCTGAATGGAGGGGTGGTATCCACACTAAAATCGCCGCTGCTAATGTTGCGCACAGTAGACCACACAGTTCCGCCCGACCCATATCCTATCTCAGACCCGTCTGTGAGAGTCAAGTTCAGACCGCAACCGGATGGAGATAGAAGCTTGATACTGTGCGCTGGGGTGGTGTAGTTCGATTTCGAATCAGGGTCTGTCCAATTGACAGGGCGTACATGGATGGAGTCCATCTGCTCACAGTTCATTACAACGTCAAAGACCGTCGTCTTTGCCGACCATGTCCCTACCGAATCGGAGAGCACCGACCCCAGAGGCACCCGGCCCACCGCCGACGGCCAAAAGGGCACTACGGCATACTTATCGGCGATCCACGCTGAAGTGGTGACATTTTGAAGCAGATTGCTCACCGTCCTAAAGTATGTGGTGGCTATCGCGTCGCCCCGAAGCGGCAGGGTTGGCGCCAAGTCGAGCTGAGAGAACGGCACGTCTTGGGTGAATAGAACATCTTGAGAGACGAGTAGTGTGGAGGAGAAGGGTGAGACGATAAGGAAGCTGAACATGAAGGTGACAGTGGCACACAGCATGGCCCAGCTGGCTTTCTTCTTACGGCGCCATGGGAAGCTCACGTACAGGGACTCCCACCATGTCTCGACGGTCCACGTGAGCGACAGGTTGCCCAAGGCACCGGAGGGCGAGGCGAGGTTGGCGAATGCCTGTGTTCGTTTGACATCGTTGAGAAGTATCGATAAAAATATGCCGTGAATGACTGCGAGCAGTGTGGGGATGAACTTGGAGACGATTATAACGCTTCCTGACCCATCGTCGGTGACAAGACCCAGTTCATGTGCGGATATTGCGTGAACGATGATTACCAGGATCTCCAAGATGGCAGTGAGAACGAGTATCCATGTCAGACAGGGCCAGCGTAGTGTATATGGAAGCCACTCTGGCGTTGTCACAGAGCGACGAAAGTCGAGCTTATCGTGCTCTTCCTTCAGCGCCGTCTCACCAACTCTCGGCACTGAACCCGCTCTGCTCTCCCATGACGCCGTGGGGATGTGCGGAGCACCGGGCGAGAAGTACTGCGGATTGGGGATGGTACTACTTCGAAAAGACTCGTAGTCATCGAAGGGGAAGTCTTCTTCGGGATGAACATGTTCTGGCGGGTGCGGCAACACTAGATAGGAGAGGCTGGCGTTCTGGGCGAAGGGTGAATGCATGCTAGAATCACCGTATCCGCCGGGTGGTAAAGAATACGGACCGGTTCAGCATGATAACGACGATGAAGACGAATTCAAAACTTCGTTCAACTGTGGCAAAATATTGCTGGGCTTACTTCTCACGGGCAACCTGGAATGGATAAGTCTGGGTGGCGCGACAACTGGAAATCCCTCGGTAGACGCCCAACTGCATGTGCATAGTTGTGGCACAGCGCGGCGAGCAGCCAACCAACAGCCCCATGGACCAGGTACCTACGCTACCAGCATCTGCCGTCGCATTGTCGAAAAAGCCCACCATCAATTACTATAGTCTACAGGTACCTATTTAACAGTTTATCTTTATCTTTTCTTCTATATATTACAAAAATCGTTACAACTCCGGATCGATGATAATAGGTAACTGGACAACATCTACCTACAATCTTGAATTACTTTTGGGAGGCGCCAAGGATTCCCGTTAGTGTCGCCATCCCCCAACTAGGGCATAGATCGCCTACTCACATTATTAGTCTATCTGGCACGGTACCTACTTTAGGTACGTATTGTGCCCAGTGGATTTAAGTGCTATTAATAGCTTAAAGCAGGAGCTAAGCAAATCAAGACTACTGTACATATGTATACATCTGTAGGTATCGCAACGAACCCTATTAGGTTACAAGTAGGTAGCCAAGAGCTGTGAGCAATGCAGTTGTCGAGAGGCGTTTCAAAATAGGTATGTATATGCAGGTAGTAAAGGGTTAATCGGATACCCTTCTACTAACTACTAACTTACATACTTACATACTTACATACCTACATACCTACATACCTACGTGCTAAAGGAAGACCTCAAGAGTTGGCCCATGTACCTTGTTAATTTTAATTGAGTGCAAGATTAAGGGTGTGGCTCATCAACAGTTGTATAGCTAAAAGGTAAATACAGGCAATCTGTGGCTTGCTAATGCTTAAACAAGTACGTACTGTAAGTAATAATCCCTTGCTTACCGTAATAAGTAGTTACCAAATAGGTACAATAAGTTTACTTAGTATACATACATACATGTAGCTCAGTGTTTGCTTGCAACAAAGTTTGAATCGAAGGTGCCGATCTACTAAAACGGCCACGTTATAACATAATTGGTGTTAAGACTCATCTAACTTGTCACAACTTCAACCCATGTATCACCCCGGCAAGAACCTTCCCGTGTCGCCGTCTAGACGTTCAACCCCAGCCCTTTTCTGACCGGAGGTTTCGAGGCACCGCGGGCAGGTGAAACTCAGCGGCACCTAGACAGTTAACATAAAGTCTTAACAACATTCGCGGGTCTTTGCCTGCTGCAGCTTGCCAAGTCAGCTATCTACTCTAGGTCTCAATCACGGCTATGATCCGGACTAGCCCCGGCCTAAAGCACGGACACCAGGCATTGTTGGAAATGAAGGTCACGTGGGGCACTCCAACCCTTCTATTTGTATATGTCGCGGATATGTAAGTCTAAGGGAGCGGAGGAACGTAGTTCACCTACTCCCCGTATATAAGGAGCATGTTATACACTATTATATAATTGTATCTAACTAGAGAGTGTACTGTTTACTTCTTCTATTTTTTTAATTGACCATTTTTTCTGCGAGGATATATATGTGAACTCCCTACGTAGTGGCTTTCAAGGCTGTTTTCTTTATTCTTTATCCTTAATAATGCAACATTATTTACTGCTATACTTAACCCTTTAATAGGCACAAACTCTAGCTATCCCTAATAAGTAGATATAGAAAGTCTCTGCTTCATAGAGATCATTTCCTTCCTCGCTCAACAGCAATATGTCTATAACGGACCACCCGGCAGTGTGAACTGTGACAAACTGCGTGTTTCGGTAATCTGATGACTCTGAGCAGTTATTTCATAGCTGGTCGTCAAATGTGATAGCTTCATGACCAATCCAACAGAGCCGCCACAATCCCCGCCGCGCGCTCCAAAGCTTGGCACACTCTCGCCACATACCTTGGCTTCCCAGATACGGCAAACTGTGCCTGTGTCTCCTGCACGTTACAATGCACATAGACGCCGCGTTCCCCGGGCACGAGGAAACCTGCCTCAGCCCTGCTCCCCATCATATCACTACCACCGTCAACTGCCGAGTAGTGGTCGTCCTCGGAAGCATTATCGAAGCGCATGAAACCAATCTTAACCTCCTGACCCGGACCACCACGACGCGTGGCATCCCAGGCCTGTGTGCGGAACAATTTGGGTAATTCTCCACTTGTTCCATCCTCGTCCTCCCGCGTAGCCGCAGCAGCGGCGGCGGCGGCGCGAAGAGCGTATAGAGGCCCAACAGCTCCCTGGCCGCGGCCCGCCGCTGCTATAGCACGTGAATGGGCGCTAGTAGCTTCGTCAAATAACCTGCGCAGCTGCGCTTTGTTCTCGTGACTTTCTCTTTCAACTTCTACACCCGCAGTCATCGCGGCCGCCGTGACGAAAGTGCGTGCCGCCGGCGTCATCGTCTGCACCCACTCTACCCGCCCCTGCGCGAAGATCCCCTGTGTTACCTTCTCCCACGCTGGTCGTATCTCCCCGTCGGCGAGGTACAGAGCAAGTAAGATGGCCAGATGTGCGGTCGCGTTGGGCGGGGAGCGCGTACCCCGGACAAAGGCTAGCCCGAGTCGTGGTGTGTCGACCCTAGTGTACTCGAGTGGACCGTATGATCGAGCCCGTGCTGTGACGTGCGAGATGCGGTCGATGGCGCTCTGTATGGGACTCCATCTACACTCGAGTATTGCGTATGCGTTCTGCTCTGTTTGCTTGCGAATTGGCTCAGTGTGAGAGAGGACAGCCTGGCATAGATGGCTATGTAGACCTCTGGCGTCGAGACCGTCGAGTTTGGTGTGCTCGTACGTCTCGCCTGATAGACCGTTCGCTGTTACGAGTAACTGCAACGTCTTGTCGAGCCAGCGATTTGCGAATGGCCGCTCCGCGCCGTTGAGGAGGAATTGCGTATACCGGTCTCCGGCGTTATTCGGCGACTCGTCGTCTAAACATAGGACGAAGGCAGCCCTGTCAATGCACGCCAGCGTAGCAGAATTTTCGGGGTCATGTTCAAGATCTTGACGATGCTGTTGAATGCGAATGAATAATGTAAGTGTTGAGAATTGCAATTGATGGAGTGGTAGATTAATGAATAACAGGATGAATGAGCCAACTAAAATCACTTACCTTGGCCCACGAATCGCGTTCGTCAGCTGTTAGAGTACAAATGGACGGAACGACCTTGTTTGACGACTTGATAATCTCGATATAGGTAGCATAAACTGCAGTAAGGTCAAGTGGATCAGCTGCGGGGAGGCTGATTTGGAAAACATGGCCACGTCGCAAAACAGCGACGGTCTGATTCGGCGCATAGCGTTCCATCGTATCGACATCTATTCCAGGACGCCGCGTAGCGTAGAATAGCCAATCGCGTCCCTCAGCTGACAACGGCTCGCCATGGAGCATATCCGGCGCTACCTCGTTCCGGGCTAGTCGACGGGCGAACTCAATGGCAGCCACGGTGACGATCGCAGCTCTTTCTGCCTGCGAATGAATCGGTGCATTTATCGGATGAATGAATGTGAATTGTCCTGTTTCCGGAAGCGGTTCTCGACGTTCTAGGTATACCTGACGTTCATAAGCGTCAGCGATGTCAGTAACCTCCGTCTGCTGCACCTGGCGGTATAGCTCGGGTCCGGGCTCCTGGAGAAACGTGCGCACGGCAGCGGAGGTTGCGCTGCGGTCTTGGGCTGTGTCGATCGCGAGACGAGATTCTTCAAACAGTCTAAGCGTATCTTCGAGGCTCGGGAGCGGAAGCGGCGGTAATCGTAATTTGGGGAAGACGTCGTCAGTGCTTGAGCCTGTTGACGTGGGGGGTGATGTAGGGTTGTCATATCCTGACGCTTCGTCCGTGCCGCTCTCGGTTTCGGCTTTGTCCTCGCCTTCCCTCTCCCCATGGGCCAGGATGATTCGGGATCGCGATGCGACTTTTTGTGCGAGCGCGCGAACTGGCTGGTCTGTGAGGATCTCCGACGACTGCAGCGACGCTTCGAATTCGCGCGTGATCCAATTTCGTAGCTCGATCGCCACGAGTGAGTCGATGCCGAGGCTAATGATAGAGCCATTGCCTTCGTCGACATGCGAAGCATCTACCGAAATCAGGGTTGCTAACTGCTTAACAATTGCCTTGGTGATGAATTTCGCCACGGCATCGGGGTTGGTGCTTTCTACTATCTCTTTGAAGGTCTGTGCCCTGGTTGCCGAAGGAGATGCTGCATTCCCTGCCGAGAAGGAGTTTCGCACGTGACTGAATAAGGCGGACTGCACATTGCTATTCCCCGCTGACGTGTGAGAGAGGGAAGCCTCGTCGAAGCCGATAATAGCCTGCCGGATTTGCGAGTGACTGGACGCTGCCCCGAGCAAGTAGTCGAAGTAACGTAGCAATTCGTTCGGGGCGATAGGTGTCAGCCCCGTACGCCACAGGCCTTGTAGCTTCGTCTTGTCGTTGGCGGTGTGCACGGCATCTTCGATCCAGCCGATGTTGAGAGATACAAACCCCGGCCTCCGATGGTGAGCGATGGCGTCTTGCACAGCGTTGCCCGCGTTGTAGTTGGCTTGCCCACTTGCGCCGGTAATGACGACGGCCGATGATAACATGAGGAAAAAGTCTAAACGCTCCGTGGCGAAAGCTTTCTCTAGGTTCAGGGTGCCCTGTATCTTGGCGACGGTAACGGGTTTGAAGGTCTCGAATGTCATCGTCTCAAGAGTGTGGTCCTGTGATTGTCAGCCTCCTCACTGTCTGCGTGTATAATTGATGGCACCGTAACAAGTATATACTTACTTGAAGGAAGACCGCCGACTGGATGACGCCTCGAACCGGGGGCACGCCAGCTTCATTGAGGGTATGTGCTGCCTTATATACGTCGGCCTCGGAGGCCACATCGCATTGCAAACAGTAAAGCCGACATCCTGGTCCGACGGCCTGGAGCTGCGACTCGAGAGCTTGTTGTTCCTCGAGACTTGCTGCTCGTCGGGAAAGTGTGACCAGATGTCTTGCGCCACGGCGTGCTAGCAGAAACAAGAACCGCTTGCCGAGATCACCCATACCTCCTGCGACAACATAAGCGTCATCCTGTGACATCCACTTCCTTACAGCTGTGGGTGGCAAGGCTGCGCGCACTAGTGAACCGGGTGTCGCCTCGATGATTACTTTCTCACAGATGCCCAGGTTGAGTTGCCGAATTGCTTCTTTAGTGTGCGAAATGTTCTGGACTACCTGCCTAAGTCCCACGACAGAGATATGGTGGAAAGCTGATTCGGCCTGCCCTACTAGACCTGCGATGACTTCAGTACGCGCGCCTAATACTTCTGAGATATAGCAGAAATGGACAGTTATGTTTCGGGGAAGCCTGGACGTGAAGTCTAGATTAGAGGATGAGAGGAAAATGAGGTGTCCAAATGGCTTGTAAAAAGCTAGTGAGGCAAGTGGGAAGGGATCATGGTCAGCGACGACGATTGCATTCCATCGTAGGATGCCACTGTATCGGGGGTGACCGAGTAATGGGCTGCTGAGGAAGATTCCATCGTCTTGAATGTCGAACGTCTGAGAAAGCTCACTGGCTTTCTTAGGGTCAGTAGCAGTGACGACGACACTTATACCGAGTGATCTTGCAACAGCCATAGTTGCCCGACCCATTTCGCTCAGGGCGCCGTGAATGAGTATAACCGCTCCTTCTGCCGGCAACCGGGCAAGATCCCGCAGGGCGTAAATACCTGCTAGAATAGGGAGAAACACAGCAGTGGCCACTACTGGTGAGAGAATCTCTGGGTATCGCACCGCATGGGAGCAAGGAACATGGGGACGACTATGTCCCATGACACCGTCGAAGGACAGGGCAATGACTGCGTCTCCTGGGACGAAGTTGTTCACGAGTTTGCCCACGGATCTCACTATTCCGGAATATTCACCCAGAGGCCGCGACGAATCGCTCGGCTTAGACAGCACGAACGCCCGCGTCTCGATCTCGATCGCATCATCCTCCAAATCTGTTACTTGGCTCTCGACAAACGCTAAATGATTGTCTCTTGAGCTCGTGCTCGCGGGGAGGGATAGGGGTCGTTCCCCCCCAGTGAAATGTCTGGTCTCGATTTCTACATGCTCAACCTGTTCAGCGGTGCTGATTGCCCGGTTTAGCCGATCGCTACGATGCAAGCGCGGGATGAGCACAGCGGCGTCTTCGCGTATGAAGTACTCACGCTCGTGGTGTAGTGATGTCGTCTGATCTCTGAGGCGATCTAAGAGGCTGCGGACCACATCAATCAGTCTTGAGTGCTCAAGGGCAGCCGGAGCCAGATGAACCGTAGTGAGGCGTAAGTCGCCATTTTCGGCGTGAGCAGTTCTGGCCACACCCGTGATCTGGTGCATCGGAAGAGGCTGGTCAAGGCTAAGCCAGAGGATGCGACGTCTCTGTCGAAGCAACGTGATAGCGACATCAAAGAACCTCACATCACCGAGGATCGGTTCTGGCAAGTCATCGATGACGATTATGGCGCCGCTGTCACGTTCGTAACTGTGAACCGTTTCGTAATCTAGCGTACCGAGGGACAAAGGGATTCCTCTTCCGGACAATCCAGCCTGGAGACCAGCTACCCATAGTGGTCTATCCTGGGCGATTGAGTGGGTGAGTATCTGTACATGTGCGAGGTCATGCGAAGAGTACGTGCTCAAGGCCCGCGCAAGGACCACTAGGTTTCCATCTGCAACGTCAGAGAATGTCAGCTGGACCTCGATCGTCGAGGAGATTTCTGACAATGCAGCTTGCCAGCCACTTTCGGCGATGCTCGGCTCCAGCACAAGAATCAGAATGCCGTCTGTTTTCAGCAGATCTGATACGTGACCAAGGGAAATCATGTCGGAGGTCAACACCACGTCATAGCTATGGGCTTGAAATCCCTGAGACTCGATATCGTTATCGGGTTGCAGAACTCGATACGAAACAGGATAGCCACTAAGACGTTGACGCGCGTTGTCGAAGAGTGCAGAGGTGATGTCGGTGAATTCGTACGCAGCGATTTTGCCGCTATAGACACTGACAGCAGCCAGCAATGTGGCGGCGAGATCACCGCGGCCAGCCTTCAGCTCAATAATCGAGAGGTCGGGCTTCTTAAAACAGACGCAACTGACCACATCCGCAAGAGTTGGCGATACCGAAAGGTCGCTAGCACGGAGGAATTCCAAGTCCTTGTTCCACTCTAGTTCATAGCAGGTGCCGCTGTCGTCTTGTGCATGGGCTGCGAGACTACGAGACTCGATTCCCGAAGCCAATAGAACCGGATTCCCGTCCACAGTGGCGCTCATGTCTATGTGGGTTGCGCGGAATTGATTACACGTGATTCTAGCCGTAACATCCAGCTCGGAGCCTGGGTTGCTGAGTACGTGCTGCTTCGTAAATACTGAGAGTTCGCTGATATGAACAGGCATGACAGAACCCGCACCGTGTTGTTGTTTTATCATCGGTATCCCAACGTGAAACATACTGTCAAACGTCGTCGGATGCAAGACGTGCGATGTCTGGTGATGTGCTGGCATAACGGCCGCAATGTCGGGGACTTCAACGACTGCTGTCGCTGCGAATCCATCTGGTTGCATCTTGATGGAGCGGAGACCTTTGAAGGTAGGTCCATACGTGTTGCCGTCCGTAGCCATCTCAGCATAAAGCTGCTCTACGTTCAAGTTATCGCCATCCATGACCGTCTGCTGGGGAGCGGGGCGAATCTGTATGTCATTGACGCCAGTATATGATTCGTTAGCCGTTATGGCCTTAACAAATCCTGTACATTGCTCGCTCCAGCTTCCATCCGATAAAGCGGCGACGGTGAACGCATAGTCAAGTGAATTTCCACTAGACTGACGTCTAAGTGCCAGCTGCATCTCTATACGCTGTGGCGCATCGGGCACCACCAAGCCCCGAAGAAATGATATATCGCGAAAAGCTAGGCAGTCGGGCGCGAGGTCTTGTTCGCGTGCCAGTTGCATGACTGCCTCAGCGGCCATGCAAACGTAACCGGCTCCCGGGAATATGGCTAGGCCATCAATAACATGGTCAGCAAGCCACGGCAGGGTATTCAGCCCAACCAATCGTCGCCAACGCGGTTCAATAGCTGTGGAGTCGACCATGCGGACGCCGAGCAAGTCATGATACGGCTCGCGGCGCATGCGATATTCGCGGCTGAGGCGCGATTCATGCCAGTGTTTAGCAGAGTGGTCCCAAGGGTACGATGGGAGATCCGTAAGTAGGACAGCAGTGGCGGATCCCGGTGTGAGAGACAAGACCTCGTCGTATTTCGCCTTGATACCACGCTCGAAGAGACGACCTGCCAATATGAGGGCGCTCGAGATGGCATTTACCCCGCGCTGTAACACCGAGACATAGTCGTATTGGATCGAAGAGAGTTCCGGGGCCGCGAGACATTGGCGGACAGGCCTAGACCGTGAATATCAGTGTGTGTTTCTTTGGGATGACTGAGGGTCGAATACCTAGGTAGGTATGCCGCGAGAGTAGGTAGATGGTGTGCGATTGCACTTGATATGAAAAAAAAAGTTGATTGTTTTTACTCACCCAGCAAGCGCAGCATGTGGGCCAATTTCAATAAAAAGAGCATCGCTGCCATGGTTCTCGTGTTGTATGTTCGCAATAGCCCGAATCGCTTCGAGAAAGTTGACCCTCGACACAAGATTATCCACCCAGTACTCGCTGTCAAAGCCTGACGAACGGCGTGAGCCAGTGACTGAAGAAACGAACGTGACATCCCTCTCAACGTTATCGCTTGGGGGAGGTGATCTTGCAACGCTCAAGTCCAGATCACCTAGTCGAGCACGATACTCTTTCGCAACGGTAGCCATGTGGTGGCTATGATACGCAGTATCCGTGCGCAGTTTGCGTTTGAAAATGCTAGGCTCGGCATAGTCAATACGAGCGATGACTTCGTCGATAGCTTCAGCATCGCCCGACACGGTTACGCTATGGGGGCTGTTAATACAAGCGACCACCACCTCGCCGGTACTCAGGTTCCTAAGATACGGAGTAACATCATGCTCACTGAGCCCGATAGAAGCCATAGCGCCTTGAGGTAACCCCCGGCGCTTGACGGCGGTCGCCATAAAACCACGATGGAAAGCCACCTGAAGCGCCGTCTCTTGCGACAGCAGGCCAGCTGCGTAAGCTGCTCCGATCTCCCCACTCGAATGCCCTACTACTGCCGAGGGTCGTACGCCTTGAGCTATTAATAAATTCACTAGAGCTATCTGGATGGCGGTGGTAGCCGGCTGCGCAAACTCGGCTTGGTTAATGTTACTCTCGCCCTCCGGGTGGAGAAGCTCCGTCTCGAGATCCCAGGTAGCACCAAGCCCGTGAAGCAGGTCACGGGACTTCCGTATGGAATTTCGGAACACTGCAGAGTTTGTATCAAGTATCAGTTCGCGGCCCATGCCGGCCCATTGCGCGCCCTGACCGGTGAAGACGAAGACGACTTGTTTCGGGGAGAGAATCGGTTTGCTTGGGATTTTGTGTAAACCCTGTTGCAGTTCGCTAATAAGCGAGGTAGACGTATCTGCTATGCAGCTAAATCGCCAGGGGAGCGCCGAACGACCGCGGCAAAGAGTATGAGAAAGGTCGGCGAGTGAGGTTCGGGGGTTCTGCTCAACCCAGCTAGCGTAAGACCCAAGCATGGTCTTGAGTGAAGACTGGTTGTTCGCTGAGAAGACAAAAAGGTGGCTGTATGGTGAATGACCGGTATCAAAAGATGTTTCCCGTATCCGTGGCCTCTTTTCCAGGATGACGTGGGCGTTTGTCCCGCCATAGCCAAAACTGTTGATCGAGATCCGCGGCGCGACACCCTCAGGCCATGACAGGCGCTCTGTCGGGATGCGCAACATATCCAATGGCAAACCGGGCTTAGGTGTAGCGAAGCCAGCTACCGGAGGTATTATCCCGTATTCACCGATACACAAGGATTTGAGAAGACTAGCAAGCCCACTAGTGCTTTCGGTATGGCCTATGCTTCCCTTGTTGGAGCCGACATAAAGGGGACGAGAACGATCAGGTGTCGCAAAGACATTGGCAATAGCTGCCAGCTCTTCTTTATCTCCTGCAACTGTTCCGGTACCATGAGCTTCAACATAGGCTATATCTTGCGGTCGTAGACCTATATGAGCATATGTTTCACGTATTAGATCCGCCTGCGCGGCACGGTTGGGGTGAGTGATGCCAGACGAAGTAAAACCGTCCTGGTTAACACCTGTATTCAGGATTACAGCGCGAATGGGATCGCCATCTCTAAGGGCTTCCTTTAATCGCTTAACCAGCACGACGACGAAACCCTCGCCTCGGCCATAGCCATCGCCACGGATATCAAATGGGTGGCACCGGCCGCTTCCACTTACCATGTGCTGGGTGCTCATGCCGACGTAATGGTCCGGCATTATCTGCAAGTTCGCAGAAGCAACCAGTCCGACATCAGACTCCCCGTTTCTCAGACTTTGACACGCATGATGTAGCGCAACAAGTCCGCCAGAGCAGCCCGTGTCGATGGTTACTGATGGGCCGCGGAAGTCGAACGCATGAGAGATGCGGTTGGCAAGGATCGCAATGCCCGTCCCGACGCTCTGGTAGACCGGCATGTCGAGCACATCCTTGCAGAGGATTCGCTCGTAGTCATAGCCGAAGATGGCCGCGTACACGGCAGTGCGAGACCCGGCAATCTTCTCGCGGGGCCATCCCGCACTCTCCAAAGCTTCGTAGGCCAGCTCAAGCACTGTGGGGATTGTAGATTTAGTGATGGTTGACTCGACACAGAAAGCCTAACAGGGAGAGATGCATAAACCTAACCCCCAGGGGCTGAAATCGGCGGTATGATAAACTCGGCGGGTAGAGACGAACAGACAAGGGTCATGATTTTACTTACGGATGCGCTGCTGGGGGTCCATGGCAGCCGCAACAGGAGACGACAGATGAAAGAAAGCATGATCAAAGTCACGGATGTCCCCATCGATGAAGTGGCCGCCTCTATGGTTGCTGGTGCCATTGGGATCATCGGCATTGGGATGGTGGAATGCCTCCTCGTTGAAGCGGTCGGGCGGCACCGGGGACCAGGCTTCACGCCCATAACCGACGAGGTCCCATAGCGATTTAAGGTCGTTGGCGCCTCCCGGCAATCGACACGAGAGACCTACAATGGCAATAGGCTGGGCCGCCATTCTGGGTTCATAGGCCAGCTTATGTAACCCGAGATCCCGAGTGAAAGATCTAATAACCTACGGCGCATGTGTCACGCCGACTGGAGGCAGATAATCGAAGTCATTTTTTATATGCTCAGAACCTCATCGCAGGACCTTAGTCCTCTCCGACATTTCATGGTGTGCCCGAGAGCGACCAGGTGCGGACGATACGGGAAGGATCACGGTAGTGACAAAGACTCGACTGCATGGTTGACGCCGCATTACTGGGGTGTGGGATTCTACCTACCGAGCACGTGCTCGCAGGAACACCGTCCAAGCCTGGATCTGCAGAGTCCTAGGCTAGGTAGTTAGGTTACACGTTGATAGCCAAGGTAGTATTGCCGGCCGCGCATTGCTAGATTGGACGAAAAGCCAGGTGAGGAGCGGATGATTGGATGAGGGCGAACGCATGTTGTCTGGTGCCTCATATGAGGGATAGAAATATGTAGTAAACGATATGGACCCGAGCATGTGCCTTTGCGTTACCCTATACAGTATATGTACATCTATACCTACAGCATACATGTGCCTAGACTAGGCACTGTTCGATTTAAAGGTGGTGCCCGTTACCATTCTAACTTGACTCGTGCCGCGCGGCCCGTGCCTCGACCGACTTCAAGTAGGAGCTTGGGTGCGGATACGGCGGAGTGTGTAGATAAAAGAGCATGATAGGTATCTAATATGTACGCTATTTAAGACCTTACTAGCGCTTGTCTTATATGCTATGACTACATGTAGTTCTACTAGTCGATTTACAACGTCGTTAGTAACTTGGATTTCTTCGACCTATTCACGTACAATGCACGGACAATATCACCGATCAGGGAAACGCCCTGAAAGCATATCTACGCTACCCTGCGGGGCAATACACCAGATTGAGAAAGTGGGCAAAAAGACGACCAGAACTGTTTTTATTCCACTCTGTCCGGCGTCGCAGGTTACACTTACAGTAAGAAAGTACAACCAACCTAGTACTAGAAGGTAGTAGCCTGCCAAGATCGAGGCCCTACGCCACATGCACACATGCACGGTCCTTGTTCACAAATGGAGACGAGGAACACTCAGCAGTCGATCACACGGAAAAAGTCTAACCTGGGCCCTGTCACCGTGCCACAACTCACGTCACCCACTACGAGGGCTACTTTTCCATTATCAGAACTGTTAATAGAGGGTAACTAAAATGCCTAAGTAAAAAAACGTACTTTTGTAAGTGGCTATTTATAGAGTCGAGTGAGAATGGAGGGGAATCGCAAAACATTTACGGGATATGTTATAGAGTTGCGTTGTATCGCCTTAAAAGTAGACGCAAAGCTGTCGGTAGTTTCTGCGCCTACGCATATTACCTGCTGAGCTTGGGGACTAGACCTATTGTTCCCTTGGGCTGGGACAAAAGCGAAGGTAGGCGAACTCGACTCTTGCCGAGATGGCACAGCACCAGCATTGCCGACGCTTTCCCTTGAGCCAAGATGACCCGAGAAGACTCCCCCATATGATAGTATCAAGCGTAGCATTCTCGGCGCCTAATCTTCTCGTGGCTGTCCTACGGCACGAATTGATATTCCACTCGCTTAATAATACAACGCTATTCTGCAACTGTTGCATTTGAAGGAAGTATCAGGGTTAGTCTTCCAAATTCTTGGTAGAGTATGCTGTATGGTGGGGTAGCAGTACAGCACTACTATAGCGCCAATTTACCATAGCGTAGCAAGGTATAGTCAGGTAAAAACGCAAGAGAGCCGAACCTGGAGCTCACCAGGCCATGTATAAAGGATTGAGAGCAGTCGGTGTGCAGTGAGCGGAAATGGAGAGGTATTACTAGGTAGGCATTGCAACCCGAAGAGTCGGTCCTAGTAGTTACCTAACTTAGGGACTCCCTTGTTGACGGCCTTCGTCTCGTAGAACAACTGGAGATGTACATGTAGGACATAAGTGAATGAGCAGCAGGGACATTAGGTCTCGTGCATCTAGTGGTCTCAGTTAGCATCGCACAACATTATCAATTGTCAGTCAATTGGTGTTAACGACCCGTGAAATGCGTATAGCCCAGTGTACAAGCTTTCTATTCATCCATTCGGAAAGCACACAGTATGCATCTATTATTCAAGCTCAAACCGCACGGAACCCCTGGTACCCGGCTTGCGGGTTATTTTGGTTATACGAGCCCCTCGCTTCCCATGAAATGTCCACGTCCGTTGTAACCATAACGTCATTACTTCTCCTGGCCGAGTCGTCGAGTCGTTTGAATCCACTGCCGCCTATAGTGATGAGGCCGACGTTGCGGTCCCCGTCGCTCACTCCAGAGTTTGCCCCTTTTTGTCTGAAGCCGCTGGAGCCCCCGCCGTTCCGACCGCGGACCGTGTTGCGCGCTATCGTGGATATCCCCAGCTTGTCGATCAGCGGACGGCAGATCGGCAAACAGGCCGCGATCAGATACACACCCGGTTCGCACACTGTCCAGATGATCAGCTCAACGGCGTTGTAGGTAGGGTCCTTGAAGGAGTTCCTGTTGTAGAAGGCGACGAAGCGCAATATAGATGTTATGAGGCCGCTGTGTAACTTCGTTAGCTACGAATACAATGGCATGGCGTATTAGCTCATGAGGCTATAGGACTCACATGCTTCCGAATAGGAAGGTTATCATCAACCCAACCTTGAGTCCCGTCGACGCCTGGAGCCTCAAGACGACTGGGATCGGAATGACGAGCAACACAATATCCGTCACGATATTAGGGAAACTGCCCCAGACGAATAAAGCTTCCGTGTCGATGCAATGCGCCGCTTGTTCAGCAGGTGTGCCCCAGTGCGCTGAGAATGGGGTGCAACCGAACAGGTCAGCTAGCCCACCAGCGACCGACGCCGCAATGAGCACGGCTATGGTAATGTTGACCAGTATATGAATGGCCCGTTGCGGGAATAGTTGCTTGTATAGAAGGCAGATGGCCAACTTGGCGAGACTTTCGGTCGAAGCGTACCATGTCGATATCGCGACCAGGTATTTTAGAAAGTTGGTCACCAGGACGGGGTTGGTGTCTAGCAGGTAGTCGACATGGTGCCCGACACCAGCGGTTTTGACAGTACCTGAGCAATGATGGTTAATGCATGCTACTCGACAATGTCTTCTGGACATATACGTCGGGCTTACCTATTGCGAGACCACCGGCGACAAGTTGGCCGACGAGAGCGGCGATAATCAAGTAGTCGCCCGCGTCATATCTGCCTACTGTTAAGGTCCGTGCCCAGAAGCGCAGCCCAACGGCGATAACTTCTAGCGCCGTGAAGACGCCTATGAAAATTTCGAGCCTATAGCCAATGTACTCGGAGGAAGCGGCCGTTTCACTTCCCATGATTACTGTCATGCAATCTTTGGTTGTGGAACAATAGATGCTTACAATTCGTTGAATACAGGATATCCAGGGCTTTGAAAAGGAAGGGAAAAGGCGTAGTTCTGAGTGGACGGACTTACGAGGAGAAGCGCGCAATAATGGCCGGCGTCGGCTCACCCTACATACCTCTTACCTACATGCCTACGTTCATACATACCTACACAGCACTCATCAACTGCTTGTGGCCTTTCTGGGACGAGTGAATGCCAGGAGACGGGTAACGCAGTGTACTCCAAAACGGAGATATGGAGCATATTTCAGGGGTTCGACAAGTTAGAGCTAACACCTGGGCGAGGGTAGGCAGCGTCGAGAAGCGAAGTCCTTTTCCCACAGGCCTATCGCACGACCCATTTCGAGCGGGCTTCCGGGGCGAATTGGACCAACGAAGCCGAAGCTGACCTGCCTTTGGACTAGGGGTGTGGTGCAGCTGGTGGTGGAGAAACAGAAAAGCGGGGTTAAAGGCTGAGCTCGAAATGTTAGGTAGCATTTACTACGCAAATATTACTACTTAGTACGAGCAATGCGATGCGATGCAACGCAAAATCATGCGGGTGAAGTGGTAAATACTGCGCCGGATTACCGGGTATGTTATTCGGTAAAGTGATAGGTGATACATCTATATACATGGGTTAATTTTCCGTGGAATGGTCATATGAGACGAGGACCTGAAAATACCACCTAATTAACCCTATTGCAACTCCACGCCTATGTACCTACTTTACCCATGTACTTACCTACCTACATACTCCTTGCCCATAGTGTGCATGCTCTTGGGTGCTACACATGTGAAAGGAGAGGGGAACGGTGACACTAGGCAGCGCTGTGAAGAGTGCCTTTGTTTTATTAACTCCGAACAAGCCGTATTATTATAACCGACTCGGCCGTTCAGTGACGACAAACTGTTACAAATCCTTCAATTTAGGGTTCGACTGTGTCCCGTATCAATTCGCTGAGCGAAGATCTATAGATAAACAAATCATCAATGACAGACTCAACGATCATCTGCTCGTCAACTGTCTCTTTACTTTACATTCCAAATCCCCACCCCGCACGCGCAGCCACTCCGACGCAAGGCAGCCCAACTCCAGACCCGGTTGCACCATGGCGGCGACCACCACAGACCATGAGCGTGTCGCGCGGTGCCGCGATGATCTGATCCCACACGCCGTCGACCGACTGGCCCGGGAACGGCCAGACGCCCAGTACGCCGAGTGGGTTACGGGAGACAGCGTCATAGTCGTGACATATGCTCAGCTCGCTAATTTGGTGAACGGCTTGGCTTGGTGGCTTGTAGACCGGCTCGGCGGTCCCGGTAGCTATGGCCCCGATGCCGAAGTCTTGACGTACGTTGGCCCCAATGATGCTCGTTACGGAGCTCTGGTCCTCGCAGCTATCAAGGCTGGCTATGTGGTAGGTATGCCTTTTTCTTTTTCTTGCTTGTGTGCGCGCTGCTGGCTCAGTCTATGTCGCTTACTTACATGGCTAAATGGCCTAGCTGTTTGTCACGTCGCCAAGGAATAGCGCCGATGCGCACCGGGGCCTGTTAAATCATCTCCATTGCCAGACACTGTTAACCTCAGATCCGGTTCCGCCCGCCGGTCGCCTTGTCCTTGATGCTGTTAACCCGTCACGTCATCTCGCTGTGCCCTCGATTGAGGAGTTTCTATCTCGGCAGCACAATCCATACGTGCTCGATAAAACCTTTCAAGACTTGCGGCAAAGCCCATTCGTCATAATGTAAGCAGCGACTGGGTCGTCAACTGATTTAGGGAAGCATCTAACCTCAACAGGCACACATCTGGAACCACGGGTCTGCCAAAACCAATCATCTGGACGCATGAAACCTGTGCCCAGGTATTGAACTCGAAAAGTCGCCTGACCGGTGATGGCACCCCTATCGTGGAGCGTCGTTTGCAGAATGGGAAGCGTGTGATAGTGACGTTACCGCCCTTCCATGTGCGTGGCTGTAAACAGTGAGATAGCATCTCGACAAGACTGATCGCGTCTATTAGGGAGCTCTTCTTGCCCAGCTCATGGTCGGCGCAGTCCCCTACGGAAACGTCGTAATCGCACCTGTAGCGGCGGCTATCCCCACGGCTAAAGCTGTCGTGGACGCCCTTAAACAGACACCGGCTGATGTGGCAATACTCGTCCCATCCGTGGTGGCCGAATTAGCGCAGGTCCGGTTGTCTTACCCGTCTCTTTACGGTGCATCTACTTATCAGAGTAATCCCAGGATCCCGAGCTTCTTGAGTACTGCGCTGCACACTTGGAGACCATAATGTATATCGGAGGCGATCTTCCTCAGAGTGTAGGAGACCGGGTTGCCTCTAAAGTATACTTGCGCTGCCTATGGGGTGCGACGGAGACGGGTATTGTGCCCCAGCTACTCCCACAACAGCTCTTGCCTTCCGAGCCATCTGGCCGCAGCCTCTGGCGTTACGTCCAGTTTCACCCCTGTGTCGGCGCATTCTTCGATGGGGTGACTGATGGTGTTTACGAGCTAGTCGTTCGTCGTGACAAGACCTTAGATGACACACAGCCGTGTTTCACTGTGCCTGGACTCAACCAACTCGAGGAATACCGCACTAAAGACCTGTTCGAGCCGCATCCTGACATTCCGAACATATGGTGTTGGCGTGCACGAGCCGATGACATCATTGTCTTCCTGAATGGCGAGAAGACCAATCCAATTTCTATGGAGCAGCACATCATGTCGAATAATCCGGAAGTGGGCGGCGCACTTATCATTGGAGCTCAGCGGTTCCAGGCTGCGCTTTTGATTGAGTCCACTTCGAAGGCCCCTCTCACAACAGCGGAGCAAGCAGCATTGATTGAGCGTATCGTGAGTAGCCTGTGTTGTTCTATCTCCCTCTTCCTCTAAGATGTCCCAGAGTGAATATATTTCGTAATCCCTAACTTATATGCGTACGGCTCTTCAGAAATATATTGCGAATGAACTACTGACCATTAGAATATAGTGGCCAAGCGTTGAAGAAGCCAACCGTAGCGCCCCAGCCCATGCTCGCATTGAAAAATCCTTTATCCTGGTGCTTCCGGCAGACCGCCCTCTCATCCGCGCAGGCAAAGGGACCTTCATGCGAGAGCCTAGCATTAGCCAATATAGATCCGAGATAGAGAGGCTATATGCCAACTCTGAAGTAATCCCGGAGGATTATGATGGGGCTACTCCTGAGACGGCCTTGCACTCCCCAAGTCTTGATGATTCCACTCGCCTTGTACGACACCACGTCCGAGCCGTGACAGGTTGGGAAAGCCTCACGGACGATGAAATTTTCTTTGACCGCGGAATGGACTCATTACAGGGCCTTCAGCTCGTGCGCGCTCTTCGGGGTGCTTTCCACCGACACGACTTCGCCCTTTCCACTGTCTACCAGAATCCGACCGTGTCCCAGTTAACACGGGCGATAGTCCATCGTAACGATGATAATGCGCAGGATGAGCGCAAAGTCATGCAGACTCTACTCGATACGTATCGCAGACTCATCCAGCAGATAGAAATACCGAAATCTTCGGTGATATATGACGACAAAGGATCAAAGACAGTCAACGTGATGTTGACTGGATCAACGGGCACGATAGGCACGCACCTCTTGCGCGCACTTCTGAGGAATGACGGAGTGGGTCGCGTGTTCTGTGTGAACCGTGGAGAGGACGGTGGGCAGGCATCCCAGTATAGTGGATTCATCGATAATGGGTACGACCCGGGAGCATTGGACAACCGCGTTACATTCATCAAAGCGGATCTCCAACAACCCCTGCTGGGGCTGTACCACCCCACTTATGAGTCGCTGCGTAAACAGGTTGGGCTCATCGTCCACGCTGCCTGGCCCGTCAACTTCAACCTCGCTCTCTCTGCATTCCGCCCGCAGTTCGCAGCAGTAGTGAATCTGTTGGCCTTCGCCGCAAACGCCTCTTCCAAGTTTGTCTTCGTATCCTCCGTCGCAGCCGTGGGCGGAAGTGCAAGTGGTCCTCCACGAGAAGAAGTTCTAGAAGACTTCGACATCCCTTCGCCATTCGGCTACGGCCGGGCCAAATTCATCGCTGAGGTACTGGTCGACACAGCTGCACAGCATTTCAAAGGCCTCCTTCCAACAGCCATTCTCCGCGTCGGTCAGGTCGCTGGTCCTGTAAACAGGCATGATGCCGGACTATGGAATCCTAAAGAATGGTTCCCCAGCATGGTGCTCAGCTCCCTGCATTTGGGACAAGTGCCGGATAATCTCGGCCCTTTTGACGAGATCGATTTTATACCGGTTGATATACTGGCAGATGTGGTGGTACAACTTGCGACGGCAGCGGCATCGACAGAAGGGATATCTGATAGGGCTACGGTTTTCAATATACGCAACCCGCATCCGACACGGTGGAAAGAACTACTGCCGGCCATCGTCAACGCGGGCGGATCGCCTCCACAAGTCGTGCTACCGGAAACCTGGCTAGCCGCTCTTCGGGCTAGTGTCGATGCTGACTACGATGATGATGATGTGTCCCAGATAAACCCGGCTGTTAAACTAATCGGGTTCTTTAGCCGGCTGTGGACGGCAGAATCAAGCGATCTTTCCGCCCAGGAGAAAAGTAACAGGATGAGTATCGACCGCGCTCTTGCTGAGAGCGTTCACCTGCGTGAGCTAAAACCGGTTGGGTTAGCCTGGATGAATAAGTGGGTTGGTCAGTGGGTTAAGATACGGGATGGGTAGCATCCTACGATCCTTCGGCACGGAGTCGTGTGCGTTTGAACGAATGAGAATAGGCACCTGGACCAATTGAATGTTAAGTTGTCTGGTGCATGAGTATAATTCCATTTTTAGGTTAACATACGCTGCAAGTACCTGTATGATCCCGTACATGCTTGCTTAGCCAGTTAAGTCATCCACACGAGGTTAAGCGCCCGGAATGGCGGGGTTGAGCCTCGATTTGTTCGGGCATTTGCCCATCGCTTATGCTGTGCAGCAAACGTGGACTAGGTATCCGATAGACGACCTACTATGTAGTCAAAGTGCATACATAGCAGTGTCGAAAGTCCCAAATACTCCGTACGTACATCTATACGTAAGCAGGGGATTGAAGGTACATAGGCAAATCGCGTCGTCTGAATCTTACCCTGGTCCCCGAGGCTACCGTATTACGCCCTGGCGGGCCTGACCCCCAGCGTGTGCACCCGTGACACTGTTGGTAGGTATGCTGTACGTTCAATTTTCTCGTCATCTCAGACGGATTTGGGGTGATGTTTCTACTATGACTTAAGACGGGTATTTTGAATGCAGCCTCGTTACAAGGGGTTTATACCATAGGTAGCACGCTTCTGGGCTGACTCTGGCGAGAGCTCTCAACCAAGACCACATTGCGCCATATTCCGGCGTCGGCACAGCTCGCCTGTACTATGCTACAGGCCTGGTCAGGTTGGTACCAGGACGCGAGGGCCAAGCGTTCATGCATTCATTCCCCCCCCCCCGCCCCCCAGCTTGCAAGTAACTATCAATATTACTACCACCAGCAGCTCAGCTCGCAGCCTAGGAACGCCCAGCCGAGAGATCGGAACAGCTAGGTTTAGGCACCACCTGCCGTCGCCAGAAATAACCTTAACAGGGGTCTCGGTACTTTACTAGCTGCCGCTAAGCCAAGATTAGATCATCATTATACATAGATAAATGGTGCATGTATCACATATGCCTACCTAGTAAAGGAGTGTCGATATAAGTAAAGCGGAGGCGGCCGTGAGCCAGTAGGAAAATTATCGCTATGCGATGTTCTGGTTCATCGATAGCACATCATGTCTCTCTTCGTCCTCGGGTTTGCACTTTTCTCTGTCTTGCTTCGCTTCGTACGCGCGAGTCCGGTAACTCCTTGCGCTGCCAATTCCTCATGCAAGGCGACATGCCGCTATCTGCCGGGTGATCCCAAATGGCCGGACGAGAAGACTTGGTCGTCGCTGAATCGTACTGTTGGCGGTAAGCTTATCCGCGGTGTCCCCTTGGGACAACCTTGCTACGCTCCAGGCTACGATAGCGAGACATGTTCCAGAGTCCAAGAAGAGTGGACATTGTTAACGACATTGTGAGTCAATGTTATAATGCGTTTATGGTGTAGATTGTATGAATATTGTATGACTAACTCTCTCTAGTGTCGCTGATCCGGTCAATGTTATGTCTCCATATTGGATGAACAACTCTTGCAACCCGTTCCTTGCATCAGATAGCGAGACAGATGGGGGTTGTTCCCTAGGCAATCTAGCTCAGTATGCCATCAACGTCAGCAGTCCAGACGATGTGGTTGCTGGCATACGGTTCGCGCAGGAGAAGAATGTCCGCCTCACAATCAAGAATACAGGTCACGACTTCCTCGGACGATCAACGGGAAAAGGCTCGCTGACCTTGTGGATGCATAACCTGAAAGAGATCACATTCATGAGGTACGACGACCATTTCTACACTGGGCCTGCCGTCCGTATAGGAGCCGGTGTGGAGTACGGAGACGTATATCCCGAGGCCAGCGCACGTGGGTACCGTGTTGTTGGCGGGGCGAGTCCTTCGGTGGGTATAGCAGGCGGCTACAGCCAGGGTGCCGGCCATGGGCCTCTCGGCTCTGCCTATGGCTTAGCTGCCGACCAAGTACTGGAGTGGGAAGTGGTGACCGCAGGTGGCAAGGTCTTGACTGCTTCCCCGGTCAAAAACAAAGAGCTATACTGGGCCTTGGCCGGCGGTGGCCCGGGCAATTATGCGGTCGTGATCTCCTCAACCGTCCGGACATACCCTGACGGGCCAGTCGCCGGCGCAGGCTTCTCATTCACAGATACCGGTGATACCGCAGCGTTTTGGTCAGCCGTTACTGCGTGGTTCCAGCACATGCTCCTGCTCGATACCGTTATCAGCCTGAGCACCGTCTTTACCTTAACGGCCAAGTCATTCTCGTTAGCCTTCGCCACTCTCCCTGATTCCAAGGTTACGGATGATATTGATGAGGCGCTGGCGCCGTTCTTAAACACACTTGGGGCCCTTAATGTTTCAGTGGGTAACAGCTACGAGTCTAACGTCCATACGAGCTTCGCCGACCATTATGATTACTGGTCCACGAAGATGACATACGACAGCAACATAACCCTCGGGGGCGGCCTTGTCCCACGGGCGACTGTGCAAGATGAGAACGGTCTTGCGGCTCTCGTTGCCGTCTATCGTGATATCACTGCCGGTGGCGCCCTGGTTCTGTCCGTAGGACTTAATGTCAAAAACAGCACGCATCAGCCTAACGCAGTGCTGCCATCTTGGCGCGACGCGCTATTCACTACAACATTCGCCCGGCCGCTGACCACCGACGCCGGATGGGACGCCATCCGAAGTAACCAGGCACAGTTAAATGCTTGGCAGGACGAGCTGCGCGACGCCACAGGTGGGGGCGGCGCGTACATGAATGAAGCGACGTGGGATAATGCACATTGGAAAAATGACTATTTCGGGGTTAATTACGACACTTTGTGGGCCATCAAAGAGAAATACGATCCGCAGCGTCTGTTCTGGGCAAATACGGCGGTCGGGAGCGATGAGCATTGGAAATATGGTGACGATGGGAGGTTATGTTCAGTCAAGTAGAAAGATATCTTGTTGGAAATAAAGGTTTTATGAGGTAATCACTCCACCCCTTCTATCTATTTGTATATATGTAGACTTCTTACGTTGCGACCTTCAGGGCCGTTCTTCGCCCATTACCCTTGATGACCACATCGCTGTTCACTGCTACACTTGATCATGCGACGGATTTTAATGAGTCGATACTCTCTTGGCGGGTAGTAGACTCGGTGGACAGCATCTTTCTCAGCAGCTAATGTATCGATCACGAACTCTTATCACTCTCAAGATGTATCTAGATAGTGGGGTCGGGGTGCGTTGCGACGCACCCCTATTCCGAGATACAACTCTAATGTTGATTTATTGCTTTGCTGCCTTTATATTCATGCTTTTATAAGATACAGGTATCGCATCATCAGCCTCACCGCTAGGTAATACTACCCTATAACCCCCACTCACCGCACCTCAACTGGGAGTCTGCGATGCAATTAGTGCTCAGGAGTTGGTGTCTCGCTTGGCTCGTATAGAAACGAAGTGTACGACTACCGCATCAAAATATCCAGAAAGTAGAGCAGTGTCTGGCTATGCTTGATAGCTAAAGATAGGGTTTTGGCAACTCCTAAATCTTTGAATAAATAATACCTTACCATTAAACTAACGAGTTATCGTGTTAATTAGTGGCGGCGTCATCGTTGTATATATAGCCGTTAGCCTACGCGATGAATTTCGAAGAGTCCCTCCCCTATAATGCGTAGCATTTACATTCTCATCGTATGCGATACCTAGCGTCTTAGGGTACTACAAACTGCCAAATACCACTGACTTTATTCTTGGTTAGGTTGCTAGTCCTCCGATACCATGGGAACCCCAATGGAAGAAGCCTGGTCTGTAAACGGGGGAAGCCAGGAATACAAGGTCTACCTCGGTCTTTGGACCAACTGGTCACGCGGCTCCGTCCTCGGTCAGACATTGACGGTATCCCGACGTGATGGCGATCTCCTTATCGCTTTCACTGCTTTCTTCGTCGCCTTTGTTGGCACTCGATTTTGGCGGGCTCTGGCTCTGGGGCTACACCGTTCCCACTCAAGCAATGAAATGAGAACTACTATTTACCATCAGCGACAGATAATCCTCCGGAACAATGCCTCGCCGGATTCTAGCCTTTTACAGCTCCTACAACTGCTCTGGGCTTGGCGACGTTCCGTGCACCTCCTTCCGCAGGTCTTGCCCGCGTTGTCCCTGACGGTTTTCTGTGTTGCGGCCTTTACATTGGCGAGTGGCTTTTCGTCGCAGATATCATCTTCGACAGGTACTGAGGTCCTTCTCGACGGCACGGATTGTGGTATACTCGATCCCTCCAAAGGAAAAACCATAGAAACTATTGGCGACGCTTTAACGTATGATTCGCAGTTGGGGAAGCATGCACTCAACTATGTTCAAGAATGTTACTCTGATTTCAGTGGCTTGAGGGGATGTAACAAGTTTGTGGTGGAGAGGATCCCGTCCTTCATCGACCGGTCTGCTCCCTGTCCATTCGAAAAGAAATTTTGCCGTAGTCAAACAGCAAACATTGTTCTCGACACTGGGTATGTCGATAGCCACCGTCACTTTGGTATAAACGCGGCCTTAATGGAAAGGATCCTTTTTCGAAGCGTCGTTCATTGCAGCCCCATTATTACGGAAGGTTTCTCGAAGCCATATATGGATGAGTCGGGACAAAACTATACTCTATACAACTATGGACCCGGCTGGGGTTTAACCGACGGAAACGACTCTACTATTAAGGTAAAAGACATCCAATCTCAGTACCGTATAGCTCATGGCCAAGCTGCTCCTGACACATACGTTCTCAAGTACGTCTGATTCCAGTATTTCTCCCAATGCGCAAACCGTTGGCAATATTCTGATAATATCCTAGGACATCCTTGGCGTTTGCATTCAATGGTACCTTCTTGGCAAGCTCGACCTTTCAACCTATTCCCGGGCTGTTCCGTTCGGATGCGGACATCTCTATTACATTCCTATCCGGAAATGGAGTGGTGTTCCTGAGCCCCATGGACGAGGATTGGTACCGAGCAACTAGTCCTTCGGGGGGATTTGGCATCTCACTGGATGGTTCTGAGGCGTTATCGTACATTGAAACCTATAGACCTAATGAGTCCGCATCTCCCCTAGCCTGCGCGCAGCAGTACCAATTCTGTTATGCAACCCCCCAGGCCTGCGGCCCGCTTGCCGGCTTCTATGATGCTGTCGCGGGCGCATTCGAGCTTATTGGTATTAAGAAGGATGACTTATTTGAGAAGCGGAATCTAGCTACTGCCGAGGCGAGCCAAAATCCAAAGGCAAGTCGCTTGGCATGGTTTACATCAATTCTTATGGACAGTAATTCTGACTTCGCCTTCATCCTCAACATGCTCGGCGCGGACGCACTAAAATCAGCCGAGAAAATGTCGACAGGTTTACAGATGCCGCTCCCACTGAATCAGTGGCAACTTGATGCTACCCACGTCTGGGCAATATCGAAAGCCTATTGACAAGCCCTGTTCGTCGACGTGGCACATGGCCAGTCCGATCAACGTCGAGTGAACTCTACACTCCGCCCTTCCAATTCAGTACAGCACAAGATGTGCAACTCCCAGGTATGAAGCAAATAATCTGTAGGCTGGACGTTTCTAATGTGGAACTCATAGAAAATAAGAAGCACAGATTATGCTTCCTTCAACTTCTTCGCTCTCTTGTTCACTTATATCGTCGGCCTATTCATTATAGGCCTATCCTTCGCATTGGAACCAGCACTGGAATGGCTACACCAGCGATGGGACTATAAAACCTACGCGCAACTGGAATGGTCCACGAATGCCACGCTGCAGATCCATCGACTTATCCACGACGAAACTTATGAGGAAGCTCCGATTTGGTCGCACTGTGCCAATGCTATCCCCACCACGGACCCCGAAGCCAACCTGGCTGGGCTCGATGTCAGTGATCGCAGCCACCCTATCCTAAACTTGAAACCGACCTCGGCACATGATCCAGTTATAGAATGCTCAAAACGGGTACTTGATACACAGTCGAGCGAGGCAGCAACTCATACCATTCTAGTAGACATAGAACACGAAGAACACGAAGAACAACTTACTCTGGGTGGCCATATTAGTCCTAGGACTTCGGTTAGCTCTCTGTCACGGCCTTCTCTTGAAATCCCGAGGTTCACTGCCACCATTTCTAGGTAAAGACTCAGAGGGATAGGCCATGAACTGAGGAACACGGACAATTACGTGGCAGGGATCAAATCAAGGTGGCACCTCGGATCTTAGCAAAGGGCGTGGAATGGATAGACTAGGAAATACTGTGTACTGTTAGTAGAACCTTTTCTACATGTCTCTTAACTGATTATTTGCTTCTGGAAATTTAGTTAACTCTTGGAATAGAGACACTAAGCCTGCTATTCCTCAACCAAGGATGTTGTTTAAGCATAAGTAGTAATTATCATTGTTGGAATAATCATACGCATGTACTGCGCATGTAGTACATGCAACATGTACCTATGTACTGGCCACGTATGCGCTACGCGCACGTGACCCTTTATGCCTATATATTCCGTACGGTGGCCTTCCGGTCACCAACCTAGACTTAGGAATTGCAGCATTTTTTTTAGTAACCAGAGAGTTTAAAGTGCTGCCGCCTCCCCGTACAATTGTACGATGTACCGTAGGTACAGCCTACCGACAATCATAATTAGCTATCTTAGAGACTGTTTGCAAACGGATTATAAATATGGATTATACTAGGGGATCCACACATAGAGACCCTCTAAGCGTAGCAAAAAGGGCTTTAAGAATGTGGAATACTATTAAAAAATATAGAAAACTTTTTTTTTTAATTTTATATTAAATTATATTTAATATAAAATATTATTAGCTAAAACGCGCTTAATTATAATAAGATTTTTAATGCTACTTTTTTGTTAATATTGCTTGCAAACATATAAATTAAATATTTTAGTAGCTTTTTTATTATTTTTAATGTTTTTAAAATTATTTAAAAGCTATCAGCTTTATTTTTTTGTTTTAAATAATAAGGATATTAGCAGCGTTATAAAGCCTTTATATATTTTACGCTTTTAAAAAACTATTTAATAGTTTAAAGTTATTTTTATTATTTATAAGTTATAATATTTTTATTATTTATATTAAAAGTATTATTAATATTTATAAATTATAATATTTTTTTTATTTTTAAAAAGCTATTTACTTTATTTAAGCATATAAGTACATAATTATTATTAGTTATATTAAAGCTTTTTAATATATTAATGCTACTTAAGCAATAATATAAGCGCTAGCTATATTAATTATAAATATAAGCTTTTTATTTTTTAATTAGCTTAAAATAAATAACTTTTACTATAAAAAATAAAGTTATTTATATTTTTAATAGCTTTTAGCTAGTTATAAAAGTAAGTATATTAAGCTTTATAAGGCTATTACTTATTTTTAAATATATTTTAATTTTTTTTTGCTTAAGTTTTAAAAACTTTAACTTGTTTTTTTTTTATATATTATTATTTAGCTACTTTTTAGCTATATATTACTTTAATTTTATATTATTTAAGCTATTATAATACTATTTATTTACTTTATAAATCTTTTTTTTAACTTTATATAAAGGGTTATGTTTAATATGTTGCAAGGTAATGTGCTAGATTTTAAAAAGTAGCTATAAAAGATTACTTTTATTTAGTGTGCTAATTGTGTGTGGCCGTAAGGCCTTACATAGTATTAGGCCCTCGGATAATTTTTAGGGAGTGGTTGCCGCGGTACGTACTAAAGTACGTACCCCTTAGATGCGTACTGCAAGTATGTACCTGGTGGCGGCTTCCTTGTTATAAGAGATAAAGTTTAGTATATTATAAAATAATATGCTAGATTTTAAAAATTAGTTATAAAATATTATTTTTATTTACTGTGCTAATTAAATATGGTTATAAAGCTTTATTAAGCTTTTAATTATTTTTTAAAAAGTAGTTATTATAATAAATATTAAAATATATACTTTATAAGTATGTGCTATAAGTATATACTTAGTAGCAGCTTTTTTATTATACTGCCCTTTTTTTTAAGCTATTATTTTTTAATAGCTTATATTAATTAAATAAGTTTTAACTTAACTTTATATTTTTTAAGCTTAAAACTTTAACTTTTAATTTTTTTAGCTGCTAATTATTTGCTATACTATTGCTTTTTTATATTGCTTGCTTTTTTAACTTATTATTTATAAATATTATATTTATACTTTTTTAAATATATATATATAATATATTTTATAGCTATATTTAATACCTAGCTATATTTAATATATTTTTTTTACTTTATATAATTAATCATTTATAACTTAACTATATAATAAAAAATTAATTTAAACTATTTAAAATTAGATTTGCTAAATATTTTTTTATTATTTTAATATATTTGCGCATTATAGCTAGGCTTGCTATATATTTTATAATATTATACGCAAGTTTTTTGCTTTTTTATATAACTGCTACTTATATGCCTATTTATTATTTTTTATATAGCAGCTATTTTAATAGCTTATAACTTTTTTATATTTTATATATAAAGTAATCTTTTAATTTATAATTTTGTTTTTTTTATATAATAATATTAACAATGTTAGTTGTTTATTATATAAAAAGTTATGAGCTTGTTTTTTAATAACGCAAAATAATATATAATAGTTATTATATAATATATATTAATATGCTATTTTAATATTATATAATAAAATATTTAAAAATATAAACTATAATATTATATTTTATATATTGTTTAAAGTAATAAATTGTTAAAGTAAAAATAGTTTATTAAATAAGGCTTTAATTATAAAGTAGTTAAATAAAAGTTTAGCTAAACAATAATATATTTTAGGTTATATAGTATTAATTTTACTTTTAAAAACGTTTTTATATGTTAGCTTTTATTATTAATGTATTAAATATAATAAAAAATATAAATAAAATATTTCTTTTGAATATATATATAATATAACTATGCTTATATTAAATGTTTAAATTTTTTTATACCTATTTTAAAAGGTTAAAATAGCTACTATTAAAAGGCTAAAGCTTATATAATAAATATATTAGCATATAAAGTATAATAATAATATTATTTTTATAATAATTTTTAAAATTATATAAATAATAGCTTTTATAGCTATTAAAAATTAAAAGCTAACATATATTTTTTATATAACTATTTATATATTAATTAAAATATTAAACTTAATTAATACTTTGCTTATTTATTATTTAGCAATTTTTTATATTTATAATAACTTAATTAAAGTTATAAAAACCTTTTAATTTTAAATTTAATTATAAATAACTTTGTAAGCAAGCTAATAAATAATTAATAAATATAAGCACTTAAAAGCTAATAAAAAGCGTTTTTGCGTTTATTTAGTATAAAAATAATAAAAGCAATATATAATAAAAAAGCTGCTAATATAGCAATAAAAAATCTTTTTATTAATAAATTAACAAAATATATTAAAAAACTTATATTTAATATATTTTATAACTTAACTTAAAAAAGTATTATATACTTATGCTAAAATAATATGCTTATAACTATTAGCAAGCTAATTAATAAATATATAAAGGTTATATTAATATTAATAATAATTAAAAAAGCACACTAAAAGTTTTTATTTTTAAAAAAGCTAAAAAAGTATAAATAATAAAATATTAAATAAAATAAGTAAAAATTAATATAAGCAGCTTTTTAATTAATAATAGGCTTAATAAACTTATTATTTAGTATAACTTTAATAAAGTAGTTAGCAAAGCTTTTTAAAATGTATTAAATAAATTAAATAAAATATTAATAAACTAAATATAAATATAAAAAGCAGTAATAATAAAAGCTATATTAGCAATAAATAAAAAATAATAATTAATTAAAGCTAAAAAAATAAAAACTTGCTTTTTATAAGCATAAACTAGTTATAATTATTATAGCAATTAATATAGCACTTTTTAAAGTAAAAATAATAATAACTTATAAGCTTTTTAATAATAATATAGTAATTACTTTTAAAAAAAAGCTTTTTAAAAAACTTAATAAAAGCAAATAAATAATAATAGATTTTAAATTAAAAGCTATATTATAAAAAAAAATATTAATATATATAAAAAACATTTTTATAGTATAGCTAAAAAAATTTATATAAAAAAATATATATAAAAAGCTTATTAAATATAAAAAAATAATTTTAAAAAATATAAAAACTAAATATAAAAATATTTTATTTTAAATAAACATTTTAAAAATAGCTAAAAACCTTTATAATAAACGCTTATTATAAAAAGTATAGTTTTTTAACTATAAACTATTTAATTTAAATATAAAAACTAAATAATATTTTAATTACTATAGCTTTAACTATATAATAGCTTATTGCTTAAAAAAAGCTTGCTATAAATATTATATAGCTTTTAAACACTTTTAAAAAAATAAGTATTTAATAAAAAAAAGCAACTTAGCTTAAGTATATAAACTATAATAAAAGCTATAAAGCTTAAAATAAATACTATAAAATAAGTATTAAAAAAAAGGCATGCTAAAATAATATATATAACATAGCTATATAAATTTTAAAATAATAAAAAAGTAACATAATTAATATATATAACAAATAATATATTAGCACTATTATTAATAACTTTAATAATAGCTTATTTAAACGCTTTTAAAAAGCTTAGAAATAAAATAAACTTAGTAGCTAAAAAATAAATATATAAAATAATTACTAGCTTACTTAATAATAATTTTTTTAAGTATTAATTTATAATTAATATTATTTTTTAAAATATATAAAAAATAATATATTAAAATATTATATAAGCACTTAAAAAAACTATATATAATATAATAGTTATATTTAAACTTAAAATTAATAAATTAAAAATAGTTTATTACTTTAAAAACAATTATTACTATATTTAAAAAAATAGCAAAGCTACTTTATATATTAATAAAAAAATAGTACTAAAAATATTAAATATAAAAAGTAATATAAACTAAGCAAATATATAAATAAATAATAAGCTAAGAGCTTTTATAATTTAAATAATTTATTTATTAAGCTTAATAAAAGTAAAATAAAAAAGCTTAGTTTAAAGCTTTTTATTTAAGCTGCTATTAAAAAAGTATATAATAATAAATTTTTTTAACTTATATTATTTAGCTTAAAACTTAATAAAATATATGTTATATAGTAGCAAAAAGTTTTTAAAGTTTATAATATACTAAAAGCTATTATTAACAATTTTGCTAAAAAAGCTTATTAAAAAAAAAAAAAAAAAAAAAAAATATAATAAAAAA
>Ga0247782_1000351_pt1 | contig 38729 bp, 29 predicted proteins | sample UWRJL019104C5_FD_179928 | JGI IMG/M metagenome (GOLD analysis project Ga0247782, IMG submission 179928) | Plant litter microbial communities from Arlington Agricultural Research Station in Wisconsin, United States - UWRJ-L019-104C-5 | ecosystem: Environmental > Terrestrial > Plant litter >...
AAAAAAAAGAAAGTCTGCTAGTGGCGGCACGCTCTTGGCCTTGGTTCAATAAGTTATAGGCACGGAACCTACCAATTGTTTATTCATACTCGGTACTTATTATTGTCTTATCATCATCATATCATCGCGAAAAGGGAGGGCTGGTCACTTTATACCCCTGTTTGTTATTACATAGGCCCGGTTGCTCTGCTCACTTTCCATGTCTTGTACGCCACACTGTGTGCTGCGCTGCAACGTGTTAATACTAGGTATGACTGCAAGTTATGAAATGCAAATATTCAATGCCTATATGCTCCGTTAATTGGGAAACCCCTTGGAGGGAGACCTATCTTTTGCATGTTTTGGCATGTTCTCCTGCGCGATGCTGTGTCTGGCCGTGGATAATTACCGGGAATACAGACTATTTGTCCAGCTATCTTGCAAAATGCTACAACCGTGTTGTTACCCTTGTTTGACGGGACACAATACCTCATTCGAATCACGGTCTACCGCCGTAAGTTAGTATTGCCCACCCATACACACATAACTCGCACGGATCTTTGCTTAGAGCGGCATGTCGAGTATCTTCTACACAAACTAAGCATAGGCAAGGAGTATATGTTTGAGCGCCGTATCAGGAGCTGGTGGTGAGATTGTTGCTATCGTAGCTCTTAAGAAGCATATCCTAACAACCTAGTGAACGCCGCGCTCAATTGATCGTATTTCCGGTCGAGCCTAGTCTCTCGTCAAATCAACGCCAAACACCGAATCCTCTATACCCTAATATGGTATTATGTAAGACCAGCGCGCGGCAATATTTCATAGAAAAAAGAGAAGTCTTTTGACACGCATGACCAGCGAGTGTCTAGCCTTTACCAGCTAAAGCATCTTGAGTATATCCGGTTTCCATGGGGCTGTCCTCCCTAAACATGGCTCTTTTGATGCTATCAAGTGCAATCATGGTTTAGTCGGTATCAGCCTCGTCGTCAACAACTGCATTTTCTTCCGATGGGTCGATTTTCACTCCGTTCGACTCCACTTTGATGTTAGCCCTTGCTTTCTCCTGGCTCTCCAGGAATCTGTCCCAGTACTGAGGGTCTTTGTCCCGTAGTAGTTTCCATATGTTGTTCTTATCTTCTTCGAACGCTTTTACGATGCCTAACTTTCGAACTCGTTGCCTAATTTCTTCAGAATCTTCCATGAGATCTTCCATAAGGCTGGTGATTAGCTGCACGTGCTGTGGGGTCTTGCCAATCTCCTCATCACTATTGAGGTCATTGAACTGTTGTTGCGACATGAAGCTGCGACGGAACTTGTGGCCGACGCGAAGAACGCGGCCTTCCTCCTCCGAGAAAGCTTTGGATGTGTGCGAAATAATAGAGTTAGAGCGGGAACGTGAAGGAGTACGCAATTCAGTTTCAATGTCTTCCGTATCAGATAACGCAGAGGCCTCCACTTCGTGAGGTCCTGGCGAGGTACTGTGTTCTGGGGCTGTTGAGCCACGGTCTGCCGCCGCCAGTCCGTTCGTGGAACCTGCCTGTCTAGTCTCGGGAAATTCGTCCTCGAAGCGACTGATGATTCCCTCAATCGTCTGATCCAAGAAAGCCAAGCGTTCTGCGAAAGCGTATTAGATAAGTGCCGGAGAATCTAACAGATAGAAGTCAACTCACGATAATTGTTCAAGTCCTCCTTAGCGGAAGCCTTGGCGCTAGCCAGCGCCGGTTGTAAGCGGGCTTGGATCTTTCTAGCCGTGGCAAGTAGGTGTTTGGGCATGTCTTTAGCCTTGCCAGGAGGCAGTCGTGCTTGTGCCGTAACATCACCCTCCTCGATATCTCTCGCGAACTCGCCTGATTGTCGTCCTGTATCATTGCCACGATTCTTCAGAACACAAGCAAGGGCTTTGGCAACTCCGGTACCACCGATAACATAGTCCTCGTCCGGAGCCAATTCGGGATCATCGTCTTTCGCCACGATGGGATAGTCTTCTTCGTGGCCCACAATATGACGAAGGACATCGGGATATTTCTCGAGTTTAGCCACAGACTCGGCGGCCGACGCGTCTCTGATATCGGGCACTCCTTGCAAATTGCGCATGGTGTATACGACGGCACGGTTAGCCAGGGCCTTCAATAACTCACCGGATTCGGAGCTCGGGTCATCGATGTCGATCTTAACTAATGACTTTGATACCCGAACCGCTGCCAGTAATGAAGCATATAGGGCACAGGCTTCTTCTTGCATATCCTCGGTTCTGGCATCTGCAAGACGAACCAGTTCCGGGTTTTCAAGAAGATTGATATGGGCCAGGGACTTGACCTCGGGGAGGATCTCGGCTAGAGCAATCGCTTGTTCTGAAGATAAAGCAACATCTGCTAGATGCAGCCTTCTCAGGCCCTCCATTTTTGGCAGATACCTAAGGAAAGAAAAAACGTTAGCAATCGCACGGGTCTTTTTGGGTTCAATTTATCTTACCGGCGAAGGAGAGAAACAGCGCTGGGCTCTGCTTCGAAGAGTGCACGGTTGTGAGATAGATCAAAGAATTTGAAGTTGGGAAGCTTGCATAATTTGGGGAAAAGTTTGCATAGGGAAGCCGAGTTCAAGTTGCAATTGGCCAGACCGAATGCCCAGAGAGCGCCATCGTCATCAATTGCTCCGGCTATCGTTTCCAAGTGATCTTTAAGGTCATTTCCTCCGAGGTCGATGCCTTCGCACCGGGCATTACGTAGGAAATTCGCCACATGCTGCACCCCAACAGCATCGAGGTTGTTGTGGGAAAGTCCAACTCGAGACACTCCTGATTTCAGCAAGCCGTCCATAACAGATTCAAGCTGACTCGACGTCAGTCCTGTACCACCTAAATTAAGTAGCTCGAGCTCTGGACCAGCCAGGCGATCCGCAAGACACTTCGAAAGTAAAGTCGATATAGTATCACCTATAGGAACTGACGTGGTATGTCCATTTGCATGGTGACCAAGATGGATATGGTGGTTAGTAGGCGTCTTGGCAGGTTCGGCAACAGCAGGAAGATGCAGGCCAGAAAGGTCAAGCCATTTGATAGAGCGGCACATGTGTATGAAAAGACAAATGTGCTTCCAGCCATCCACCCCGATCTTATTGTTCTTAAGAACCAGTCGCTCTACAACACCACCCTGGGAGACTAAGTCGGCGGACACTGTTGTTGACCGGCGATATTTCTGGCTCGGTTTTCGTGCTGCGAGTAGACCAGCTAAAACGACACGCACACCCTCATCTGTCAGACCACAATTCTCGAGGCAAACATCTCGAATGGGGACGACAGCAAGAAAATCGCCCAGCGTAACTAGGTCGGGCAATGATAGGTAATAACCAGTCAGATCTAGCTTCTCGACAATGCCATCAGGGCAGCCCTCCGTTGTCTTTGGAAGTTGTGCTGTAATCTTCGTCAATATGTCAGTCTCTCGTAGCTGACAACATCTCCGATATATCCTTCCGGGGTTTGTAGTAGACTTTGGCCGGCGACCTGCAGGCCGTGCCGGCGTAGACTGTTCCTCTGTCGAAGAATCACTATCGAGATGTATTTCCATCGGAATAACACCTTTCTCAAGCGCCTCTTTCCGCTTCTGTTCCTTCTTCGCCTTCCGCTCGGCTTCACTCCGCTTTTTCTTTTCCTTTTTCCGGGTCATTTCCTTCTCTGGCTTCGGTTCTTTGGCTGGATCTGGGTTTATATTCTCCTTGCGATCGCTGGCCTTCACTGATCCCTCCGTCTCGGGTTCTTTAGGTAAGGTTTCCCCAGTAGCTTTAACACCAGCAAGCTGCTCCTTTTGTTCCTCAATAGCTTTGGGCTCCTTCAGAGCTAAGCCCTCGCTTTTCTCGTTTGCCTTCAGCTTCTCCGACTTTTCAGTGCTCGATTTGCCTGGTGTATCTTCGTCAATGTATTTAGGCATCGGAGCGATTTCCACGTCGACGCAAAATGCTACGCGACGCAGTTTGGCCTGGTTTAGTTCATTCAAGCGACATCTCTCCCTATTCTTGTCTACGTTCAAAACCCGCCTCTCAACGAGACCATGGCTAGCCCTTGTGAGGCTATTGTTCGCATTGGATGACGATAGGCGACGGAACACACCTAGAATCCCTGGCTGGGCGCTCCTCGGAGGCGCAGGGATATAAGGAGCATCCCCAGTCTGGCGTGTCGCATGGGGAAGGACAGCATTTTTGTTAGGCGTGATCTTGGGCAAAGGGGTTACATCATCACCGTCGGCGTCAGATTGAGGCGCGGGGTTTGCTGTTTGATTCGGGGCATTGGTCGGCGAACTAGAGAACTTGGACGATATGCTGGAGAACCACGAGTTCTTCCTCTGTGGTGGCGTACCAGCAGAGCCTGTGAGGGAATCGTTCGAGGAGCTCCTTGCCCTGCCGGTACGTGTGGGAACGGGTTTGGAAGGGGTAGACGATGATGTAGAATTCGAGTTTGCTACGGATGATGCAGAAGGTGAGGGAGCTGAGGTGGAAGAGGCGGTAGCATTGCCATTGGCTTTGCTCGGCGTCGCCGACTCTGAGGCTTGATTTGAATCGGCGATATTTGAATTGGACTGAGAAGAGGAGTTTGAGTTGTTTCCATGCTTGTTAAGTATTTCTGTCACACAGGGGGGTTTTGTTAGTACCAAAATAGGACAACAGAACCTTAAACCTTCAATTCATCGATGCGTGGTAGGTAGAGCAATTCACATACCTTTGCCGTGCGTCATCCAACTAACATCTAATACCTGCTCCATCTTGGCTCAATGATAGGAATGTTCCCACGCAGCAGTCGATTGCCCGAGAAGATGCAATCGAGGCTGGGGGTTGTATGCCGTATTTCCTTCTACTTAGCAGGACGCCCGGTGTAGTGTCGCACTTAGGTACGTATGATATCACTCGGTCGCTCGGCTACAACCCTACTGTCCCGGGCTCTGGGATCGAGTCCAAGGAGAGGAAGCTGATAATTAGGCGAAGACGGCTTTGGCGCTGCCTGCAAACCAATAATGCAAAGATATAACGAGTATGAACTTCGAAAGAAGGATCATAAGCAGTCGGGGACGAGGTCGAGAGGCTCGGCGACCCAAAAGTGTTCAGAGGCAAGATCCAGATGGTTCAAAGAACGCATGTGTTAAAATGTGGGGGTTTTCCCTGAGGCGATGATCATCAAGAAGCGGATCGGCGACCCCTGCTGTGAGCCAACATACTTGCGGGTTTGTTGTGGATGTGCCCCGAAGATTGACAATGGTATTCACAAAGTGGTTCCAGAGGGCTGTGAGAATACTAGTATGGTACCGTGTTCAAAGGGGATTGTACCTGAGATAGTTGAGACGAAGTGGAAGTTATGCCTTTGAACTTGGGAGGTAGGTACAGATGCACTCTCTGTTTCAACAAAGTAGCGCAAATGGCGCTAATTATTTGTAGGTACTCTAGATACTGCTGTACACCGCTACAGCCTGCAGCCATTCCCAATTGTGACAAGGAACTGGTCTGTTTTCGGGGCTGGTGTCAGCCAGTGCCGTCAAATTGTCTAGACTATTGGCGGGGTCTACTTGCGTAGTACGTATACTTACATCAATGTCCTCTTGACAGCGGCTTGTCAGGGGCTTAGAGGTACATCATAGGTTAATCCACCTACACATATACACATGTGCATGGAAGTAGGCTGAATTCAGATGCCCGCTTCCCACGTACCTTCTACCCAACCCGGACTTACATCACGCTAACGGGTACGTACATTGCTAATGAAGTTGAGCTCATCGGGCAGTTTCTTTGCTATTGGTACTATAGCGAGCTCCTGTGATTGGGAGTTGGTAGAATGTAAAGCAAAGCGGTCACCTGGAATTTCCCCTTTAACACATACTTGCCTATCTACTGGCTGCCTGCCCCGGATGGGTTTCACTCTCAGATTTCCATTCAAAACACTGTAGTTACTTCCTGCCGTGCGATCCTCCTTTAAGCTTACTAATAGCCAATGTTCTAGCTGTACCTGGGTATAGCGTGAAAAGTACTTGGTCACCTTTCTACTTACATACGTATGCTGTTGTCCAAGGATACTTGGCAGGGCCACTAGCAGTTTTGACACCCCCGAAAATTCAAAGTGGTGGCTCCTCACATATGTTCACGCTAATACCTACAATTTGTAGTGTACAACTGTATATAAATATGTAAGTATATTCGACTTTAGCATCGCGCTACGATGTCACATGTTCAGGGTCCAATGTGTCTTTTGCCCTGACTTCTGCCCTGCTCATGCCTTTGTCGTGTCCGACAGGGGGCCTATGGAGGGCTAGATTCCTCCACTAGTACTGTATGTAAATCCTTCCCTCGCGATCTCTCCCGAGTGCTAGCTGCATATTGTACCTATGTATACTGTAGGCTTACATGAAATGCTCGTCATGCAAGGAAACAAATGGAACTTGAATCTTCTTAGTATTCAATGACTGCAAAATGTCTTGAAAAGGGCCAAGAACAAGGTAACAAATAAGTACACTGAGTAGATAAGCATAAACTTCGAGTTCCGAGCGTCTGGTAGCTATTGGAGCAATTATATCCATAACAACACGCCCCTGGCATTGCGTTATCGGACTGGTGATAATACCGACTACAACCACATACCAGGTTTTACTTGCATTTGTCTCGGCTGGAAGCGGATAGAACCTGAAGGGGTAAATACACATAGGGCAATTCCCCAAAACTTTCAAAATTCTTCAAAAAGGCAATGCAGGTTGGTAGCCAACCATAGCCAACCACACTTTGATAAAGAACAGAACCAGATATGTAGACCACACGTGCACAAAGTCACATGTTCACAACCCCCCGCATTCTGCTAAAGGTCGAACACAGCAGGGATTATATGCTGTAGATACATACGGTATACATATTATGCTGTCCTGAACTTTGGAAAATCGTATGATTTGCACCCGGATTACTACTACTATGTATGAAAACAGCACACAAACGCCTACATAGGAGCCCATAGTGTTTCTTTATCCAAACAGCGCCCGGCAGTTGTCTAGGTAGGTAGGTAGGTAGATAGGTAGGTATAAAGGTTACCTTGTTGTATCCCAAAATTCATTTCTTGATTGATTATTGATCTCTGTAAGTAGGTAATCGCCCGCTCAAGTTACATACACACCCCGCTGGTCGGATTATCAAGGTTCCGTCCAAATCGAATCACTGGCATGCCCAGATCCACATGGCTTGCTAACGCTGGGAGACCTATATCCCTCTTGACCTTGGAGGCTCAGGTCTATGTATCGCAAACCCACCCCAATCACCAAAGTCGCTTGTTTGGATCTTGCCTGTGATGAAAGCAACTGATCATCCTCTAGGCATGCTCCCGCTCAAATGGCCTCTACATATCTATTCCCTATCTCAGGTCTCAGGGAGACAGCATTACCGGCAAATAGGTGGGCCAAAGGCATAGGTCGGCATTGAATACATCATGCTCTGATACTGCGGAGCCGGTTGTAGGGGAAACGTCGACGAAGGTCCCGGCAGGGTAAGTTGGGCATTGGGGGCTAGAGCCACGCCAGGCAGGTAACTCGGCGTTGTTGTCAAGCAGAAGGGAGCGGTCGGGTAATATTGATAGGCAAAGTGCTGTGGAAAGATCACGAGGTCTCGTGGCTGCTTCCAGTTTTTGTCGCGGTAGTAGAGGGCTTTCTTCTTCTTCTTGCTGAAGCAAGGCATCGGGGAGAACTTAGGTGCTTACTACTGGCAACGGCTATAGAAATAGCTCCGGGAGGAATGGAATTCTTGATGCAAGAGGGTTGATGGATTTATGGCATTTGCTAGCAATAACCGAAAGCTCCTGTGGCAATGGGCAGGTCAGAAACGGTTGATTATATTGGTTTTTAGATAGAAAAAGGGTTACTTGAGGTTGATGGAGTTTCTGTTAGTGAACAATGTGGCGATAAATAGTCTGTAAATGATTCACTCATCAGTTAATCGTCTGATCGTTATCACTTTCCCTGTGATTAACGCACATCCACCTACCTAGGTATATATGCCGTGTAATAGCATTTAGAAGCAGCCGTTTGTGAGCGTACCATCGCATCGCTGGCATCGCTGTTTGTATCCCACACATGGTAGTGTCATTCGAGAAGCCTAATATCACCGCCTTACAAGACTAGCAGCATGCATTTTGTTAACAATGGAATTCAATACCGCCAGTTATACATGCGCCTGCTTGGTAGCTTTTCTATGTTCTAAGCAGCTCTATATTGTCCTGGTTTTATCTGGGTATGGAGAATCTTAATCAAGCTTGGATATTCTTAACGGAATACGTATACCATGATACTAGTCCATACCAAGGTAGCAACTTGCCTACGCACACAATGAAGCGTCGACACCAAGTCAAGCAATGCCAATAACAATGATTTATTCTCTCACACTAGCGCTATCGGTCTTTGCTTATAGAAATACTTGTTGGGTAGTCCCTAACCGAGCTTGGTAAAGGTACGTACCTTGTAATCAAAGCAACTTGAGGTTTCGACTTTCATGCATACACATTGAACTACGCTTCAAAACGTCTTCAACGCATATTTCACCTTCTATCCGGCTAGGCTAGCTACCAACAACCACTACATATCTCACCTACCTGACAAGGAGATTAGGTAGGCGTTCCGCCCGTATAACCTGTTCAGCTAAAGTTCACCATTCTCCCTGTGTCTTAACTCACCGACAACACCAAAGAAAGCGCAAGCAACGCGACGCCCAGCTAAGAACCGATTTGAAAGATTGGACGTGGGACGTATCTATTTTTCCGATAAATAGGCACTTAGCCTGCCTGGCACGTCTATCGTTGCGGCTCTCGCCAGTTCCCATTGTAGTTCGTGTTAATCACCACCAGCAAAGCAAATAGGGAACTGGTAAACAAAACAGAACTACATGGACTGTTTCGGCGGGCATTGAACTCGCCCCGTCATCTTCCTTTCTTCCTTCTTGTTTCCATGACGTCTTGTCAGGTCATTGGTACTTACAGCCCAACAACTCTATCGTCGGCGCGTCGCCCACTCTCCGCATCCAATCAAGCCATAGCTTATTAGAAGTTTGGTAAGCATGCTTGACTTTTCTTCAAGGCTTGTGCAGCCAGCTTACAACTTTTGGCCCGAATAGCTAACAAATCGGGATAGGCCCAATCTATTGCCATCTCAAGTTTCAACCCTCAACTTCCAGCCAGCATGTCCAACATAGTCCGGGCGGAAGACGGCGCCAAGCTGCTCTTCTTGTTGACGAAGGACGCCCTTGTCTTCGCATGGACAAGCATTTTTCTAATTTTGTTGGACATCGTCAAGATTGTGCAATGCGTCCTCGAGATTCTCATGACGGGCCAGTTGTCCCCAGAAAAAGCTAGCCAAGTGCATAAGACACAAACTGACCTACTAGCTAAGTTGCTTCACGACCAGTATGTGCCGACCTCTCTGTCTTCGTGGTCCTACACATAACGTTGTTCAATGCTTTTATTTGCATTCTAGAAGATATCTTTCATCATGTTCAGTGCAATAGTCTGCTAACAGTCCACCCGAAAAGGTTCTATATCCTTCATGACATTGTTGTGGAAGGCAAGGAAAGGCTCGAGCGCGTAGAAGATAAGATCATCGAGAGGCAAATCCGAGATCGGAGAGTCGATATGCTCCAGAAAAGGATCAAAGAAACGGATGCTACGCTCGCCAGGGTGCTAGGGGACTATCACAAGCTCCTGGAAGCTCGCTTGAAGGCAGAGAACATCTCAGTGGCCACTGCTCAGAACGCGCCGAAGAAAGCCGCCTGTGCGCCGGTTGCGATTCCTGGGGAAAAGGACGAAGATGTGGTGGCTGCTACTCAGATACTGATGAATATGGCTTCTGCGCCAGTCGCGACTTCCAAGGCTGCGCCGACTACCGCAGCACAAGCCCAGCCCGATATCAAGACAGAGAAGAAGGAGATGAAGCAGACCGTAGTCGCAAAGCCAGTTCGAAAGAAGAACGAGCCACACTGGCCACTGAAGTACTTGAACGGCACAATGACTTTCTCCAGCGTCGCGGCGCCTGTATACGTCCAGCAGAGAAAAGGGTCAGTCCGTTGGATGTTTGGTCACACACAGAACCCCCCGCCGCCCAAGCCTGTGACGACGTTTGAGTTTCACTTTGAGCCGTATCAGACTGTCTATTTCCCCAGGGGGCCAGTCACCCTTAGGCGCCTCAGCACTCTGAATCCCTTTGCGACTGCTCCTCACTACTCGAAAGTCTAGCAGTTATTTTCTCATCAGAGCTTGTTCTACACTCTCATCCACTGGGAACCCGCATTCACAGCCATCAACCAAAAAGAATGGTTTACAGCACCATAGATAAGGAGGACTATCGGTTTATTGTAACAAATCCAGGAACGGCGTGAAAGTATGGCCAAACACCTTCGACCATGAAGACTGTTTCAGAAAGTGGGCCTCACGGCCTCGTTATCGTCAACCCTTCACAATCAGCGAGGAAGTGAGCCCAACGACCAGAAGCACGTTCCCATTAATACAAAGAATGTATAATAGTAATACTTGCTAATTCCTGCGTTTCATGCACTAAAACCTCCGTCTTGCTCTTGCGCGATAGATATATCTGATGAGGATGCTGAAGTCCCGTAATGGTCACCAAGTAAGATCAATGATTATGATCATTGATATGCTCTTGCTTGGGAGTACGATAAATCAGCACGGAACTCATCACCAGGATACCCTTTTAAGATCTCTGACATGTGCTTAAGAACGCTGGATGGCTCATTTGGGGTATGCGTATGCTGTTCCTGTATGCTGTACTACAAGGTGAAGAGAGCTGGGTGAACTCGACGCTCGTGAAAAGTTCACAACAGTCACAGGTGGACTCGGAAGCGTATCGATTGAAAAGAATGCCTATGCAGTTATTCAAAGGCCCGTTTCAAAGCCATAGGGCGAGAAACTCGCGACGTTGTTCATGATTGCAAGTGCAGAGCATTAATGTCAGGGTCAGGCGGATCACATATGAGAAACCCTTATATTGACAGAGCCTCAACTTCATCAATTCGTTAAGCAACCTGCCGAAAATGCCATTCCCATGAACTCCCCATGCCAAAGACAACCGTAACGTGCAACGAGGATATCCTTTCTCTTTTTAAACTCCACCAGCAACTTAAGCGCTGCGCAGCTCAGCAATCTTGGCCTGGACTCTGGCCTCTCTCTCGGCCTTGGTGGACTTGGGAGTCTGATACTTCTTGCTCTCAGCCTTCCACTCCTCCTTGGTCTTCTTGGGACCGTCGCTCTCAGCCTTCTTGAAGGGGTCTTCACGGATAGCGGCGTGGGCCTCGGAGTACAGGTCCTCAAGACCATCAGCCTCGATATCATCGTCGATGTACTGCTGGAACTGGCTCTTGTATCGCTCCTCATCATCGTCGGCAAGAGTCTCCATGTACTCAGCGACGTGGCCGCCGTAGATATACTTCTTCAGGGTCTCGGAATCGAGCTCCTCGGTCTCCATGTCGTAACCAGGGAATCGGTTCTCAGAGTGAGGGATGAAGATACCGCCGTCGGAAGCACCCTTCATGGCGCCGAAGATACGGGCACCAGTGGAGGTGCGGGCCAGACCAACATCAAGGAAGGCCTTGAAGGGGCGGCGCTCCTCGCCATCCTCCTCAGCGGCCTCGGTGAGGGTATACTCTCCGTCAGCCTCCTCGACACCGGTGAAGGTCTCGTCGAGGCCGAGCTTCTTGAGAACACGGCGGGCGATCAGAAGACCGGTGGCGTAGGCAGCAGCCCAGTTGGTCAGACCGTGGTTGATACCATAGGCCTTGAGCTCGTGGGAGTAGGCGGAGCAGAAGACCTTGTCACCAGAGATCTCGGAAGTGACGATCTGCATGATGATGTCGCGGTTTGTGAAGCGGACGACGAGGCGGTACTTGGGCGCATTGTACTTGTTCTTGGCCTGGGTAATCAACCGCTTGCGGGCATAATAGTCGGTTTTTCCCTCTCTTCTGCGGCGGTACTTGGTCTGGAAGCGACTGTGGGCGGGTTAGCTGTTAGATCGAATCCTGACAGTGAACGAATGATGATGGTTGTACTCACCTGTAGTATGCGCTGCTCTTCTGCGTCTTCTGGAAAGGCTGTCATGATAATCCCGAGTCAGCAATTTGCGCTTCAGATGATCCTCCATATCCGAAGCATCTTGCATCGACTCTTTTCACTACCGAGGCAATGACAGCAATGTGCCATTTCTGGCAATTGCTGTAATTTCAATTGGCGTTAATTGCACGATGTTAACTCACCATCTTGACTGATTTGGCTGACTGGCGGCGGGATCAGCTCGTTGTGCAGGTTGATTGTGATAGTTGTTCGTGAAGGGATATGGTATCTCACACTTAAGAAAATGTGGTGGGCGTAGATTTTTGTGGGCAAAATTTCGCTTGGGAATCTGCATTGATGATTGGCTGGAGGGATAGTTGGGTGGGCTACGATTACTGCTTGCTTCATTATCCGAGGTGGGGGACGAGACAAGCTGCGGCAGCGAATGGAACATTATGCGCACAGGCCACCTGGCCGTTGATTTATGTACCGCTCATTGTGCAGTATTTTACTGTCCAATGAAATGGGTCTTAACCCGCCTTCAGGTCCACTTCCCCTGATCCCCCAAGTAACCTAAGGTTAGGCCAGGTACCTACAGCTTTGTCACGGTTGTCTCTTTTGGGCATAACCGAGGCTTATTCTGTTTACTATGTAGGTAAAGGTTTAAAGCGGGAAAGCCATCTACTTCCTTTGGTTATTATCTACAAATCTAGGCGCTCTTAATTATATACATGCTGAGGACAATCCTTTAAAATTGATTAAGGCTAGATATCCTCCGTGAATTCCTAGATCCATTCAGAGTACTTGATTACCAACAACATGACGGCAGCCCAGAAATCACCCAAGGTGTTGCTGTTTGACATCGGGGGAGTTTGTGTAAGTTGAGCAGCATGTGGAGTGCGCCTCTACCTGGCCGAGGCCAAAGTCACTCATAATCACAACTTGTAATTAACAGCTTATAGGTTGTCTCTCCCTTTCAGTCAATTCTAGACTGCGAACTGAGTCTCGGCATCCCGCCAGGTTGGATCAATTATTCTATTTCCAAGACAGCACCGAGCGGGTTCTGGCACCGTCTGGAGCGCGGTGAGATCCTTATGGATGATACCTTCTTTTCCGGATTCAATGCCGACTTGCATGACCCGGAAAGATGGGCTACCTTTTACAAGATACAGGCAGCTAAAGACCCAACCATACCAAAAGAAGTCCCGCCAGTCCCGAATGTGGATGGTCGATGGCTGTTCAACGACATGATGACAGCATCAACAGCCCCGGACCCCTGGATGTATCCGGCCCTGCAGCAGTTGAAAAAGAGTGGTCGCTTTATGCTTGCCGCTATTAGTAATACCGTTATCTTCCCCAAGGGACATGCATTGTATCGGGAAGACTTTTATGCCGACCCGATTCGCAGTTTATTTGATGTTTTTGTCTCCTCGGCCCATGTAGGACTGCGAAAGCCCGATCCTCGCATGTATGAGTACACGCTGCGGGAAATTAATAAGTTCGCGTGCGAAAACGCTACCTCAGAAAGGGGGAGGTTACTGGGATGGGCAGATAGTGTTAAGCCGGAGGAGGTTGTGTTCCTTGATGATATCGGAGAGAACCTCAAGGCTGGTCGCAAGATGGGGTTCCGCACCATCAAAGTGTCGCTCGGCCGGGCTTTCGAAGCTGTAGACCAGCTTGAGTCTATTACTGGCCTTAAGCTGGCTGGTGACTACCCTAGAATACCTGTTGTACCGACGATAACCAAGCCAACGCCAAAAGAGAAGGCAAAGATATAAAGGAGATGGAAGATGGGCGAGTTGGGAAGTAATAGTATCAGTAGAATGTGTCACACGAACTATCCGAACGGGGGTGAAAAGAATTATCGGATGGCAGACGGCTCATCTCGCTAAGAATGAGTGTACTTCGTATCGAGATCCTGTATACTCATGACGTGAATTTCGTGGGCGGCAGTACGACACTCTCACTTATCAAGCGTAGGATGGCTATCTAAGTGCAGGATGACGCTGCTGCAAGCCCCTGAGTTCGGGTCCTACAACAAGCGGCGAGAGGCGATAGGGAACGAGGGGTCAGTTGCTACTAATGATCCTGGTCGTGGTGCTCTGAATGCCTGCCTCACTCCAGGGTGATAAGCGCGGCTTCGCACGACTTGCCGCGAGCTCAGTGCCTGCGTGCGTGCATGTGCCTCTAGCAAAGCCTATCGTATGATTATCGCTGAAGATGGCAAGCCAATGCTATCTTTAGTCTTCCGGCTCACTCAAAGTGCAAATACCACAAGAATGATAGCATATTAAGGACTTCAGTGGGATCCTTGACATAACAAGGAACAAAAGGGCAAGAATAAGGTATAATGAAGTCTCATGGAGCGGTTGGTCATACTTGCTTCCATAGCTCTCGCGTATCACGTCAGCTCATTACATCTAATCTCTGGTGAGGCCTATGTAACTAGGTATACTGGCAGCCTGGAGGAGTCCAAAAATAGCCCGTTAAGTGTCCAAAACCTCATACGAGGAACCCGTAATGAACCCCGCAAGCCTTCCCGCTGCCAGTACCACAACAATCAGAATATTGGTGAAGTGACGGAACATTTCCCTACTTCTAGAAGCTTGCTCCGCCCACTTCTTATTCTTGGCAAATCGGTAGGTACTGTAGGTTTGTTAAACAGACAGCAGACAACAAAATGGTGTTGAAGTACCCCTGCCGTAGGAAAATGAGTAGTCAACTGTATATTTGCCATCATTGATATGCCTATGGAGCGATTGGTCACATCCTGATGATGATTGGGCTAGCTGAGGGCGTTGGGAAAGGAGAACTAGGTAGTTGTCACGAGCGAGGGCAGGCTTTTTCATGAAATCCACTAATATCCTTGGCAGCGATTACCGAGATGTTTGTCGTCCTGCTTGGCGGCCGCTTGGGAGCAGTGGCACAGTTCGGTATAGGTAGTTACCCAGGGGCTATTGGCCCTCTAATGCCAGGCACATGAAGCCTTGCAAGAAGACCAAATAGCCAATTACCCCCGCTTCCTTCCGGCGTATTGAACTTCGGGTGGTCAGACGGTAGCTTCGGCCACATTCCAGCGCCACTCTATGGCTTCCCGGTGCCTACGGCCCGGCCCCAAGCTCGGCGATATTATTTTCTCGTGGTAACCTTGAGCCTCGATTATTACCTGCAGTTGCTACGACGTGCTTTGGCGAGAATTTGCTAATCAAGCGGACATATCTGGATTCCGAGAGTCATAACTCAAGAGGCGAGCGGACAGCTTAGAATCTCATCTCAGCCCAAGGCACGGGATAGTTGTAACGTTAACTACATGAAGAAGTCGCAAAAATGGTAGGTATTGTCTTCTCGATACGATCGCAAAACCAGAACGGCAGGGGGTTCGGAGAAAATTGTAAACGAACCCACATCCTTCGGTATCACTGATTATATCACATTAAAGAAATATCATGGATGTGCAAGCGCCAGTTTTGCTACTCGATACTAGATAGGTATCTATCTGAGCGGGAGGCAAAGTATAGGGCCGTCGCAACTGCACGATGTGTACGGCTTCGTGATGGGGTTTCGGAATGGAATAGAGCGAGGTCCGGGAACCCCTTGAACTTTGACAACTGCTTATTCAGCGATGTCGCTGACTGAGTCTAAGAAGTGCCACACTGGGTGTGTTAACCGTGTTACATCAAGATACTCAGAGTTGGTTAAACATTGGGGACAAGCACAATCACCTGGTCTTAGTTGTTGTGAGAGCCACAGTATGCGGAAAGTTGGTCATGCAGATAAGATGATGTGGTGATACCCTTAACTTCTGTGCTTACCGGCCCTCTGGCTACGGGGGGTATGTGTTCGTGAAATAGGCGAGAGAGCTTTGTTGCGCCCCAATCAGGAATCGCGGTAAGCTGGGGGCGCACGCCACTTACGATAGTGGCTGTCATGGCTTCAACGTATTCTAAGAAGTGGTCATCGGATGAAAATTCGACCACCGCACGCTCACGCTGGCATATCTGCATTTCCTGCGAGACGACTTAAGATTCCCTCTCATCGCCGCGCTACACTTCGGCGGCCGACCTTCGGCGCTTGTAAGCGGAGATACGAGGATGGCCGGCTTTCTGTATTCAATCGTCGGGTGGAACTGCAAGGGCTGGGCGGCTCTAGGATGGGTTACTAGGCAGATGACGAAGCCCTCCGGGGTAGGCAGCCATGGTTGCAACCATAGTTGTGCCCCGTAACTTGAAACGGGAATACAGTATCAGCCGCGCGCACAGAGCCGGCGAGCCAGCTTTCCAGCTTAAAGGCGGGACGCGAAAGGCGCCATGATCATACAGGACAGCTAGGCGCCTCCTACGACCCGACCCTGACCCGATCCCTACACTTAGCATTGCATCTCCAGTCCAACCCTGAAGTTCGCATCGGACTTCCTGCAATGTGGATCCCTGCTCCTGTTCATGGTGCTAGGCTTGATCGTTTTAGTCAAGATGCAGTTCCTGTATGTACTATGAAGTGGTGTCAATACTGAACTAGGTTTCTCGAAGGTCTTTGGCCACCGAATATTTTCCGATCCAGTCGCATCTTGATTAACGCCCCACGGTTTGGAGAGGTTACCGCATTCTAATCAGCGATAATATCCGTAAGGCCAACCTAATCTAATGGCTGTGAACAATAGGTGAGTAAGTATCTGGGTTGGGAATTACTACCTACCCACCTTATACCTCCTTGAAACTCAACTACGGCCAGTCACCCCTTTCTATCTGCTCGCTTCTATGGCTAAACTTTGCTCTTACAATTATCCAAGATCGGAGTCGTTCACCTTTCCTGGACACGAGTTCCAACCACCCAGCCCAGAGATGACGAGTTCGTAATTTCGTTTCTCGGGGACTCGGTAGCAACGGCAAGCTATTACTGAGGCACCTTGTCTGAGCATGCATGCACTTCCACGCGATCCGACGCTGCGGTAGTGCTCGCGGACTAAAGTCGCGTCGACTCTCGAGCCGAGAGCGATGCCCAATCAGGGTTGCATTAGAGGGGACTTTGTCGCCTACCCTGTTCCAACTACCCGACGAACTAGCTGCACAAAGCGGAATTTGGAGAGGCCAAGTGTATCTTTGCATCCCAGGATCCATGGTCAAAGCGACTATTCTTGTAGAGAAAAGTGCACATGGGAAATGGTCCTCTCCACGTGCGGTGCCCTGATCCCGTCTAGTTTATCTAAATCCGTACATGTAGTGGAGAGAGGAAACCTTGGCTTGCGCGTCGCTCTCAAAAGCGTAGCTGAACCCTTGTTCCCTTGATCTGCCCTGGGCATAACACGACAGTCGAGGCCGCAAATTAGCCCGCAATCTACCGTTATCGGCATGGATGACTCTTCCTCACTCGTGTATCTCTATCCCCTCTTCATCAACGTTTAGGTAATCGTTGTCATCTCGTATGTTTGTGGTAGGCGAAAGCGAGCCAGCTGAAACAACTGCCTTACCGTCTATGTATGTATGCACCGGGCTTCTGAGCCGCAATCCAGTCGCCCACGGCTGAAAATGTGAGGTTGCGGGGAAACGGCCTGCTCCCGCCACGGGAGGGAATGCGATCCCTCACGCGGTTCCATGAATAGCTTGCCTGTGGAAGACGTACTTTTGGTAGCGGGAGACCCTCTGTACGTGCTGCGGAGATTTCCAATATCCGTGATGTAAGGTCACGGTGACTGACTGGGACATACATTGTCATTCGACATCATGGCAAGGGAGCAGAGCACACAAACGGTTAGCTAGACGCCTCGCTACGCTTGCCTATCCCTGCCTGATCTTTCTAGCCGAAGCACACCAAGGAATGACTTACATAGATCTATTCACTTGCGATTGAACACAGTCCCTGCGCTATCTCGTCGCCTGCCCATCCATCTTTATGAGACACCTGCGTAAGTACTGGTAGCTGTGGCTTGAATAAACTCTGGCAGCAAACTCGTTAGACGCCACTTCCGTCACTTGACTTCTCAAGCGATACACCTTTCAGAGCAGCTGAGAAGAAAGTGGGAGTTGATAATGACTTAGCGATTACAAACATAGACAGTACAAGGGAGATAGTGTTATAAGGTTACTACCAGTAGCGATAATGAGCATCAGACCGGCTGCAGTCAGCTCGCCAGGACGACATCGAACAAGGTACGTTGACTAAGACACATATAAGTCTTACGATAGACCCTAATCGAACATTCAACCCTTGTCTCGATACCTCCAAGGGCCCGCCATATACTCTTCGTCCTGCTGTTGACTCAATCGTGCAGAGTGTAAATTGAAGGAACCTGTCGTCGTGTTTAGGTCCCACGCGTCTCCTCCGTGGCCGTCATGCAGCTTGCATGCAGGTACACGCATGGAATAGGCTGGGATTGGACGTATTTGCGCTACACCCCTGATCTGTGGCTTCGCTGGGCTGACGATAGGCGATTGAACTGGGCTATCTTAACTTGTTCACAACGCCCGGGTGTTAGGTATGATAGTCTGGCCAGTCATTATACACCTCTCGACCTCTGTTCGAAAGGTACTAGTTTCCGAAAAAGAAGAGTGTAATTTGTAAGCCTCCCATGTCTTGACATGTCGAGTATTGGTGTGCTTAGCAGTATTGCCTGGCGGTCTCCCTGCGTGTTACACCACACGATTATTCATAACTGATAATAACATCTAGAATAGCTTGGCTGAAGTGTCTGAAGTATAATTTTCGTAAAAGGAGGTCCCCATCACAAACGCTAGTGATCTCTCGTGGGAACAGCTGACCCTTCCTAGATGTCAGAATCGAGTTTTATTCATGAAGCTGTGGGGACCAGCACGGTGTTCTTAGAAGATGCTGACGACGAACTGCAATGCGATCTCACAAATCTTCCTTGCGGAGGGGCCGTGTCGATACCGGGGAGTCACCCAGGTCGCGAGATGCAGACCGTTTCCGTGCTAGACTCATGCTTGACCCTTGGTAATATTGAATCAATACTCCAGAGCTGCACGAGAACTCATCCACACCTTCTGAAAAAATTGTTGGTCCTGGGTGGGTGGTGATGCCTGCTACCCGGTTTATACGAAGACAGCATGTTGACATCGTCCTCCTTGCTAGGAGAGGTTGCAATGGAAGAGAGCGCTTGTTCGGAGACCTTCGGTTACTACCAACCCTGGGCAACGAGGACGAGGGCATGGCTTCGCTATCGTAATCTCAGCTATATAAGCGTCGTCGCCGTCCTTCTTAATGATCGAGGGACGAAGGAGACCACAAGCGCTCGACAGCGGATTTAGATAGCCTCTCTCTTAACCACTATCCTTTCAATCTTATCCGGACCCGACACTCCTTCACTATGCGCTCTTTTGCTCTCCTGTCTGGCTTGACAGCCATAACTTCTTCAACTCTCGTTGCCGCCGCACCTTATACGGGCGCTTCTGGTTTCAGTACCAGACAGGCTGACGGTTGCGAGTTTGACTCTGCCACGGCCCCTACCTGTTGGGGGAACTTCTCGCTCTCCACCAACTGGTACGATGAAGCCCCTGATACGGGCGTCATCCGAGAGTACTGGCTCGAGCTGACGAACTCGACGATGGCTCCTGACGGCTTCCCACGCATGGTCTTGAGTGTCAACGGCACAGTGCCAGGCCCTACCATAGAAGCAGACTGGGGCGACACCCTCGGTAAGTTCCCGGTTCCCCTGTGTAGCAAGGTTTAAGATGCAAGTTGTTGACCGCCGCAAAGTGATCCACGTGAAGAACAGTTTGCAAAACAATGGAACCAGTATCCACTGGCATGGCATCCGCCAAAAGGGTTCGACCGATCAAGACGGCGTAGCCTCGATTACGCAATGCCCTGTAGCACCAGGAGATAGTACGACCTATACGTTCAAAGCCACACAGGTATTTAGACCCCTTCTCGTTTTCCAGGGTTCCACTATGCTGACGGAACAACTAGTACGGTACTAGCTGGTATCATAGCCATTTCTCCCTGCAAGCTTGGTGAGTAGAGCAGCACATCCACATCTCAGGGGGCTCGGCTGATAAGTTCGAAGGAATGGCGTATTCGGTGGTCTTCTCATCAGGGGCCCTGCATCTGCCCCGTACGACGAGGATAAAGGCATGGTCGTGCTCAGTGATTGGTTGCATCAGACCACTGATGAACTATACGGTAAAGCGTCGACCTCAGGGCCCCCCCAGGCTGCTAACGGTCTCATCAACGGCCTCAACGTATACGGAGATGGCGGATCTCGGTTCCAGACGAAATTCGAGAGTGAAAAATCGTACCGCCTTCGTCTAGTGAACACGGCCATCGATACCATGTTCCGATTCGGTATCGACAACCACACCCTGACAGTCATCGCAGCTGACTTTGTGCCAATTGTTCCCTTCGAGACGGACATGATCAACGTCGGTATCGGTCAGCGCTACGATGTCATTGTCAAGGCCGATCAGACCCCAGGCAACTACTGGATGCGCTCCATTCCTCAACTCACCTGCAGCAGCAACGAAATGACGCTGAACATCAAGGGCATCGTGACTTATGATGATATTGCTGTCGCAGACCCTACCACGGACGCCTATGAATATGATGATAACTGCAATGACACGCCAAAGGAGAGCCTTGTCCCTTTTGTCTCGATAGATGCAGGTGACGCCAGCACCCAGGAAGTCATGCAACTCGGTCTGTCCATTGTCAACAGCTTCTTCAAGTGGACCCTCAACAACAACACGTTCCTGTCGGACTGGGGTGAGCCCAGTAAGTCGTCCCAAGTGCACTCGAAAACGTCAGTGGTTTTCAAAGAAGCTAACCGTCCCATAGCCCTCGAGAAGGTCTTGACTAACGGCTCAATCTTCAACCCTGAGGAGAACATCATTACGCTGAATGAGGCGAACGCGTGGACTTACCTCATTATCGAATCACAGCTGGGCTTGGTGAGTGATCAGTCCCCCTTCTACTAACTTAGTGCTGTACACTTAGGTGGTAAAACCAGAACGGCAGAGGGGCTAACGGTTCTCATGACAGGAACACCCCTTCCACCTTCACGGCCACGACTTTTTTGTCCTAGGCCAGCAGCCGATGGCGACCTACACGGATCCTTCGCAGCTAAACCTCTCCAACCCACCGCGTCGTGATGTCGCTATGCTCCCTGCCTCTGGGTTCCTAGCCATTGCCTTCCAGAACGACAACCCAGGTGTCTGGCTCGCACACTGCCATGTGAGTTCCCTTCTTTCTTCGTCCCTCTTATAAACCCATCTCCCACCTTCGAATCTTCTCATCACCAGCGCGCTCACGGCTCTCATGACTGACCTTTGTCTCTGTAACTCGCTTAGATCGGCTGGCACACATCTCAAGGCTTCGCACTGCAGCTCGTAGAGCGTAGCTCTGAAATCGAAGCCATCACGGACATGACGGCGCTTCAAGACACTTGTGCCACCTGGAACACATACCAGGATGACACCGGCCTCCAACAGGAAGACTCGGGTGTCTAAGCTCTCTACTCGTTTCGAACAATACGTAGCGTTTCCGTGTCTGCGCTCTAGTGCCCAGCTCTCGTTTTCGCATATTGATGCCAACCGACACAATGGTTCAGACGTCTGTCGACGTTCGGACTCCCTCGCTCATTCGCCCTGCCCCGGGTCTGCTCACTCCTTAAGCCATGGTGTCGCTTCCAAACAGCCGAGAACACGCTCGTTCAGTGGTAACTTCGTCGATTCCGCCACACGCAAGGTTGTTGTAACTGGCCATAACTTCCAAACCCTCCATTCATTTGCATCGATCAACCACGTGATCGGTCCACCCGAGAGACAAAGTGTCATCCAAGAGATGCGGCATTCAGATCATCCACTCGTTAAACACTTTCCTTCGGCGTTTCTCATAACATGGGGGTAAACGACTCTTCTAAGAGTATGGGTAAGGTTAGGTGGGGGTACGGTCCACATCACAACGAGAGATGGGTAGGTAAGATGTGTAAGGGTAGCTGTAACAACCAGTACGAGATGGAATGAAGCGAAACAGAGAAGCAAGCTGGATTGTTTCCCTGAGATTCTATTATTCTTGTATATATATAGGCTATGGGCGTTTCTAATTTTAAAGTCCTTCATCACTATTAAATCGCACCACGGCTGGTAATACCTGGTACCGACGCGTGCATCTCACTCAAGCTATAATTGAGCCCCAACTTAAGCCAACGAAAACACAACAATATGGCTTCGCTTACACTACCTGGGTATATTACGCGCCTCTAATGCCACCTCTTATTCTTAACAAGGTAATTTATAGTCCGTTTTATCAATGGTTATATGCAATATAAATATTCCACCCATCATGTCATCATCTAATTCAAGGATCATTGGCATGGTATTTTCAGCTGGCCCGTCAGTGCATAATTATTACTAGATTTTGTTCGTTTGTTTCGATTTATTACCCTTCTCCTCATTTCTCTTCTCTCCCCTATAACTTTATCCAGTGCTAAGTCTGCTAACCTAGACGTAACTGTCGGCTTAGCGTCCCGGGAGATTTTTCCTCTTCGAATTCGCCCCCCAACGGCCCGATTTCTCCTTATTGTGCCAATAAGAAAAGATGTTTGATATCCTCTCTAGCCCGGAGTATCGCTCAGCGGAATTTCCCCGCATCTTGGCGCCTTCTCGCGTATGCGTTTGTAGAGGCCGGGAAGCAAGATGAGGCCCATTTCAAACCCCCTTTAGAGGCCATTATAGCACGCTGCAAGGAAGTAATAAATACCTAAGCAGAGAGATATGCATCTATGCCAGATTTGGGGTTGGCGGATAAAGGTCTGTGGGGTTAGCGTTGGGGTTAATGTCGTGGGGAAAACAGGCCTTCCCATAGTCATGTCCAACTAGTCTGCTGTCCAGTCTGTCCGCATGCTAGCAACCCCTAGAGACCCCCATCTAATAAACGTCTCGAGTTGGTCTTTTGTTAACCTAGGTTAGGGAATTTTCACGTGAGGAGAAGGGGTATCTCGTAGAAGGCCGGATATAGTCTGGTTGGAGTGGACTGACGACAATAGGGCCTGTAGTGTAGATCTGTAGATAGCCAATGGCCACCGCCCGCGCATCGACCGCCTCTGAAGAACCCTTGGCTGATCTAACCCAACGTGTTAACCCGATGACACGCTCCTCCCGGGTAGTGCGCCGACAGCACATACCGAGTGGTAATCTAGCCTAGAATGCAACTTGCAATTTCTTACAGAACTAGGCAAGATTGCAGATCCTTGCTTGATGTCTTGGCCCGGTGATGTCTTGCTTTGATGGTGAACCGGCCAGCCGGGGTAGCAGCTAGAGAGAATAAAACGAAGTGCCATCCCTGGCCGCTTTGGAGATCTTGCATAGATACTTAAACACTCGATCTTTATCGAGCGCACTTTTTCTCAATACATCCCGCAGTCTCCATCTGACCTGAGAGCTTCTTTCTGTCCCTTTGGCTCGCAGTTCCCATGGAAAAGTCCACTGATCGGGTCGAGGCAGCCAAGGCAACAAATGAAAATATGACCACCCATGCCGAGCGCGCGTCTTCTTCAAACGACTCTAAACTCGCCAAGGACGATGTCGCTGGCAATGTCGCCGACCTAGGTCAGGCCGTCGCGAGGGGTTTGCAACCGCCCGACATCATCGCGCGCTTGACACCTGAAGAGCGTATCGCACTCGAGAAGCGCCTTGTGAAAAAGATCGATTGGCGTCTACTTCCTATGATTATCATTATGTGTAAGTGATTTTACACACTTGGCTCTTCAGCCAAGAAGCCACAACCGCCTCGCTTAAATGCTTGGTTATGGCTACGAAGGCCCCTAATGCCTGCTACTCTACTTGTCCGCGACTCTTATAATGATAGCTAGATAACTAACTGAGAACGACGTATTCAGACATCTTGAACTATATTGACCGGTCGGTATTCCAAAACACATGACACCAAAAAAGGCATCGACTTCTAACATGACACAGAAACAATATTGCCGCAGCCAAGCTTGCTGGATTACCTAAAGATCTCAATCTTAAAGGCAGCGAATTCCAAGTAAGTACCAGATAATAATACCTTACCAATCCTATCCACGACACTAATAAAGCGCCATAGACAGCCGTCAGCATTCTTTTCGTCGGGTAAGAAGACAGATCTCCAAGGCGAGAGCTCAACTCTTGATCTAACGAAGGATGGGGAAACTAGTTATTTGCTGATGCAAGTGCCCTCGAACTTATTCTTGAACAAGATCGGAAAGCCGGCTATTTATCTGCCGGTTTGCGTAAGTCGGCATCTGGGCTTTTCCGATGGCTTTGCAAAGCAATGGAGGCGCTGACATGAAGTATGTAGATGGCAATCTGGGGAACTATTTCTGCAGCTACTGCCGCATGCACGGTGGGTAAAGATCATTTTACGGAGCCCTGATAGTGGAATAAGGGCTGACACTGGTGTTTAGAACTTCAGCGGTTTGGTTGCAGTGCGATTCTTCCTGGGTTTCGTCGAGGCAGTCTACTTCGTGAGTGCTGCCATGCCTGCCGTCCGTCATCTCCTATGCTGATATGCGCCGATGACAGCCTGGATGCCTTTACTACTTGAGTTGCTGGTACACGAGAAAGGAACTCGGCTTGCGAACTGCGCTTCTATACTCGGGCGCCCTTATTTCTGGTGCTTTCTCCGGCCTTATCGCGGCAGGCATCAAAGCCAACTTGACAGGCGTCAGGGGTTATAATGCCTGGCAGTGGCTGTTCATCATCGAGGGTGTCATCACGATCGCGGTTGCCTTTGCCGCTATCCCCATCCTACCGAACTTCCCGCGTACAACCTCATGGCTTACCGAGGAGGAACGGGCGCTTGCTATCTGGCGACTGGAAGAAGACGTCGGCGAGGATGACTTAGCTGATCCCGAGAAGGAGCAGTCGATGTGGTACGGTGCCAAACTGGCATTTGCCGATGTTAAGACCTACGTTTTGGTAAGTGAATTAAAGAGTGCATCTCTTGGATGGCCTTTAGCTAACGATAATACCCTTGTCAGCTGGGCTTGCTCGTCGGTATTGTGTCCTCTGGGGGTGTGACCAACTTCCTGCCCGCCGTGGTGAAGACTTTGGGATATGGCGACGTTGAGACCCTCCTCCTGACCAGCCCGCCTTACGTGCTCTGCGTCATTACTTCCTCCCTAAATGCCTGGCATGCCGATAAGACCGGAGAGCGGTTCTGGCATATCACAGGTTCCTTGCTCGTCGCTCTTGTAGGCTTCATCATCGCCGCGGCTACCACAGCAATTGGCCCACGATACTTTGCTATGGTTATCATGGTATGTCTCCAGTACTTATCTGCGACTACTGTGCATCAAACTAACCTTATTTCTACCAGGTCCCTGGCGTATACGGTGGCTTTGTCGTGTCACTAGCATGGATTAGCAACACAAGTAAGTACCTACTTATTCCCAAACGGCCTCTTATTATGCGCTTTGGAGAGCCATGTGTGCTGACTATGCTATAGTGCCTCGACCTCCTGCCAAGCGCGCTGCTGCTCTGGCCTTCATCAACGCCGTGTCGAATGCCACCAGTATCTACGTGAGCTATCTGTCAGTATCCCACCTTGCGCGCGCAAAGCACGTAATCTGAAAGCAAGTAGCGATATACTAATAACTAGTATAGGTACCAAGACTGGATGGCACCCCGTTACGTCATCGCCTTCAGTGTAAACAGCGCGACAATTGTCCTCGCAATCACATGCGCCTTCATCCTACGCATGATGCTCGTCAAGCTCAACAAGAAGCTCGAACAGGGCATCTTCGTCGAGGGTGCGATCAATGGGTTACCAGGACATGCAGCGGAACATGGGTTCAGGTTCAGGGTCTAAAAACTGCGGTTATATCCCATCTTTTTAAAAGCAGGCGTAGCAAGGAGGGCATCATGTGTTATGGTATTAGGTACCATTCTACGAATGCCATCACAAATGATGAAAGTCAAGGTCTTTCGAGTATGGAAGGCACTTGCACCGTTATAACATTGCGTACTCCCCAATTTAGTACTATCCGTTTTTCCCTGTAACTGCTTTTAATGGCCACCTTCCCTCAACTACCAGGACGAGAATCGCAAGAAATCAAGTACAACACCCTCCTTCATGAGGCACTTTGAGTGAATGAACTTCAATTATCTTCGTTCAAGTCAAGAGTCTAAAACAGATAGGTACCCACACACGAGGTACCCGCGTGCTCACATTTCAGAATCCTGAGTTAACACCTTAGTTAGCAAGGGAGGTACGAGTAGGACCTCGTGCCTGCTGTGCCAACAACTTGACCATACCTTACGTTAACAAAAATCTTTACGTCTAGTACCTCGCTCGTGATATAATTCCGTCTGGGCCTGAGCCTGCCGGAGCTTACCTCTACCCAGCCAGTCAACTCTCACATTACGCACTTCTCCGGTACATCTTTAACACTTGCATCTATGACTTTAGTTTTCAGAAGTAGGCTGGTAACCTAGTGCTAGGTAGGTATCTCAAGGGATGCCACAGCATTCTTCTTGAAGCACCTGCGACTTCCTTTCTTGCCATGCTCGCAACCTATTCCTCCATGCCATCTCAACGAAACGCCCTGCACACTTACAACTTGGAGTTCATCACCATATTCGGTGCCCATATTGTACCTACCCACTAGGTGATTTGTGGCAAATACATATCTTGTGGCAACATATGCCATCAAGTCCGGCTACGTAATAAGCATAGCTCAACACACATCAAGGTGCCCCATAGCTACCTACATACACACTGCTGGATACCTTCTACACACGAGGTACATTTCGCCGGTTCCGCACCATTGCTTCTTCAACGTATCTTAGGCTCCATGATCATTCTCGGCACTGGTAGGAGACATACCGTTACTACATGATTGTTACCTAAAAGCACACATAAGACCACCCTCACAAGTGCGACGTCACTGACGTGTCTGCTCTAGACATTCGGCTGTCGATGAAGTCTTAATATCTTATCAAGGTAAGTAACCTTTGTCAACTGTCTTTTGCCGTCACTCAATCTAAGGACCGCCCTCCGTATCTCTGCGCTCCTTCCCATTCGTTCGCCCTTACATCAATGCTGTTAATACGCAGATCTGCCACTTCACTTCATTGTGTTACAACTTCTATCTTAAGTCCGTTGACTTGTTACGTGCCTTAAGCGCTGCTAATCCTATCCCAGACGCTTTTGAGTTCTTGGTTGCTCAGCCGATCCTTGCGTTATTCCTGTTGCAGGTTCACCTAGCGTAATGGCTGAGCAAGATGATGGTCGTGTTGGGCGCTTGAAGGCATCTCCTTATTGGCGCAATCTTGCCCGGAATGAACTTTTCGCAGAGCATGGCGTACCACATAAAAGCTATCACAAAAATGGCCAAGGCTACAGCCGGACGATGTACAGATGGGATCCATATGAGAGGTTTACAAAATCGGAGGGTAAGTAACGACAATCCCTCGGCAGGTGTTTTCTACTAATTTCAATTAAAAATAAGATATAAGGCGATTTTATTCCGGTTACAAATACGCTCGGTATTCACTTAGAGACCGTGAGGAGTTCGCCAAGTTCGCTATTCGTGAAATTCTCAAAGACTACCCGGAAGACAATTATCAGGTGATAGGAGAAATCATGAAAAACGAATCCATCTCTCTTTCATCAGATAGTTCCCAAGCACTGGATAATTTAGACCGGGCGGTAAGAGCGGAAGGGCAACACGATGTTGATGCCGAGGTAAGCTATGCTTTATTTTTCTCTTCCTTTCCGGCTAACTTTAGTATTCTAAGATTCCTAAGGTCGCCAACACTCGCCTTCAAAAAGACGATGATGTTGAAGGGACACAAAAGGTTAGCTCCGCAGCACAGACAATCATAGCCGCTAGCCCCCATAGTCTTGGGCCACCCATTGACCCGTGTGCGGCCTATTTAAAGATGACTAGATGTGGTCAATATGGCCGCGACCAACGGAGCGTATGGAAGTCGCCCCTCCTCCCAACCCTGGACAATCAGGATGGACGTCGGGGCTTACTAGATCACCAGGTAACAGGCATAGTCTGGCTGCTATCCAGGCTCTTTGGAGATCTTCCTACCTTAAAGTACATTGATCCAGACACCGGTCAGATTCGTAGAAACGTCGAGAACCCCTTTGATGAAGAGAACCGGCAACGGCTCAAAGGCCCCCAATACTTCGGTGGGATTCTTGCCGACTCAATGGGCCTGGGAAAAACACTTATCACTGTCGCACTCATGAGTTTGCTAGTCGGCCAAGGATTAAACATTGTTCAAGCTGAAGATGGCAGCAGAAAACATCGTCCTATCCTGCTTGTTGTTCCAAATGCGACAGTTGCAAGCCAATGGATACAGGAAATTGAACAAGTTATCCCCGGATCCATTATACCCCAGATCGTAGTGTCAGCTCCCGGGTTGGAAGCCTTGCCTCGCCGGGACAGAGTCTGGTATTTGAACCGCAATGGCTTCAGTAAATGGCCATATGCTCTGAGATATATGTGGTATGAAAAGCAACCCCGAGCCTCCAAGGTTGTGCTTATAACGACTATGGAATGTTGGGCATTGCGAACCTGCAAACAGTTTAATGGATGGGGTTCATGTTTCACTCATGCAGGTCGCGCATTCTCCCTGGTTGTCGTTGACGAAGCTTACAAGGTGAAGAATAGCAGCACCCTGAACTGGCGGTCAATTCACTATTTAGAGCGTCAGTTTACGTTGCTTCTAACAGCCACGCCATGCATGAACTCATTGACAGATCTCTTCGGACTAGGTAGGCTGCTATGGACCACACCGATGCGCCATCTCCAAAGAGAGCCGCAGAAGTGGGAATACATAGAAGACACGTTTTCAAAGTTAGAAGACTTGGATCTCCTAGACGAGTACGCTGCCTCGCACGAGTATCAGTTAGTTGCAGGACACACTTCCCTGCTTGCTAAGTTACTATGCAAAAATAGGGATGGCAAGGGCCATGATATCAATTTCACGCGCCAGTATCTTCGTCACTTTGAGAAGCTCGCCATGTTGAGGAGGTCACCGAGCTCTCGTATCTACACCGACTGGGATGAAACCAACTCGGTTTCCCTTGACGGGCTGTACCCAAACGTCGAGAATTACACCGTGGAAATCAGCGCTGGAGAGGCTTACGACGAGAAATATCAGAAAGTGCACATAGACCTACTCATCGATTACCTTCAAGCCGTGAAAGAGTGGGTGGGTGAGATCGATGACAAAGAGGGGAGAAGGCATTGGCTACAAATTCAGAGGCTTTTTCAAATTGCCACTTCTTCCTTGGACGTATATCATATCAACGATATCCTCGTGGACAACGACTATTCCACCAAGTCGGATGACATTGCCAAGATGCGGGCTAACGGGGTCAATTTTCTTCGCCTCTCACAGTTTTTGATTTCTAGCAAGGAAGCAAAGCCAGCGACTCATATCGGGTTCTTGAAACTGGCAACGCGGAACTCTCCTATTCTTCGATACGTTCTCCATTATATCGCCGAGAATATCCTTACCAGGGAGCAGAACGGTCCGATCAAGAAGCTACTCATCATTGAACAGGTCCCCGCGATTGCTTTCTACTATGAGGTTGTCCTACGATTTCTAGGTTTCGAATGCTGTTGTATGCATGCGCAACTTACCACTGAGGAACGTCAGGGCCTTGTTGATAGCTTCAACAGCAGTGCCAATGACTCGTGCCAATTCTTGATACAACCTTACACGGTTGGCTTTGTCGGCACAAACTTGCATAAGAGCTGTTCACGGGTCTTGGTGACTTCCTATTCATATAGTCTTCCGATGCAGTGGCAAGCGATCCATCGAGTAATCCGGGTACGTTCTTTCTAGCAAACATACTATCAGACTACCGTCATACAGGTAGGGTGTTAATAATTCACAGGTGGGCCAAAATACCGACGTTACTGTCCACAGGGTGAAACTCACGAATTCTTATCACGCGTTTCAAGAAAGCCTCCAGATCAAAAAGATTCTCCCGGAACTCGGTTCAAGAGCCCAGGGCAGTACTAAGGATAGCCTTGTACAACTACTAAATCTTTTTCAGTATGAAATTCGTGAAGCGTGGCACTCGCCCGAGGGCCAAAGACTCATGGAAGAGAGGAACTTACTCGATGACGAAAGTGAAGAGAAAGATAGATGTGGCCCGCCCCATCGCAAAAGAATCAAGCTTGAGCACGAGACGAATGCCAAAGTAGGGAAGTTCTCTGATCCACGACCGCAGAAGCCGGGAAAGGAGCTGATTTCAGCGAAACCCGGCGATGGAAGCGCCGGCTGGTACGCAGAGAAAGATGCCTTGGGTCTCAATGAATTCCTCCAGCTCCACACACGCGAAAATTATCACGACGAGTTCATAGGCCTGCCTCGGAAGGCCAAAGGTCTTTTCAATCACCAAAAGAATAACCTGCGCCGTCTGCTTTCTTATGGCAACGACCATGGAAACTTGTCGACATCGGTATGGAAAGAAACCGATCTTGAGAACTCAGCTGTTCTCGAACGTGCCCTTGAACTCATGCTGCGCGTGCGTCTCGGCGCAAAGGAGCTACCTATGCTACCGTTTCCCTTGATCGATCTCTCTCAGGTGCCTAAGTCACGTCGCAAACAATTGCAGTACTTGCTCTCAGAGCTGGCGCACAAAATCCTAGACTATGACAAGAACAACACAGTCGGAGCGAATAGAGATTTGAAAGAAGTCATAAAAGGTCTCGATATCACGAAGTCCCTGAGCCAAATTGAAAGGGCTCTAGAGGCCCATGCAAGATATGGTGATTGTGCAGCTGCCGATGTCAAGGAGGAGACATCAGAGGATGAAGAGATATCAATAGAGGTTCCAAAGCAGCAGGTAAAGGTAGAGATAAAGACGGAGGTGAAGGAGGAAGTGACAGAGGTAAACTGGGGTAAAGCTTCGATCCAGGCACAGATCTACATCGACCTTACCGAGGATGCAGATGAATCCAGTATCGTCGATGGCAACAAAACGCGGGACAGAGATGTCATATTGATTGACGACAGCAGCGACGATGATGGATGTGGGAACGATACACTGCCTAATAACACGGCAGATACTCCTGATGACCAGGGAAAGGAAATCAAGGAGGCAGACTCCCCGGGTCAATAGGGGTGAAAGCCGTTTGAGCCCCGAGAGGTAATAATGGCTCTACCAACAAATAGGGTTTGAACGTGGTACTTTACTCATTTTGAGAGGTTTTCTAACATACACCAAGTCACCTATCTCGTACGTACCCAGACTTAAGCATACAGTTTCGGCGGACGCATTATTTGGTAGCAGATAAGTTGGCGATAATGGGAGGATTTCAGGGCCCGGAATCTGCTGCATACGCGATGTTTTCTATTTTACCGGCAAAAAGGTCATGACGTGGCAATCTTCATAGTGGATAGTAGCCAGTCTTCAATGGCCTCACGTTTTAATGCGATCTTTTTTATTCTAAATATTTTGCCGCACCTCCTAATACTGCTGAGTGAGATATGACATCTAGATAGTAAAGGCTTTGACGGCACAGTCGAAGATAGTGACCCGATCCAGGGCTGACCTTGGCTTAGGAGGGATAATATCAACTGATGATCTATATAGATGAAAACCAAGCTGGAAGCCCTCTGTATCATATCATATTCGAATGCCTGTGCAGATACGGTAATTTCATAGTTCCTATGATATCAACTAGCTTCTCTACTAGTTAAAAAGTGGCAAGTCCAGGTCTTCAAGGCCGTACCGCTGCAAACACAGCAATAGGACGAACCAAAAGTAAAATCGATGAAGATGTATGTATATGATGATCGCTCCCAAAAGTTCCATCCCTACGTCTATAAATAAGTTTCAAATGCATGCTTCGTAACCGCTTTCCCATTAATTTTTTTTTTTTTTTTTTCTTTTTGGGCATCTAGTAGGTATCTATTCCCTGCACCAACCTGACTTAAACTAACCTAAATGATGTTCTTCAACTGCTGACCTGCTAGGAACTTCCGCAGGTTATGCGCGATGAGCACTTCCGGGTCCTGGGGTCGGCCGCCGGCGGCGTGGGGGCTGATGAAGCAGTTGGGCGCCTTGTACAGCCTCGACTCGGCGGGCAAAGGTTCCTTAACGAAGACGTCGAGGGCGGCGCCGCCGACCTCGCCCTTCTCGAGCGCGTCGGCCAGCGCGTCCTCGTCGACCGAGGTGCCGCGGCCGACGTTGACGACCCACGCATGTTTCGGCAACAGCCGCAGCCTCTCCGCGTTCAGCGCGTTTTTGGTGCTCTCGGAGCCCGGCAGGATCATGACGAGAGCGTCTGTCTGGGGAAGGAGCTCCGGAAGCTTGTCCTCGCCGGAGACCTCGACGCCGTTGCGCACGCCCGCGGACCGCGCGATCCCGCGCACCGTGGCGCCCCACGCCGTCAGGTGCGGCGCGAGCGTCTTGGCGATGTTGCCGTAGCCCCAGATCAGGATGTTGGCGTCGCGCAGCGTCGTGAAGCGGTCCTTGGGCCTGTCGGGCTGGGGTCCTCCCAGGTGTCCCGACCACTTGCTCTGGACCTGGTAGTCGCGCATCTCGTCGAAGCGGCGCGCGGCTACCAGCAAAAGACCCATGGCGTGCTCGGCGACGGTGCGGTCGTGCAGGCCCGAGCCAGTGGTCACTAGCACGGAGGAGGGGAAGCCAGCAGACAGCACGTCGTTGGGACCCGCGGCCAGCGACTGGATCCAGCGCAGATTCTTCATGCGCCCCGCGGCATCCTTGAGGTTGTCGGCGCTGTTGGTCCAGGTGACGAGGATCTCGGCGTCAATTAACTCTTCGGGGATCGGCTTCTTAACATCATAAGGGTGAAGGGACACGCTGAAGCCTTCGAGGCTCGTGATATCGAGCTTGAGCGACGTAGGGTAGAGGAGCTTCATGGTGAACGACCGGTGGCTTGGGCTTGTGAGGAGGAGGGGATTGCTTTCGGGTTTCATGCAGGAGCTGGCGATCGTGATATCTGTTTCTGCCCGCGCTGGGAGAACTTGCCAAGATGTCGATACGATTGGACGGACGTCTGGGGGTTTTCCCCGTCTCGATGGTGGGGTAGAAATCGTGAGACTTGGGGGTTCTCCGGGCTCTGCGCGGGGGTTGCTCCATGCAGGCTCCGAGTAGTGGGGTAGGGGCACCCTTTATCGGCAACTAGGTAGGTGTTGAATAAAACCATGATCGACGAAGCAGATTTCACCGTTGCGAAGCTAAGCCCTCGACGCTTTTGCATACACAACGTTAGCACGTTATTAGCCTATGAAACTAACGGGTAAGTACCTAGGTCTACAGTAGCACCTTTTGGACACTGACCCCCACGATTAAGTCGAAGACAAAGAAGCAATAGAGAGCCAGGTCGAAAGGGGTTGATTGAACAAAGGCGCAAGGCTATTAGAGTACTTGAAGCAATAGGGGCAGGCGTAATCTAGTCGTAGTACTCTAGACCAAGCCATATGTCGGTCTTATTATATAGTGCGGGGTTTGCGAGCGATTTGGGAGAGTACCGGTGGAGCCGGTACAGGTGATAGGTCTATGAATATTCTCTAATACAAGACTAGGTAGTTAGAGCCTCAGCAAAACAAGGCGAGAGATGAAAGAGACTGCAATAGCACGACTTACGACGTACTGAGTTCGAGCTCTTTTCTCTTCTTTAAATACCCAAGCGAGACAATTGGAGCAGAAGGCTTGAAATGGCCGCACCTTATCAAATAGTGGCTTGACGACTGTTTCCTTGTAATGATATATAATTTGGTATTACAAATAGCGCCTTCTTACCCTTGGATGAAATAAGAATATACTACTAGAGAGCGGTGATGCTTTTAGGACCCCTAGTTAGTCCACGAGCCCGGCTCCCGGCCTCGGCCCCATTGCCTTCTTCCTGCTTTGACATGAGTAACTTCAGCTCCGGCCACCTAGAACGTTGTTATCTCGTTGGCAGCGGTTTACCTGACGTTCTTAAGTAAAGATAGTAATAGGAGTATTCCGAGGTGTTGGCCCGCAAATGCTTTGTGCGCCGCCTAACGCATCCGCATCCCCCAGGTCGGTAAACGGACCGATAACAGCATCGGGGCCAGAATAGAGCGCTCTATTGAAGCCAAAATCGAATTCATGCCCACGTTTCTCAGCATCGAATAGTCGCCTAAGCTTGGCAGCCGCCACGATGGAAAGCCGCTTTGTGGAGATAGTCCTGCGAGGTAACTTGTGCAAGCCATTGCGGCGACAAAGCTTTGCTAATGGTAAAGCAAAGTCTTGACTCGCCCGGCACCGACTTTTCAGGCTTTGTGCCAGCTTCACATCGCTTTCCTGCCTATATTTTGATGCACGAATTCGAAGAGGGGTGGGTGTATAGTCCGAATCAGTGATATCCATATGAGGGTCTGTCGAGCCTAAGGAGGATATCTGCACGGGAGTCTCATTCTCGTCCCCAAGGTTAGGTACTTGCTTATTGTTTGCGCTCCCGACACTTCCATCCGGGAGTCCCTTCAGGGGTCCCTCATCATCCGTTTCGTGAGGCTCCTCTGCCTTAGAGAATAAGAAGTCGGGAGATTCTGGGAGAAATTGTTGCGATGGTTGGTCTTCCTTAGGCGAGTCACTACGCATTATAGTGGCATCAGAAACATCGCGAACTGTTATCAAAGTCTCGGGTTTTTCAGCCCCACGTGTCTTTGGTTCAAGATTTCCAAGTAGGTCATATATTTCCGATTCCATATCTGACGATATCATTTTCATGACTTCATCGATTATGCCCCGAGGTTCTAACTGAGGGGTCTCGCAAGTGTCACTTTGTCTGACTGAAGATGACAAACTAGTGCTGTCTTCGAGTTGATTAAGCTTAAATATCTGAAATGAGTGTGTCGTGGTGCTTGCGAGTTTGGTGTCATCATGAAGCCCTTCTGTCTCGGCAGGCAATTCCACAGGTAGAGAGGTGTCCATCATTTCAAAGACTGTTGTGTTCGGCAATTCATGGCAGGTTGCTTGCTGTATTCCCGAAAAGCTTCCTGAGATGCAATCTGGTGCCCCGGCCTGGAAACTGAATTGGCGTTGCAATAAACAGCCTTCCTCGGGGACGTCGTTATCTTTAGTCGTCGTGCTAATCGATAATATGTCATCTTGGCTTCTTATCCACTCCTCAGTTCGAAGGTTTCGGTCAGAGTCAGGTCCCCTATCTATTATCGTCGGCTCCCTTGCAGGGGTACTCTGTTTGGTAGCTACTAGGCTTTGACCATCCGGAACCGAGGGTATATCACAGTCAATAAAGGTCTCTTGAAAATTTACTGTCGTGGTGTGGGATCTCTTGATCCTCTTTGTGCTCTTCGGCCTAGAACAACGACACTGCTTATGATCCGTGTTGGTAAGGGATTCCTCGGTAGTGTCCGATGCGGTGTCCTGGGTTCCGTATAAAGCGCTTAAGTCCATGCTACTGGCTGCCCGATTTATACGTGCTTTGAACAAGGTCCTGAGATGTGACCAAGACCGTTTTTTTGTTTTAAAAGGGCTCTCTGCTGAGTTTGGAGTTGTCTTAACAGAGAAGCTTCGGTCCAGTGTGTTGGCACCAGATTCCGGTTCTGAAAGACGGATATCTTCATCGCTGAGCGGCTGTTTGCGCATTTGAAGAGAGCTTGACTTTCTGGCTATTGGAAGATTATGCATCTTTTGAATCACGGAAGTGGAGTTGACGTCCGGTGCGCAACCCTGAAACCCAAAGGACTTGACGAGCACCTCTTCGCAATTAACCAGAAAATCCACCATCTTGGGCACGGGTTCGCAGAGTTTGAGGCCAGGCACCTCTGCTTCAATAGCATTGGCTAGCAGGTTGTCCCCTGACTCTTGGTACGAAGTTGCCAGAAGTCTCATCGCGTCGTTCGCCCCCAGCACTGTGCAGCGCGTCTCTTGGAGGGCCTCCCACAATCGCTTGCTGTTGTCCCTTGCCTCTTCGAAGTCCAATTCGTGTAGTTGGAGCAATATTAGTGCATAAAGAAGTTGATGTGGGACAGTATCCGCCTCCGTATTGGAGTCGATTAGGTACAGGATCAATTCTTGCGCCTTCTGGCGGTTGCCTTGGAGGAGACTACATAAGGCAAGCTGGGTTTGCAGATGTCGGCGGTGGCTTGGATTCTTCGAACTGGAAGAGTCGTACCATTTCAAGGCTTCTTTGAGAAGGGCGTCTGCCTGTTGAAGATCAAGTTGTTGAAGCGCTCGTTGAGCTATCTTACTGAAGCCTCCAATAAAAATCGTACTGAAAGTATGATTAGGGCCGACACCACGTGGCTTGAGGTCAGCGTTCGCTTCCTCAAGGGGGACTCCCTTCGACGCCCCCTCTTCTTCGCAGTCGGACCCAGAGGTACTGGGTCGCACATTCTGTTGATTCGAAGACAAATATGTTTCAATCTGCTTCAGTTTCACAGACGGTAGACGGGTTGCAAACGCCGACCCCTGATCGTCCTCAAATTCGCTGGGTGCTATTCGCGTTTCCGGGCTACCTACCACCGTGCTCGCAGTAGTACTCGCGCTAGCATGGAAGTCATCTGCTGCTCGGATCAGCCCTTTGAGATGCTGAACTAGACTCGTGTCTTGTTCGTTAAGAAACAGCGTAGAATAAGAAATAGTGGCAGCTTGTGAAGATTTCTTCAAGGCATCTTTCAGCTCTTGGAGACCTCTTAATATCCTGTCATGGGATTCATTGCTTCGAAGGGAGAGCGACCTTTCTCTCGTTAGTTGAACGCACAGGAACCGGTAGTATTAGGTAAATTGGGACTAAGCATACACGTTGATGACTTGTAATAGGGTCTGCAAAGATAGGTTCGACATAGAGATCTTTTCTCGAAAGGAGGCAATATCTCCAGCGCGAGATCGTAGCTCAGCCACGACTCTCGCCCGGTGGAAAAGCGTATTCGACCGAGATGGCTTCCTCGGTCCGTCAACGACCTGACTGAGCTGCTTCAATGTCGCTTGGCAATCTGAAAGTGCAACTTTGCTCTCCTTCCAGAGAGTTGGATCGATATGACTTAGGGCGTAGGGATTGTCCCGACAGTCCTCCAGCGCCTTCTCGATAGATTGGAGAAACCCTTTCAGACTAACCACTTCTCTAACCAGTGACTGAAGTCCTCGATCAGCATTGCGAAAAGACTGCAAGACTGTGTAAACATTGTTGGCCGCCCCGAGCAATGCTATAACAGAGGCTGTAATAGAGAGGGGATCCATCGTTGCGTCCTCTATTACGTATTCCACAGAAGCATTGATGTCAGCAAGCCTCTACTGAGCAGTACTAATAACGGCGCGAGGAAATTCGTTGCCTTCAATGGTTATCACGAACTGTAAAGACGCTTGCCACACCGAAAGATGAAGCTTTACATTGCCCGCAGACCTTTGTCTGTACTACACCATAGATCGAAAAGCGGGAGGGCCGGTGTGTTCGTTGCTGCAAAAGCTTGGCAAGCACTGATCGAGCCCACGGGTCTGCCTTGCTGAAAGCTAGAGTAGGATCCCCCGGTAAAGGGAAAAGATCCCCAGTCATCCTACGGGCAAACCTGGACGAGTAAGCACCGATAATGCCGCTTGCCGTACGCGATCTGCTAGCATCGTGCAAGGGGCGGGGAATGATCTTTCACCTACATAGGTGCCGGTACACGATTAGAAACTTGTGTGATGATGGGTGAGGGCTGCTTGTTAGTGATCTGTGGCGGAGCTTGACTTGATGGGTCGGGCCATGTGCGATGCTGGTAACAGCTCCCCCATTGAGGCAGTGCTAGCTCAGCGTCCCTCGATCTTTACAGCACATACACCAGAGTAACATAGAAATGAATCTCTCCTCCCAGCGCCGAGTTACTAGCTATACGCACGAACTCTTTACCTTTTACATGATCACCATATCCCGTCTTTCCAGCAGCTAACCTGATTGATACAGCTATAACATTAAGTGCCGGTGTTCCCTCTACAAGCTTGCTGCACAAGCTGCGGAATACAACTGTCAGGATTTAAAAACGCGCTGTTGTTAGTCCAGAGTATCGTCTCTTTCGTCGTTGCAAGATAGTAAAGCGCCCTGGTAAATATTAAAAAATACCATAGGGAGGTTTGACGCAGAAATGATATAAACGACAGGACGGTGCAATTCAATCTTTACTTACATGACCTGTACCTACATCTGACCTAACAGGTAGGTACAGGTGCCAGCTGAAAAGCCCCGCATCTTGCCCAGAAGCACCTGTTGATCAAGCGAAGATTTACTCAGAGATAAGAGGTTAGATAAGGGATTTTGTGTAGCTCAACTTTCCGAAGTTGTTCCGATTTGAGTGGATCTCTGTGTACTCGCCTACCCCGCTACCAGCCAATAACAACCTGTCACCGATTTGCACACACAGTTTCCTTAGGCCCAATTAACAAACCTCCAGACCATCTCAAAATTTCCCTGTCCGCCAACATCACCACCTTACATCCTCCAACTTACCGACGCGCAATTACCACCCACCGTCGTTAACACAATGGCCAAGCGCACTACCAGTACGACCAACATCTCCCGCTCTCTAATAGCAAGGTTGAAACTAATATCGATTCCCAGAGGTCGGCATTGTCGGCAAGTACGGTACCCGTTACGGTGCCTCTCTGCGTAAGCAGACCAAGCGCTTCGAAATTACCCAGCACGCTCGCTACGGATGGTACGCATTTTCGATTCCCCCCCGATGATCTACGATGATCCCACCCGATATACAAAAAAAACAAAAAAAAAAAAAAAAAAAAC
>Ga0247782_1000352_pt1 | contig 38455 bp, 35 predicted proteins | sample UWRJL019104C5_FD_179928 | JGI IMG/M metagenome (GOLD analysis project Ga0247782, IMG submission 179928) | Plant litter microbial communities from Arlington Agricultural Research Station in Wisconsin, United States - UWRJ-L019-104C-5 | ecosystem: Environmental > Terrestrial > Plant litter >...
TGTTTATCACCGGGCCCCCCCCCCCCCCCCCCCCTTATTGTGTTGTTCTGGCTGTTATAGTCTACTACTTCGAGTTTAGATAGAGTATCTGGGACTACGCATAGCTTACCGAGCTTGTGCGGTACTGTTATGGAGAATTTGCTGATGTATTCTAGCGCACGTATGAGCCGAAGGTTTTTATTTCTTATGGCAATGCTGTTGACGATATTCTGTAGACAGTTTGAGCTATTATTTAATGTTCATTACGTACTTTCTAGCCTTTCTAATCAGAATATATGAATTAGTATGCCAGCAGTCAAGACTTGCGGCAGGGCCATATTCGCATGCCCGCCTTCTCTACCTAATTATATCATTATACGGGGATTACTTTAGTCCCTATAAGTTTTGTATACCACAGTGGGTGCCTGAACGGGGCCAGACCGATGCAAGGCTAAAGGAAATCTATGGGATAGACTATGAGCCGACCGATATGCTAGACGACGTTGCCGCCGCAATATATTGCTGATTCCTAATTTCAAGAAACTATGCATACCGGTCAGGCCGTACCCGACCGAGGGCATAGCTGGCACAGCCAGCATGGCCTGTGGCCGATATGTACCTAGTATCTTCGCATAGCCGTGGCTAGCTTCTTACCTCAGAGAATAGCAACGACAGATTCATCTCAAGATGGTGTCCTCATTTGCGTAGATGCCTTCCTCACGGAAATTCCTTATATTGGCTAGACCCTTCAATTGCTCCTAAACTAATCGTAAAGCGTCGAAGTCCTGTAGTATGATATAGAAATCATATCGTAGGCCAAAAGGTAAGAGTTAGATGTTGATAGCACAACCCTGAGGAAAACTCCCTACTCATGTATAGATGTTATGTGTTATGTTGATGGAAAAAGGAGGTGTTAACCGTATGAGAAATACCGTGCAACTGTTGACTCATACAGTACATTATTTGAAATGTCGGGGAGCCCCAGTTTATTTAACTGCGTACTTTCTACAGGGTAAGCCTGACCCCACATAAGCCGACCAAGAATCCGAAACCACCACAAAGATTACCTCTACGGAAGCTACCTATCTTACAACTAACCACTCAATCAGTTATGTAGGAATATCAAACGTATATATATAAGCTTGAAGACAAGAAAGAAGCACATAATATTCCAATTGCAATATGGACTACGTCCAGGAACGCATGGTCCAAGAGGCCACAAAAGACGCAGCAGATCTCTAGTTCGTCACAACCAGCTTGTTACAGCTTCCGCCACTCCCGAACATTCGTTTCGCTAACCACGTTGCAACAGCACCGGATTCGTGACGCCGCTCAACATCATCCTCGTCGCCATCACCTTATACACGACGTATCTCCTGTACAAGCCGTCGCCGCCGGCAACGCTGCCGCGCGAGCCGCCCGCGGTCGTCTTCCGCACATTCACCCCGCGCACGCTGCTCCCCTACAACGGCACGAACGGCATGCCCGTGTACATGGGTGTCCGGGGCCGGGTCTTCGACGTCACGAGCGGCAAGAACTTCTACGGACCCGGCGGCCCCTACGAGAACTTCGCCGGTCGCGATGCCAGCCGTGGCCTTGCCTGCCATAGCTTCGACGAGGAAATGCTCACCAAGGACCTCGACGGCCCGCTGGATACCCTCGAAGGTCTTGGGGACGAGGAGATGGAGAGCTTGCAGGGCTGGGAGGAGAGGTTCTTGTCTAAGTACCTTGTTGTTGGAAAACTCGTGGCCCAGGGTGAGAAATGAAGGGCGCATAACATGGTACGGGGGAACTCGTAAACGCTTGGGTTGTAGAGGGAATGCTTAACCAAACCCCTCCTGCGTAATACATGAGTGTGGATATATCGTCAGCACTGGTCATGAGATGTGATATTGCCCTGATACAAGATACATGATGAATTTATTCAATGCTTTTGCTGGTGGCTGTCTGCGGTATCGGGTTATGGTTTATACAGTAGCAGCGTAGACTAAACGCCGTGACATGTCTGAACTAGATGTTTCTGGTTCTATTCACACTATACAGCGAAGAGAGCATCTCTCTTACCCGTGGTGAGACAATGCCATAAACTCTTAACCTAGATAATCAGTACATGTCGGTCGGGAGGGTACTTACAAATCCAATTCCAAGCCAGATGAATATACTTTTGACCTTTTGCCACTGTTCAGCAATTTAGACATGAGCCAAGCAGCTAATTGTGCTAACTTGGCTGCGCAGAAGAGATCAGCGTACAATTGCACGGCGGTAGACGCTAAGGGATGCATAACCTTAGGCTAGCGTTATGTAATAAAAACGATAATAAATAGCTTCTCGTAAAACAAATTAAAGAAAAAGAAGCGACACCAGTGAGATTCGAACTCACGCTCCCGAAGGAACAGCCTTAGCAGGGCTGCGCGATAACCACTCCGCCATAGTGCCTTGTTTGTTTGATGATATTCCGGCAAATTAAACCACAAGATATTACACGATGTCTCGGGTTTACTAGGTAAACAAAAGTACTTTAGTTTACGTACACCGCGACCAAAGTCTATGCGACGAGGAACCAGGTTTGTCTTTATTGAACTCCTCAATTGTTTAGTTCTGAGAATTAGTATTTGTTTCAAAGACTAATAGGTTAGTTACCCAAGAAAGATAGGAGGCTAGGTTAGACGCTTGTGTGTACTCAAATAGTGTATGCCTTCAGTTGCTCATACAATAAAGACTCAGGAATGATAAGTCGGTGCAGTTACATTGCTGTAAGTTGAATAAAGCCGCGCAACTACCGTTACCGATGAACTTAGCTGTAGTTAAAGGTAATAAATTGTACAACGTCTACCAATGGCGGAATAGCCAAAACAGCAAACAACGCCCGGACTCAGCGGGAACATCAACTCGAGTATCATTGTTAGGCTTCAGCCCTTCGGTGCTTTGACATTTAGATCTTGGGATTTGGTAAGTTATGTAGGTAGCCTTAGATATTAAAAAGACGAGCAACAAGAGAATTAGGTTCTCTCTTAGGGATTCTATAACCTACTGGCTTTCCCGACTCGGTGTCCTGCATCTGCATACAACGGGTTGACCGCTGTAACAAACGGAGAGATTTTGTTTGACAGAGAATTCGTGTTGAAGGCTAGCCAGAGTAAGCTGCAACTGCATGCCTAGGTAACTAGCTACTATAGAAGACGAATATCTATCATGCACCTTATAACTAATTGACCAAAGTGTGCCCGCTAGGCGCATGTCTAAGGCGGCTCACTCGAGAGGAATGGATATTAAGGTAAGTAAGTACCTGTTTCTATTAGGCTACTGTTACAATGGAGAGCTCAAAGCAACAAGTTGAACGCCTAGCGCAGTTCTGAGGCTCTTGTTATCCGTTTGGTCTCTTAAATACGTATATATGGTGGCGGAAGGCATAGGTTCTCTACCAGATCTTCTGATTACCGGTGTTTACCTTGCCTTCATAGCACCCACATCGTATCCTGCCCTCTCTGTCAGATCGCTAACATTCTCGCTTCATTAAGATTCTCTCTATCTACGTCGCCGTCCCTAACGGCTCATCCTGAAGATGTTGACACTCAGTTATGTCAACATCATCTCCTTCTTCTACCCAATAGGGAACACACCTGCCGTGTCACTCACTCAGTCTATACCGCCCAATGTACCCGCCGATATCCTGCTTCTCGGTTGTGGCGATGTGAGAAGTATCTTGTTCACAAACCACGTTGATGGTAAGTTGCTTTTTCATGGATTGCAAAGCGAGAGATCACTGATAATCATGCATGGGACTTAACTAGACCGGAAGATGGATATAACCTGTTGCGATAATCAAAAGGCCGTCATAGGTAAGCACACTCTCTTCAAGGACTAATATAAAAAGCACTAACCTCTGATACTCTAAAGCCCGTAATATATTACTTCTCTCACTCATCATTGATCGCAAGAATGGCCAGGATGATGACGCGTTGTGGAATATATATTATCACATGTATCTCGATGCCAAATCCAGCGCGCTTCTCCGATCCCATGCGCGAAGGCTGTACGAGACCTCGACTACCATGGACACGTGGCAGAAGAGCGAGTACGGATCCTTTCTCACTTTCTGCGACGCTGCTACGCTCGCCGACGTGAGGACACTATGGGAGTTCTACGGCACAGAACAAGAAGCAGAGGAGCAGACGCGCTTCAAGCAGCACTTCGACTCGATTATCGAGAAAGCAAAGGCCCACGATCGGAGCGGCGGCAAAAACGTGATAACGGGCGTTCGCTCTGTCATCCCGGCCCACGAGCACGCATCGGATGACATGTGCTCTCTACACCAGCATTACTGGGAATTCAAGAGTTCTGAATTAAACCTGGATAAGGGGAAGACTGCTACACATCCCAACCCTACTTTCTTAACTGTCAACGACGAAGGGATCCTCCACTACGGCACCGATCCTCTACTCGGATTCCATCTCGCCACGGCTTATGCGCCCCTTCCCGGGGACGATCCCACCGCCGTACAGCTCGAGCAGCTTTCTTCGCAGCGAGAGAAAATAGTAGCGGTGGCTCGCATGGAATTCGAGGAGTGGCTGGCTTCCTATAGAAAACGTGCCGTCAAGAACATCCGGATACGCTTCTTCGCGGGCGATGCCATATCCCTAGCACATACGCTGCAGCACAAGTGCCTCACGGGAGAGAATACAGCTCAGTGGTACCGTTACCGATACGGGTTGCAACCGGTTACGCTCGACGGGCCCGATTACGCAGCATCGGCATTTATAGCCGCGCCGTTAGAGTTCGACGTGATCGAGACGTCCAACCTGTGCGATCATATGGGTCCTCTTATCCTCTTAACCGCAACCTCGCCCTTGCTGCGCAACCGCACCTCATCAACCCTGTACACAGAGACGCTGATCCGATACAACGGCGGGAAGCGCTCAGAAGCGATCGGGCAGCACATACTCTGCGGCCATCTACCGACCATGACGACGCTGCTTGGCTTATTTCCCATCGAGTACTGGACTAACACATCGTCCACTTCTGTAGGAGACGAGACCAGAGTTCTAGCCCCAGTCGAGAGCGGGTTGGGAAGAGCGTTCGATATTCTTAGAGCCTTGTTGTCGCAACGTCGGCAGATGCTCCTCAGAACAGCTTGGAAGCGCCCGTTCTACATGATTCCGACCGCCATCGTGCCCGACGAACCCTGCCCGTGCCCGACATTGATCCAGTTCGATGCGAAAGAGCTGGCGAGGGCGCTGTATGCGTTATACGTAACCATGTTTCGCGATGAAGAGCCCGCCCATGCTGATCCGGACTCCACGTTGGTGTGGTACCACCGCGGGAGCTTCGCTGCGTTCCTCCGTCTCGTGCAGACCCGCGTGTCTTGCGATTGGGACGCCGCAATGATTAATCTTGTCGAACTTATCAAAAATAGGCAAGATGCTCACCGGGGATTGTACTATATTGATGAGCTCTTCGTGTATATGCACATCGCGGATAGTATTCCGTCCTCCGCTCTCGGTACAGGGGCATGGGCCTGGCAGCATCGTTGTACCGAGTCAACGAGTAATACAAACAAGCAGGAGACGCTTCCCAGTTCTGGTTCTGACCACACACGCTCTGATAATAGTGGTAGTGGTGACCAGGAGAGACCTGGAGATATTCGAGACTGGGCTAACATCCCCCCAATCGTCTGTGTGACGCTCAAAATCCCACGAAGCAAGATCGCTGTGCTTACCCGCATGCGCCGCGACGAGATCGGCACGCCGTACGTGCACTGTTTCCTGAAATGCCCCGGCGGCTATAAGGTCGGTGGAAAGAAGATAAATGCATGGCACGACGAGTTCGCAGCCTGCCAGTTAGCATTCGGCGACGTCATCACTACCAGCGGGAAGCCGGACGACGACTCTTACCGGGTCTCCGTGGCGGAGGACAAGGCCGGATGGGGCGGGGCTTCGGCGCTGATTGCCGTGTTCTACGTTCCCGCCTTTTACCTTCTCGCGCATTGCTCAGGGAGTAGTGAGAATGACAGTAGTGGTAGTAATAAGAATAAGGCTAAAGTGGGCTTCGCAATCACTCCTATCCCGGCGAAGGAGGCCTTTTTCAGGTCGAAGCTTGGCGGATCTTTGACGATTTACGAGACGGGCCTCGACGACCCTGCCGGTGTCTATATCACGCGATACGCGCCCAACCTGACGCGGTTTCCTATCATCTCTGGCTTTGCCCCTACATCTGCCCTTATTGCACGTACACCGCCGACAAGAGCGAATGCTTCCATGACCGCAAGCGTTGATCAAGAATCCGGCCACATCGTCACATTCACTGGCCGTCTAGACATAACAGCCGACGATCTGAAGTCTGCTCTGAGGGACGGGCACGAGGTCCATCCGTCCATTATAACCCCTTGCGAGATCGCGGTTCGCGTGGGAGAACGGGAACAGATGGAAGCAGAGCCGCTTACTGTCTCGTTCCCCGTCTTCATCAAAGAGTCAGCTTGGAGAGTGCGAGTGGCGCGGAAATCCTCGTGGGTGGAGGTGATTGCGCACGTCGGAGGGCCGAGCGAATGGATGAAATATCCGTACTACATGTATCCCGTCCGTCATCATCATCTCATCAGCCAGCCCCCCACGAATTACAACATGCCCTACCTATCACTCCACGCGTGTCCCGTCATCGACACCCGTTCACGTGATGATAATAAGCTGGACTGGCTCATAAGCCACGTCTCATCCATGATGTCAAAGGAGGAATCGACCTGTATTAGCAATAAAAATAATGCATCATCGTCGATGATGACGTTGTTGTCCAAGGGGGAGATGATACGCCTCAGATTCAAGGAATCGTTAGTGAGGATATTCGCAACGTTTTCCGGCCCATTTGACCGTAGACCGAGGGTCTTTGTCCTCGGTGAAGAATACGACGGAGAAAGAGACAAGGATAAGAGCAAGAATACGGACAAGAGGGGCAAGAATAAGAATGGAGGAAGAATCCGCCAGCGACTGTTAATCTTCGTGAGAAACCTACGCATGAACCGCTCCGATCGTGCCGTAGTTCTCGATTGTGCCGTTATTCCCAGCAACCAGCACGCGGGTAAGGGTCCGAAGGGGGAACTCGCGGGCCCTTGGGATTTCATATTATCCTCTTGCTTCGCCTCCTCTTTCTACGATTCGAGGACTAACAGTAATACTCAAAACGAGGAGGCTGATGGAATTATCGTACTTGCCCTAGAAAAAGAAGTGATGCACCTCTGGCGCCGCGTCTTGCCCGCGTACGTAGAGCGCTGTCGCACATGGACGCATCGTGAAACGTGCGAGTACAGGACTTCTATCCCCCCGGTCACCGAGAGCAATAACAACGATGTGTCGCTTGACGAACCCTTCCTCTGCGCATGCGGAAACGGCGTCTTCCCGAACGATTTCTCAAACGATTTCCGCAAACGCATGCCATTCTGGGACGTCGTGGCGAAGAAATATGCTGTTCGCGCGGCTATATCACCTGCCTTCTTCTGTTGGGCCCCGCCTCTTACTCCTACCGAGATGCTGTCGTCACCGTTTCCGATGCTGACACCAATGTCACCTTTTCCTCTTCCCTTTTCCTTTGCTAATATGAGTATGGCTGATGGTGGGCCCTCTGCTACCAGTACCGGTACCGCTTCTGCTGCTTCTATCCCTGCTGCTGCTCTAGGCACTGATACCGATACTGATGGTGACGGTGGCGGTGGTATCGGCAATGGCGCTGGTAGCAATCAACCTGCTAGTGACCAAGCCAGCGGTGCCGAGACCGACGGATGCGCCTGCTGCGGCAGAAAGGAGAGACAGGACAACGGCGGTCCCCTAAGGGAGTGCACGGGTTGCTACAGGGTCAAATACTGTTCCGAGGCCTGTCAGCGTCGGGATTGGTTGGCTTATCATAAGAGGCTCTGTAGACGGCTGCATTAAACGGAACGAAGAAAAGCAAAGACGGGAAGGGTGCGCTTAGTTCCCTACAGGAGGTAAAGTTGGGTATATGGTTTGCGTAATGTACTTGTATGGCTTGTATGATACCAATTCGATGCATGAGGCGGATGGGATAAGACTTTGCTCTGTTGCTAGTCGTAGCTGTCTCTGTCACCGACGGGGAGTGAAGTAGTGGCTACCTACCTAGATGGACGGTTGGGGGGCGCACAGTTGCTTGCGTGGGGAAGAGGGTTTGGCAGCTATCCAGCCCGATAGTGTTTCGCAACGAATGCAAATAATACGCCATAGGCATTGCAAGGCAAGGCAAAACAATATTTGTGATGTCTTCTCGTCACTTGGTGTTTGTGTATGCCTTCGTATATGGAAGGAATGGATACTGACTATCCTCAAGGAGCCAATACTGGCGTATTTTGAAAAAGAGTCGCGACTTCCTAGAAGGAATAGACACATATCGTGCTCACAGCATGTCCGCAATGTTTCCGTCTGTATGCATGTCATGCATCTTGGTAGCAGATGACTAAGCTACCACGTCCATCCCACCCAAGAGGCTCAAGTCGCTGTTGCGCAGCTCTCACTACAAGTTAAGTACACACAATCATTCAATCATGCTAGGATGGACATTACGGCACATATTACTATTGAGTAAGCAGGTAGACCTAGAGGATCTACACGCTGGTTATGACGAAACAAACAAGAAGCAGGTCCCTACATGGTAGGGATTTTAGCAGCGAGTAAAGCCAACCACCAGACCGACTGACCGCTGTTTGCCGAAAACGCCAAATCAATGAACCAAACCAAGATCCAAGAGCATCGCTTGTGTCATGATAAATGCAACCCTTTTCTCTATGATGATTACCTTCCCTTATGCAAGTCTCACCTGTCCCTTTTATGCCTCCTGAACCCTCCGGACCGACCGACCGACCGACAGACAGACAGAGAAACTTACGAGGAAACCTAGCGGCGACAATGAACGAGTGAACGAATGGAAAATTGAGATGAGTGAAAGAATCACGAAGCGTATGAATGCGTACTGCGCGCATACGCCATCCCCTTCTCACCGCCATCACCGTGATACCCCCGTCCGCGACTCGGGTCGCCCAATATGACCCAACGCTGTGTGAACTTGGTAGTGAGGACCGTCCAGAAGACGCTAGCGGCAGCCACCAGGCCAAACGCGATCCAGGACAATGTGATAAACTTCACGCCCTTGACCCCGCTGATACCTACGTCCTTTCCGGCGTCGTCGATGTCGGCAACAGCTTTATTGTTCACGTAGGTCACTATCGCACTTGCTATTAATAAGACGAGAGAGGCGAGACCGGTGAGCCCTGCGTTGAAGTAGGCGATGCGCTTGGTGAGGCGGTGGCGAATGAGCAGAAGAATGGTCAGGATGCTGCTGATGAATGAGAGACCCGTTAAACCAGCTGAGAGGGCGTAAATCACGAGGATGGCGAGAAGGGCCGAGTTAATGATGTCGATTGCGCTTTGCAGCTTTGAGGGAATCGGGATCTGGTTCGTGTTGAGGTGTAGGGGGCCGGCTTCGACGTCGTGGTCGAGGAGGGAGGTGAGGTTTAGGTGGACTAAGGGTCTTGGTTAATACGTTTTGGGTTATAGAAGCTCACAATATACGAGGAGACAGGGAAAGATACAGAAAAAGAAACAGAAACACATACGTCTACCAGGCCCCTGCGCAGTGCAGTTTGTCAGATTATACGATGCGTGCGCACTATCATTCCCCTCGAACATGCCCTGACAAAGCGTCATGATGTGCAAGCTATACCACTCGGCAATGCCCAACTCCTCGGCGACATCACCCGCGATCTCGTTGGTGATGTTGTTGATGGTGCCTGAGATATCATCGCCGAGGTCTTCGGCCCCGCCTTTGATCTTGTCCCATAGACTCTCATCATCGCTGTCACCTGTTTGGCTAGGCTTGGCGGGATGGCTGTCTGATGTTGATGATGCGATTAGGTTTTGACCGAAGCTCGTTAGATTGATCTGCCGTTCAGTGTTAGTCATATGGGTAAGTGTCGCGAGATTTTTGTTCTGCATTTGTAACAGAAAGGGACGGGGGAAGAGGGCCATACCGCGATGATATGATACGGCTCAAGAGATTTCTGCTGCGGTCCCGTTCCCGCAAGTAGCGCAATCATGACCAGCACGAAGGCTACGAAGGAGAGGAGGACGGGTGGTAGGAGGAGTCCTGCTGTGGGTGGTCTCGCGATAGCCATCTTCAACAATTAATGGATACTGCTGGGAGAGTCGAAAATAGGATATGCGAATTGCTGATACTGCTTCTCGTTTCGCAAATTTACTTCTCGGAAGTAGGTATGGCGATGGTGGAAAAAGAACAGGGCAGTAAAATGATGGTAGAAAGGTCTATAGAAGTTGGTATCAAACCTGAGGAACCATAAACAAGTAATCTAAGGTATCTAAGGACGGACACGAAGGAAAGGAAACGAGCACACGGCGGAAGAGATATGTAGAGATTAGGCGTAGGTATAGATGTGAGATAGAAATTTAAACAAAGAAAAGAAAGAAAAATAGTATCAACTTAAACACACATAACCAACAGTTAGTCAGGCACGTAACCCATGTTTACAACAGCAGCTCTTTGTTCTCGTTTCATGTCTATTTCTGACTCGATAAAGTACACTCATTGACAGGCGTGTTTTTGGCCAACAATTAATTATCCAACAAATAACAAGGGTAAATAGATACGTAGGTGGAGATGAGATGAGTGAAAGAGACGTTGAAAGAAAACAAAGTGATCAGATCCATTTGACTGGCGCTTATTTGCCGCCGAGAAGACCCTGGGCGTTTTGGGTACGGGGCATGTACACGTACTTAGGTGGGCAGGTGCATCTCTACATGTTAGGGTCGATAGCAAGTACCAACCTCTTAGTCAGAGAATTTCACTGCATAGGTACATGCAATTATGACTTTGTTTAGGTTCATGGATCACAAGGGAGAACCAGATAAGGAGACCTTAAAACTTCTGCTCAACTTGTGACTTTGTACAGTATATCTAACTTAGGAAATTAAGTGAATGAAATAAAGGTCGAAACTACGTACATGGGGCAGGTACACCTTACCCTATGGATACATAGAACCTACCCTAAACAGGTCATACCCATTTTGAATACCGCCCCTGATCTGATTGGCCCAAAACCCTCCCCATCTAAAACCGTTTGCGTCATCCGGTTTAGCGCAGACCCTGCATTCGCCTTCTATTTTCTCTTTGCTTGATAACCTGCCTCGGCGGCTACAACTAGTAATAGTGGGGGTAGACAGTTCTACAGCAACAACGGCTCGCTGCGCTGCTATCCAGTCAAGCTTTCCCCATACCAGAAATCTGAGGTTTCGGAAAACGCAAAAGTAAAAGAGCCCAGACATGTCAGGTACGAACGGGACCTAGACCGGGGCCACATGGACCGTTGGAATCTAGCAGCTTTCTGCGAATCTGAAACAATTTTTTTGGTAACAGCTAGATTCTATAGCTACCCAGTTCTGAATTACCTACCTACATGTGTTCAGAGGTAAAAATGTGGGCAAATGATAGATAGGCTGCCTCCTATGGTAACTTGCCTTGCGCCTACAAGTGTCAGTCTTGCGTTGTATTATGAGAGGCCGAATCAGTACTCAGGGTCGTATATACATGAGTAGGTAATATAATGAATGTTTGGATTATAGTCACATGCGGCTCATCGTCATCTTCTAGAACTCAAGCAAGTCAGATCTGTAGGAGTGAGTCCGACACCATTGGTCGGAGACAAATGACTGACTTGAAATGACTGACTTGAAGTAGAGGCCAAGTTGTGGCCATCTATGTGAGTAACAAGTATGTAGTATAGCCAGATAGCTGAGTCCTGTATAAGTACTGTCATTTACGTTCACAACCGCTCTTAACCTCAATACATCGAGATGTGTTTTCGTTTTCGTTCATTCCGTGATGCTAGCTCACTACAACCTCCCGGTATACAAAAATTTATCATATGTCGGAATATGTCAATTCCTCAGGACTATCTTGGTACCCAAGAAAGTTAACTAAGGAGGTATTACCGCGTCGTTAGTCCTGTTTCGCGACGCGCACACAGTCCGAACTAATCACTTAACGCATCTAGAACCGCTAGAATCGCCATTGGATCCTGATTCCTCCTTTTAACCTCATTTACAACCGCTCGCACCTTGTCCGAGAGCATATCTCTTTCCACCGTGATCTGCCGTCCCCGACCGGCTCGTTGGGAACGAATATGTCTCTCTACGGTGGCCGCTGCATCAATCCAGTTGGAAATTCGCATTATGTCATGGCGGGGTGAATCGTCTGTTAGCTCATACCCCGAGCTGAGCCGTAAGCTTGTGATTTTGCCCCAGTCGCTGATCCAGTCCACGAGGTCGACCCTGAACTCGCCCTCAGACTTCTGTTCCAGGGCTGGAAACCAATCGCCACATCCAGTAAGATCTAGGTATTCAAGACCGTAGAGTGATCGACTTAGACGTCTTAAGACGAGGATTGCCTCGGTCCATTCGTTGTCGAGGGTGTGGCTATACGGGCCGGTACTACTGTAATCAACACTATGACCCGTTGTTGGCGATGTTACATTGGCGAATTTGGCGTTCGGTGTCAGCGCTGGTTCAGGCCAGCCGGCCAAACTTAATTCTGTAAGCTGGGGTAGCTTGGTTGCTAATGATAGGAGCTGTTTCCAAGACACCGAAGAGACGGATCCGGGATCTATAGCGAGTGAAAGGTGGGTTAGATTAGGCAGTAGGTCGACAGAATGTGCTACCGGCACTGGCCCGTCCCACGAATCCAGCACCATATCCACGTCGTTATTCTGTGCAGCCGTCTTCTTCGGTCCGAACAACAACTCGTTAAGTTCCTTCACCGTTATCGACTTCCCAATCGAACCTGTCAAGTCGAGAGAGAAGAAATCAGAGTTCAACGTATGCGCATCGGGCGGTTGTATGTCAAATTCGGCGAGCTCGTCCTCAGAGGGGCCCGTCAGAACCAGCCGAAGGTCGATTGCTGACACTCCACCACTGTATAGCTCGGAGATATGCGTCAGAAGCGCCGAGCGCAGCCGACTCGGCAACGTGTATAGATAGAATCGATTCCAATCGCGTTGTTGTTCCCAACCAAAAGCCATATGGCGTAGAACCAAGTCGACTAGGCTTCCTTCGCCGGGTGCATTAACGCCAGGCATAGGCCAACGCTGGGGTCGCCCGCCTGTCTCATTATGTCCGATTCCAGATGGCCGCGGTACAACTCCTCTAAACTCATCAGAAAAGGCCCAGCTGGGAGGCGGCGGTGGACCCGGGGGTGGACGACGACCAAACAGATCTCGCCGTTGGGGACGTCGAGGAGGCGGGGCGGGAGGTTCGGGTAGCCGGAGGAGACGGCGTAAGGTAGGTGGTACGCTTGGGGCTGTGATGTCTGATACGCTATTAGAATTGGATTGCGTGGCGCTCAAGGTGCTCCGACGCAGGTTTGCGAGGAGCTCGTTAACGGACTGGCCATGGCGCTGTTCTAGATAGTTGTTGTCAACAAATGCTAAACTATGTGCAATCTAGGCATCGTTCGTGGTACTAGGGGTTCATATTGCCTAAAGAGCTAACTTACCGGGAGTCGAGCGCGATGACGAGGACAGACTCAGCGACGGTGGTGGGACTGACGGGGGTTTAGAATATCTAGACTGGTGTCGTTTCTTAGGCATAACAAGTCAGGTTTGCCGACACGCGCCTCTACTTTGGCGTATTCCGGGTGTAAATGACGGGAATCATAGCATGCAGAACGGCCTAAAGCAATTATTGACAAGATTAAATAAATAGTCGCAAACGATGGTGAGAACTCTCCTGGATACCTAAATTTAGAGAGGATGACTCAACTGGCTGAGTTCGTCACGTCGATGACTGGTCGGTCGGTGGAGTGTCCACTAAAACTATCAATACTGCGCAGGGGTGCATCTTGCGTCTATGAGAGTGTCTCCAGTATCACCGCATACATAGTAAACTTGGTTGTCAGCTTTACTTAGCAAACCCATCGCCTTCTCCTGAATGTATTTGATTCATATATCCGTGGAGAATACCACTCTATAATGATCTGAGAGGCATGATAAACAGGCTCTTTATATACATTAGACTACATCTAGTAGGGTGTGAGAACTCGAAGCGACACCGACTTTGAACTTTAAATCCTCGTAATGCTGCCTGGACAGCATACTACGTGTAAGATTACCACACACAGTCAAAAACGCCAACCTTACGGTACCTTATACTGCTTTACAGCGAGAAGATACATTGCCTCAAGAGTCAATACCCTAGACTAGTAGCTAGCGGCTATGAAGGCATCCAGACCCGGTCCAACCCAGTATATCCAGTAATAAGGGGGAGAAAATAAATCTGGAATCTTAGCAGGGAAAAGCGCAAGCCCGATGCAGACGGCACGGGCGTCGTAGGCGGTACTTCCTCCTCGCCTACCACCGTCAAATGTCCCGCATACGCAACAAACAGGAACGAGAACGTGCCGATGAACTCGCCGGTCGCGGCCACAAGATCCGCTTGGAGCGGGGATAGGTGTTTTCCCGGACGTCCGAAGTGTGACGTAGTTCAGACTATACTCGCCTTAGGTAAATATGGTAAGGGGAAGTATGCTCATTTCATGGTCGCGTGAACCGTGTTGCTATCACTAGCGCTTCGTGGTTGGCATACCGAATGATATATTAAGGTTTGAGCTAGTATTACACGGATGCCCTTGAATGGTGAGAATACATAGGACGATGTCGATTACTAAAACTCGGCCGGGGGCCTGTGGCCTCCAACCCCTAGGTAGGTTTGCGACATGATCGTTTCCCGGCATCTTTTACCAGCACGCCTCAAAAACCGGCTAATATTTCGCGAGAGCGTATTGTTCCTCCGGCATCATGAACCAAGCTGTCTAGACATGCCATGCCTTTTTACCGACCAGCAATAACATTTAACACACCTCCATCCACAGCAATAATCTCGCCATTGACATACTGGTTCTTGGCAAGATACAGCACTGACATGCCCATCTCGACCTCTCGACCAGGACGCATAAGCGGGACATGGCCCTTCTCCTGGATCTTCTCCTTGGGCACATGGCTCTTTTGACGATCGTCGCTCTCCTTAGCGGTCATCTCGCTGGGGAAATAACCTGGAGCGATGGAGTTGACGCGGATACCGGCTTTCTGGAACTCCGACGACATCAGCTTGGTGAGGTGCACGGTGGCTCCTTTGGCGGTGTTGTAGCTGAAGTGACCCTGGGCGTGTCGCATGATGCCAGACATGCTGGAGATGGTGATGACAGAGGCCGAGTAGGGTTCCAGTGATCCCTTGGGCCTCATCGAGGCTTGGAGCAGAGGCAGAAAGGATACTGTTGTGAAGTAGACTGCTGTTACATTTGTTTGGTACGTATCTTGCCATTCTTGCACCTCCCTATTGGTTTCGATGTCAGCAAATATCCCGATAGTGTAGCTGTGTAAAACAGTCTTCAGCGCAAATTGTGCTGAAAAAGCAAATAGAAAGGGTTTTAGGAGATAGGAGATACATACTCATTATCCCAAAGCTTCGACTTTAAATCCTCAGCATCATTCGCCTCTGGCTCGGCTTTGGGGCCCGAAACACCAGCGTTGCAGACCAACGTATGGATACACTTCTCTCTGCGTCCCACCTCCTCTACCAGTTTCTGCAAGTCCTCCTTCTTGGTAACGTCGCAAGGGCCAACGGGTATTATCTCCCCGCCTTTACCATTAGCGGGCTGATGTTCCTTGGCGGCATTCTCGAGAGCTTCCATTCGTCGACCTGTGATATACACCTTTGCGCCGTTGGCGGCAAGAGCTTGTGTCGCCATCAGACCGATTCCTGTACCGCCTCCTGTTACGACCGCTACGAAACCCTTCAGGTTGAAGAGGTTCTCTGCGGCGAATTCACGAGTTTCTGCCATGGTGAAATGCGTGAATTTGGGTAGGCAGGTAGCTTTTCTTGCTTTAGGTTTGATGATTTGGGTTGTGAATGCAGAATGAATAGCTGAATATGTGAGTGAGATAATTACATCTCAATAGTAATAGCTCTATATAAACAAGAGATAATAAACGTCGTTTATACGTAAAGTTTCTAAAAAAAATCAATTCCTGTCATAGCTATACAGATTCATTGTTGAGTGGTGACGTCAGTTGCACATGCTCGCTCATCACGTACTACGTGGGGCAGGGTCTCAGGAACATATTGCGAGTGGGCCACTCCTTTTCTCATCATGATCGGGTTTAACTGGCAAAACGTCATGACTGGGTAGGAGTTATAAAATTTAAAATCAATTCATATATGCTGTTATAGTCTTCCTCATACAAGATGCTCTAATCGCTGTTTAGCGACTATATCATGAGATGAAATATAGTATTTACATGCCTTATGCTTGATTCATATCGTGCCTTTTTCGTGGACAGCACTTCATGAGAGCCAGTGACTCGAGATGTGGTAAAGATTGTTTTATAGTTTGGCGGTCATCTGGTGGCCGGCCTTGAGTGCTGCCGAGGCATCCTCAATGAACTCGTCGACGACGGCCTTGGCGCTCTTCTGCTCGTTAACCAAGGCTGCGCACTTGCCCATCAAGTGGGGGCGGAACTGGTCCATGAGGTCATCCACATCCTCCTCGCTGTTGCCATCAGACGAGCCGCTTCCGCTGCTCTCAGCGGTGCCGTTGGCCATCTTCTCTAAATCGGCCTCGTAAGGTAATATTCCCTTGGAGGTGAGGTCCTTAAGCTCCGCCCGACGCTCGTTCTCCCAGTTCTCAATGTAGGCATTTGTGCGTACTCTGAGAGGACGGCCAGTGAAGATAAGTGTGCGGATTGTGTCATCAAAGCCAGCGGTCTTGACCGACTCCTTGTGCGACTCGGGAGCACCGGCCTCATCCACTAGGATAAATCGGGTGCCGACCCAGACGGCGCCAGCGCCCATCATGAGGGCGGCAGCGAGCATCTTTCCGTCGTGGATACCACCGGCGGCAATAACCTCGACTTGCTTGCCCGTCAAGGGGCTCTTCTGGCCCCTGCAGATCTTAACACAAGCGGGGATAAGAACGGTTGTGGGGACATCTCCGGTGTGACCACCGCCCTCGCCACCCTGAGCGCAGATAATATCGCAACCAACATCGAGGGCCTTCTGAACGTGCTTGGGGTGGCCAACCATGTTCATGTACAGAACGCCATTCTTATGTAGCTTTTCGACAACAGCCTTGGGGGGAACACCGACAGCAGAGACGAAAAGCTTGGCGCCGGACTCGATGATGATATCGATCAACGCGTTTAGCTTACCCTTGGTGTAATCGTAGCTAGAAGTTGACGATTGTTAGCTTATGCGAATTCCCCTTTGTCTGAGGAGCGTGGGCGTACTTCGTTTTTCGCGCATTGCCACCGACCTGAGGAAGCAACAGATCGATACCAAAGGGCGCATTCTTGTCGTGTAAGTATGACTTCAATTCGTTGATCTGTTCTCTTAACATTTCGGGGCTGTAGGACATGCCGCCAATAACACCCAGACCACCAGCATTTGTAACAGCAGCGGCTAGCTTCGGACCGGCAGCGACGTTCATGCCAGCCAGTAGTATAGGGTGGTTGATACCGAAAAGGTCGGTAACCGGAGTGCGGATTCTCTCTGTGGCGGAAAAGTAGCTGTTAGCACAAAGGTTTCTATCACTTCCTCGTTCCAACTTCCAGCGACTCGGAGCTTAAGGTGACTTACGTGGTGACGCCATTTTGAGGGATAGTAGTTTGTCTAACCTGCAGAGGCGGAAGTATAAAGGGGGTATCAAGTAAAGAAGTGCGCTTAACTCCCAATATGAAACTGAAGCGAAAGCAGACTGTAGAATGTAGAACAAGGGAAAATTAGGAGCAGAAGAAGAAGAGATGGGGAAATATGTAGGAAGCGGCAGTTCGCGGCGAACCGAGGCACCACGGTCCAGTACGGGGCTAGCCATAATCAAACTAGCCCCCCTCCGGGGGTAGCGAGCGCTATTCCCTATTTGGTGCTACCGAGGCTCCTTCGGCTCGTCTCCATCTTTGTTCGAACGTTTATACATAATCGCACGCTATCCTTAGATGTCCTGAAGGTGGGAAGCGGAAATAGTCTTTATGCGACTTGAATGTTGTTTCTGCTTAACTGATATGCTTATTATTAACTTGCAGACGTATCAGCTTGAACTTTGAGTTTAAAATGGAAGGGGAAACTCTAACACATGCAACGGAGAAGTATGGCCTACGTAGGTACGAAGTATCTTATGACGCAATGCAGAAATAAGCTACGATTTGTTGTCTTCGTTAAAGTAGCATTTTGCTAGTCTTGCGACTATATTTTCGTATATTTAAATACTCTATATCCTACGACGCGTAATATTTCATGGGATTATACTGCTAGATGTGTGAATTTGTTTATGTGCATCTCGCAAAGTGAAGGCAAGCACCCCTCGGAAATGGCTCTTGATGTGGTAATGCCAAAAGTACCTGAATGACAAGCCAGAGATCCCACTAAATATAGAGACCATTAGAAACTGTTTAGGTAGGTACCTAGGTACTGTCGTTAGTCTGTCTAGCTGTCTGAAGCACACTAACAGTGCCCCCACCTTTAACGGGACCCCTTGGAAGAGTTGGCGGAAGATGGAATTGATAATTTTTCCGATCCAAACGGGGATAGAGTGAATGAAAGTGGCGGTTGAATACAGTCAGCTTGATTGGCAACTGCAGCATCAGCCTCAGCATGTCATTCGCGGATCGGCGGGTGCATGAATGAAAAGAAAGAGCGGATGACATAAAGCGTCAATTTGAATGAGAGATAGAGAGAATCCCTCTATGAGTTTATTGTGGCCATCAATGCGAGCATGGACTTCTCTGCCCCGCCATGCATCTTATTATTCTATCATCGCCGCCAATCGCCCTTATAGTTTTCACAAGGCGACTGTGATTTATAGAGCGATCAGTATTATCGCCGATAAAAATAATCTTGCATTGGAATACCCAACCTGGCCATCTCCAGTACCGTCCCGCTTGCAGCGTCGGGGTTACGCCAACTTCAAGCGATACACCATGGATCAATCACTTATAAATGATTTGAAGTCGCGGCCGGTGGATGCGCTGCCAACTCGAAATGGCAACTCAGAGGCGCAGGGACCGGAAAAACGGACTGCGTACATCGCGTTAGGTAGCAACCTTGGCGACCGCGTTGCTATGATCGAGCAAGCCTGCCGCGAGATGGATGCACGCGGCATCAAGGTGAAGCGGACAAGTAGTCTGTGGGAGACAGAGCCCATGTATGTGCTCGACCAGGATCGATTTGTAAATGGTGTCTGCGAAGTATGTGTGTCTTCACCACTCGCTTTTGTGCATGTACTCTAGCTAACTAATGGATAGGTAGAGACGGAGCTAAGGCCTTTGCCCTTACTTGACGCACTACAGGACATCGAGAAGTCGATGGGGCGTAAGAAGATCATAGACAAAGGGCCTCGCAACATCGACCTAGATATCCTTCTCTATGAAAGAGTAGCAATGTCGCATGAAAGACTTCTGATACCGCACCCCCTGATAACCGAGCGCAGGTTTGTGCTCCAGCCCCTCGCGGAGCTGGCTCCTCACTTGCCAGTCGATCCCGGAAGCCCGTGGAAGATGGTCCTGGACTACCTGAATGAGCTGCCGCCTTTACCTGCAGGCGCCCCCGAGTCCTCTACCTTAACGCCTCTCCGCGCATCCGTCACCCCTCTGAATGCGCTGCGGTCCACGAGGCCAACGCAACTCATGGCGATCCTTAATGTAACGCCGGATTCGTTCAGCGACGGCGGCATGCATTTCCCGGTGTCACGGGACGAGCTACAAGATACCAAAGCTAGCGACATCTCCTTAGCTTCTCCAGCTCCTCTGTCTTCTTCCCCGGCGTCGAGATATATGGACAATCTGCGTCAAACTATCCGGCACTTTATCAAGTGCGGCGCGACTCTGATTGATGTAGGAGGTCAGTCCACAGCTCCAGGAGCCCCCCAAGTCAGCGTCGCCGAGGAAGTTTCCCGCGTGATCCCCGCCGTTTCTCTTATCCGGAGCATTCCCGAAGCTTCGCACATCTCGATCAGCGTGGACACGTACCGAGCCGCCGTAGCCGAAGCGGCGGTAAATGCGGGCGCCGACATTGTGAACGACGTATCCGGGGGGCTTCTCGACGACTTAATGCTACCTACCGTTGCGCGACTAGGCTGTACCGTCTGCTTGATGCACATGCGCGGTACGCCGGCTACGATGAGCCGGTTGAACGACTATCCGGACGGGCTGCTGCCCACGCTCGCAAAGGAGTTGCGCGAGCGCGTCGGAGCCGCCCAAGCGGCGGGGATCCGGCGTTGGCGCATCATCCTAGATCCGGGCATGGGTTTTGCCAAGGTCGGTGACCAGAACCTTGAGATCTTAAGGGGCATGCCATATCTCAGGGAATTCTCGGGCCTCGAAGGCTTACCGTGGCTGCTTGGATCGAGCCGTAAGAGCTTCATTGGCAAAATCACGGGCGTCGCGAAGCCCGAGGATCGGGCATATGGCACGGCTGCCACCGTCACGGCGGCGGTTCAGGGTGGTGCGGATATCGTGCGCGTCCACGATGTCTTCCAGATGAGCCATGTTGTCAAGATGGCCGACGCCATCTACCGGGGCACCGACACGTCTAGTTTGTCGTAGCCGTCTCTTTATGGGGACATATATAGATGATACTGGCTGACAGGCTGGCTTCAACCTAGCTTAGAACCCGGCTTTGCATTCAACAGTCGGATGAGAACATGCGTTCCTCTGGAAAGGAGAGGACGGCACACAAGTTCATTGTAACTTGTACCTCTACAAGCTGAGTGAGTATTAAAACGGAGGAGATGTATAACTAGCGACGTGTTCAACAGATAGATGGATAGTGGCGTGTAATTATTCTTCAACAGCAAAGGCAGACTGAGGCGCGTAAATATACAACAAGAAGGCAACTTCCATCACCAGCTTTAACAATTTGCAACTTGATAGCAATTTGCCGTCTCGACATGACCTCAATACCATTAAAGACCTTAATAAAGCAGAGCCGGTTTGGAATGGCTGGGGGCGTCGCGCTATCTTATTATGAAGGTGTAACTGTCATGCTCTAGTCTAGAAAAGGGGCTTTCAGGGAGTATCTGTAACCGATCCTGTTTCTGTGCTCCAGGTGTTTCTCTCCCAAGCCTCTTCTAGCCTTCGTTCCCGTCTTCATACCTTCTTACCCATCCGCTAGTTGTAATGGTTGCTAATTGTCAGAGATGGGAGTTATAGGTGAGAGGAGTAGTATTGAAACGTTAGGTCTATTCTGGTATACAACAAAAAACCTGCCCTTCCTCTCTCGAGGGCCATACGATTGCCCCTATATACAGGCTCGTCGCCCCTTCGGCTCCTGGCCGTGCGGGGTATCAACCGTCTTGGCCCTCCTTAGCTACCCGCCCCCGTGCCCGATTGGACCTCCTCGTCGGCCGCGTCCCGATTAGCCCTCATTAGACCTCTATACGGGTACTATTTGTACTAGCCACCCGTATCTCAGTGTTTGCCGCCTGGTGACTCCTGACACTAATAGTCAAGTTTGGCTAGCATGGCACGGAAGAGGGGAGAATATTACATACAAGAAAAGTCTAACGTAACTGACCAAGTTGGGAGGGACGAAGATAGTATAAAGAAAGGAGAAGAAGGAGAAGTGGAAGTGGACACTTAGGAGAGTCTAGCTCGATGTGTTTGGTTAGGAAGCTGTGCAAGGCGTATATAAATTGACATGCAAACCCTCGGTGGCGTTGCTCAGGAGGCTCGAATAGCTGGTTACGGTCCGTTACCAGTGTGTTGACATACTGGGTTCCTGTATGGTGTATGATAGAGTGCCGCACTCAAAAGCCAACAAGAGAGCACGATAGTAAGTGACTGTTCGATAGGGAGATATGTAAGTATTTATATACAACTTCTTAACGTACTTACTATTAGTGGTACGTGTATGAGGCTACGGCTACATCTAGTGCTGCAATCATCTCATATCACCTAAGCTGAGTGAAGCATCTTGCTTGTTTAACTACGATCTTGCTTTCATTTACGGTTAATGACTTAGGAGCTGCTTCTTCCTGCCGCTGCTTGAACTCGTTGGCAGAGTATATCAGCTGGTCGAATATCTTCCTAGATACTTTCTTCTACTCGGCAAGTAACACTTCCCTCGGTCCCCGTCCTACGAAGACATTTTGATGAGGATAGATATGTAGATTGTACTAAGGAGTAGGTAGGTAGACGACGCCAACTGAGTAACGACTGTCTCCAAGGGGGCAGGATATATCTATGGGCTATGAAGGCAGAGAGGATAGATTACTTAGGCATTCATACCCGCCGTATTACAAGACAAGGTGTTGCACAGATAAAGTATATACCTCGTTTCAAAACATCAATATTGTCTGCATTGCTGAAAAACCGAGGTTTCGTGAAATTATAGACACAGTGTAGAAGTACTTTAAGACTGGAATGAAATCAAACAATCTCCAAACCCATGATTTCACCCGTCAACCGTTTTCGTTCCTATCTTACCGTGCTTCTTCCCCACCGTCCTTCACCCCTTTCCTGAGACGGAATTTCGGTGCACAAGGCTGTCATAAGATTTCCCCTATTTACTAAGCACTGAGTAACCTGACTGCTTACAAGGTCACAGTTGACATAGTAAGGCTCTAGGCAGGCAGAAATACGTAAACGTCAGAGCGCAACTCAAAGCAACCCCCCCCCCCTTTTTTTTTTTCCCTGCCCGGAGAAAAATTTTACTTCTACACTACCATGCCGCATGTCACTATCCCATGATACTACTATACTGACCCAGTACTATTTATTACCCTTGTAAGTAAGCAAGCATAGGTATGGAGTATCGTTAAAGGGGTCAATACCACCGCCAAGTCTCCGGATGGGACGCAACACGAACAACAGGCCGGCAGGCATTTACTCCCTGTCTCTCCTTTCCCCACTCGATTCCCGTAGCTTGGTCTGGATCTCCTGTTTCATTCAATACACATTTTGTACCTACATTGGACATCGGACAACGACGAAGTTCTTGTTTCATTAGTATTTGCGAATTCCGGTGCTGAAACAATGACACCGGACATCCACCTCATACTACACCACATCCATCTCAGCAATTAGTTATCCTTATACCCTACCTCTCCTGACTCAAGTTGACCGAAGAAAAGACGAAAAGCAGGGAAAGGTGGCAAAAGGATCATCAAGTAAGGGTAAATAAATAAATAAAAGGGAGAAAAAAACTTGCACTAGCATCAACACAAGTCCTAGATTGCCACATAATGTGACATCAAGACCGGGCGGAATTCACTGGGATCGGGATCGTGACTTGCAGCAGAGCCCATGAGTAGAAATAATGATGGAACATCAATCAAAAAGTTACACGGTATAGCACGAAGTACCCAGGCTACCTTTTGCCCACGTACGCATGTAGCTACCATGTCTACATACCTACATGAACCTCCTGATAATCCCCTCTTCCTAAATGCAACCCGCGTTCACAATCTTTGCCACGTGCTATGGAGAGTGAGATACTATACAGTACGTATACAAGACAAAGAGGATAGAACGGCAGAAATACTGCGTGCTCACAATAATTAAGGCACATTGCCACTGCAGATGCTGATTGTCCTGACAACAAGACCGTGATGCAGAACGCGTGAAGCTCCTTGTGGTAGCTTAATTTTAACCTAGACTGCAAACAGCAAGAGAACCCTATATATATATATATTAATACCAGTTCTGGCTCTGCTTGACATGTCCCACTGGTCTTTCATGCTAGAACAACGTTACTTCATGTAGCCTTACCTACGCTGGAGTTGACGGCCCGTGAGAACTGACCTAGGTTTCTTCCAATATATGATATAATATAATCTAATCTAATCTAATGAAATTATGGTCGAGGGATTGCCACTACCCACCGAGATTGCCTTGGGTAAGGGAGTACAATCGGGAGCTACTAAGTAATAAATACACTTTAAATATATTTCTCTCTCTTTGTTCCCTCTTCTTTTCTTCTAGAAAATAAAATACAATAAAAATAAAAGGAGATCAAAAATCACAGTCCTCAATTATGTACCTATCCTAACTGCGAGTAACTACCTACTTATTAAGAAAAGAAAGTAGTACATGCAAGAAAAAAAAATTTATAACGTAAACCTTGTAGCACAGATTCAAGTCAAAGCTAAGTAGGTTGTCCACTCACTTAGTACACAAAACAGACAGACAGGCAAGTAAAATAAAGTAAGTGTTTCTGTACACATGACCTAGGTGTGCAGTCTCTATGTGGTCACAATGCCATGCTATACCACAACATACGCGACATTATATATTAAGCCCCCAAGTGTCATCAGACCAAGATACATACCCTCTCTACCCCCTTTCCTAATATGGGGTTGGAGGTGGAAGTGAGGCTACGCAGTTATCGCTACCATCACGCGGTTTTCATGCATGGTACTTATATTAACATTTACATTTGCATCGTGGGAGTAGTAGTGCTTATCTAACGGTCCGTGGCTCGATTCTATCGTATAATAGGTCTTGTACAATAATAGTGAGAGCCAGACAGACAGAAAGGGAGTCTCTGCGTATGTGTGTTACTACCTACACTATGTAATCATCTGTCTGCCTAATACACCCTTACCCCTACCTTACCTACTCAGTTACCCCAACTTACCTCCCTACATCCTCAGATTGATGACATCCACACTGCCTTTCTCACCTACCTCCTTATTCACCTAATACAAGACAGATAGGCGGGTAGGCGGACGAGCTAGTCAAGGCTACACAGCCTAGCCGACATACCGCGACCAAGCCCCCACGTGGCCTGTATTGTAACCTCCTTCACTCCTCCCCCGTCCGGTCTTTCCGAAGTTCCCATGATATCTACCCTCCCTTTTTCGTCTTCTTGGCTCTTTGGAGACAAGACTTGGCTCTATATTCCTGCTGGTTACACAAGAATACTCAAGTAAGTTAAAAAAATTGTCATCGTATCACGCTCACACACCCACTGCCCTTGGCCCGTCCTACCCGTCTTACCCATTCTTGCCCATGGAGGAAGAACATGTGCTGGGTCCTATTACTGGGGATCCGTTCCCTGTCGAGTCAAGACGGACTCTGCCTTACTCTCACCCTCACATGTACATATATGTATTATATACCTGCCTAATGTACGGTACAAATGTAAGTCAGATCAAGTCTTCCGCCTCGATGTTACTTCCCACTTATCTACGTAGACTTACTTACTTGGGCGACTTACTTGCTATGTACCTACTTCCTGCCAAGGAAGGTCAGCACAGCCTTTCGATTTTAGGTAACATGAGCCGAACAATAATCAAAAGGCGCTTAAAGACTTTGCGGGCTGTTACACAGACCGAGGAGAAACCATGAGGTATAGTATGCATCTACTATTCTGATTGGATGATAGTGCCTAGGGTAATTACGTAAAGTATATTAGGCAATTACATAAGGTACATTGTGAATAGGCTAACTGAATCAGATAATCAGATAAGGGGTTATATCTGTACGTGGCCAGTAATTTATCTTGTTTAACGCTATATACTACACTGTCGTGGCAGTACTGCCCTGCAAACGTCGGCTAATACTTGACAAAAACAGAGACTGCAACTAACTTAAAGAAGTCTTAATGTCGGTCGCTTGCAGCCGGACATCCGAGCACTGAGAAACACTTCCTACACCTTTGCTTACTTGCCCCTAAAGTCATCGCGGAAGGAAACCTCATAAGTGAAGTTGCCTCCTCTAAACAGACATATGTAGCGAGGTAAGCGGCCTCGTGTAACTCGAACAGAACAGAACAGAACAGAATAGTTACAGCCCGGATTGTGTCACCTGATTGACGCTCACCCACTCGTTTGGTGGAACTTGAACAGTGTGAGATGGAGATGGGGGTTAGGGTTACGGCAGCCCGGCGGCACAGGATCCGAGAGCGAGGAGGACATGACATGGTGACATTTTACATAGTAATCTATGCAGGCGATATGCACATCAGATCCGTCATGGTGGCCGGCCACAGAACAAACCTGGTTCGGCATTCAGGGGTTATCGAGTAACAAAACGACAACAACCTAGGTTAGCTAATACCTGTCTTAACACGAAGAACTCTGCATGTCCTCGTTAGACCGTTATACCCAACATCAAGCTTGCTTCGGATCGGCCCGTTTAGTATGCAATAAGCAATTCCAGAAAACACAGAGAGGAGAGCGTAACCAAGTGGTAATACACAGTTGGTATAGGGCTGAAGAGGGGACGAAGTCGTGTAACAAAATGGAGGGTGGTTGGTAATGCACGTCAGAGTTGCAGTCGACATTTACTGGGCTACTAGAAATAACTCAGCCACATACATACATACATACATACATATCATGGTTATGAATTGTGATTATGACGTTTACGTATGATGTGATCGATGTGATGTGATGTGATATGAAGTGCGCGGTGGGGAGAAAACAGAACCATGTCGGGTCCAGTCCAATATGCTTAACAGCGTTAGGTATGCAATAATAAGAGGATAACCTAGGGAGGAATTAGCGGGTTTTGGCGCTTTATCATAGGTGGACCGGGGGTGCAGGACGTCCCTGAGGTTATCATTCAAGGTAAGTCTTTGCGAGGAATGTAGCAGGGGGAAGCCCACTTTTCGCTGACTTGGAATGTCCCGACGTCTCACTCATGCCTAATAGCTCAAAGGTTCCAACGAAGGGAAAGAAGCGAAGATGCGTTACGAGGCCGTTTATGTGCAGGCGGGTGGGAAGAAAAAGTGGTGTGGAGAGAGATAAAGGGTGGCCAGGCGAACGGATATGGCGGAGTCGGCTTTGGGGCCTTCTTGGCTCCGTCATCCGACTCGCTGAGACAACTGGCCGCAGCGGCCTGGAAGCTGCCCTTGTAATTGCCGAGTCAACCCGACTTCCCAGCTTGAGAGATTGTATATGGAATTCGGCTATCTGGAATGGATACAATATGCCGCGTACTATTGGATCCTTGGAAACGGCCTTCTATTCGCTCGCGCGCAGCTGATGACTGAATTCGCATAAATGTGGCCCATCTGGACGTCTTGGCAGCTCCGAGAGCATGTACATGGCATGTATCGCCCCTTGTCCGAACGCGGACGCGTGTTTCCCCCGATGTGAGTAAAGGGCAATACGCAGTGAGAAAATTCGACTCGCATGTCGGGAATGGCTAAAAATGGCGTTTTCCTCACGCAGTGCCAGGTGGATGGGTGGGCAGATGGACGGGCGTGTGGACTTTTGGCATGTTGCGTCGCAGTACTTAGATCGTCCGACCCATCGCCATGTACGGAAGGGTACCACCTTGTGTTCACTGCGTTCAGCTGGCCGGGTTCCTGCCATGTAGAACTGCCCACGAGTCGGGACCACCGCGATGGCAAACCAAACTCGAAGAAAGGAGCCTGTTTCCACTCCATTGTTCGCTGACATCCCTACTATTGTATGTTCCCTGTGCATATCAATTATTGCAGCAGGAAGGTTGAGGTTGGTCCAGTCAACCGGAACGAAGCGAGACAGGCCAACAGCTGAATAGCTACGCATTTCGTATTGAGAGTCAGATGAACGCTAAACTGCAATATTTATGATATGCCGATATCCCTCGGGTCCGAGATGTCTAGGCGGCTACGGAAAAGACCCGGTGGCCAGATTGCAACTAGCTGTCTGAGTTCCTGTTCTGAGAAGGGCTCGAAGGAAGTCCAACGTGCCATGCGCTGCAGGGGGATGACGTATAATGGCATAGTAAATATGACACCCCCCAAAAATTTAGCTCGGGCTCTCGGCAGCGGTCCCAATCGTGAGTCAAGACAGCTAGTAACGGGCTAGACAATTCTCAAGCGATTTACCTGCGCGGATTGCAGCATAACCCAAAGACAAGCTAACTCGTCTAGCTACTTGACGAGTCCAAAGCTCCACAAAAGCTTATTTAGACAACGCCAACCAAAACCGTCGTAATTGCGCACTAATGGGGGATCAGCGTATGTTGTGATACAATTGGTTCATCCCGCGAGAGCGCGCGTGCGCGTGAGCGTGTCTGTGTGTCGATGAGCTACTGGGTAGATACAGGTAGACAGTAGGTAGAGCAAGCCCAACCCAGCAATCCAGCAGCCCAGGGCCTCAGGCGGGCGGCAGGCAGCTCGGGTCCAGGCCTATGCTGTGATTGGCATGGTGCAGGCAGTAAAAAGGCTTCTCGAATACTGCCATCTCGGTGAGCGACTCCCGACGGCGCTCAGCCGGCAGGCTCCCTTGATAATTGAAGGTGTTCGTGACGTCGTGGCTTCGGCCGGCAATGATCACCTGCAGGGATTAGCGCGTGTTGGGAAGACTAGGGTGGGTGAGCTTCGACAAGACGATTCGATCACGTATGTCAAGGTTGGCCGTGAAAGTGGTAGGCCTTTTTCGTTGGCAACCTCAATATACCTACCTGTGCCTAGGCCAAAGATGCTACTGTAACGATACCACGAGAAAGTGCACTACAGTACCTAGTAAGTACCGTAGGACTATGTCGTGGTATAGCATATCATCGCATGACATTTTGTGGCAAGCAACCAAACACCCAAGCAACCAAGAAAAATCAATCTACCAAGCTACCCCCTTATTACATGCCTAAGAATAGATCTATGTCCGTTCCGACTCCTACCTAGACGCGTAGATAGAGACGGGTCTATCGAACTGGCCACGGACAGGAAGAACTGACGACAACGGACTGCAGCGACTATAATAGCCATCATAGACCGCCAGAGTGCGACGGAGGGATGGGACTACAGCCATCGCACCACACCGCATGAAAGGGGTGTCATTATGTATGAAAGGAGGTGGACAAGGTGGGACTCGGCTTCATTTTGTTTCAAGATATGTGAATAGCCAAAGGGAAATTTTCTGATTGGACAGGTTTGCGATAAATCTTTTGAATCGCAACCCCAATCAAAATCCACGATCGGTTTCTTAACGCGAACACGACGTACAGTAGGCTTATTACAGGATTATTATTACCTACGTACGGGATTGCCCAAAGCCGCAGCATTGACAAAGGCCAACCAACAGGTGGATAAAAAATTAGATAGACAGATAGATAGGCAGTGAGCTAAGTACATATGTAGCTCTAGAGGTGAGTACTGGGTACCTACCTAATTGCTGGCAACAGACAGGGGAGGCTTATTAAGTGATTTGTCTACTTGCTGGCCGGGCGTGCACCTTCCCTACATCTCCCAGGTACCGTGGACTTTGTCGGCAGGTAGGTGCTGGCAGTACATCTGGGTATGTGTGTACTTCCCTGTGTAGGCAGGGGCACTTCCGGTCCCGGCTTCCAGCTCTGCCCTGTAGACCGAAACTGATCTTGCTTTCATACAAATGTTTAAATTACTTTTTGGCACAGGGCACGCACGCAGTTGCGCCGGCTTAGCTCATCGGCTGAGAGCGAGATTGCTTGGCACTGCATGTCTGTATGTGATGATTAATAACTTTCCCATTCTATCCTCCGTGATCTGTGTACAGCAAACAGGACAGGCAAGATAGATAATAGCTACCTAATCTTAGGTATAAGTAGTATCTGGCGGCAAGGAAAGGAGGCATTTGCGAGATGACGCATGGCCAAGCCGGGAACACGTCAACCTCTATAGCACTTGATCTTGAGAACCCAGCCACTGACGCTACCTGTAATCTAATAGCCTACAGTATACAGCTGTAGAGTTGCCCTGTCTTGTGACATAGCCAAGGTTGGTAGCTCATCTCAGGTTTGGGTAAGTAGAAGGGCTATGTGTTGATTTCAAACAGCAATACAAATTAGCCGCAACCTCCTACAGCTTGATAGGTTATTTCAAAAGATGGGGAAAGGAGAAGCACGAGGCCATTGTGATAGCTCAGGCATACCTAGTGAGTATCCAGAGGTACATATGCACCTAGGTAGCAGTGCCCACGTCAAAATCCGCTATCCTCCTTTCATTCGTCGATCTCCAGCCATGCAATTCTGCCATTTCCCCTAGGTTGGGTCAGTTGCTATGTCAATACCTACTAAACCTGGCTTGCCGGATATAATATGTACCCAGGTAGGTAGAGAGGTAGAGAGGTGATGGGAGTAGATATGTGACCTGTGTGCTGCACCATCGCGATCAAAGCCGGTGCTAGTTGATAGTCGGGAACGCCCCACAGAGGCTGTCAAGCTTGAGAAGAAAAAGAAGAAAATTTGAATCGATCAATCGATCGTTCATGCCATCTTCTTCACCAGGATTTAGAGTTTTAAGTTCTGAAACCCTCATCTTGCATAATCCAACCGTTATTCCGGCGTTTCCGATTGTCTGTGTGCATGCGTGTGTGATTGCATGCTGTGTTGCCGGGGCGTATCAATCGGTGTCATGGTACATCAATCACAAGAAATGGTCACAATCTGTCGGTGAGTTGTGATACTAGCTCAAGTAGATATACCTCACGGCTCGGTACGTTGCGTAAGGTAAGATGACGTGAGTAAGAGAGAGAAAACAGAGGGAGAGAGGCGTTCTCGGCCGTGGTCTGTTCCACCACTCTACGCACCGTTTGATATTCCTGTTTCCTGGTGGGTGGGTCGATTTCCTTCCCTACCCTGCTTTACCAACTATGTATGTATATGCCCCCATGCCGTAGGGTACCTAACGCGAGCCAACGGGGTTCTGAGATGCTAGGAAATGTAGGTAAGTAGCCAAAAGCACCGAGTGCCCAGGAATTTTGCAGATGTCAAGATACTCTTTTATTATTGACCTAGGCGCACACGCGCACACGCGCGCACACGCACACACGCATAAGGCCGTTCCAGGTATATGTTAGGGTAGCACGTTGGTATAGATAAGTATGTACTGCGTTTTGCTTTATGTGCTCAATTGTGGTTTTTCAAACAATGTATCTACATTGCGTAAGTTAGGTTGTGTGGTGTGCCTACTATAAACATCAAACAATTTAGTGGGCGATTAAGCTAGTGAATGTCTGAATTGCTTGACAGCAAACTAATAGCTGGCACAGTAATGAGCAAGCGGGGTTAGGATTGCTATGTGTTCACCGGTTTCAATCCTGGTGGAATTTCCCAGGAGGTTGTTTTTGTTTGCTACCCGCTACGCACGCGCGTAATATACCTACTTAGTATGTATACAAACGGTCACATTCTCCAAGTACATAGATGCCCCATGTAGTTAGCCGTGTAGTTCTCGGTACATAATACATGCGTATTGAGATCTATCTATCTATTGCTTGCTGCGTACCAGCCTTACTCTCTTGTGGGTGCTCCACGGGTGGCAGATCATCTAGGACCCAGCTATACCTTTCAACCGGCACTTAATCATGTAGCCTATAGCCTGTCACATGTGTAAGTATTTACTAGATAGTCAGATGTTGGGATCTATCTATGATAGACTATTAGGTCCTAATTTGCCACTCCAGATGTCCATGTCCAAGATGCGCACCATCTAACCTACACAGTAGGTGTCTACCTACTTAAATTTATATTTGCTATTCTAAAAGAGGAGGTATAGAGAGTAGTAACTCTTGAGAGACAACCTTTTCCTAGAAATTAGAAAGTTTGTTCATGTCTACCCGGCTTGTTTCTCTTATAGCCTTACTGCTAATGGAACCACTGGTATTTCCTACACTTGCCCATCTACATATGAGATCAAAAGGCCATGGTACCAGCATGTCACTAAAGTTAATCTGTCCATATAGTATGTTCCCTAGGTAACTATAATAGGTCTTTGTTGTATGTACAAGCAGGTATGTAAGGAGGAGTAGCTGCATTTTAATTGATAATTCCAAACTGCCAGTAGCACATCAGTACTATATTGGTACATACCTATGTATCTACGTGTAGTACCTATATCCTAGGTGGTTTGGCTTAGCTCTTAAAGACTCATGCATGTACATTTGACACCCCTGCTAGCATTGGGTCTATATTAGAGACCATAAACAGGTACAAAGTACCTACTAGGGCAATGATATTCCCACCCCTGTCCACCTACGCAAAGAGGGGCGCAGAAGGTCTCTCTTTTAATGCTACCGGTAGCTTAATGCTGCTTAGCTTACAGACTGCATCATGCAATCAAGCATATGTAAGCATGTATATGTGCTTAAGGTTTACTGTAGGTAGGCTATCTAGATTATGCTTAATTGTACTTGCCACTATGTGTGTTTCTTCATCAGTCAATCGGCGTAGGTAAGGTAAACTCAGGCCCTGCTAAAGTGCAAGGCAAAGCTTCAAATATAAATGTAGAGTTTGGCATTGGTGTAGCAGAGCTAGCAAACAGTCAACAAGGGTATCAATCCCCACTACCTCCCAGGTCATTTGCTGGTTTTGATTTTCTGCATGCTAGCGTCTGGTACATCTGTAGTGCCCCTTAGTATCTCCGAAGCATGTCCTTCATACTGTATTAGGGTAGCGTCTCTAGTTCCCGCTGTGGGGCTGGTTGAGGCTGGCTGGGCAGATGCACTACTACCACAGTACAGAGCACTTGCCTACCTTAGCTCGCACAGGTAGATGTAACAATCGGTACACCACGATTGCTTCCTTTAGACTGGGCCGTTTGCTGTAGAATCGAATATATGCATGGACACAGCCATCACCAGCCAGCCTTGTGCTTGGTACGGCATGCACCTGTCATGCAGGGTAAAAAGAAGGGTCAACGATCGACAACGTTGTGCTATCACGTCGTGTTTATCCACACTCCCGTTACACAGAAGGCACTCACTCCTATACTATACTTGTTGCAATTGCGACAGCAATGAGCTATGCTAAAGGAGATATCGGCTGCTCGAATAGCAGCACATACCCGAGGGTTCTGGGCAAGCAGCCACCTCTGAAGCCCTCGGTATTGTCGGGACCTTTGAAGCTTCGGCAACCGGCTGCTGCAGCCTACTAGTAAACTCCCTAACAGCCCGCAAACAACTATCCCACCCAACGGTCTGTAAATCAAAGGGAAGATGGAAATGGCGATTTGTAATGAGCTGTTCTCACCAGGAGCAGTTAGGGCAACAAGTAAATCGATCGCCGTCACCACCCTGTTGAAAGAGAAAGGAGATAACGTAGGAAATTGTCAATGTCATGCTCCTGGCAAACATATCCGCCTTTGCCAAACGCCGCCCATTACAATTCTCCCATGTGATCTTCGCCTGGTGTATAGGGTCCGGATACCAGATACCTACCATCTGCATCTGCCTATCCAGACCGTTAGTCTCGCGAGACCTGTTCCACAATAAATCATTCGTGCCCGGGTATCCTTTCCGTACTCCTCAAATCCCTTTTACTCTGCTCTTTAGCAACCATCGTTTCAAATGTTTAGTATACCCCGGGGCCTATTAGATAATGCCGTTCCAGTTTTGCGGTGTGCCTTGCGCATCTTATATGTTGAGATAACCCATGCAGATTTAAACTCCGGTTCCTCTGATCTTTCCTTGTTCGTTTCCGTACGCCACCTTACCCAGGTCCGACAACTGGGCGAGGTTTGAATAAATCAAATTCCAATATGCTTTTCCCCTTAGATGCGGCCGATCCGATGCAAAGTATTTTGGAGATACAAGGCTAGACCGTTAACAAATCATGAGAGCTCGTGCACAAACTGCCGTATCTCCAGAGATACCCCCGATTTGTCTGATTCCGTTGCATATGCTCCCCAACAATGTCCGAGACACGGTGTCTACCCGGACTGAGAGAGGGGTGTGGGATAAAACCCCTCCGACGTAGGCCTACCCCCGAATCGACTACAGCTTCTGGGTTGGTATGCAGACCCTGACTGATAAAGTATGCTTGGGAGAGGCTCGTACTCCCCCTTGACCTTGGAGATTGTCGAGTCAACTACAGAGCTTGTTCCGGTCATCATAGTATCTGTATCGCTGCGATGCGAATACATTTCAATCCCCTGTCGCGGCTCGACGTTCTCGTATATGGTGGAAGGGTAATATCGGTAGTCTTTGGTCGTCTCGATCGCCTGTGCCTCTTCGGAAGGGATCATCGGTTCAAGACCGAGATCGGGATGTCGTGTTGCGTCGAAATGCCCAGACCGGGCCCCGTATGTTCCCGGATAACCACCGGGGAGAAGACTGGAAGAGCTCGTCCCAAAATCGCCTCCCATAACTTGAGAGCTCGAATAGCTACCAGGCATTCCGCTGGATCCTCCAGGCCCACTGCTTGTACTTCCTCTTCGCTCTGACTGATAATGCCCCGGAGAACGGCCCCTGACAATCATCTTTGCCGATTTACGTTCGGCCACCTTGATAAACTGTTCGCCTCCTTGGTTCTGAGCGCCCACATCCGCGTAGAGCTCGACCACCAAGTGATAGTACTGCTGTGCGGCTCTTCGTTTTCCGTTATTCGCCGTAGCTTGTTTGAATTGAATTCTTTCAAACGTATGCTCAGTCGAATACGGGCCCTGCCCGCCCGGGCCATATCCCTCATACATTGGTCTCGCACCACTGGCCATGCCATGATGGTCCTGGTACATTCCCATGGGGTGTGGTGTCTGCTGTGCAGGTTTTGGTAGAAGTCTCACCTTTTCTGGCTTTGTTGTTGGCCCTTTATCTCTTTTTGGTGTATGTTGCACCAGATCGATACTCTGTGAGTCGCTGTCGGATACAACGGCTGAAATACACATCGCGAATCCAAGCACCGTGTAAGGGCTTGCCGTACCATTCGGTATATATTGCATGGTCGCATTGGTGTAATAGGGTGTCAGGCTGTACGAGCAGACGCATGAGAAATAGTTACGGCGGTAACAAGTCCACTCTCCTTCTGAGAGAAAGAAGCCTTTATCTATGTGACCGTGAATATCGATCTTGACCGGAGTGCTGGCGCCCGCCGTTGTCGTGTCGCAGTACACCAGCTGACCGTGATGAACCGGGGGCGAAAGAGGAGGGGCACTTCCCGCCTGGCCCTTCCCGTACTGGTGGTGGACACTCTCCATCCTCACAGGGGTTGTAAAACCAATGTTTGGACTAGGTGTTGGGGACAGAGGATGGCGTCGCAGAGGGGTTGCAAACGAGGGTGAACTAGCCAAGTGGTCCGTCGTCCTCATGAACGACGGCCGCGACCCCGCGTAGATGTCTCTGGTGCTATATGCTGGAACTGGCAACGTAGGATTGCGAGGGGTATGTGCCATACCCGTGGAGGAGGTGCTGTTGCTGCCTTGGTGAGTAGGACGAGGAACACGGGGCGCGTGGACGGTAGAAGACGTGCAAGGATACGCCAGCGGGAAGGAAATGGCGACTGGAGGAGTGTGACTTACGTAGAGCCCAGACGCGATCTAGGATCAACTGCGGTGGTAGAAAACAACTGTGAATTTGCTGGGGGATAGTAGTGGCCGGTGTCTGGTGAATACCCCGTGCTGTTGTTAAGTAGGGGCGCCGGGAAATTGCTCAGCACCGACGGAGGTTGCGAAGGGGTATCCAAGCTGATAGACGTGATACTAGAAGGTTCCTGGTTGTATCTGGCACGGAGAAATCAGCAGGGACCCGAGAAACAATGAAGGAGGCTGCTGGTGAGTCGTTAGATGGTGGGTTTGTCACGACGACGCCGTATCAGGCACGCCCCCGCGCAACTACACGGAACACAGCACACCACCACGATGCCAACTGTCAGAGTGCGACCGGGCAGTAGTGATACTGACAGCAAGCATTGGCGTCATACAAAAGAAACAGGATAGTTGCGGATCAGGATCAGAAATCGGGAACAGCGAGTCACAAACACCCCTAAGCCCACCACCCATATTCCGGGGGTGCTCAAAGTCCACGGCCAGACAGCAGGCAAAGCTCAGAAGCCCAAAACCCATGCCCAGAGCCCAGAGCCCAGACTTAGGGCCTGGAGCCAACAAGGGCCGGGAGAGCCACAACGACCAAATTAACTGTGTTGCAGTCTCTGCCCGGCAAGGGCAGCCACACCCTTGCAACTGGTTTATTATCGCCGCGGCAGCACAAACAAGCCAACCAACCAACTACAGCTGCCGGCCATGAGCACCGCCGGGATGCTAACGAGAAGTAAAAGAAAAAGGGTACGGTAAGTGTGCCTGCTCAGTACAACATCATGGATGCCCGACATCCAATGAAAGCAGAGAAAACAAAGCCAAACCAAAATATTAAGAAAATACGGCGGTACACTGCAAAAAGATCGATAGACCATGACACCACGAACAGAGGGGAGTTTTCATAGGGCATCTATACATGCATATAGCCAGCGCAATTTCGTGTACCTCGGCCATTGCACACAGCCGTGGGCTCTTTCTACGTCTGGCCCTGGCTTTGTGATTGTGTGATGAATAGGCATGGGTGCAAAGTAACAAACAGGAACTTGGAGAAGGTGCCTCGGGAGAAGGACGGGATGATCAACATACCGCATATCAGATATAGCTGGGATCTCGATGTAAGGTTCTAGCCCGTTACAAGTGGGCGGCGAAGGCTCAAAGTCCTGCTAGAACAAGAGGCGTATATCGTTAGTTCATGGTAACATAATAGCGAAATAGCTACAAATAATTGACTAGTGGCAATGGCAATATGGAGGACGGGGACAATGTCGGCAACGTTGGTGATGCCGGCCGCAGGAATGGCAAGGAGAAGGCTAGCAGTGTGCCGCTTTTTCCAACTTTGCTTCTTTTGCGTGGAGGGAGTGATAGCAGTAGTAGCGGGAGTAGTGGTAGTGCTGATAGTGGTTACTGCTGATGGCGTCGTTCTTTCTTTGTGAATCCTCTTTTTTTCCCTCTTCCCCGTGCAAGATGCAGCCTCAACCGAGCTACAGCATTGGTTGTCCAGAAGTTGACGAGATAGGTATTGGCGTGTAGAGCTGGGGTATGCAGCTGTTGGAGTCGAGAGTGAGTCAGCCAAACTGGGTCGAGGACTTCGAGGGATACATGAGCTTGTCTGGGCGGGTGGATAAACAAAATGTAGATGTTGGTGAGGAAAAAAGGGTATGTGAGTAAGGTTTGTATTGTGGAAGTGACTCGGATGGTCTGACAAGAGAGCACAAGAGGTCTTCCTTTCTGGGGCCGAGGCCAAAGGAAGAGGCGAGGATCAGGGAACCGTGAGATTGAGTGTGTGTAAGTTTGTGGTAGCAGGTAGGGTAAAGTAAGTATGAATCAGAATCAAAATCAGCAGTGCTGACGAGACGACAATGTTTGCGTGTCTGCAGTCCTACTAGTACTAGCAGTATGGCACCGTATTGTGGACGCTTTCCCATGGCAATGAAGAAACAGGCAGAGAGAGATCAGGACTAAAAGCAGGCAGGCAGACTAAGACGGATGTATCTAAATGTTGAATGTGAATGCGGATGTGGATACAAACTGGATGGTACACATGTACAAATACAAGCACTACTACAGAACGTTGCGGTAATACAACATCAAGCATGGCGCAGTGCAAGCAATTTGGGCTTAGAAAGACAGTGCAGGTAGGGACCAGAGAACTGGAGAATTTGCACTGCTAGGGGTTACAGAGCAGGGTACACGGCGTTACCAAGCCGCCCCGGGAGAAGGAGGGAGTGGAAAAAGGCCAAGGTCGAGGCAGAGGTAGAGGAATGTACACAATAGGAATGTACTGTAGCGGCACGGTAGGTACATGTATATGTAGGCGTAAGTGAGCAGAAGGAACGCCATATTGCAGCACCGGTAGGCAGGTACAGTTTTGGGGAAGGGGGTGTAAGCTCTACCTAGGTACATTCAGGATGCATACCTCCTGGTACTTGGGTAGTAAGTACCCACTCAACTGGTAGGTAACATGGAAACCCGGAACCGTCAAAATAGATTTATGATGAGTGAGCGTGGTAGGGAGGGAAAAACACAAGGGACGAAAAAATCGAGAATATAGAAAAACCAGTAAAACTAGGGCGGGTCAAAGTCCCGAGATAAGGAGAATGCACTTGTGACTCCAAACTTGTCATAAATCAGGTGGAGTAATCAATGAGCGCGCCAAAGTATGAGTGCAAGAGAAATGACGTTTGAAAATATAAAAGAAAGGCAAGCCTAGGTAGGGAAAAGAGACGAGGAGGACGAAAAGGCAAAAAGGGCCCATTGACGTATAAGGTGGCACAGGCAGGAAATTCACCGGGACTAGTTGGCAACAGGCCATTGCCAATTGGCTGCCATGCCCCCCGTCACGTTGTAAGTAGGATGTTCACTTATTGCCTCCCTGCTTCGCTCTCTACCCGCCAGTCTCGCTCCCGCTGTTCAACTTAGCGTCCATGGACTACATGTGCCCGGAATTGCAATTGCGATTGCAATCCCGGGGTTGGCGCTGTCAAGAATTTAAACAAGCTTTGTTTGTTGGGGGATGCTTCGACCGCCGTTTTTGAGCCTGTTTAGTTCATTCACCAGCCTTATTTGTCTTGTGTGAGGAAAAGAATAAAAAGAATAAAAATACAAAAGGATGACCGCGGTGACGAAAACATGGTTAAACGACGAATAAGAGGTTGTTTTAGACCCTTTGTGCTGTACCTAGATGCACCCTGGTAACGAGCTTATGGAAT